>Ga0308165_1001486_pt1 | contig 32507 bp, 21 predicted proteins | sample PhyWR2_FD_201032 | JGI IMG/M metagenome (GOLD analysis project Ga0308165, IMG submission 201032) | Phyllosphere microbial communities from UC Gill Tract Community Farm, Albany, California, United States - DLSLW.R2 | ecosystem: Host-associated > Plants > Phyllosphere > Unclassified | place: USA... | reverse complement strand
GCACTGGCAACCCTGGTGGTCAACACCATCCGTGGCATCCTGAAGGTCGTGGCTGTGAAGGCTCCTGGCTTCGGCGACCGCCGCAAGGCTATGCTGGAAGACATCGCCATCCTGACCGGCGGCAAGGTGATCGCTGAAGAAGTGGGCCTGTCGCTGGAAAAGGTGACCCTGGAAGACCTGGGCCAGGCCCAACGCGTCGAAATCGGCAAGGAAAACACCACCATCATCGACGGTGCTGGCCAAGCTGCTGAAATCGAAGCCCGCGTGAAGCAAATCCGCGCTCAGATCGAAGAAGCCACCTCCGACTACGACCGTGAAAAGCTGCAAGAGCGCGTGGCCAAGCTGGCCGGCGGTGTTGCCGTGATCAAGGTGGGCGCTGCCACCGAAGTCGAAATGAAGGAAAAGAAGGCCCGCGTGGAAGACGCGCTGCACGCGACCCGCGCTGCTGTGGAAGAAGGCATCGTGGCCGGCGGTGGCGTGGCGCTGCTGCGCGCCAAGCAAGCGGTGGGCGCTCTGGCTACCGGCAATGCCGAGCAGGACGCTGGTATCAAGCTGGTGCTCAAGGCCATCGAAGCGCCTCTGCGCGAAATCGTGTCCAACGCTGGTGGCGAGCCATCGGTGGTGGTCGATGCCGTGCTCAAGGGCAATGGCAACTTCGGCTTCAACGCTGCCAACGACACCTACGGCGACATGCTGGAAATGGGTATCCTGGACCCCACCAAGGTGACCCGCACCGCGCTGCAAAACGCTGCGTCCGTGGCTTCGCTGCTGCTGACCACCGAGTGCATGATCGCTGAAGCCCCCAAGGCTGAATCCGCTCCTGCGATGCCCGACATGGGCGGCATGGGTGGCATGGGCGGCATGGGCATGTAATTGCCCCGGCTGTCATAGCGCACCGCCAAGCCTGCAAGACCTCTTGCGGGCTGGGTGCCAGACACCCAAAACCCGGCACCGTCAAGGTGGCCGGGTTTTTTATCGTCTAGGGCCAGGATGCCTTGGACAGCTGCAGCGCCGCGTGAAGGGGCGACTGCAGCTATCGCCTCTGCACCGACTCAGCGGCAGGCGCGCTCCAGCATCGCATGCAGCAGCACATTGCAACCTGCGGTGATGTGCTCGGGCTTGGCGTCTTCGATCTCGTTGTGCGATATGCCATCCTTGCAGGGGATGAAGATCATGCCTGCGGGCGCCAGGCGCGCCATGTAGACGGCATCATGGCCCGCGCCCGAGACGGCATCCATATGGGAATAACCCAGCATCTGCGCGCCGCGCCGCACGGCATCGATGCAATCGGGGTTGAAGGGCTGTGCGGTGTAGCTGGACACCAGATCGATCCTGATCGGCAGACCGGTCTCCTGGCTGATGCGCTGGGCCACCGCGCGGATGTCCTGGTCCATCGCCTCGCAATCGGCATCGGTGGCATTGCGCAGGTCGATGCTGAATTTCACCTCGCCCGGAATTACGTTGCGGCTGTTGGGGTGCACATGCACCATGCCGACCGTGCCGCGCCCGTGCGGCGGGTGGCGGTGCGCGCAGGCCACCACTTCCTGCATCACCTGGGTGGCGACCTGCAACGCATCCTTGCGCAGCGCCATCGGCGTGGGGCCGGCATGCGCCTCCATGCCGGTGACGGTGCAGTCATACCAGCGGATGCCGAGCACGCCGGTCACGACGCCAATCGTCTTGTCATGGTCCTCCAGCACCGGGCCTTGCTCGATATGGGTTTCAAAGTAGTAGCCAATCGGGTGGTCACCCGGCTCCTGCGGGCCGATGTAGCCGATGCGCTCCAGCTCGTCCTTGACGCTCTTGCCATCGGTATCCTTGGCGGCATAGGCATGCTCCAGGCTGAAGGCCTTGGCAAACACGCCCGAACCCATCATCACCGGCACAAAGCGCGAGCCCTCCTCGTTGGTCCAGAAGGCCACCTCGATGGGCGCCTCGGTCTCGATGCCATGGTCGTTGAGCGTGCGCACCACCTCGATGCCGGCAAGCACACCATAATTGCCATCAAACTTGCCGCCGGTGGGCTGCGTATCGATATGGCTGCCCGTCATGATCGGCGGCAGGCTGTTGTTGCGGCCCGGGCGGCGCATGAAGCCATTGCCGATCTTGTCGATGGTGACGGTCATCCCCGCTTCCTTGGCCCAGCGTGTCACCAGGTCGCGCCCCTGGCGGTCCAGGTCGGTCAAGGCAAGGCGGCACACGCCTCCTTTGGCCGTCGCACCAATCTGGGCCAGCTCCATCAGCGATGCCCAGAGCCGGTCGCCATTGATGCGCAGCTGGCTGGTATCGGTCTTCACTTTCGTGTCCATGCTCGATCTCCTTGTTTCATTGCGCACGCGCCACGGCCGTCGGCGCCGTCTCTTGCGCACGCTTTTGCACCGCCTGGAAGTTGGGGCCAAAAGCCGGGCGCTTGAAATACTGGCCCGCGCCCTTCTCGGCCCGCAGGTCGCCGTTGGCGTACACCACCCGGCCTCGGCTGATGGTGTGGCTGGGCAAGCCCGTCACCTGCCGGCCTTCAAAGATGTTGAAATCGCCCTTGGAATGCTGGGTCTGGGCCGACAAGGTCTTCGTGGCCTTGGGGTCCCAGAGCACCACATCGGCATCGGCGCCCACGCCGATAAAGCCCTTGCGCGGATAGACGTTGAAGAGCTTGGCCGTATTGGCCGAGGTGACCGCAACAAACTCGCTGGGCGTCAGACGCCCGGTGTTCACCCCCGCATCCCAGACCACGGCCATGCGCTCTTCTACGCCGCCTGTGCCATTGGGCGTCTTGGCAAAATTGTCCCGGCCCACCGCCTTTTGCTCGGCGCAGAAGGTGCAGTGGTCCGTCGCCGTGGTGTGCAGATGCCCGGCCTGCAGGCCACGCCACAGCGCTTCCTGGTGCTCCTTGGGGCGGAACGGCGGGCTCATCACATAGGCGGCGGCAGTGGCGTAGTCGGGATGGCGGTAGACGCTGTCGTCAATCGTCAAATGGCCAGCCAGCACCTCGCCGTAGACGCGCTGGCCGCGCGCGCGGGCGCGGGCAATCGCATCTGCCGCCTCAATGCAGCTCACATGCACCACATAGATGGGCACGCCCAGCACATCGGCAATCGCAATGGCCCGGTTGGCGGCCTCGGCTTCCACCATGGGCGGGCGCGACAGCGGATGGCCTTCCGGGCCGGTGATGCCCATGCGCGCCACCTCCTGCTGCAGCAGGTACACCAGCTCGCCGTTTTCGGCATGCACCGTGGGCATCGCTCCCAGCTCCAGCGCGCGCCGGAAGCTGTTCACCAGCGTTTCGTCGTCACACATGATGGCGTTCTTGTAGGCCATGAAGTGCTTGAAACTGTTGATGCCCTCGTCGCGCACCAGCACGCCCATGTCCTCGCGCACCTGGTCGCTCCACCAGGTCACCGCCACATGGAAGGAGTAGTCGGCCGCCGACTTCTCGGCCCAGCCGCGCCACCTGCGGTAGGCCTCCATCAGCGGCTCCTGGGGCGCGGGAATCACAAAGTCGATGATGCTGGTGGTGCCGCCGGCCAGTCCCGCAGCGGTTCCGGTGAAAAAGTCATCGGCCGTCACCGTGCCCATGAAGGGCAGCTGCATATGCGTGTGCGGATCGATGCCGCCGGGCATCACATACTGGCCGCTGGCATCCAGTGTTTCGGTGCCGGCCGGCGCCTGGGCCGCAGCCCCTTCACCGACGGCCGCAATCCTGCCGTTCACCAGCAGCACATCGGCGCGCTCTTCACGGTCCGCATTGACGACGGTACCACCTCGGATCAGAAGGGGGTGGCTGGCTGTGCTCATCATGTCTCTCCTTGGTATTCAGGTCACAGAAAGGGCGGCAGCTGCTGCTCAGGCGCGCCGCAGCAGGGCCTGTGAAGCCGTCACATGGCTGGCCATGCCGACGCGGTACACCACGGCGGCGATGAACAGGCCTATGAACCAGGCATAGGCGTACAGGTCTTTGAACAGAGCCCCCACATTCGGGAAGCTGGCAGGAAACGCGGCGTTGAGAAAGCCCGGAATATTGGGCGCCACACCGCAGGCAAAGGCGGCAACGGCCACCCAGTTCCAGCCGCCGGAGTAACTGTATTTACCGCCCTCGCGGTAGAGCTCTTCCACATCCAGCTGGGTGCGGCGGATCAGGAAATAGTCGACCATCAGGATCCCGGCGATCGGGCCCAGCAGCGCGGAGTAGCCGATCAGCCAGGTGAAGATGTAGCCCTGGGTGGATTCCAGAATCTTCCAGGGCATCATCAAAATCGCAATCGCCACGGTGATGTAGCCGCCGGTGCGGTAGCTGATGCGCTTGGGGTTCAGCGCCGAAAAGTCATAGGCAGGCCCCACCAGATTGGCGGCGAGGTTGACACTCACCGTATCCACCAGCAGCACGATGAGGGCGATCAGCACTGCAGCGCCCGTCATGCGCGCCGCCACATCCACCGGATCCCACAGGGCCTTGCCATAGATGACCACGGTGGCCGACGTGACGATCACCGCCAAGGCCGCGAGCAGACCCATGGGCACCGGCAGGCCAATCGCCTGGCCCACCACCTGGTCCCGCTGCGAACGGGCAAAGCGGGTAAAGTCCGGAATGTTCAGCGCCAACGTGGCCCAGAAGCCAATCATGGCCGTGAGCGACGGCCAGAAGGTGCCCCAGAACTGGCCCGCCTTGGCTTCGCCGGGCGCAAAGGCCGACGGTTTGCTCAGGATCGGGCCAAAGCCGCCCGCCTTGTCATACACCCACCACAGCAGCACAAAGCAGATCACGATCTTGGCAGGCGCGGTATAAGTCTCGAGCTTGCGGATCGACTCGATGCCATGCACCACAAAATAGAACTGGATGGCCCAGAACACCAGAAAGCAGACGAGCTGCGCAATGTTGATGCCCAGCCACGAGATCTTCTCGCTCTCCAGCGGATGGCCCAGGATCACCCCGAGCAAGGTGTAGATCATCAGGCCGCCGAACCAGGTCTGGATGCCATACCAGCCGCAGGCCACCAGCGCGCGCAGCACCGCAGGCAGCTTGGCGCCCTGGGTGCCGAACGAGGCGCGGGCCAGCACCGCATAGGGGATGCCGTATTTGGCGCCCGCATGCCCGATCAGCAGCATCGGCACCAGCACGATCACATTGGCCAGAAACACGGTCATCACCGCCTGAAACGCCGACATGCCGCCCTCTACGAGGCTCGCTGCCAAGGTGTAGGCAGGAATGCACATCACCATGCCGATCCACAACGCCGTGAAGTGGTACCACGTCCACGTTCGCTGCGAAGCTTGCGTGGGTGCGAGGTCGTGGTTCCAAAGGCCGCCGGCATCACTGCCAGCGGCACCCCCTGCTTGCGCGTCATGGGACATTGCTCACTCCTTGAGAGGTGTTATCAATACGTTCTAAGCGTCCAAATCCAAAGCCTTGCGTTCCATCCTGCCGCTCCACACTACCATGCAAAAAGCGCGCCACCATTGCTGGCGGTGCGCCTGCCGTTCAAGGTGCCATCTGCGCGGCCACCCGTGCCGGATTGTTGGGGTGGGTAGTCCAGTTGGCGTACTCGCCGGTGACGACCTTGCCGGTGCGCGCATCCACCTCGCCGGGCTGCAGGCTGCGCATCACAATCGTGTCGGGCACCGGGCAGATCGATACGCAGAGGTTGCAGCCCACGCATTCGGCCTCGTTGACCTCAAAGCGGCGCTCGCCGGCATCGCCCTTCTGGTAGAAGATGGCCTGGTGCGAGGTGTCTTCACAGACCACATGGCAGCGCCCGCACTGGATGCAGCTGTCCTGGTTGATCACCGCCTTGTCGATGTGGTTAAGGTTCAGGTCCTTCCAGTCCTTGACGGTGGGCACGGCACGGCCCTGAAAGTCTTCGATGGTCTTGAAACCATGGGCATCCATGTAGTTCGACAGGCCGTCGCACATGTCCTGCACGATCTTGAAGCCATACACCATCGCGGCGGTGCAGACCTGCACCGTGCCGCAGCCCAGCGCCATGTATTCGGCGGCATCCCTCCAGGTGGTGATACCGCCAATGCCCGAAATCGGCAGGCCCGCAGTCTGCGGATCGCGCGCGATCTCGGCCACCATGTTCTGGGCGATCGGCTTGACCGCCGGCCCGCAGTAACCGCCGTGCGAGCCTTGTCCATCGGTGCTGGGGTGCATCACCAGGGTGTCCAGGTTCACGCCCATGACGGAGTTGATCGTGTTGATCAGCGACACCGCATCGGCGCCACCGGCCTTGGCGGCTCGCGCCGGAAAGCGCACATCGGTGATGTTGGGCGTGAGCTTGACGATCACCGGCAGACGGCTGTAGTGCTTGCACCATTCGGTGACCATCTGGATGTACTCGGGCACCTGGCCCACGGCCGCGCCCATGCCGCGCTCGCTCATGCCGTGCGGGCAGCCAAAGTTCAGCTCAATGCCATCGGCGCCGGTGTCTTCCACCATCGGCAGGATGCGCTTCCAGCTCTCCTCCACACAGGGCACCATCAGCGAGGCAATCAGAGCGCGGTCCGGCCAGGCCCGCTTTACGCGGGTCATCTCGTCCAGGTTGATCTGCAGGGGCCGGTCGGTGATCAGCTCGATGTTGTTCAGGCCCATGACGCGCCGGTCCTGCGACATCAAGGTGGAGTAGCGCGGCCCGTTGACATTGACCACATGCGGGTCCTCGCCCAGGGTCTTCCAGACCACACCGCCCCAGCCTGCTTCGAAGGCGCGGGTGACATTGATTTCCTTGTCGGTCGGCGGCGCAGAGGCCAGCCAGAAGGGGTTGGGACTGCGGATGCCCAGAAAATTGCTGCGAATATCGGCCATGGCGATTCCTTGGTTCGGTGGATGGAGGGCTGGGGCTGCGCCGTCAGGCGCTGATGCCCACTTCGCGCATCAACATGCGGTGCATCGCGGCTGCGGCGCGTTTGCCGTGCTCCACGGCTTCCACCGTCAGGTCACGCCCACCCCAGCGGCAGTCACCGCCCGCCCACACCCGCTCCAGGCTGGTCTGGCCGTCTTCGTCCGTGGCGATCCGCCCCGCCTTCAGGGCAATGCGCGCACCGGCTGGCTCGGCGACGTAGCTCTGGCCGATGGCCTTGAGCACCATGTCGGCCGCCAGCACCGTGGTCTCGCCGGTGGTTTGCAGCTTGCCATCCACCTGCTGGGTGCTGGCCAGGCGGATGCCGGTGACCGACCCGTTCTCCACCAGCACCTCCTGCGGCGCCGCCCACAGCCGGATCGTCACACCATGGGTCTGCGCCCATTGCTGCTCCACCGTGGAAGCCGACATCGCATTCTGCCCACGCCGGTACACGATACTGACCTCTTCGGCGCCCAGCAAGCGCGCCTGCACGGCAGCATCGACGGCCGTCATGCCGCCGCCGATCACGACCACGCGCCGGCCGACCGGCACTGTGGATTTGTCGGAAGCCTGGCGGATATCGGCGATGAAATCGACCGCATTGCGCAGGCCCTGCGCGCGGGGCTCGGCAATGCCCAGGTCATTGACTCCGGCCAGGCCCAGGCCCAGGAACACCGCATCATGGCTGGCCAGCAGGCTGTCCAATGTGAAGTCGCGGCCCAGCCGCTGGTTGTTGCGCGGAGCAATGCCACCCACCGACAGCAGCCAGTCGATTTCCTTCTGCGCAAAATCGTCGGTGGTCTTGTAGCTGGCCAGGCCGTACTCGTTCAGGCCGCCCAGTTTGGGTTTGGCATCGAGCAGGCTGACATCATGGCCCTGCAAGGCCAGCAGGTGGGCACAGGCCAGCCCGGCCGGGCCTGCACCGACAACCGCCACTTTCTTGCCCGTCGGCTCGGCGCGCTTGAACAGCGGCGCGCCGCCTGCGGCCATGAAGCGGTCGGTGGCATAGCGCTGCAGCGCGCCGATTTCCACCGGCTTGTCCTCGTTGGTGTTGCGCACGCAGGCCTGCTCGCAGAGCACCTCGGTCGGGCACACCCTGGCACACATGCCGCCCAGCGGATTCGATTCGAGAATGGTCTTGGCCGCGCCCCGGATGTTGTCCTGCGCAATGCGGGCAATGAAGCTGGGGACATCGATGCTGGTCGGGCAGGCCGTCGCGCAGGGCGCGTCGTAGCAGTAATAACAGCGCTCGGCTTCGATCGATGCCTGCGCCCATGTCAGCGGCGGATGCGCATCCGAGAAATTTTCAGCGTACTGGTCCGCGCCAAGCCGTGCTGCGCGCACACCGCATCCCGTGGGTCCATTCATGGCTCATCCTCCTCGACTGGGTTACCAGCGCGAGTGCGGGCGGCTCCATCACCATGCCGCCTGCGACCGCGCCACTGCATCTACAACGGGTCCGGCAAATGGCATTGCTGCGCAACCCATTCACCGCCAAAGCTGCACCAACCAGGGAGGGTTCATCAGGCCCTCATCGTGGGTGTTTTATCTGTCCTGCGCCACTGTGTTCGCAGCGCTTATGAACTATTAAATGCCCGAATAAAATTTTACGCACTGGTAAAAACACTAGGCTATGACAATCAGTGGATAGGCATAACCCTGTGCGAGACGGCGACCCGGCACGCGTCGGAGATGCGGTTTCCGGGCCCTCCAAAGGGATGGGGGAAACCGCCCTCGCTGGCGTCGCAGGCCGCATGCGGTGGAGGGGGTGAGGAGATTTCGCGCCAGCGGTCACGCACCTGAGATACGTGCCGGCTGGCATCGGCCAGGACGCGACTCGCGCGCGCCGACGCTGATTACAGGCGCGATGGCATTCAATGCCTGGCCCAGGACGGCGGGCCACAGCATGGACCCATCAACGGCATTGCCCGCTGAGGCCGCGCAATCAGCGATAATGATAACAATTCCCATTTGCGTGTGTAGCAGGCTTGCGTGCCCCAATGCAACGACAGCCTCCACCGGTTGCGAAGACCCCCTCTCTCTTTTTGGCTGCCTGGTGTTTGAGCGCTACTACCGCGAACTGCTGAACTTTCTGTCCCGATCCGTGCATGACCGCGATACGGCAGCCGATCTGGCCCAGGAGAGCTATGCCCGCGTGCTGGCGGCCCAGCAGACCGGGCAGGCCGTGCAAGACCCCCGCGCGCTGCTCTACCGCACCGCCCGCAATCTGGTGATCGACCAGCACCGGCGCAGCAGCATTCGGGCGGAGCTGGAGACGGCACCCCCATCGGCAGGCGATGAACCCGCACTGGAGCACCTGCCGGGCCCGCGCAGCCTGGAGCCCGAGACCATCCTGGCCTCCCGCGAAGGCCTGGCGGCGCTGGTTGCGACCATCGACCAATTGCCTCCGCGCTGCCGCGAAGCCTTTATGCTCTACAAGTTCGACGGCCTGAGCTATGCCCAGATCGCAGAGCAGATGGGCATCTCCCCGCGCACGGTCGAGATGCAGTTGCAGATCGCGATGCAGGCCTGCTGGCGTTGCCAGGACCGGCTCGAGGGTGTGGCACCGCCTGCCACGCATCGGCGGCCCCGCAGCAAACGCGCGCTGCCATGAGCGGTCCAGACTGTCCCCCAGAATCCAGCATTGACCACGAGATGAACGCACCGCCCCTGCCACCAGACGACACCGCCGGCCTGCGCCAGCAGGTGCTGGACTGGTTTGTCCGGCGCCAGCGCGCGGGCTGGGGCGCGGCGGACGAGCAGGCCTTCCAGCAGTGGCTGCAGGCCGACGCCACGCACGGCAGCGCCTATGCACAGTGGGAGCAGCACTGGAGCGCCATCGATGCCATGCCCGCCGGCGCCATCGCCCAGCTGCGCCGCAACCTGGCGCATGACAAGGCGCAGCTGAGCGCTGCCCAACAGACGCCCCCGCGCGCGGCCACCGCACCTGCAGCGCCTGCGGGAGCCATCACAGGCCTGCGCCGCCGCTGGCTGCTGCCCTCGCTGGGCATGGCCGCTGCGGTCGTCGTGACCAGCGGCACCGGCCTGCTGGCCTGGCAGCATTGGCAGGCACAACCTGTGTTCCGGCAGGCCTATGCCTCGCAGCGCGGCCAGCAGCTGGAAGTGCAGCTGCCCGATGGCAGCCAGCTGCGCCTGGACACCGCCACCCGGCTGGAGGTCGTCTATTACCGTGACCGCCGCGAAGTGCTGCTGAACGAGGGCCAGGCGGTGTTCAGCGTGCAGGCCAGTGCACAGCGCCCCTTCCATGTGCTGAGCGGCCCGGTCGGCATCACCGTGGTGGGCACGCGGTTCTCGGTACGCTACACGCCGGGGCTGGCCGGCAGCGATGGCGTGCGCGTGGCGGTGGAAGAAGGCCAGGTCCGCGTGGTACGCCGCGATGGCGCGCCCGGCGCCGCACTCGCGCAGATCGCCGACGCCCAGACCCTGGGCGCAGGCCAGCAGATCAGCGCTGACGGCCAGGGCCGCCTGGGCTCGCTGCAACCCGTCGCCGCCGAAGGCATTGCCCCCTGGCGCGAGCACCGCATCAGCTTCGTCAACACGCCGCTGTCCCAGGCATTGGCGGAGTTTGAGCGCTATGGCAGCACCGGCCTCACGATCAGCGACCCGGCCGTGGCCGCACTGCGCCTGAGCGGCACCTTTGACCCCAGCGACACCCCGACCCTGCGCAAGCTGCTGCCCCATGCACTGCCGGTGCGGCTGCAGCCCGTGGCGGGCGGACTGGAAATAGGCGCGCTGCGTTGAGCTCGCCACGCTCCAGACATTTTTTAATAAATTTTCGCTGCCACTACCGTATTTCTCGCATCCCGTGCGTCTACCTCAGTAGGAATCATTTGCATTGACTACTTGAGGACCTCCATGTCGTACCCCCTTTTGCGTCCCGCTCCACTGGCATTGGCCATTGCCCTGGCTCTGGGCTCGGTGGCCGCCCATGCGCAAAGCGCCGCACTGCCGGCGGCCCCGCTGGCCTTCCGCATCCAGGCCCAGCCGCTGGCCGAGGCGCTCAATGACTGGGCGCGGCAAACGCGCATCCAGCTGATAGCCCAGCAATCCCTGGTCGCCGGCAAGCAGGCCCCCGCCATCGTCGGCACGTTGACGCCCAACCAGGCGCTGGACCGCCTGCTGGCCGGCACCGGCCTGGTGGCCACGGTGGAGGGCCAGGCCGTGGTCATCAAGGCCGCATCGGTGGGCGAGGAAGGTGCGACCCTGGCCACCGTCACCGTGACAGCGGGTGCCCAGCGCGACGGCGCCACCGAAGGCACCGGCAGCTATACGCAGCGCGGCCCCAGCGCCACGGCCACCGGCTTGAACCTGAGCCTGCGCGAAACCCCGCAATCCGTCAGCGTGATGACGCGCCAGCGCATGGATGACTTCAAGCTGGACACCTTGACCGATGTGATGGAACAGACCCCGGGCATCGGCACCTACCGCCAAGGCAATGCCACCGATTTCCAGGCGCGTGACACCTCGGTCAATCTGCAGACCGATGGCATGAGCCAGGTGCGCAGCGGCTGGTACTACCTGACCAGCACCTTGTTCTCGCTAGACGACATGGCCGAGATCGACCACATCGATGTGCTCAAGGGCTCGTCGGGCCTGGTGGTGGGCAAGGGTGAGTACGGCGCCACCGTCAACATGGTTCGCAAGCGCCCCACCCGTAGCTTCCAGGCCAGCGTACAGGCCAGCGCCGGCAGCTGGGACAGCTACCGCGCACAGGCCGATATTGGCGGCCCGCTCAATGAAGCGGGCACCCTGCGCGGCCGCCTGGTGGCATCGGCCACCGATGCCGGCAGCTTTCGCGACCATGAAGACAGCAGAGGCAAGATGCTGTTCGGCACGCTGGAGGCCGATCTGAGCCCGGACACCTTGCTGAATGTCGGCTTCACCTACCGCCAGCGTGCGGCCAACGGCATCGGCACCACCCAACCCATCCAGGGCTACACCCGCGCTGGCGTCCAAACGCCCGACCGGCCGCGTTCGTTCAACACCGGCGCGCCCTGGGGCGGCTATGACCAAAACGCGACCACCCTCTTCGGCAGCCTGGAGCAGCGCCTGGGCAATGGCTGGACGAGCAGCCTCAAGTTCTCGCACCAGCAGGTGCGCATGGACGACATGTTTGCCGGCTACCTTTACGACCAGGACCGGGTCAACTACGGCCGCTGGACGGACATGCGCAACAACAACTGGACCGTGAACCTGGACGTCAAGGGCCCTTTCAGCCTGCTGGGAAGCGAGCATGAGCTGCTCGCCGGCATCGGTATCTCGCGCTTCCAGAGCAGCGTCAAACTGCCGCTGAACGCGCAGGCCCTGCTACCGCTCGCTGGCCTGGGCACCAGCTACGACCAGGGCGGCGCCTACCTGCCCGAGCCCGACACCAGCAGCTGGATCTATGGCGATAACCGCTTCAGCCAGAAGCAGCGCTATGCCTATGCGGCAGGCCGCTTTCAACTCAGCGATCCGCTGCAGCTGATTGCCGGCTTGCGCGTGACCAAGTTCGAAGAGCGCGACACCACCCCCTACTGGTGGAACTACGACATGAACGAGAGCGCGGTCTACACGCCCTACGCCGGTCTGGTCTATGACTTCCACCCCAACATGTCCGCCTACGCCAGCTACGCCAGCATCTTCCAGCCGCAAACATCGCAGGATGAGCAGGGCCGCACCCTCAAGCCCGAAGAAGGCAACACCTATGAAATCGGCATCAAGGGCGAGTTCTTGGACAAGCGCCTGAACGCCAGCATCAGCCACTACTGGATCAAGACCAAGAACACCGCCGAGGAGACGGGCGGCCTCACCCCTGGCGGCGATACCGCCTACCGCTCCGTCGCCTCTGCCACCCGCCACGGCTGGGAGCTGGAGCTGTCGGGCGAGTTGGCACGCGGCTGGCAGGCCCAAGGCAGCCTGGTGCGGCAGAACAGCTCGCTGAGCAACACCAGCCAGTACCCCGAGTACCAGTTCAAGCTGGGCAGCACCTACCGCTTTGACGGAGGCGCCCTGCGCGGCTTGACCGTCGGCGCCTCGACCCGCTGGCAGGACAAGACCTCGGTGAGCAACAGCGCCGCCACCCTGGCGCAAGGCAGCTACGCGCTGCTGGACCTGATGGCCCGCTACCAGGTCGACAAGCAGCTGTCCTTCAGCCTGAACATCAACAATGCATTGGACAAGCACTACAAAGCCGGCGTGAACAACTTCAGCGCCATCGGCCTGTACTACACCTGGGGAGCGCCACGCAGCGTGAATGTGGGGATGCGTTACGACTTCTGATAAGGGAGACAGGGTGGCGGCTACATAGCCCCGGCTCGTCGCCGCCTACCTACACCTCAAGATCAAGCCCCGAGCCAGATGCATCACCCATGTTAGATTGACGAATCCACTCACAGCACAAACATCCATTACGCTTCCATGACCTTCATGCGTCAATTGTTCAAGGCCGTGGGCTATTTGGCTCTGCTGTTGCTCGCGTTGGGGACTACTGCCTTGACTGCGCTTGTCGTAGCAAATTGGCACGATGATCCTCTCAGCCAAACGGCTCTGCAAGTGCAACAGATCCCGCCCACTGATGCCATGCAGGAAGGCAATGGCTATCTGATCATGGTGGGCTTAAGTGCCCCCACCGACGGCGGCAATCCCGTCAGCAGTGCCGAGGCATTTGGGCGCCGATACCTGGCTAAGACGCTGGAGACAAGCTTCAAGGCCCTGCAAGATCCACGAAACTACGACGCGATGAAGGATTGGACGACCTTCACAGGCGGAGAAAAGGTTTCTCGATTTGCTTTTCACTGCCCCCTTCGGAGTGACGAAGACTGCTTCAGTTGGACACTGGCCAATAAGAACGAGGTCCTAACATTGGTGCAGGCCAATAGCCCATTGCTCATTCGCTATGAAGCAGCAGCAATGGCACCACAGTTCGTCCATCCTCCCTACGATATTTTCAGTCCGCTTCCTTACCACGCTCAGCTGCGCAGCGCCCATGCGCTGATGTTGGCAAAAGCAGCTGTGCAATGGCAGCATTCGGCGCAGAGCGCTTTGGATACGATGGAAATCGCTAGCAGACTGCGAGCACGCATCGGCAACTCCGCCAACAGCTTTTTAGAAGCCATGGTGCTGCTGGAGATGCAAAGCGCTGAGTTACGCTGGATCAGCCAGGCAATTGGGCATACACCTATTCACATATCACCTCACGTCTCTGCGCAAATCCGGCAGTTCATCTTGCAGCCTAGCCCGAACCTGGATTCTTCGCTGCAAGGAGAGCAACAGATGATTGTCGGAATGCTCCCGTTTATGTCGCAAAAGCGCGGAGAAAAGAACTGGCGAGGAAAGCTGTCTGACAGCTTCTCTCGGATCGGCTACCTCCCCATTGCCACCGTGAATGCCTCACTGGAACACTTGGACCAAATCAAAGCCATAGGAAATATGCCCGCTGATGCGCTAGAGGCTGCATTCAAGTCACACAACCAGGTATTGGCTGACCACTATCACTGCCCTTATCCAATTCGACTGCGCAACCCCTTCGGCACATGCACGGCTGCCATGAACGCTGCCCACTACCAAAGCTATTTTCAACGCATCCATGATATGGATGGATACCGCCGCTTGGTCATGCTGCAATACCTTGCGACGGCCGAAGGCGTTCGTGCTCAAGATATGCAGGCGTGGTTGCGGGCATCACCTGCCGAGCTGCGCAACCCCTATACCTTGCAAGCCATGCAGTGGGATGCAGCCACGCATAGCCTCGTCTTTGAAGGCAAAGAGCCGCAGCGACAAAATCTTGAAGGATCGGCAAGCTACCGGATTGCTTTGCCCCAAGCAGCGCCCTGAGCGAGGTTCTGAACTTCGAAACACGGGTGCTTGGGATTGATCACCGCCCAAGCACTTCACCCGGGTAGTCTCATCAGCGCATCACTGCAAACCTGGGCTCAGCTTCGCAGGTACCGTGCGCCGCAGCACCGTACCGGTCCGGCTACCCAGGTACGCCCCCTGCGCGTAGGCCATTTCTCCATTGACGATGACGCAGTCGATGCCCGTAGCGGGCTGCTGGGGGTCGTCAAAGGTGGCAGTATCGCGCACGGTCTGCGGGTCAAATATGCACAGATCGGCATAGTGGCCTTCGGCCAGAACGCCACGCCTGTCGATGCCGAAGACCTGGGCGGTGAGACCGGTCATTTTCCAGACAGCGGTCTCCAGCGGGAACAGACCAAGCTCACGGCTGTAGTGGCCCAGCACGCGGGGAAAGGTGCCCCAAAGGCGCGGATGCGGGCGTTCGTTGGAGGGGACGCCATCAGAACCAATCATCGTCGGGCCAAAGGCCAGGATGCGCCGCACATCGCTTTCCTCCATATTGAAATAGATGGCGCTGGCCGGCTGCAGACGCGCTGAGGCCTCGGCGCGCGAGACCTGCCAGCGCCGGGCAATCTCGCCCAGCTCCTGGCCCTGCAGCTCCGGATGGGACTTGCTGTCGGCAATGACGATTTTGCCCGCCAGGCGCTCCTCTCCCAGGTGCAGGATGGTGGAGCTGGCATGGTAGGGATAGCAGTCGAGTGACACACATTGGTGCTGCATCGCTGCGGCGATCTGCGGCAAGGTTTGTACCGACCTCCCCCAGTTCGCCGGACCTTGCAGCTTGTGGTGGGAGATGAGCACTGCTGACCGCGCAAACAAGCCGATCTGCAAGGTCTCGTCGATGGCTTCCTGGCTGTGCGCTCCCTCGTTGCGCAGATGGCTCACATACAGCGCACCGTATTGAGCGAGCGGCTGGGCCACCCGGCACAGCTCCTGGGTGCTGGCCGCTGCTGCCGGGGGGTAGTAAGTACCGGAAGACAGCCCGACGGCCCCGGCCTCCAGGGCTTCGCGCAGCAAGGCCTGCATCTGGGCGATCTCGTCCGGGTTGGCGGCCCGGCTCAGATCGGCCATCGCCACGACCCGCAAGGTGGTATGCCCCACCAGCGGAATCACATGCACCGCCGGCGGTGCGGCGCGCAGCGCTTGCAGATAGGCCCCGAAGCTGGCAAAGCGCGTGGCGGCATCGCTGAGCAGATTCAGCGGTGCGGGCACCGGCGTGCCGGGATGGAGCGGCGCCGCGCTGATGCCGCAGTTACCGGTGACCACCGCCGTCACGCCCTGCGAGAGCTTGAACGGCATCTGCGGCTGCAGCAGCAGCGCCTGGTCATCATGCGAGTGCGCATCGATAAATCCGGGCGCGACGATCTTGCCGCTGGCATCGACCACGCGGTCTGCCACCGCGCCAGCCAGGTCGCCCAAGGCGACGATCCGGGTAGCGCTAATGCCGACATCGGCGCGGTAGCGGGGGCGCCTGGTGCCATCGATCACCTCACCGCCTTGAATCAGCACATCAAAGGTCTCTGTCTTCACCAGGTGGACCTCCCCAAAAGGATGGATAAACGCGCTGCGTCCATGCGCTGCGATGCGCCCGCGCGCTCATTCGACCCGGGCCCCACTGGCTTTCACGACGGCTCCCCAATGCACACGCTCCGAATCGGCAAGCGCTTTGAAATCCTCAGGCGTGCCCGCCAGCGGTATATAGGCCATTTTCTCCAGTTGCGCCAGGATGTCAGGCGAGCGCAGCCCCTGGTTCAAGGCCGTGTTCAGGCGCATCAGCACATCGCGTGCTGTACCGGGCGGCACCAGCAGACCACCCCAGGCGTTCATCACAAAGCCCTGCACGCCCGCCTCCTGCATGGTCGGTATCTCCGGGTATTGGGGCGAACGCTGGGCGCTGGTCACGGCCAAGGCGCGCACCTTGCCCGCTTTCAGTTGCGGCGCGGCAGTGACGATGTTTTCAAAATAGAACTGCAAGCTGCCAGTGACCAGATCGTTCAGCGCCTGCGGGGAACCCTTGTAGGGAACGTGTACCGCCGACGACAGCCCCATCCTGGTCTTGAACAACTCCGCGCCCAGGTGGCTGGTGGTTCCAATGCCGCCCGATCCATAGTGCACCGGCGCATCCGAGCTGCGGATATAGGTGACCAATTCTTCCACCGAATGGACGGGTACCTCGGGGTTGACCAGCAAGAAGCTGCTGGTCGTCGCTATACCGCCCACCGGCAACAAACTGCGCGGGTCATAGGGCAGTTTGCTGAACAGAAACTCGTTGGTCGTCAACGTGGCGTTGTTGCCATAGCCCAGGGTATAACCATCGGGCGCCGCGGCCATCAAGGCTTGCATGCCGATGTTGCCGCCCGCCCCACCCCGGTTCTCGATGACGACCGGCTTGCCCAGCTGCAGCGCCAGCGCATGGCCGACCAGGCGCACCAGCACATCAGGGCTGCTGCCGGCCACGCTGGGCACAATGATCTTGATGGGTTTGTCCGGGTAGGCGGAATGGGCCGAACAGGCCAGCAAGCCGGCAGCGGCGATCAGCCAGCGACGTGAGAAGGGTGCAGCAGCCATGGGTTTCTCCAGAAGATCGGAGTGCAGCCCAGGGGGAGCGCCGCGCCAGCAGACCGCGCCCCTCGGGCTTCTCCGGTTGAACCTGAGATCCTGCACGGCATCGCGTTCAGGACAGATCCATTGTGTTCGGCTGGTTTGCAAAAATCCTCTCAAATAACAACAACCTACCCAAGCAACAACTGGCAGAAGCGGCAATACCGCGTAAATGGCGGCAGTACCCCACCCAGCCAAACAAGAAAAAAGCCCGCCGGCTTACACACCGACGGGCTAGGTTGCTATGGCTTGGATAGCGCTTAACTGGCTTTATGAAATGCTTCTGTCAGCCTATCGACCGCCTGCTCGATCTGGGCCACATCGGGCGCGGCAAACGACAGGCGCATCGAATGCAGGTTCGCATTGTCGGCATAGAAGGCCTTGCCGGGCACAAAGATCACATGGGCCGCCACTGCGGCATCAAACAGCTTTTGCGGATCAATGCGGGCATCAAAGGTCATCCAGACAAACATGCCGCCAGCGGGCTGCACAAACTGCACCAGTCCACCCAGACGCGCCTTCAGGCCCTGGGTGAGGGCGAGCATACGGCGCTGGTACTCGGCACAGGCCTTGGCCACCGCCTGGCCATAGCGGCCCGACTGCAGGTAGCTGGCGGCCACGGCTTGCGCCAGTGGGGAGGTGCACAGGTCATTGGTCTGCTTGGCCACGGTGCAGCGGCGCAGCACGGCCGGGTCGGCCACCATCCAGCCCACGCGCAGGCCGGGGGCCACGGTCTTGGACAGGCTCGACAGGTAGACCACGGGGTTCTCACCCTCGCCCACGCGCTGCTGGGCTGCGGCATAGACCGGTGCGGGGCGGGCATCGGTGAAGGCCAGCTCGCCATAGGGATCGTCCTCGACGACGACAAAGCCATACTGCAGCGCCAGCTGCACCAGGCGCTCGCGGCGCTGCTGCACCAGCAAGGTGCCGCAGGGGTTGGAGAAGTTGGGCACGGTGTAGAGCAGCTTGGGGCGCTCAGCCACCGGCAGCGCCGCCAGCATGGTGGCCAGCGCCTCCACATCCAGGCCATCGCCATCCACTGGCGTACTCAGGATCTTGGCGCCCGCCTGGCGCAGCGCCGCAATGGTGGCGGGGTAAGCGGGGGTCTCTACACAGACGGCATCACCGGGCTGGATCAGCACGCGCAGCAGCAGGTCAAAGCCCTGCTGTGAGCCGGTCGTCACCAGCACGTCGCCAGCGCTGCAGCGGATACCCCGGGCCTGGCACTGCGCGGCCAGCTGCTCGCGCAATGCGGGCGAGCCTTCGGTGGCGCCGTACTGCAGCGCCGTGGCGCCCGTGGTCATCGCCTGCGCGGCGGCAGCGGCCAGGCCTTCCTGGTCGAACAGGCTGGGCGAGGGGTAGCCGCCCGCCAGCGAGATCATGCCCGGCCGGCTCAGGTAGGGAAACAGCTCGCGTATGGGCGAGCCCTGGGGGTTGGCAAAGGCGGGAGTGAATTGAAAAAAGGACATGGCCTTGTCTCGCTGGTTTGTCTCTGGTGGTGGTTATGGGCCCTGCCTGCCAACGCAGGCATGGCCAGGGTCTCAGTTTTTAGCAGTGCCCAGATCCACGATGCCGCACAGGTGCCGGGGATCGAGCCGGTCGCGCCAGCCATCGGCCCATTGCTGCAGCAGCGGCGGCGTAAAGCGCTGGTAGTAGGTCAGGTTGTGTGGGCCCACGCCATGCTCGGCGCTGTAGCTGCCGCCAAAGTCCTGCACCACTATGCCGTAGATGGCATCGCGCAGGCGCTGCACCACGGCCGGGTCGTACTGCTCGGGCGCATCCTTGCGCCAGATGACGTTGAAGTGCACACCGCCGTCGGCGATATGGCCAAAGTCCACCACCGTGAGGAAGGGGTAGTCGCGTGCCACCAGATCGCGCCCTTTGCGGCAGAACTCCATGATGCGCGAGCGCGGCACCGACACATCAAACGCGATGGGCTTGCCCAGCGCACGCGCGCCTTCGCTGATGCTATGGCGCAGGTGCCACAGCTCGGTGGCATTGCCCAAGGCCGCGTTGACGATGGTCGACTCAAACTGGTCTTCCAGGAAGCTGTTGAGTGCTTCTTGCAGATCCAGCTGGCTGTACTTGGGCGAGGCATTCGCTTCCAGCTCGACCAGGATGGCGAACTCAGGCGCATCATCCGGTGCAAAGGGGTTGCGCAGGTTGGGCACATGGTCAATGGCCGCCTGCATCGCATTGCCCGAGATGCCTTCGAACGCGGCCAGCCAGTCACCCAGGTCGCGCTCAAAGGCCTGCAGCAGCTCCATCACCGCCTCGTCCGAGGCCGGCACCACCAGCGCCGTGGCGCGTTGCGCCGGGCGGGCATGCACCTGGATGGTGGCCTGCGTCACGATGGCGCCTGCGCCGGAGCCGCCGACAAACAACTGCTTCCAGTCCACCCCGGTATTGTTCTTGCGCAGCGCGCGGCCCAGCTCCACCACCTCACCGGGCGGGTCCATCAGCACCACTTGCAGCGCCATCAGGTTGGAGCGCACATCGCCGTAGCGGATCAGGCGCGTGCCACCGGTGTTGGTGGCCACCATGCCGCCGATCGAGGGGTTGGCACCCAGATCGATCGGGAACCACAGGCCATGGGGTTCGAGCTGGTCGTTGAGCTCCTGCAGGGTCACGCCAGCGTCCACCACCACGCTGCGGTTGGCCACATCCACCTCGCAGCGGCTGCGCAGACGCGACAGGCTCAGCACCAGCTGGGTGCCGCTCATGTCCGGCGTGCTGGCGCCCACCATGCCGGTATTGGCGCCTTGGGGCAGCAGCGCAAGGCCGCGTTCGGCGCAGAGCCGTACCACCGCCTGCACCTGTGCCACATCGGCGGGGCGCACCACCAGGCGCGCACGGCCCTGGCCGTAGCGCGCGCCTTCTTCGTAGGCGGCCATGTCGGCGCCTTGCAGCACCCCGGCTTCGCCCACAATGGCGTGCAGCGCGCCCAGCAACTCGCGGTTGTCCAGATCAGAGGCGGCCATCGCTCAGGCCACGCTTTCTGCCACAGCGGCTTGCGCCAGGGCCTCACGCACTGCTTGCAACGACGCATCCTGCATCGCCTGGTACAGCGCGATCTCGTCATGCACCTGGGCGCCCAGGTCGGCCTCGAACGCCTGCTGCGCCTGGTTGGCTTCATAGTGCTTTTGTTCTTCGCCGCCCAGGTTGGACTGGAAGATACCGGCCGCGCTCACCGGCAGAAAGTCCTCGTACACGATCGGCTCGGCGCGCACCACACCATCGGCAATCAAGGTCTCGATATCAGCCGATGCATCGCCTACGGGCTGCTGCAGCACATAGCGGTAGAAGGCCAGGCCCTGCTGGCGCATGGCGTCATGGCTGTCGGGGAAGGCCGCGAACGACGACTCCAGGCGGTCCTGGTAGTTGGCGCTGGCGCTGCCGGCATTGCCCATGCTGCGCACATTGGCCAGCAGGCTGTCGTACAACGCACGGCCCTTGCGGGTCAGCGCCACGCCGCGCTGCTCGATCTCGCCAAAACGGGCGGTGTGCGTGCCCTGGTCATCGCTGCCGGGGAAGTTCACGCGCTCCTGCAGCGCCTTGAAGCTGGTCTGGCGCAGCAGGATCGGGCAGGCGCGGCGGGGTGGGCCTTCGACCACATCCTTGGCATCCATGCCATGGGCGGGCATGCCCAGCTGGGCGGCATCGATATCGAGGGTGCGCGGCGTCAGGTGGTTGATATGCGGGCCCTTGAAGCAGACCACATCGGCCACCAGGCGGTGTGCCTTGTGCAGCTTGTCATAGGTGGCAGCGTCCACGGTCGCCTCGCTGTGCCAGCGGAAGGTCTCTAGCGCTTCGCGCACAAACTCATCAGCCTCTGCATCGGTCAGGCCACCGGCGGCTTCGCACTGGGCGATCAGCGCCAGCGCGCGTTCGGTAAAGATCTGGCGGCGGGCGAGGATGGCGGCAGCCTCTTGCCGCAACGCTGCATCGGCCAGCAGATCCAGGCGCAGCAGCGACGTGAACACGCGGAACGGGTTGCGGTTGAGCGAGCTGCCCAGCACAGGGCGGAACGCGGTGGAGTGCACCGGCACGCCAGCCACCGACAGGTCGTAGTAGCCCACGGCTTCCATGCCCATCACGGCAAACAGGCGGCGCAGGGTGGACAGCTCCTCCTTGGTGCCCACGCGGATCGCACCATGGCGCTCCACATCCAGGCGGTCCAGCTCGTCGGCCTGCTCCATCGCCTGCGCCAGCGCGGGCTGGGCCTTCAGCACTTCGCCATTGACCTGGGCCACCAGGGCCATCAGGTTGCCGTATTGCGGCACTTCGTCGCGGTACATATCGGACATGGCGCGGGAGAAGCGCGAACGAACCTCATCGGGGTGCACAAATTGGGTCATCGTGGGTACCAGATCAATAGCTAATAAAACGGGGAAACGGGCCTGGTGCCAGCCACCACAGACAGCGGGCGCACCAGGTCAGCACTGCGCGTCATGCTAGGCAGAGCGTTGTGCCAGGTCAAACGACAATAGCGCGGCACATTATTCCAATTACGCACAACATGGCCGAAGCGGTGGCTGCGATGCGCGATGCGATGCTGGCTGCGCCCCTGCATGGCCGGTGTACGCGGCCTGCAGGCATAAAAAAACCCAGCCGGGGCTGGGTGGATGCAGGGTGCAAGGGCGTCGCTTACTGGTCCGCGTAGGCTTCCAGGGGCTTGTCGTTAGGCTCTTGCAGCAGCTTCTTCAGCGTATCGCTCATCGGCAGGTTCAGTGCCTGGCCCTTGGGCGGGATCGGTTGCATGAACCACTTGTCATAGACCTTGGCCAGCTCGCCGGACTTCATCATCTTGGTCAGGCTGTCGTCCACCGCCTTCTTGAAGGCGGGGTCGTCCTTGCGGAACAGCAGCGCAATCGGCTCCGATCCCAGCGCCTCGCCGACAATCTTGTAGCCCGACGGATTGGCCGAGTTGGCAATCACGCCGGCCAGCAGGTTGTCATCCAGCACAAAGGCATCGGCACGGCCCGATTCCAGCAGCATGAAGCTCTCGAAGTGGTCCTTGCCCAAGGTGGTGGGCAGGTTGATGCTGTTGTCCTTGGCAAACTTGCGCAGCAGCTGCACGGCGGTGGTACCGGCCGAGGCTGCCACCGTCTTGCCATCGAGCTGCTTGACGCTGGTGATGTTGGAATCGGCACGTACCGCGGCACGCACCTGGCTCACATAGGTGGTCACCGCAAAGGCCACCTGCTTTTGGCGGCTGAGGTTGTTGGTGGTGGGGCCGCAGCCGATGTCCACGGTGCCGTTTTGCACCAGTGGCATCGTGTTCTGGGCCGTCAGCGCCATGTATTCGATCTTGGCCTTGGGCGCGATGTCCTTGAGCACGCGCTCGCACAGCTCGACGTGGTAGCCGCCGAAGGTCTGGTTGGAGCCGATGGCGTAGGCCATCGGGGCCGAGCTTTCGCGCACGCCTACCACCACCTTGCCGCTGCTGTTGATCTTGTCGAAAGTGCTTTGCGCAAACGCCGCGCCGCCTGCGGCAAAAGCCACCGCTGCAGCAAGCATCTTGATGCTGAATGTCATTGTGTACTCCTTGGAAATGATGAATTGGCAGCCAGGCGTGGGGCCGAAGCTGCTCCACCAGCTTTGTGGTTGCGCTGGTCTTGGTGCGCTGCGCATGCGCGCTTGAGAGCAAACTGGATGCACTGGCTTTGCGCCAGCGCATCCAGCCTCCAAGTATTCCAGAGAGTCGCGCCAATCCCTAGCGCGGATTCCGAAGCATGTGTTGCTGTTTTGGAAACACCGTGCTGCACTGCCGTATCTGCCGCATCTGCGGACGGCAGTGCCTGGCGAGCGGCTTCAGGGAGCCAGCCGGCTCACCAGCGCCACGGTCGAAGGGTCCACGCCTTGCCAGTCGCCCTGGTCGCGGCGCGCAAACAGGTCCTTGGCCAGTTGCTTGCCCAGCTCCACGCCCCACTGGTCGAAGCTGTTGATGCCCCAAAGCGCACCGCTGACAAACACGCGGTGCTCATACAGCGCGATCAGCGCGCCCAGCGAGGTGGGGGTGAGCTTGTCCATCAGCAAGAAGGTGCTGGGGCGGTTGCCCGGGCAGTACTTGGGGCCCTGCTCTTCGGTGCGGCCCACCAGCAGCGCCTGCGCCTGCGCAATGGCATTGATGACCAGGTTGTTCTGGTGGCTGGCGAGGTTCTTGCCGCCCTCGCGTGCGGCGATGAACTCCACCGGGATCACATCGCGGCCCTGGTGGATCATCTGGAAAAAGGCATGCTGGCCATTGGTACCCGGCTCGCCCCAGACCACCGGCGACGTGGCATAGGGCAGCGGCTGGTTCTGCACATCCCGGCCCTTGCCGTTGCTCTCCATCTCCAGCTGCTGCAGGTAGGCCGACAGCCGGCGCAGGCCATGGCTGTAAGGCGCGACACAGCGCGTCGCAAAGCCGTGGAAGTTGCGGTACCAGACGTCGAGCAGGCCCAGGCGCACCGGCAGGTTCTGCGCCAGCGGCGCGGTCTTGAAGTGCACATCCATGTCATGCGCGCCTTGCAGCATTGCCCGGAAGGACTCGGCCCCCACCGCAATCGCAATCGGCAGGCCGATCACCGACCACAGCGAGTAGCGGCCGCCGACCCAGTCCCAGAAGCCCAGGGTGGTGTCGATGCCAAAGGCTGCGGCCGCCTCGGTATTGGTGGTCAGGGCCCAGAAATGCTTGGAGATCGACAGCGCGGCGCTGCGGTCCTCGCTGCCGCCTTGCGCGAGGAACCAGTCGCGCGCCGAATGGGCGTTGACCATGGTCTCCAACGTCGTGAAGGACTTGGACGCGACCAGGAACAAGGTGCTCTCAGGCCGGGTCTGCGCCAGCACATGGCCCAGCTCATGCCCGTCCACGTTCGACACAAAGTGGAAGCGCTTGCCGGCAATGCGCCAGTCCTCCAGCGCATTGACCACCATGGCCGGGCCCAGGTCGGAGCCGCCAATGCCGATGTTGACGATGTCGGTGATCTGCGGATTGGCGCGCACCTGCTCGGCCAGCGCCAGCATCTGGGCCAGGCTGTCGTGCACATCCACCAGGGCCTCGCGCACGAAAGCGGGGCTATCTGGCAACCAGTCCTCCAGGCCCTCGGCGGGCTGGCGCAGCAGCCAGTGCATGGCCGCCCGGCCTTCGGAGCCATTGACCTGCGCGCCGGCAAACATCGCATCGCGTGCCTGCGCCAGGCCGCATTCGCGGGCCAGCTGCAGCAAGATCTGCTGGCTTGGGTGGTCGATCAGGCTCTTGGACAGGTCGGCAAACAGATGGGGCGCCTGCTGGCTGAACGCGTCCAGGCGCGTTGCGTCACCGGCAAAGGCTGCGCGCAGATCCAGGCCCCGGCCCTCAGCGTCGTAGTACTTTTGCAGTTCTTGCCATGCGGGCGTTTCATCGCAGCGCTTGCGCTGTGTCGCACATTCTCGGTTCATACGGGCAGTGTAAATTGCTCACCAGCGCTGCCAGACCTCGCCGGCAGCGGCCAGCTCAGGCGGATTGCAACAACTTGTCGAGCTTGATGGCATCGGCCACAAAGGCGCGGATGCCTTCGGCCAGCTTTTCGGTGGCCATCGCGTCCTCGTTCAGTGCAAAGCGAAAGCCCGCTTCGTCGTACTGCACGCGCTCCAGCGACAGTGCCTTGGCGGCTTCGGCATTCAACGCGGGCTGCAATGGTGCATCGGCCGCGGCCAGCTGGGCCAGCAGCTCGGGCGAGATGGTCAGCAGATCGCAGCCAGCCAACGCGGTGACCTGGCCGGTATTGCGGAAGCTCGCGCCCATCACCTCGGTGGGGATGCCGAAATGCTTGTAGTAGTCAAAGATGGCTTTGACCGACTTCACACCCGGGTCGTTGGCGCCGGCCATTGCGGCCTCGTCCCAATTGCTGCCGGCCTGCTTCTTGTACCAGTCATAGATACGGCCCACAAAAGGCGAGATCAGCTGCACCTGGGCCTGGCCGCAGGCAATGGCCTGGCATTGCGCAAACAGCAGGGTCAGGTTGGTGTGGATGCCCTGCGCCTCCAGCGCCTTGGCGGCCTGGATGCCTTCCCAGGTCGAGGCGATCTTGATCAGCACGCGGTCGATGTGAATGCCCTCGGCCTCATACAGCGCGATGAGGCGCTGGGCACGGGCCACCGTCGCATCGGTGTCGAACGACAGGCGGGCATCGACCTCGGTGGACACACGGCCCGGAATGATGGACAGGATCTCGGCGCCAAAACGTACCAGCAGGCGGTCCATCACCTCGTCCAGCGGCTTGCCGCGGAACTTTTGCACGGTCTCGGTCAGCAGCGGCGCGTAATCGGCTTTCTGCACTGCCTTGAGGATCAGGGAAGGGTTGGTCGTCGCGTCTTGCGGCTGGAACTGGGCCAGCTGGTGAAAGTCACCGGTGTCTGCCACCACCGTGGTCAGCGCTTTGAGTGCATCGAGTTGGTTCATGGTCTGCTCTTGGTCAATATCCGGTCTGACGTGCTTGTCTCCCCTCCTGCGCACGGCGGCCAACACGGGGGGCGCTCAAGCTTAACCGAACTTTTGCGCGGTTTGAGGCTGTCTGCATTCTACGGCTTCTCCCATCACCATGAAACTGAGTTACATTAATCCCTGCCTTGATGTTCAGGAAGTTTCATGCGTTTTGATCTGGTTTTATTTGGCGGCACCGGCGATCTGGCCTGGCGCAAGTTGCTGCCCGCGCTGTTTCAATCTTTCCGCCATGGCAGCCTGCCTGCCGACGGGCGCATCATCGGCGTAGGCCGTGGCGCGATGAGCGACGACGCGTACCGCGCGCTGATCGCCCAGCGGCTGGCCGAGGTCGAGGCCGACAAGCGGCCCAGTGATGCAGAATTTGCCCGCTTTGCCCAGCACCTGCACTACCTGCGCATGGACCTGTCCCAGCCGGCCGACTATGCTGCGCTGCGCGAGCTGCTGCAGGCGCGCGATGCCGACACCGTCGTGATGTACCTGGCTACGGCACCGTCGCTGTTCACCACGGTCTGCGAGCAGCTGGGCGCGGCGGGCCTGGCCACCGAGCGCACCCGCGTGGTGCTGGAAAAGCCGCTGGGCCATGACCTGCCCTCGAACCGCGCCATCAACGCGGCCGTGCGCGAGGTGTTTTCCGAAACCCAGATCTTCCGCATCGACCACTACCTGGGCAAGCCATCGGTACAGAACCTGCTGGCGCTGCGTTTTGGCAATGCCATCTTCGAGCCACTGTGGCGGCGCGAAAACATCGCCAGCATCGAGATCACGATGGCCGAGCAGCTGGGCGTGGAAAAGCGCGGCGAGTTCTACGAAAGCACCGGTGCGCTGCGCGACATGGTGCAAAACCATGCGCTGCAGCTGCTGTGCGCGATTGGCATGGAGCCGCCCATCAGCGCCGATGCCGATGCCATTCGCAATGAAAAGCTCAAGGTGCTGCAATCGCTCAAGCGCTGGACGCCGGAGACGGTGAGCCGCGACGTGGTGCGCGGCCAGTACGCGGCCGGCCAGATTGCCGGCAAGCCGGTGCCGGGCTACCGCCAGGAAGACGGCGTCTCGCCCAATAGCCAGACCGAAACCTTTGTGGCGCTGCGCACCGAGATCAGCAACTGGCGCTGGGCCGGCGTGCCGTTTTTCATCCGCACCGGCAAACGCCTGGCGGGGCGCGAAGCCTCGATCGTCGTGCATTTCCGCCAGGTGCCGCATGCCATCTACCGCACGCCGCTGGGTGCGGCCAACCGCCTGACCATCCACCTGCAGCCCAAGGATGGGCTGACCCTGCAGCTGATGGCCGCCGCGCAGAGCCAGGCCGATACCGGTGGTGTGCAGACCTTGTCGCCCGCCGCGCTGGACCTGGACTTTGACCAGCGCTTTGGCACCGAGCGCGTGGGCGCCTACGAACGCCTGCTGCTCGATGTGATCGCCGGGCGCCTGAACCTGTTTGTGCGCGCCGACGAGCAAGAGGCCGCCTGGCAATGGGTGGAGCCGATTCTGGAGGCCTGGCAACAGGCCAATGCCCGCGGCGAAGGCCCCCGCCCCTATGTGGCCGGCCATTGGGGCCCGGGCGCCGCCAGCGCGCTGGTGGCACGCGACGGCCACAGCTGGATGGAAGAGTTTTGACCGCCTCCGCCCACTACCGCTTCACCCGCTTCAAGGTAACGCCATGCTAGACCGCATCACCGCCTCCCTCCCCTCGCTGGCACCGGCCGAGCAGCGCGTGGCGCGCCTGGTGCTGGCCGATCCGCGTGCCTTTGCCTCGCGCCCGGTGCGCGAGCTGGCCGAACTGGCCCATGTCAGCAAACCCACCGTGGTGCGCTTTTGCCGCAGTATGGGCTATGACGGCCTGGCCGATTTCAAGCTCAAGCTGGCCGGCAGCGTCAGCGAGGGGGTGCCCTTCATCCACCGCAGTGTCGATGCCGATGACAAGACCAGCGATGTGCTGGTCAAGGTGGTGGACAACTCGGTCGCCGCCTTTCTGGCCTACCGCAATGCCGCCAGCACCACGGCGCTGGAGGCCGCATCCAGCGCCATCGTGGCGACCTGGCAGGCAGGCAAGCGCATCGAGTTCTATGGCGTGGGCAACTCCGGTATCGTCGCGCAGGATGGGCAGCACAAGTTCTTCCGCCTGGGTGTCACCAGCCTGGCGACCAGCGATGGCCATATGCAGGTGATGAGTGCGACGATGCTGGGCACGGGCGACTGCGCCATCGTCATCTCCAACTCCGGCCGCACCCGCGACCTGATGGATGCCACCGACATCGCCAAGCGCAATGGCGCCACGACGATTGCCATCACCGCCAGCGGCTCGCCACTGGCCCGTGCGGCCAATATCCACCTGGCCGCCGACCACCCCGAGGGCTACGACCGCTACAGCCCCATGGTCTCGCGCCTGCTGCACCTGCTGATTCTGGATGTGCTGGCCACCAGCGTGGCACTGCGCATTGGCGAGCCACTGCAGCCGGTGCTGCAGCAGATGAAGGACAACCTGCACGCCAAGCGCTATACCTGACAGCGTTATCGGCTGGACGCAACGAAAAACGGGGCAGCCAAGGCTGCCCCGTTGTCATGCGGCGTGTGCAGCGGCGTTTGCAGCCGCGTCAGCATTCAACGCACATCCACAAAGCGCTTGGTGCTGTACAGGTCGGTGGACAGGCGCTTGAGCGCGGGCAGACCGGTGCTGGCATCCTTGGGCTGCGATTCGATGTAGTTGAAGAACACATCGGCATCGAGCACGCCGATATCGAGGCGGCGCGCTGCAGGCACCGAGGCCAGGGTCTTGTAGCCGTCACCGCCGTTGGCGTTGAAGCTCAGCACGAACAGGCGGTAGGTCTTGCCCGGGTCCAGCGCAGCCCATTGGCCGGTCGTGGTGTCGCGCACCTCGATACCCGAAACACGGCTGCCCAAGGTGGCCTTGGCATTCACGTCAAAGCGCATGCCACCGGTATAAGGGTAAGGACCGGTCGAGCCGCCAGCGCCGTACACGGCTTCCAGGCCGTCTTCCAGCATGCCCTTGACTTCGGTGCCGGTGACATCCAGGCGGAACAGCATGTTGCCAAACGGCAGCACCTGGATCGCGTTGGCAGCCGTCACTTCACCATTGAGCGGAATGCGCACGCCACCGCCGCTTTGCAGCGAGATGTCGGCACCCCCGTAGTGTGCATTGGCCACTTCCAGATAGGACTGGGCCACCAGCTGCTGGATGTCACCGCCGCGCAGGCTGACACTGCCTTCGGCATTGCAGGCTGCGCTGGAGCGGCCGTAGTCGGAGCTGCCTTCGCCACCGGGCACCCGGCGCGAGCACAGCTCTTGCGGTGCATAGGCGACCTTGGTCACGTTGAAGCTGGCGACCTTGTCGCTGAAAGGCTTGAGCACGGCGGCGGCCTGCGCAGAAGGCGCCGTGATGCGCAGGAAGCCGGCGGCATTCACGCTGCTGATGATGGACGCGCGCTGGGCTTGGGTCGCGGCAGTGCCGGCGATCTTGAAGTCATCGCCGATCAGCACATGGGGCGTGCCTTCGCACTGGCGGACCACGCCGTCCTTGTCGAACTTCACCTTCAGCTCGCCCACGACCTGCGAGTACTCCCAGGCCTGCACGATGCAGACGGGCTTGCCGTCAAGGTCGGTGGTGTGGGTGGGGTAGGCGCCACCTGGCGTGCCCACGCCGATGGTCTTCATCGCGTCCGGGCCCAGCAAGGTGTGCGAGTCACCGCCGACGATCACGTCCACACCACGCAGCTTTTTGGCGATGCTGCGGTCGTTGTCGTAGCCGATGTGGCTCAGCAGCACGATGCGCTTGACGCCCTGGGCCTGCAGCTTGTCGATTTCGCGCTGGGCCGCCACGGCTTCGTCTTCGAACAAGGTGTCCTTGTCCGGGCTGGACGAGGCCTTGGTCTTTTGCGCAATGGTCACGCCAACGATACCGATCTTCTGGCCGCCCCGCTCCAACACGGTGGAGGGCGAGACCGCGTTCGGTGCGCGGCTGGGGTTCAGCGCCGAGTTGGCGCCAAACTGCACGTTCGCACTCAGCACCGGCGTGGCACACCGGCCCGTCTTGAGGCGGTCCAGGATGCCCTTGAGGCCCGAATCGCCCTTGTCGAATTCGTGGTTGCCCAGGGTGTAGGCATCAAAGCACACGGTGTTGAGCATGGCCATATCGGCCTCGCCATCGGCACCTGCGCGGTTGAAGTACAGGGTACCGGTCACCGCATCGCCGGCGTGCAGTTTCAGCACATGGGTCGACTGGGCAGCGATCGCGTCGATGGCGGCCGTCACGCGCGGGAAACCTGCGGCGTCCACGGTCACGGCCGTGGTCTTGCCGTCCACCGGCAATTGCAAGGTGGCCGTCTTGCTGGCCAACGTGGAGTGGTGGTCGTTGATGTGCAGGATCGTCAGCACATCGTCTTTGTCGCTGTCGCTGTCGTTGTCGCTGGAGCCGCCCCCGCAAGCCACCAGCACGGCGGCTGTCACACCGCACACCGCCCATACCATCACCTGACGTGCACCCTCTCGCACTGACAATGCAACCATTTCTGCGCTCTCCGTCTTAACAAAGGGCTCTATGGTTTGTCCGCCAGATGACGTAGGTGTGACTTTCTGTAATAGCAAAGGGGCTTAGCAAGCGGGTGCGCCCCACAGCAAAACCGGCGCCTGAGACGCCGGTTTTGCAAAAGACCGGTGTTTTACAGCACCGGAATGCGCCCTTCCTCGACCGCATGGCAGGCCACCTTGACGCCGGCATCATCGATCAGCTGCGGGCGCTCGCTGCGGCAGCGCTCATTGGCCAGCGGGCAGCGCGGGTTGAAGGCGCAACCGGTCGGAGGGTTCAGCGGATTGGGCACCTCGCCCTGCACGGGCGTGCGCGCCTTGCCGGTGTCATGCATCTTCGGGATGGCATCGAGCAGCATGCGCGTATAGGGGTGGCGCGGCTTGGCAAACAGGGTTTGCTTATCGGCCAGTTCGACCAGCCTGCCCAAATACATGACACCCACCTGGTCGCTGACATGGCGCACCACGGCCAGGTTGTGCGAGATGAACAGATAGGTCAGACCGCGCTTTTTCTGCAGGTCCTTCATGATGTTGAGCACCTGGGCCTGAACCGAGACGTCGAGCGCCGAGGTGGGCTCGTCGCAGACGAGAAACTCCGGCTCGGTCGCCAGCGCACGGGCGATGGAGATGCGCTGGCGCTGCCCGCCCGAGAACTGGTGCGGGTACTTGAGCATGTCCATCGGCGCCAGGCCCACCTGCACCAGCAGCTCGGCCACACGGGCCTTGAGTTGCTCGGTATTGGTGATCAGGCCATGCTCCTTGAGCGGCTCGCCGATGATCTGCTCGACCGACCAGCGCGGGTTCAGGCTGGCATAGGGGTCCTGGAAGATCATCTGCACGCGGCGGCGCATCGCGCGCGCGTTCGGGTCGCGGAAGGCGGCATGCGCATCCTGGCCATCAAAGGTGAAGGTGCCACGCGTGGGGCCGTACAAACCCACCAGCAGGCGCGCCACCGTGCTCTTGCCGCAGCCGGACTCGCCCACCAGGGCCAGGGTCTTGCCCTTTTCAATGTCAAAGCTCACGCCATCGACGGCGCGCAGCAGGCTGCGCGGCTTGCGCTCCAGCACCCGGTTGAGCCACGGCGCGGACACATCAAAGGTCTTGGCCAGGTCGCGGGCCTGCACCAGCGGCTGCTTGTCGCCTGCGCCTGCGTGGCCTTGTGCACTCTGCAGCGGCGCTGCATCGTTGTTCGTCATGGTTGCCATCTCGCTCATACCGTGTCCTCGGTGGCAGCCACTTGGGGCTGGTTATCGGCTGCATGCAGCCAGCAGGCGGCCTGGGTGGCGCCAGCGGCCATCAGCTCGGGGCGCTGCTCCATGCAGCGGTCAAACACCTGGGGGCAGCGCGGGTTGAACGCGCAACCCTTGGGAATGGCATTGAGCCGGGGCATGGCGCCGTCGATCTGGTTGAGGCGTTCGCGGTCGGCGTCCATATCAGGGATGGACGCCATCAGGCCCCGGGTATAGGGGTGCGCCGGGTGGTTGATCACCTCATGCACCGGGCCGATTTCTGCCACACGGCCGGCATACATCACCGCGACCCGGTCACAGGTCTCGGCGATCACGCCCATGTCATGGGTGATCAGCATCACCGCAGCACCGCGGGTGCGGCAGATGTTTTTGAGCAGGCTGATGATCTGCGCCTGGATCGATACGTCCAGCGCCGTCGTGGGCTCATCGGCGACGATCAGCTTGGGCTCGGCCGCCAGCGCCAGCGCAATCACCACGCGCTGACGCATGCCGCCGGAGAACTGGTGCGGAAAGTGGTCAATCCGCTCTTCGGCTGCCGGAATGCCGGTGTCCTTGAGCAGCTGGATCGCGCGCTGGCGCGCCTCCGCCGCCGAAAGCTGGAGGTGGGTCTGGATGGTCTCGATCAGCTGGCGGCCCACGGTGTAGAGCGGGTTCAGCGACGTGAGCGGATCCTGGAAGATCGCGCCGATGCGGCGCCCCCGGATGTGGCGCATCTTGTCGGCAGACAGGTTGTCGATGCGCTCGCCTTCGAGCACGATCTCGCCCGAGGCCACATGGCCTGGCGGCTCCAGCAGGCCGATGATGGACGCGCCGGTCAGCGACTTGCCCGCGCCCGATTCGCCGACCACGCCCAGGATCTCGCCGGGGGCGATGGAAAAGGAGATGTTGTCCAGCGCCCGCAGCACACCATGGCGATTGGGAAACTCGACCACCAGATTTTTAACTTCCAACAATGACATC
>Ga0308165_1001485_pt1 | contig 32510 bp, 30 predicted proteins | sample PhyWR2_FD_201032 | JGI IMG/M metagenome (GOLD analysis project Ga0308165, IMG submission 201032) | Phyllosphere microbial communities from UC Gill Tract Community Farm, Albany, California, United States - DLSLW.R2 | ecosystem: Host-associated > Plants > Phyllosphere > Unclassified | place: USA... | reverse complement strand
ATTCATAAAAGTTTTGTTCGATGGTGATAGTTATCGATTTGAAATAAAAGAAGAAAAACCACCTGCGGATGCCCAAAATGGCACTAAAGCCAATTCAAGAGGTGCAAATTTCTTATGTATTTTTTCTGGATCTCCTATAAGTGCTGAATACATACGTGAAGAGGGGCGCGCTGGTCGAATTGGCTACAAAATGATAGGAGTTGTTGCCGAAGGAAGGCGGCGACGCTTCTATATTTCGGCTGACGCAAATCAGATCGCTATAGCGGAATCTGCATTGCCTGACTGGAAGCCAGATGTCGAGTTTTTTCAACAGGCTTTAGGTTTTCGAGTAGGCAACTATGGGCTCACGAAGTGGTCAGACATGTTTACTTCTAGGCAACTCTTAGGCTTGTCTACTATCTCTTCACTGATCGATGAGATTAAACCTCAAATCAGAGCTGACGCTATTGCCTCTGGTTTGTTAGATGGAGAAAACATATCTGATGGTGGCTTAGGCGCAAAAGCTTATGCAGATGCTGTGGCGGTCTATTTGGCTTTTTCGTTAGATCGGTGCATCGATTTTTCTAATACATGCACGCAGTGGAGTCCTGGAAATCAGAAAGTCATGCATCTGTTTGGAAAGCAGACTATTTCTATGACATGGGATTTTCCAGAAGCGAACCTTCTCTTAAATACGGTCGGTGGCTTTATTACGGCGGCTAAATATGTTGCCGACTGTGTTGAAACACTTCCATGGAATGTTGCGGCGGGTAATGCAAACCAAGCCAATGCTTCTGAAAATGTGTTGTCGTTGAATAAGGTTATTTCTACAGATCCACCGTATTATGACAATATCGGATACGCTGATCTTTCCGATTTTTTCTATGTATGGTTGCGTCGTAACTTACGAAGTATTTATCCCAACCTTTTTTCAACGGTTGCGGTTCCAAAGCTTGAAGAGTTAGTTGCCACGCCAGCACGACATGGTGGAAAAGACTCGGCAGAAAAGTTTTTTATGGAGGGTATGACTCAGGCAATGTGCCGTTTGTCTCAGCAAGCACACCCTGCATTTCCAACCACAATTTATTATGCATTCAAGCAGTCTAAAACGACTGACCTTGGAACAGGAAATACTGGCTGGGAAACGTTTTTGGAGGCGGTAATCCGTGCCGGTTTTTCAATTACGGGAACATGGCCACTGAGGAGTGAACAAGAATTCAGAATGCGGGGTATGGGGGCTAATGCTTTAGCTTCGAGTATTGTTTTGGTTTGCTCAAAGCGCGACTTAAACGCGATTAGCGTATCTCGGCGAGATTTTCTGCGCGAATTGAAAACAGAGTTGGGAGAGGCAGTAGATGTGATGATCGGAGGAGTTGAAGGGGTATCACCAGTGGCTCCTGTGGACCTTGCGCAGGCCGTTATCGGACCCGGAATGGCGATCTTTTCTAAGTATTCGGCCGTATTGGAAGCTGATGGAAGCCCCATGACAGTTCATACTGCGTTGACGCTAATCAATCGCATGCTGACCGACGGTGCCGACGACTTTGACGCTGACACGCATTTTTGTCTTAGCTGGTTCGATGAACAAGGCTGGGCTGCGGGCGAGTTCGGTAAAGCCGATGTGCTTACAAGAGCCAAGGGCACATCAGTCGAACATGTCAAAAATGCGGGCGTGGTTGAAGCATTGGCTGGCAAGGTTCGTCTACTGAAACCAGCGGAGTATTCAAGCGATTGGATTCCCGAAAACGACAACAACACACCAGTTTGGGAAGCTTTGCACCAGATGATCCGCGAGCTTCGCACTGGGGGCGAATCTGCTACTGGTGCGCTGCTTGCAGGCATGCCGCAACGCGCCGACCCCATTCGCAACTTGGCCTATCGGCTCTATACCCTTTGCGAGCGCAAGGGTTGGGCTGACGATGCGCGAGCTTACAACGAGTTAATTACTTCATGGACGAGTATTGAGGTCGCGTCGCATGAAAAGGGTCACTACGAATCGCAAATGTCTATTGAAGAATAAGAGGGAAAGAATGAGTCTGAAACCTTGGCGCGAAATCGCCGTTCCGCATGAAGATGTCTTGAAAGGCACCTTCCAGCAAGCCGAGTTCGCCGCCGACATCTCCAAAGTGCATCAGGGCATCGCTACGCCCGAGTATCAGGATGCGGCCTTGTTCTTCCAACGAACTTTCATCACTGAAGGCATGCGCCTTTTGCTCGACTCCGTGGTCAAACGGTTGGCGGGCAAAGGTGGTGATCCAGTCGTGCAATTACAAACCGCCTTTGGCGGTGGCAAGACCCACACGCTCTTGGCTGTCTATCATTTGGCCAACGGATCCACAACAGCCAGCAAGATGCAGGGCATCTCGCCGATCTTGGACGCGGCAGGCATCACCGAACTGCCCCAGGCCCGCGTGGCAGTGCTCGATGGCGTGGACCTCTTGGACCTCGCAAGCAAACCGCGCGTCCATGGCATGACCACCGTCAAAACCATTTGGGGCGAATTGGCCTGGCAGTTGGGCGGCGAGACTGCCTTCGCTAAGCTTATGGAGGCTGACCGCGACGGCACGGCGCCGGGCAAGAGTGTACTGGCCGACATTATTGGCGGCAGCGCGCCTTGTATCATCCTGATGGACGAGCTGGTCCGCTACGTTTCGCAGTTCGAAGAGGGCAAGACCCTGTCGGGCGGTACCTATGACACCCAGCTCTCGTTCATTCAGTCGCTCACCGAAGCTTTGAAGGCCGTGCCCAACGCGATCCTTTTGGCCTCGTTGCCGTTTTCAGACCGCGAGGCGGGCAGCCAGCAAGGCGTTAAAGCTTTGCGTGCCTTGGAGCACTATTTCGGTCGCGTTCAGGCGTTGTGGAAACCGGTAGCGACCGAGGAGGCCTTCGAGATCGTGCGCAGACGCTTGTTCGCCAACGTCTCCGACCGGCTTGCTGCCGAGGAGGTGTGCCGATCCTATGCCGACTATTACACGGATAATTCGAGCGACTTTCCGCCTGAGACCCAAGAAAGCGGTTATTTGGAGCGTCTCAAGAACGCCTACCCGATCCATCCCGAAGTCTTCGACCGCCTCTACGAGGATTGGTCTTCGCTGGACAACTTTCAGCGCACGCGCGGCGTTTTGAAGTTGATGGCAAAGGTGATCCATCGCCTTTGGACCACGGGCAACAACGACTTGATGATCCAACCAGGTAGTTTGCCGCTGTTCGACTCCGACACCCGCAATGAGGCGATCTACTACCTGCCGCAGGGCTGGGACCCGGTGCTAGAGCGCGACATCGATGGAGAACGTGCGGCGACCACCGAGCTCGACAACGCCCGTCCCTTGTTCGGTTCAATCCACGCTTGCCGCCGCATCGCGCGAACGGTATTTTTGGGGTCGGCCCCGGACGCGGGAGCCGTGGGCGGATCCAAGCATCACCGAGGCATCGAGCTGGAGCGGTTGCTTTTGGGTTGCGCGCAGCCGGGCCAGGTGCTGGGTCACTATAAAGACGGTGTGCGATCTTTGGTGGATCGTTTGCAATACCTTAACAGCGCCAACAACCGTTATTGGTTTGACACGCGGCCTAACCTACGCCGCGAGATGGAGGACCGCAAGCGCCGCTTTGACTTGCGCGCGGACGTGTATCCGTTCATCAAAGAAAAGCTGCGTTTTGCAAGCGGAGTGTTTGGCGGCACCCACGTCTTCACACCGTCGTCGGACATCCCGGATGACTATCACCTTCGTCTCGTGGTGTTACCGCCCGAAGCGACGTTTAGCAAGGGCGCACAGTCGCCCGCGATTGACGCGGCCACGGCGATCTTGAAGAGTAGGGGAGATCAGCCTCGTCAGAAGCAAAACCGGCTAATCTTTCTGGCATCCGACACCGACAGCATTTCGCGGCTTAAAGATCAAGTGACCTCTTCGCTCGCGTGGAAGTCCATCGTCGATGACGTGAAGGAAGGGAGGATCAACCTCGACGGGCATCAGACCAAGCAGGCTACAAGTAGCCTTAATCAGGCCAACGACGCTTTGGGGCGTATGGTGCGCGAGACCTTCAAGTGGCTGCTGGTCCCGCTGCAGGAGGTCAATCCTGGCAAAGGCATTGGCGAGATTCAATGGGATCACTTCCAGATCAACCCAGCAGTGATTAACCGCACCGAGGAGATCGAGAAAGTTCTTAAAGAGCATGAGCTTCTAATCAACGAATGGGCGCCGATTCACCTCGCGAAGATGCTGCAAACGTGGTTCTGGAAGGACGACGCAACGGCGGTGGGAGCAATGGACACATGGCAAAAAACTTGCTGCTATCTCTATCTTCCGAGACTGCGTGACACCGACACTTTGCGTTCGACAATTGCTGCCGGCGTCTCATCCCGTGACTTCTTTGGAATAGCTTATGGCCATGAAGAGGGCCGCTTTCAAGGCTTTAACTTCGCGCAGATCACCACGCCCATCCTAGACCCTACATTGCTGCTGATCGAGCCCAAAACTGCCACGGCATTCGCAACAAAGCTCGCCGAGGAGGCTGCCGAGCGCGAGACACAGGCCAAGGACAAGGAAACAGACGCAGCAGGTTCGTCGGGTGGATATAAAGACGAGACCACAGGCGGAAGCTCGACAACCAAGACCGGGACAGGTGGAGGAACCACGGGCGGATCAGGTGGCAGTTCAACCGGCACTGGCACTGGCACTGGCACGGGTGGCGGCGGAGCGTCCATTAAGAAGACGATGTTCTTTGGTTCTGTGGAACTCGACCCCATCAAAGCCAAGCTTCAGTTTTCCGACATTGCTGAAGAGGTGTTGATGCTCTTCACTCAAAAGTCAGGCGTCAAGGTCCGCATCTCAGTCGAAATCGAGGCCGAGTGTTCATTGGGATTTGATGATGGTATTCAGCGGGCGGTGCGCGAAAACTGTGATCAGTTGAAGTTCAAAAACCGAACTTTCGAGGAATGAAGGGTGGAACCATGAGCAAGATCGTCGTTCCGGCACTGCCGACCGAAAAGCAGATGGAGAGGCTTCTCCAATCGCTCATCGACGATAAGGAGAGCGATTTTTCAAACGCGCTCGACTTCGATGTGTCACACATCGATCAGCGGGCGCAAGTGGGCGCAGTTCGAGTCACGAACGTGGACATTACAGGAGCGTTGATAGAGGTGACCTACGACGTTGAATACAGCATCTACAACGGCTGCGAGGATATGAACGTCCAGGACGCGGAAGAACTGCACGTATTTGGTGAGTTGACGTCTGGAGGATGGGAATTCGAAAAGCACGTCCCACCGCCCAAGCGAACGACTGTGGACGAGTTTTAAAACAAAGCACTGTTGATCTGTTAAATCAATTAAATCAATAGCACACGTCAATAGGGAAGAGTTCCATGAAACTCACAAAAGTCCGCGTCCAAAACTATCGATCCGTGGAGGACAGCGAAGAGTTCGAGATCGGCGACCTCACATGCCTTGTAGGCAAGAACGAAGCGGGAAAAACGGCACTGCTGAGCGCGATACGTGGTCTAAGGCCCTCACAACCCTTCGAGTTTGACGAAACTATCGACTACCCAAGGCGCTTTTCAACGCGTTTCGGCGATCGACACCCCGATGGAACAGCCGAAGTGATTCGGACATGGTGGCACCTCGAAGAGTCCGACAAGACTGCTGTGGAGAAGCGCTTTGGTGCCGGAGTATTGAAGGGTGACACATTCCAATCCCACTTCGGCTTTCGGTATGACGGGGATCACCGCATGTGGGAGATTGAAGTCGATAGCACCAAGGTCTTGGAGAACATGCTCAGCAAACATGCCCTCGACGCGACGGAACGTAACGTCTTGCATGGCGTAATCGACGGTCCTGCCGCCGACAAAGCTCTTTCGGGATTGGCCGAGCGCACGCCTAAGCAAGAGGCCATCTTGCAGGACATCAAGAAGAGCAGGGAGTCGAGCTTTGTTCATGGCGTGGTCGATGTTTTGTCGGTGCGCCAACCAAAGTTTTTCTTTACTTCGCACTTTGAGCGGATGTCGGGCATGGTTTCGATTCAGAAGCTGCAGCAGGACAAACAAAACAACACGGTGTCAGTCGGCGACAAGATTTTTCTGGCTTTTTTGGAATACGCGGGCACGACGTTGGAAGAATTGCTCAACGCGGACCGGCGTGAGGCGTTAAAGGCCACATGCGAGGCAGCCAGCAACGAGATCACCGAGGAGATTTTCGAGTTTTGGAGCCAGAACAACGCCTTGGAAGTTGTCATCGAGATCGACAACGCCAAGCCCAAGGACTCCGCACCGTTCAACACAGGCATGGTGGCGGACATCCGCATCAAGAACACAAACCATAAGGCCACATTGCCGCTATCCGAGCGCAGCGCAGGCTTCGTCTGGTTCTTCTCGTTTTTGGCCCAATTCAAGCAACTCAACAATACACCCGGCAATGGAAACGCTATCGTCCTGTTGGACGAGCCCGGCCTGACCTTGCATGGCAAGGCCCAGGGCGACTTGCTGCGCTACATCGTCGAGCGCCTGCTGCCTGACCACCAAGTCATCTTCACCACGCACTCACCCTTCATGGTTCCAATGGATCGCCTCGCTGATGTCCGTATCGTAGAGGACGTGATCATCGAGAAGCCGGGCAAGCGCCCGGAGGTCAAGGGAACCAAAGTTCGATCCGACGTGCTCGAAGTCAGCGACGACACGCTGTTCCCGCTGCAAGGAGCCTTGGGCTACGAGGTGACCCAGTCGCTCTTCATTGGCACGAACACATGGTTAGTTGAAGGCCCGTCCGACATTTTGTATCTGCAAGTCTTGTCGCAGGCATTGACCAAGCGCCGTCGGGAAGGCCGCGATCCGAAGTGGGTGCTGTGTCCATCGGGAGGAATCGACAAGATTGCGCCCTTTGTTAGGATCTTCGGTGGCAACCGTATCAATATGGCTGTGCTCTCCGACATCGCCAACGGTGACAAGACTAAGATCGAAAACTTGAAAAAGGCCGACATCTTGAAGGCAGGGCATTTCTACACATGCGCGGATTTTACGGAGCAGACAGAGGCCGATGTTGAAGACCTTTTCGAGGTGGACCTGTTTGTCGAAATGCTCAATGGCGCATATAAGCCGCCTCCAGCCAATGTGGTCACTAGGGCCAATCTGATGGCAGCGAATCCAACCCCGCGCATTGTCAAGAAGGCCGAGGCCTTGTTCAAGCTCATGCCCACATCGGTAGCAGAGTTCGATCACTTTGGCGCATCACGCTGGCTCTTGGAGAACCCATCCGTGCTGGATGCGGATACCCCAGCAGTGAATGCGACCCTTGACCGATTTGAGCAGGTATTCAAGGCCTTCAATGGATTGTTAGTCTGACGCGGCCAGCATCTCAAGTTCATCAATTGGCTCGCATGTCTGAGAAATACGAATGCAGGAAGACACGCAATGAGTAAGACCATCAAATCACCGGGTGGCATTACCGTCCGCTTCGTTGAAGCCATCAATGGTTTCAATACCAAATATGGGCATTGGCCCACGTCGCTAGAGGCGGAAGGCGACACGATTGCCTTTCTTGCGACTACGAGTCTGACGCCTCTGGGCTTCTTTCTTCTTCAATCCAAGATTGATTTAATCATCGGCGAAGAAGGGAAAATTTTGGCTAAGGGCGAGGACGGCGAAGTCTTTGACTATGGTGAAGAAGGTTGGCAGATGCCTGAAGGGCATAAGCACAGTGCTCGTGAGTGGCTTGGAATCGATAAAGATTAATACTGCTTAAAAACGTTTTTGAACAAGAAAAACGTATGAATATCATCTACATAAAAATCAGTATACAACCTTGAAAGTTGTTGAATTCTTGGGCCGGAAGCCGCGCCGGTCATAAACCCGGGTCGTGCCGATGCTGGCATGGCCCAGCCACTCCTGGACCCTGGCGATGTCGGCGTGGTGTTTCGGGGCGCCGGTCGCGGCCGTGGCGCGCAGCTCATGCGGGCCCATGTTGTTCCCGTGATGCCGAATTGAGCCATGTAACGCACTACTACCTCCTAATACACGCCGCTGGGCGTGAGCGCCGTGACGGGGCTGCCGGCCTTGGGCGGGCGGGTGTGCCGGAACAACGGCCTGTCTGCTTCCCCGCCATGACTGCTGGTGGCCTGATACTCGTCGGCGACGATGCGCAGGGAATGGGGTGCGCGGGCAGGTAGCGCAGCTTGCTGTCCTTGCCCTGCACGCGCAGGTGCGGCATGCCCCGGCGCTCTAGGTAGAAATCCTTCACCGGCAGTTTCGTGAGCTCCTCCCAGTACAGCGCGTGGTGGTACAGCAGAACTGACAGGATGGCTTGGTCGCGCCTGCCCTTCAAGGTGTTGCTGGGCGGCGCATCGAGCAGCGCGCATGCCTGGGCATCGCCCAGCGCCGGGGTCTAGCCTTCGCTGGTTTCAGCTTTAGGCCTCGTCACGCCCCGGACAGGGTTGTGCATGACCACGTTAGCTGCGCATAGCTAATGTTTGAGGTGAGCAGAAATTTTCCATGCAGCCTGTTGCTTGGATTCCAAGTAATGACGGTTTCGACGACCTCATATTTTTATTCTTGGCGGTTTGGGCCGGGGCTTTGGAGATTCGCGCATGCAGCAGCAAATGTGACCGCATCTCGGACATATGGCAGACTGAAGACAAGAAGGCATTCCTCTCGGTGGCGTGTGATTTTGCATGTGTTCCGCGTAAAGAGCCGCGCCACAAGCTGAGCAAAAGTAGTTCCCCTCTTCATCATGATCGCATTCGCTTGATGGTGTTGGTGTCATTTTTATCTTTCTCGTTTATATTAAGTTGGGTAATGGTTTATTTGGCGTTGGAGTAAGTTTGATAAATTCATTGCCCTGAAAAGTGAAGACGTCTAGGCTGGGGGAATTTTTAACAAATTTCGACTACGGTTGTTCAGATTATGTTGAGTTCTGGGTTGACGTTGCGCAAATGGGCAGTCATGTCGCCATGAAAATCTAAAAAGGTAAGAGCTGAAATTTCGTAAGGAGAAATCGCCAATAGACCAGTGACTTTGAAATCCCGAAGTCCCCACTCGTTATAGTGACCGGCTTGGCGCTGAAAAATACTGTTTTCTACGTCTTGGGAGGTGATATTCTCCGAACATGAAACGGTGCGAGTTCCGTCAGGGCCTTCGATAGAGCCACAGTCATCAGGTGAACTGCGATAAGTGAATTGGGCTCGGCTAAGTCTAAAATGCGACCAATGCAACCAGTCACGTTTCTGCAGAAACCAGTAAAACTGTTACCCGGCATAAGAACCGAACATGAAAGTCTGCCCATTGCATTTCCGTTATAGACATATTTGAGATCATCTGGAAACAGGCAGTCTCGATCTCGATTAAATCGTAATGGGCATGGTAGTAGCTTGGATTAGGTGCTTGACGATGTAGAGGGGTTCCAATGGATCAAGCCATTAGCAGGGTAAACAAGGTTAATTCTCATCAGCGTGTCAAGTGGTAGACACGTTAAAGCTTGATGTCCCGGCATATTTGCCCATTTAACCAAGCGGTCATAAATACCTTGAGCGTCGTGAGTTATCACTCGGACATTTCTTCGCTTTTTTAAACGGAAATAATCTAATACCTTCATTTTACGTTTCGCAACATGGTCATCTACCCAATCGTCTAGTGGCATTGGCGGATGCGGAATAAACGATGTAGTCGTATGTGCAATTCGGGTGTACTGGCTTCTCTTGTGCTGAGGGCAGCGCTCTTGGTCAAAGTGGTAGTGGCGCACGGGATGACCCACCGGAAAGCTCATTTCCGCTTGACTGATGGGCACCACATCAGCGATAACGAATACGCAATCGACGACTACCTTATCCGTCTCATCATTGTGACTAACGAAGAAAGCTACGTCTCGCCCATCTACTGATGGCCCCTGGTTCCCGAGGCCGAAATTGAGTGCCCTTGACCGAGCATGGCAGTGACTCCAAACAAAAGGGCTAACCCATACGAAAGGGTCATTGCCATATCGGTCAGCAATGTACCCTTGGATGCAGCTGGAGTGATGAGGAGCAAGGATGGCAGACATTGGAGTCTAATATATCCCTCAAATTGACCGAGTCGATCAGCTGTACGCCACCCGGAACGTGGGCGAGTCCTCCGGCTTGGAGTCGCGCCGGTCATAGACTCGGGTGGTGCTGATGGTTGCGTGGCCCAGCCACTCCTGGACCCGGGCGATGTCGGCCTGGTGCTCGAGCGCGCTGGTCGCAGCCGTGGCGCGCAGCGCATGCGGGCCCATGTTGTCCCCCGTGATGCCGACCTGCTTCATGTAATGCACAACCACGTCGGCGTACACGCTGCCTGGCGTGAGGGCGGTGGCCGGCAGCCCGGCTTTTGGCGCGCGGATGCGGCGAAAGAGCGGCCCTTCCGCTTCCTGACCATGGCCGGCCGCTTCGAGATACTCGGCGACCAGGCGTAGCGCGCTCGGGTGGGTCGGAATGAAGCGCATCTTGCCGCCCTTGCCCTGCACGCGCAGGTGGGGAACCCCCCGGCGCTCTTGGTTGAAATCCTTGACCCGCAGCTTGGTGAGTTCCTCGCGGCGCAGCGCATGAAACAGCAGCACGGCCAGGATCGCCCGGTCGCGCTTTCCTTTCAAGGTGCCGGCAGGGGGTGCATTTAACAACGCCCGGGCCTGCGCGTCGCCCAGCGCCGGGGTCTTGCCTTCCAGGGTGTCGACCACCGGGCGCTTCACGCCCTTGACGGGGTTGTGCAGCACGGCATTGCACTCGCACAGGTAATCATATAAAGAAGCCAGGGCGGCGAGCTTGCGCCGGATGGTGGCGCCGCTGAGCATTTGCTTTTCCAGGTCGGCGCGCCAGGCGAGCACATGGCTGCGCATCACGGTGCGGAACTCTTCGGGTTGCTCAATACCCGTGAAGCGCATGAACCCGGCTAAGTCGCTTTGGTAGGCGCGCCGGGTCTGGTGGCTGGTCAGGTTGGCAAACCACTGGGCTTCGGGCGGCACGTCGGCCAAGCGGGCAAATTCTGGGGCGCTCAAGGCGCGGGGGGAGGCCGCGCGTAGCGGCTGGAGGTCGGTGGCCATGGATTTCATTTTAACCATTGATAACGCTTTTTATCAACGGTTGATGGCTCCCTGAAACAGAGAGCCATCAACGTCATGCATGAGCTCATCAAGCGCCAATCTGGAGGTGACGTGAGTGACGTGCCAATGCTCTGAGCAATCACATCTACAAATTTTAACAAAAGCCAAAAAACGAATTTTCGAAGAAGCCAAAAAAAAATGTTGCACAAGCCAAAAATTGGCTTATCATTCGAGTCATCACAAAAAGCTTTACAAGGATGTAGTTCATGACGAATACAAAGCATTTGCAAATCAGGATGCAGCAACGCTGCTTTGACTCCTCCCTGATCGGACTTGTACTTGACGAAGGCGTTTCCAACAAGCAAGGTGACAAGGAGTTTCTTGGCACCTCAAAAATATCTGATCTTTTAAATCAAATTCAATCTGAAATTGCCAGGTTGAAAAAAGAGCAGGATAAATTACAACGGTTGAAACGCAGAGGTGGGGCGACTCTGGTTCATTCCGGAGAAAGGTTGGTGACTATTTATCCTAATGACAGAAAACATAATCATGCAAAATAATAATTTCAAAAAAATTGAACTAACTACTAGTTGCTCAAATTTGTTTAAAACCAAGACAACCTACGAAGTTCATATTAATGAAGAAAAATTCGTGGCAGATGAAAATATAGAAATAGAAAAAAAGAACCAGGAATCAAAATTCAATATTCGCGTAAAAAAATGTGATTTATATCTTCTTGATGAGATGGCCAAGCATGTGGGCGTTAGCAGATCAATGCTTCTTAATTATATAGTTTATGAAATTTTAAAAAAAGAAGTTAACAGCATAGAAGATAAGGACACTGTTGCATTGATAGCATATAAAGCAGACATGAACTCAAAAATCGATAATCTCAGTACGCCATGGACATATACCTTTTTTAAACCATATCTTGATGCAATCATTGAAAATGCAATAAATTGGAACACTTTAGCACTGGAGTATGGTCCATATAAAGAGGAAATACCTATGCAAACATCAAGCTCTGAATCATTCATTGAAGTTTTAAAAAAAATTAGATAAGAGAATTCATATGCACAAAACAAATCTAGCGAAATTCGTTGAAGAAATAAAAGAAATTTCAGAAGAAAAAAAAGATGATGAGTACATTACTATAAACCTCAGGCCTGGAGAAAAAGTCAGCAGCATGATGAAAATCATTGCGGCCATTACTGCCAAAAGCCCATCCATGATCGTGAATACAAATTTATCTCATGAAATTGCTGAGCATGTCTCAGTATTTCATGATGACAAATCTAAACTTTTAGATGCTGTGATAGAAACCATAAAGCAACACAATGGAGTTCCATCAAGCTCAGCAATTAGTCTTTTGATAGAACGAGAAATCATAAAAATAAACCAGTCATCAAATTTTGAAGAAATTAAAAAATCTGAAAACGAATAATTAACAAAAATCTATGCCATTCATTACAAAACATACATTTAACACAATTATAAGAACTGTGGATTTGAATAGCGTAGATAATCCAAAAAGATCTAATCTTGAAAATTTAGATCTCTGGATGCTATCAAAAAAAGAAAAACAAAGACTGCTTTTAATTAAGCAGTTATTTCAAGATATTGAACTAAATATAGACAAGATATTTTTTAAACTGGGTACTCCGACTGATAGTCTAACGATGGTTTACCCAGAACGATCGCCGTCCTATCACAAGACAATCAATTGCAAAGCGTTAAACAAAGAATATCAAAACTTTCAAGTGCCCAGTGAGATTAGAGAAAGGGGCATGGACGAAGTTTACAAGTTCAGAAAATGGTTTTCTGTAAATTCAAATACATTGCTAACCAATCCGCACGGATTTCACAGAGAATTAACCCAAGAGTTTAAATTAGAAAACGAGCCTGAATATCTAACGAAAATTTCCTCACCAAATAGTGGCGCAAATAAGATTCAAAATACAAATATTTTAGAGTTAGAAGAACAAATAGATGAGCTTATAAAATCGGCTGAAAAATACAAATATCAAAAATCAACAATAACATTGATTATTAATAAATACGGTGGAATGTCACACCATCCGCCAGAAAATTATGAGGAGAAAAAAGTTATTAATGAATGGCATCGAATAAAAACAGATATAAAAGGAAAGGTATTTCTTTACTTTATGATAAAGTTCAACCCGGATATTGAGCTTGGCGAAAATATTTTAGACGAATTAGGTCTTAATAAATGCCCACTTTGTCATGGTAGCGAAGATAATTTTATTTTATTCAAATAAAACAGAAAAGACTGAGGATGCAAAAGCAGTCTCAGAAGTATTTTATAAACACTTTATTTCACAGCACTCAGATTTTTGAATAAGGTCTCTGGTATACCTTAGGCCATGTACTCTAGCAGGAGAAAAGATGCAAAATGTTTTCCAAATTTACCAATCAAATAAAGTTGGATTGAACAGTAAGGACAGCTACGTCGTTACACGTGGGAAAACAAGCTTCTTGAGAATCCTTGGGAGTGAACCCCATTGGCAACTCATGACAGCAACAGCTGATGAAGATAATGGGAGAATTAAGGTATCCAATGAATTGCTTCGTCTAACTGAAACTGCACTTCGCCTTGGAATTGAGCTAGAAACGACTCCAAGGGTAGAGAAAGATTGGAAAAATCGTGAGTATGTAAAGATTTGCGGGATTACACTAAACCCGGATCAAGAAAAAATAGATTTTAATAAAAAATTATTTGAGCTTTTTAATAAATTTTTTGAGTTATACGACAAATATCAAAAAATTGAGTCTAGAGCAGGGCGTGAGATGCAGGAGTTATACGGCGTACTTGCGTTAGACAATCAGGATGATGATGTTTATCTAAGTGACGGCGTATGGCTAAGCAGTGACGGTTCAATTCATGATCGAGGCAGGCAGTAAATAACTAGTAGATGCACTACGCACAGTAGTCAGATGTTCAACTGATAGCAGTCATGCTGCATGTCAAGGCGGCTATGAGTTTCAAAATTAAAGGATGTTCGTTGTCAGTTGTTCTATCCGAATTAAAAAAATTTCACAAGACAACATAACCTAGGCCTAGTGGACATGAACTCATCCTATTAGGCACCTGCTCTTTTTACCTCTTAAATATTAAGCATAAAGAAAATCATGCAAGAAATTAAACCTGGAATAACTCTGGCTCCGCAACACAATGCCTTAAAAAATTTTTGGCACAAAGCAAAATGGTGGTTGATCGTCTTGGCAATGATCGGTCTTGGCACACTCAACATTCTTTCACTCGTCAGTGAAAGCATTCATGAGGCCGGTTACCGTGCCATTAAAACAGCCCTCACTTTTGCAGTCGCAGATGAGATGGTTTCAAGGTTATTAAGAGACAGCCCAACAGTCAAGCGGAAAAGTGATGTAGTGGTAGCTACTAAATCACTTTCTGAGGAAAACTCAATGCTTGCTGCATCAAAACGGGCTCTTGATATAAAACATGTTTCCTTGGAAAAATTTAATCAGGAGATTAAGAGTAAAAATGCTGAACTGACGCGTGTATCTGCAATACGTTCTGCTAGTGCACAAAAAATATCTAAACGACTTGCCATCCGATCTGTTGCGAATGCCACTAGAAATTCTTCGTCAGTCCTCGCCGAGGCCATTCCATATGCGGGAGTTGCGATAGTCGTTGGAGTAACAGCTTTAGATCTTCAAGATGCTTGCGAAACTCTGAAAGACATGAATGAACTCAATATTGCGTTTGGTCATGAGCAGGAAGATCAAACGAAAGTCTGCGGAATGAAGTTACCAACCAAAGATGAAGCCCTGGCTCAGGCAAAGGGTAGTTGGAATGCAATCTATCAAGCAGCAGCAGATGCTCTAAAAAAAGGTGGGGCTGCAGTCGCTTCCGCAACGCACCCTTAGTAGTTTGATTATGTGATCTGCTCGAGGCATTTATTACATGACTAACTCGCTGTACTACTTGCTTGACGGAGTCTTAGGTCCAGACGGCGCCGTTAATAAACTACATGGCCAACTCGTGACTCAGACTGTCATATAACAAGAGTGTCGTAGACATATTTGAGGGCGTTTTACCCACAAGAATTAGTCTAGCGAAAATTTCCCATTGTTTTCGTGCGATACAAACCATGTTCATCTCTAAGATGCTGCAGATAATTTTTTGACAGGAGTACAGCTTTACAGGCTGGGCAGCACATCAGCTGACTGGTCACATGAGGATTTGTGGCTTGGTATTTTTCTTGAACCATGTGATGGTGATCATCAATCGTTCTTCTGCTCAAGAAATCTGAGTCGACGTGTACCTGTGTTGCATTCGCAAATGCCACGCCTTCCCATACAGCCCACTCATTTTTCGGTTCATCAAAGTCTAAGATTGAGATCAGAAAGCCTCCACCCTCTTTTTTCTTGAATCTAACTATCTCTGCCATGACAATCTGGCGAGCTTTAAATTGAAGCTGAATTGATTTGCCCTGAGACAAACCTGAAATGATATAAATATCTTTTACATCGGCTGATTGGTTAATGGTGACGTTAGAGAGTTCGCGCCAGCTTTCAGTATGCCAAGACGGTGCTGAAGTGGATGGTTTTTTCAACCCATTTTCGTTCGATGTACAAGGATGCTTTGGCCACGGAGGCCCGAGTGAGTCGAAAAACACGCGACCGCCATATGGCGATTCATAAAAATAGACCTGCGCACCACATACAGGGCAACGCTGGTTTGGAACGGTGTATCCGCCAGATAGAGGACTGCTGGTGCCAGTTTGCCGACCCAATTTTCTTAAACGAGGACCTTTGTTAAATAGCCAACTTGATGAGTCAGCAGATCCGCCATACGAGACGCCACCCCAGCCGCATTGACAATTTGGTGGATGGTTATTTGCGTTGCACATTTTGATGGCCTAATTTGGATATAGCCTGCATAAAGCAAAAACTAGGCTCAGGTTATAAGGAATGCAAGACTAGGAATGTCAACACCGGCCGCCTGAAGACAGCATCAACGTTCACGCCACCAGTTTAGCCTTGGCAGCAACGATTTAACCATTCTCCAGAGCTTCATAGTTGTCCTGCAGCAGTCTCAGTTGCTGCGCCGTGCCTAGCCTACCGACCACGCGGTACCAAAGCGCACGCTATTGATGCCCACCTGCCTTTCACTGGGCTACTACCGGTTCTGTGGATGCCGTTCAACTCGATCTAAAAATGGAATATTTATCTTTTTTACAGCACTGGACGATGGCTGAAATTATTCATTAATTTACTGCTCTGTAAATTCTGGTTAATTCCTTCGAATACGGCAGGTACGCCAGCCTTTGGTAATGGTTGCGCCATCGAGACAGCTCTCAATTTTGTAAGCACGAAGGTACCATTTGAAAAGTGCCACCGGCTGACATCCCAGCGAACGCTCCATTGCCCTGATACTCCTATGACTGAAATACAAGCGGACATACCCATGGCCGTCGTGCTCTTCTTCACCAAACTCCTCAAGCCAACGGTCTACAAGAGGGGGAATTGCACGTTGTTGTGCCCGGATTGAGGCATGTTTAGTTTGTGACATGGTCTACCCCTAGTACGAAATGTCCAAGAAGATCGTCTAGTTTGGCCTGATACGCTTTCTCAGCATTGTGGCCTGGAATGTCCCGATCAGGTAAGTAGCAACTCAAACCTCGCAAATCATTGCCGTTAACTTTTTGCGAAAACACGGTGGTATATACATTACTGGCAGGGATGGGCTCCCCAGAGAGGTCGCGTGTTATCTGTATGATTTTGCCACTGATAGGCTCGACGTAATCTTCCATTGAAGCCTTCGCTGCGTACATCGTCATTGCGCAGCGTACTGCCCAAAGCGGATCCACCATCGGTTCCAGTGGATAAAAGCCATTTTGAAAAAATGGCCCCTCATGCTTATATTCACTCCAAACGTCACGACGCCAGTCGTCAGCGAAATCTTCGAAAAGCAAGTTATCAACGACTGCTGGCGCTGCAGCCAGTAATAGAAATAGCCTGTTGAAAAAGGCATCCCGAACGATTCGCTTACGCACGCAAATTTCATTCAATCGAGTAGTCAGCGCTTGAGGCAGCGCCAAGCTAACAAGCTTGCGATCAAACGCATCAAGCTGAGAAAAAACGTAGTCATAGCTTGCTTGTGAATTAGGAATGGACACCTCGTCGTCCAGATGGTCCAACTCCACTTCAAGCAGCTTGGCTAAATACGCGTCACGACGAAGGCATCCAATTCGCAGCTTTTCTTCCAGCTTTTTAATGATCGGCTTCCAAATCTTTACTGAGATTTTGGGCGTCGTTTTAAGGGATTTGGTCATGCTGTTTCCTCTTTTTTATGTTGATTAGAGAATTCTACGCAAGTTGACGCGCAAAGTGGCTAAAGAGTTTTCTTTATGAAATGCACATTTTATTTCGAGAGGGTGAATTAGCCTCTAAATAAGGTTGACACTACACGAAGTGGCTTGGTGGCGAGATGAAAAGGACGTGAGTCTGGCCTAGACTGCTGCGCACTGAGTCCTCTTAAAAATTTCAGTAAAAAATCCTAATGTTAGGAATTTTCTAACGCATAAAAAGAAAACTATCTGATAGATAGTTAAATCTAATCGTTAGTTATATAATAAAACCCCATAACTAATGCTAAAGGTTTCACTATGGCTGAAGATCTAGTTGCTGTTTTTACAGGTAAAAACTTGAAGAATGGAATGACCGCAGAGGGGGGCTCGGGCCATTGGATTGCACGCGAAAACCGGGTCCGTCAGGCCCAGTACCTTCTCTGCATCCGAAACCGCCGGGAGACATGGGCGGAAACGGATTTTGAGCATGGAACAGCCTTTCTTGTTGCTCGTATCTCTGGAACATCCAACTCGCCACATGACAACCGTATCGTGATCAATTTCAACGAATATGCAGAAATCGAGGTCGCCAATGCATGGCACATCTGCACAAAAGGGCAGCGTTATCCCGTTGCCTACTTGAATGCTGACAAGGTGCAAAAAGATTTGGGATTGGATTTCACTTCGTTAATTTGGAAGCCTTTCAACCCCAATGCTCAGCCTTCGACTCAAGCACCACAGAAATCCCCCATGGACATCCAGAAAACGGTTATGCAAGAAGCCAAGGCAATGCTGTCTGACGCGCTTGGAGTGTCCGAGGAAAACATTGAAATTACGGTTCGGTATTGAACTGCAGCGGTGCCTGGGAAATGTGCAATATGGCGACCGTTTTGTGCCTACTCTTCCATCAATCTGATTGATCTCAATGAAGGCACTATTGTCGATATTGGCTCAAAACCTGTAAGTTGTGAACCATAGCCAGAAAACCATCAAAACCAGGCTCAAAAGATACCAAAGTTAGCTTTGAGCTTGCCTTTTATTTGACACCTTATCTTTTGAGCCAGAAAAGAGCACCATCGTCTACTACCGCGTCTTGAACTCAAACCAGACCGTCGAATTGCAGCGCGCTGCCATGGGTGGCAGCTTTGACGAGGAGTTGTCGGAAAACAGTTGTTTGACGGTCCATTCAGCAGTCAGCTTGTACCGCCGGCGAGCCTGAGGCCCAGGTGATGCGCGATTATGGCTACACCTACAAGAATTTATACGTACGTACGTAAGTGCTCACTAACTTACGTGCTTGCTTCAATGGGTAAGGGCGTACTACACTGCCACCCTCGTTTACAGGAGAACCCATGAAGATAGTTGTCATTGCAAGCCGAAAGGGAGGTGTCGGCAAGACCACCATGTCCGCGCACTTGAGCGTGGCAGCCGAAGCCGATGGCTTCGGGCCGGTGGCCCTCATTGACATGGACACGCAAGAAAGCTTGGCCAAGTGGTGGAACAAGCGCCTGGCGCCGACGCCAGTCTTTTCGACCGCCACGCTGGATAACCTAATAAAACACCTTGCTGCCCTCAAGCAATCCGGCGTCCAGATGACGATCATCGACACGCCTCCCCAGGCAACTGAGACGATCCGGGCCGTGATCGCACACGCAGACCTAGTGTTGATTCCGACCCGCCCCAGTTCACTGGATCTAGAGGCGGTTGGGGCGACGATTGAAATGGCCGAGGCCGAGGGCAAGCGCATGGTGTTCATCATCAACGGTGCGGCTAACCGTGCCCGTATCACCGGCCAGGCCGCCGTAGCGCTGAGCCAGCATGGCACGGTCGCGCCGATCACCGTGTACCAGCGCGACGCCTTGGCCAGCGCCATGACGGACGGTCGCACCGCTGGCGAGATTGACCCAAATAGCAAGGCAGCCGGAGAAGTCGCCGATCTATGGGCGTACGTTCGCACTCAGCTAAGTAAGAAGGCAAACAAGTAGTCACGTACGTACGTACGTGTAGGCCATCAAAGGAAATAATTTAATGAGTACGCAACATAAGCCCACCGCATTGAGCGCCGGCCTGATCGCTGTGAAAGGCCAGGCTGTCTCTGCTGTCCAGAACGAGCCGCCACCAGTTGCCCGCCTGCCAACCTTGCCTGCGCCAGCCATGGGTTATCTCAAGGCTATGACCTTGAAACTGGACGGGGAGCGGTATCGCCAGCTTAAGCAGCTTGGCCTGGATCGTGGGAAAACATCGCAAGAGCTTTTAGTTGAGGCAGTGGACATGCTACTGGCCAAAGGCATGTAGTTCAATGGAGAGTCTCGATGCGGTTCAATGGGGAGCCGCCGTGAGCTAATGCGGTTCAATGGGGATGGTAATGCGGTTCAATGGGGATGGTAATGCGGTTCAATGGGGATGGTAATGCGGTTCAATGGGGAGCAAGCTCTTAAGAATCTCAAATGAAATCAAAGGGTTGCGCGGATATTTTCCATGCCTAATCTTCTCTTAATCCCCTTTTAATCTTTTTTAATCGGGATAACTTGCTCCCCATTGAACCGCATGCTGTGCATAACTTTTCAGAAAACAGCCGTTTGGCATGAAAAGTCAGAAAAGCACCATCCCCATTGAACTACACAATAGAGCTGGACAAAAAAGCATCTGAATCGGAAACTTCACAGCCATGATCGCATCGCTCCGCCGACACGCACTCACTATTCCAACGCAAACTAACTTGCCGCTTTGGCCCAAAGAGACGCGAGGTTTTCCCAATGTCTTTGCCAGGTCATCGCTGTTCAACGCAGCAAGTCTGCGCAAGGGCAAGCGGCGCCAGTTCAAGAAGCATACTGTTGCCACGCTTAAAGATGCGCAGATCATCTATTCGGGCGAAGAGCTGCGCCAAGACGATGAAGACGTTTTCCTGCAGATCCTGCACATTGCACGGCTGAGCGAGCTTGGCACCCGGGTGTTTTTCACCGCCAATTCGATCATCACCGAGCTTGGCTGGAGCCGCAACGGCGCCAGTTACGTGCGCCTGTCCGACTGCCTAGAGCGCATGAAGGTCACCAGTGTCGAGGTAATCCTTCACGACAGCTCTGCGAACGAAAAGCGCTGTTACAGCGGCTCGCTGATTCGTCTGTTTCGATGGCGCCAGGACTTGACCGAAGGATCAACGACTCGCGAGTGGGAGGTGCTATTGGAGCCCGAAATTGTGGCCCTGTTCAATCCGTGTAGCTACACCCAGTTGGACTGGCGCCTGCGCATGACGCTGCCGCCTTTGGCTAAGTGGTTGCATTCTTTTTACCACTCGCATGCGGAGCCGTTTCCGTTCAAGGTCGAGACGATCTGCCGACTGGCAGGCTCCGAAGCGCGCACCCTGTACCAGTTTCGCTACAAGCTCAGGCTTGCACTGGAGCTGCTGATCGAACGTGGCTTTTTTCTAACCGCCGTAATTGATCAAAAAAGCGATCTGGTCAAAGTCGAGCGGGCTGCTGAGCGCAAGCGGCTGGAGTGACCTTAAGGCTGCCAGCACGGTGATAGCAATTGGCTACAACCTATTTGGCTATTTCAATAGTCCAGTTAACCCGGTTTTTCGTTCCACTGCACCTCAGACCCCAGAAATCAGCTTTCCAGAGGGTGAAATTCCAGGCAAACCTTCTCAAAACTCATTCTCTAAATCAAGACTCAAAAACATGACTTTTGAGAATGACGAACGCCTGTAGAAAGCCGATTTTTAGAGGTGGGAAGCTACCCGTAACGTACGCTGCGATCCGTTTTCTGAGGCGACCCCAATAAGAAAATTTAGTGGGCACGGTGAGAACGAATGACCCGTTGAGGGCCATAACAGGCCGTCAGCAGCGTTAAAAGCTCTTCTTCAGGTAAGGTTGGCTACCTTCTTTGTAGAAACCGGGTCAGAGGGCTTGCTGTGCTTCTGTAGAAATTCATCGGTTTTCAATCCGATGCAACACCTTCACCATTGGCCATTGGCAAGATCAAGGTCATGGGCTGGCTGGGCAAAGCATTTGAAGCCAATACGTACATACCCAATATGTAGCGAGATAATTGCTTATTTTCGATAGTAATAATAATAAAATTATCAGAATTCCTGTTAATAATATCAAGGTGGTTTGCCTGGGTTTACGAGGGCCGACGACAGATCACGCTGTGATGAGCTGGGGTGAAGGGTCGACCAGGATTCCGACGCAATCCGGCGTTTTGCGATTCAAGCGGTGGTTCCCGTCGATCAACGTGCTTGCGTGGCGCGGCTTCGAGCTATCGTCTTGACGCGACCGGCTCGCTGAGCGCCATTGCCCAGGAAACCGGATTTGCGTTCTGCCCCACCTCCAACCGCTCACTCATGAGAAAGGAGAAAGTATGCATATACTACTTAAATATAAAAGGTAGTATATCAATGTCAAAATTCATCGAACACTCGGCCGCTGCGCAGACCGCCTATGCCGGCTTGGCGCAGGCCGCCCGGCAATCGAACTTGCACCGGTCGGTCGCCGATGTGCCAGGTGGATTTGCCAAGAAACTCGTCAAAGGGCGCCTGTACTGGTACCACCAGGTCAAGTCTCCCGACGGCAAGCTACAGCAGCTGTATGTCGGCCCGGACGATGCGGCGACCCGCTCGCTCATCGAGCACCATGCCGACCCTGTCGCCAGAGGCGCCTTGAGCCATCTGGGGCGCTTGTGCCGCTCCGCCATGGCGCTGGGCTGCTATGGGGTCATCCCCAAGCACGCCCGAGTGCTGGCCAGGCTGGCGGACTACGGTCTGTTTCGTGCCGGGGGCATCCTGGTGGGCACGCATGCTTATCTGGCCTACCAAAACGGCTTTGGCGTCACCTGGCGCGCGGGCGACACAACCGTGGACCTGGACTTCGCGCACTCGGGCCGGAACATCTCGCTGGCCATGCCCTCGGACATCAAAATCGATGTGCATGATGCGATCGAATCGCTGAAGATGGGCTTTTTGCCGGTGGTGGACCGCACCCGGTACACCAAGGCGGACGAGCCCGATTTTGACCTGGACTTCCTGACCTCGCTGCACCGGGGCGGGGATGCGCCGGTGCCGGTGCCCCGGCTCAACATCACCTTGCAGCCGCTCAAGTTCATGGAGTTTTCCATGGAAGACCCCATGGTGGTGGTCCTGCCGGCGTCTACCGGCCCGATCGTCGTGAATGCGCCCCGGCCCGAGCGCTACGCGCTGGCCAAACTGCTGGTGCATGGCGAGCGCCGCGCCAGTCATCCCGAAAAAGCGGCCAAGGATCTCGAACAGGCAGCCACGCTGATTGACTACCTGAGCACCTACCAGCCACACGAGCTGAACGAAGCGTGGGAAGACCTGCTATCGCGCGGCCCGGGCTGGCGCTCGCGCGCGCGCGAAGGCATTGAAGCGCTCGGCGGGCGGCATTCGGGTATTGAGTGCGCGATCCGCTGGCCATGTCCGTAGGAAAGTCAGAAGGTGTCTTGCGTTTCGTGCGGTAACTTCTTGCCGCGCCTGTGCCGTGGCCAGTGGCAGTCACTTTGGCTTCTCACTTGGTAAAGCGTTCGAGGCCACTACGTAAGATCCAGTGTGTAGAAAGACAATAGCTTTTATTTAATAATAATGGTAAAATAATTACCATTATTATTAACATCAAGGTGGCTTGCCATGGAAATCATCGAAAAAACGGTCTCTGACCGGATCATGGCGGCTGCCGAAGAGCTCTACGCGCAAAACGGCCGGGCGGCTTTTCCGCTGGTCGATGACGTGCGCAGGGCGGCAAAGGCCAACATGAACGAGGTCGTCCGGGTCATGAAGACGTGGCGCGGGCAGAAGCTGGCGCAGGCCATTCCGGTGGCCATCGAGGTGCCTGCTGCGATCGAGCAGGTCAGCCGGACCGCGCTGGTGGCGCTGTGGCAGGCAGCGCAAGAGCAGGCCAGTAGTTCGTTGCGGTCGGCCCAGATGGCCTGGGATGCCGAGCGCACGGAGTCCGATGCCGTGAACGCGCAAACTGCCACCGCCTACGAAGCCAAGGCGACCGCACTGGAAGCGGCCCAGGCCGACATGGCCCAGCTCCAGGCGAGCGTCGAGGAGGTTACCCGCGGCCGGTTGGTGCTGCAAGGCGACCATGAGGCGCTGCAGGCCAAACTAGCGGCTGACCAGGCCCGCGCCGCGCAGGAGGCCAAGCAGGCTGAAGAGGAACACGGGCGGGAGATTTCACGTCTGCTGGCGCTGGTGGACGCCGAGCGTGCCCGGGTTGAAGCAGCGCAGGAAGCCGCACAACTGGTGAATGAACAGCATGCCGCCGAAGTGGCCCGGCTCAGCGCAGCGCTGGAGCAAGCGCGCGAGCGGCATGCGCAGGAGGTATCCCAGCAGCGTGGCGAATTGCTTGAGCAGTCCACCAATGCCCACAAGGCGCAGGAAAAGCTGCGCTCGGAAATTGTGGCCGCCAACGCACTGGCAGAAACGGCACGGCAGCAGCGGGATCTGGCCCAGAAGAGCGCCCGCGAAAGCATCGAGGCGGCCCAGACAGAAGCGAGCCAGGCCAGGGAAGGTGCTGCCCAGCTGCGGGGCCAGGTCGAGGCGCTGAAAACCCAAACCGATAGTTTGATGCACCTGCTGGCCGAGCGACTGGCGACACGGGCCGATGCCGAAGCCATCGGGCCGACCCTGATCACCGCAGTTGACCTGGATCCCACCCTTCCCGCCTGAGGCCAGCATGACAAACCTGTGGAGCCAGTCGGGTAGGCGGTCGCCCAAGGACGAGGCGCAGCTGGAGCAGGCGATCGCGCGCTTTTGCAGCGTCGCAAGAGCGGCTGACCAACACGCTCTGATTGCCTCCCGGCTCCCCAAGCCGCCTGCCCAGAACCATCCCGGCCCTGTTGCCAGTGGCAGCGCCTGGGTGCTTCAACCCAATGGCGAGTACGTGCACTTCACCAGGCAGCGGCCATGACAACGATGGACGCGCAGAAGCAGGAGGGAGGCGACCAGTTCAAGCGGGAAAAAAAGATGAAAACAGCGTCTGAAAAACGTCCGGATCTCACCGTTTGTGCCGTTTTGACAGTTTTTATCTGTTAAATTTTTCTCAAGCGTACATTGGAAAAAATACTGTCCTCTTCATTTGAAGATGGATGCGCGTGGCGAGAATCGCGAGACTCGCTGGCTGGTTGCGCTGCACGGGTCCGGCCGCCGTGAACCAACTCCCGCCTTTTGGGGCGGGTTCCAGCCAGCAAGCGTTGCCGGGTGGTGGGGTTCACGCGCGCCGCTGACGGATGCCGAACCTCACTGCCTGCGGCGCGCAGTGAGGAGTTTTCATGACCGTCCCCGATTCTTTTGATCCCCTCAACGGGTTTCCTTCGCCGCCACTTTCCGCACCTCCTGGGGTCCCGCCCTCCGGGATTCCCGACCTGGATTTCATCTGTGAGTTGATCCCGGACAGAATCGACTGTTTTGCGCACCCTGAGGCGGGCGCCGTGGCGGCAGTTCCCGGCCACGCGGCGCAGCAGGTCGTTTTGCTCGATCCCCGCCTGATCCGTCCCGGCACGGTCCCCAACCGCGCCAGGGCCGCTTTCGACCAGACGCTGTTCCGCCATCTGCAGGCCAGCATCACGCTGGCGGGCGGCAATGTCCAGCCCATTTCCGTGCGGCCCGCGCCGGCCGATGACGCAGGAACGATGTACGAAATCATTTACGGCGAGCGCCGCCACCAAGCGTGCCTGCTCGCCGACCTGCCGGTGCGCGCGCTGGTGCAGGTGGATGTCGAGGCAAGCGCGAACGCGGCCGGCGATTTCCTGGCCACGTTCCGCGAAAACCAGGGCCGCGCCGACCTGGCGCCCTGGGAGCTCGGTCGCCAGGTGGCGTTCGCCCTGGCGCAAGGCTATTTTTCCAGCCAGCGCAAGGTGGCAAAGGAAATCGGCCGCGACGTCGGCGACGTCAGCCGCGCGCTGCAGCTGGCTGCGCTGGCGCCCGAGGTCGTGGCCGCCTTCGCCTCGCCGCTGGACTTGCAGTTCCGTCACGCCAAGCCGTTGACCGATGCCTTCAAAAAGGCGCCCGAGGCCGTGCTCGCCGAAGCGGTGCGCATCCGGCAAGAGGGCCAGGCGCTGGCGCCCGGCCAGGTGCTGGCGCGGCTCGTGGCAGCGGCCGACGAGGGGGGTGTTGGACCGTCCAACACCGAGGCGGTGGACATGGCCATCGAGGTCGATGGCCATGCCATCGCGCGCCTCATCGCGGGCCCGAGCGGTTTGGTGCAGGTGAGGATGGCGCATGCGCTCGATGAGAAGCAGCGCGCGCAGCTGGCCGAGCAGCTGCAGGCTTTCTACAAGCGCTACGTCGCCAAGGCGCCGCGGCGTTCACCTCCCACAGAGGGGAATCGCTGATGGACGCGCTCGATCCAGGCGGCCCACCGGCGCTCCCCGCATTGGCCAGGCCCGTGCGGCAGCACCCCCTCCCGGGCAGGGAAGATCACATTATCGAACCCTTGACGCCGCCAGGCGAAAGGCAGTTCGATAATGTGGGCCGAACCCGTTTCGAAGAAATGGGGACGCGTAGCGGAGGCCTTTCGGTGGAGGTGGTGGACGACATCGCGACAACCGGCTCGTTTGCGAAGCGAACGGCCGAGGTTGTTGCGATGTCGTCCACCACCGGAGCCGAAACGCAGGCAAAGCCTGCGGGTCTGCAGAAAGGCGGGGGGGACAGCTGCGAAGCGGCTGACCTCCCTGGCGCTGCAGACCTGACCCCGCTCCCGAATCCGGATTTAGTGCATGCGGTGCCGTTGTCCCGGACCCAAGCGTTTGACATTGTGGTGCGGGCCAGAGCGATGTCCACGGCAGACAAGGCCAAGCGTAAAAAGCGCCTGGACACAAGCCCATCGGAGAAAACACAGGAAGACTACCGGGGCAAATGTGCGCTGCTGGACCAGGCCCTGGGTGAACTCCAGGGCAGTGGCGGGCCCGTCCAGCAGCAGGCATTACTTCAGGTGTTCAGCCGCTACGCTAAAAAAAAGAGCAGCTTCTACAAGATGTATGCAGCGTACCGGTGGCGTGCACTGAACCGGCTCAATGAACTGTTGATCCTTCAGAACACGATGCAAGCAGTGGGGGATCGTTCAAAAAACTGGCTCGACTGCGTGGCTGAGCTTGAAGGGGCGATGGCGGATCTGCAGGGGATCGATGCGGTTTCCCACGAGGACTGCTTGGCATTGTCCGGGGGCAAGGTGGTCCGCAGCGAATCCAAAAAGGAGGTGCTCAGGCGTTTGAAGCCGGGATGGTGCGAGGCGTTTTTGGCGTTGAGCGAGCAGTCCAAAACGTACCGATCCCCCGCGCTGCTGATGTGTTTGTGTGGGTTTCGGCCAGAGGAACTCAGCGCTGATCGGCGTCTGGGTCGGGGCCTGATGCCAGGAATTGAGGCCAGGCTGACCGACGAGCATGTGGTTGTCAAAATCCCGGGCGCGAAGGTGCGCAAGACGGCAGGGCAGCCCGAGCGCGCGTTTGCGTTGCGCCGGGATGCGCTGCCGAAGTGGTTCATCGAGGAGCTGACCGCGGCAGGAGGATCCAAAATCTACACGGAAAAACCGGCTAACATTGCCCGGCATTTCACGCGGGTGTCCGCGCAGCTTTATCCGCGCAAGCACCTTCAAAAGCCGCGCGACATATTGATCAGCCCGTATGTTTTTCGGCATTTTTTGGTGACGAATTTGCGCGATGCGGGCTGGGAAACCGAGGAAATCGCGGTGGTGCTGGGCGAGTCCGTGGGCGAGACGGTGCGCCATTACGGGCTGGGCAGGCGCGCCGTATCCAAAAGCCCGCGGGCCAGCGAAGTGGTGCGTGGATCGGCATCGGGTGATCGAACAGTGCGACCGGTGGACCGCAGTGGGCTCAGGGCGGTCCGCAAGCTTGGGGCGGCACCGAAGCCGTAAGCTGATCAAGGCAGGCCTGCTGGCGTCGCCCATGGTAGGTCACGGGGACCCTTTTCCAGGAGGTTTTTTGGTCACGAGGGAGGTTGAGTCCCCAAGCGCAAAGACGCGCTCGCAGGAGACATAAAAATTGTTCACATTGGCTTCATTGCGCTTTCAAAACACACCCTAAAATGCCTCAGGTCAGTGTGTACATGTTAAAAAATGAAACACCTGAAGACAGAAAAATTAGCACACAGCGATGTCGGCCATGCTGATGACAGGAAATAGATCGCAGTGGAAATTAAAATTTTCGAGAAACCGATTCTCAACCCGCCTTACGGCAATTCAGTTTTTCGTTGGAAACTCGACATCACAGACCAACCAACCCAGAAAATTATCGGCATATGGCAGGTGCTGAAAAATTCGAGGGGATGGCAGATAACGTCGGAAACCGCAAGCATCCTGCCGCACTGGCGTCATCAAGATTTGAGTGATGCTCGTCCTTTTTTACTAGGTCGAACTTGGAATTGGGCCCACGTCAGGGCATCAAGTGGCCCAAAGCCCTTAAAGCTGACGACAACATGAGTGATCGCGGACGGTGCTTGCAGTCTGTGTTTTGCACAGCAGGTCCATCAACAACTCACCGCGTCATCGAGTCGACTACGTCTCCCATCATGAAAACCCTCTATGGAGTCAGGGTTGCGGTGTTCATTCCCGGACACCATGAGGATAGTGCAGCGACTGCCGTATCCAAGACCTAAGAAGAACAGGGAAGAACAAATGAAACTCGAACAGATCGCGAAGGGCGCTCAGATATTCGGCATCGAGCCCGGAAAAGTCGTACGCGTGATCAGCGCCGACCCATTAGGCGACAACGCCGTCACCGTGGTCTACAAGGCAGACGATGGTCGTTTGGGTGAGCGTGTGCTGTTTCGCTCCAACGAGTCTGAGCTGCAGGTTGCGTCCGCGGGCAAGCCGTGGAGTTTCGACGCCGACGGCGCGGACTTCAAGCTTGCCGCCGAGGCCTACCGGATCAATTTGGCGCACCTCTTCGACCCGATGATGGCGGTCCACACCTCAAACGTGGAGCCGCTACCGCACCAAATTACCGCGGTCTACGAGTCGATGCTGCCAAGGCAGCCGCTTCGATACGTACTGGCAGACGATCCTGGCGCGGGCAAGACCATCATGGCCGGCCTGCTGATCCGTGAACTGCTGATGCGGGCGGACGCCACTCGTATCTTGATCGTGTCTCCTGGCAGCTTGGTGGAGCAATGGCAGGATGAAATGTTCGAGAAGTTCGGCTTATCATTCTCGTTATTCTCTCGCGACCTGATGGATCAAAGTCGTTCGGGCAATCCCTTTGACGACCACGACTTGCTGGTGGCTCGCCTCGACCAGCTTTCGCGCAGCGAGGAGTTGCAAGAGAAAATTCGTAATTCCCGCTGGGACCTGATCGTCGTTGACGAAGCCCACAAATTGTCGGCCACCTGGTACGGCACCAAGATCAACGAAACCAAGCGCTTCAAGCTCGGCCAGCTCTTGGGATCGGTCACCCGCCACTTCTTACTGATGACGGCGACGCCGCACAACGGCAAAGAGGAGGACTTTCAGCTCTTCATGTCGCTGCTGGACTCGGATCGGTTCTACGGCAAGTTTCGCGATGGCGCCCATAAGGTGGATGTCACCGACCTCATGCGCCGGATGGTCAAGGAAGACCTGTTGAAGTTCGACGGTACCCGGCTCTTCCCTGAGCGCTTGGCCTACACCGCGAATTACAAGCTGTCGGAAACCGAGGCACAGCTCTACAACGACGTGACGACCTACGTCAAAGAGGAGATGAACCGGGCAGATAAGCTTGACGGCAAGCGTAAGGGAACAGTTGGCTTCGCCCTGACAGCCCTGCAGCGGCGATTGGCATCGAGCCCAGAAGCAATCTACCAATCCTTGAAACGTCGCCGCGAGAAGTTGAAGCGTCGTATCGAAGAGGAAAAAACCAAGCAACGCGGAGGTGGTAAAGCCTTGGCCGAGACCTATGCCGACAAGGGATCCGAGAACATTTGGGATTCTGCTGACGATATGGCGCCGGAGGACTACGAGGCGTTTGAAGAGGAGGTCGTGGACCAAGCCACAGCCGCTCAAACCATCGTTGAGCTAGAAGCCGAAGTTTTCACGCTAGGACATCTTGAAAACCAAGCGAAGACCTTGGTGTACTCTGGTCAGGACCGCAAGTGGGAGGAACTGCGCGAACTGCTGCAAAACACGCCCGAGATGCGTGGCCAAGATGGCTTGCAGCGAAAACTCATTATCTTCACTGAGCACCGCGACACGCTTAATTACTTGGCTGACCGGATTCGTGGCTTGTTGGGCAGGCATGAGGCCGTGGTGATGATCCACGGCGGGGTGCCCCGGGAGGAGCGGCGCAAGGTTCAGGAGTTGTTCCGCAACGACAAGGACACGCGTGTCCTTCTTGCCACAGACGCCGCTGGCGAGGGTGTTAACTTGCAAAACGCCCACCTGATGGTGAACTACGACTTGCCGTGGAACCCCAACCGCTTGGAACAGCGCTTCGGTCGCATCCACCGGATTGGGCAGACGCAGGTTTGCCACCTTTGGAACATGGTCGCCGCTGAGACCCGCGAGGGCGATGTTTTCAAAAAACTCTTCGACAAGATCGAAATTGAGCGCAAGGCCTTGGGTGGGCGGGTGTTCGACATCCTGGGCGAAGTCTTCGATGGAGTCAGTCTGCGCGACTTGCTGATTGAAGCGATCCGCTATGGTGAAGATCCTGCCCGCAAGGAGCATCTGCGAGAAGTAGTGGCAGATGCATTGGAAACCGAGAAGCTCCGCGAGATTATTCACCGCAATGCCCTGGCCGAAGAGGTGATGGACGAGCAGCGACTTTTTGCGCTCAAAGAGGAGATGGAGAAGGCTGAGGCCCGCAAGCTCCAGCCCTATTTCATCCGATCTTTCTTCGCCCAAGCCTTCGAGCGGTTAGGTGGAGACTTACGGCCACGCGGCTCGGGCCGCTACGAGATTACTTTCGTGCCCGCAGCAGTCCGCGAGCGTGACCGCCAGATTTCAGGTCGGGACCGGCGTAATATGAATCCGGTAGTGACGAAATACGAACGAGTCTGCTTCGAAAAAAGCAAGGTCCGTGTTGATGACAAGCCGAACGAGGCGGTTGCAAGCCTCATCCACCCGGCTCATCCGCTTATGCAGGCTATCGTGGACCTCATGATCGAGCAGCACCGAGGCAAACTCAAGCAAGGCGCTGTGCTGGTGGACCCCAACGACGAGGGAATTGAAGCAAAGCTGCTGTTCCTAATCGACCATTCCGTTAAAGAGGGCGGCGAATCGGGCTCGGTTGTATCGCGCCGATTGCAGTTTGTGACCATTGACCGGCATGGGGCGATCTGCAATGCCGGTTGGGCTCCGCACTTGGACCTCAACCCCATCGAGCCCAGTCAACGTACGATGGTGGCCAGCGAGATCAACGCCGACTGGATTAAAAAAGACTTGGAGGAGGTCGCCTTGATCCATGCTTCTGACAAGCTGGTTCCCGAGCACTTTGAGGAAATTCGAGAGCGACGCGAGCGCCAAGTCGATAAGAACCTCGCGGCGATCCACGAGCGATTGGTCAAGGAGATCAATTATTGGTCCGATCGCCACGAAAAGCTTAAAACCGATCTTTCCGCGGGTAAGGAGGTTCGCTTGCCCTTGGAGAACGTGCGGCGGACGATTGACGAGCTGACGGTGCGCCTCGAATCGCGCACTAAGGATCTTCAAGCCATGCGGCACGTCGTGTCAAGCATGCCAGTGGTGGTTGGCGGTGCTCTCATGATCCCTGCAGGGTTAATCGCCATGCGAAGCGGCGAGGCAGAAGGACCCACATGGACTGCCAATGCGCAGGCACGCGCTCGTGTCGAGCGGATTGCAATGGAGGCCGTTCGCAAGGCGGAGGAGGCCAAGGGCCACCAGGTCATAGACGTGTCCGCCGAGAGATGCGGATGGGATTTGACCGCCATCATTCCGGTGGAAGACGGCAAGCTTCCGCAAACCTGCCACATTGAGGTCAAAGGCCGCTCGAAGGGCCAATCCACAATTACCGTTACTCGCAATGAAATTCTCTACGGGCTCAACCAGGCCGACAAGTTCATCTTGGCCATCGTAATCGTCGATGGTGACGACTATGAAGGCCCCCACTACGTTCGCAACCCCTTCACGCAAGAGCCTGATTGGGCAGTGACTAGCATCAACTTGGACCTCGCGTCCCTGCTCGAAAGGGCACAAGCAACATGACCATTATCAAAACACCAAAAAAGCTGATCGAAGTGGCTCTGCCACTTGACGATATAAATGAAGCATGCGCTTACGAAAAGATGCCAGGTATCGGCGCACATCCTAGAGGAATCCATTTATGGTGGGCAAGACGGCCATTAGCTGCCGCCCGTGCAATCCTTTTTGCTCAATTGGTTAACGATCCTGGATACGAAAGAAACCTTGGTCGGGGTGTCAATAAAGAACGGGCAAAAGTTGAGCGTGAGAGGTTATTTGCTTTGATCAGAGAGCTTGTAAAGTGGGAAAACACAAACAATCAAGAATTATTAACGCAGGCTCGCGAGGAGATTTTAAGAAGTTGGAGAGAAACATGCGAGCTCAATCGAAATCATCCTCAAAGTGAAGTTTTGTTTAACCCAAATGTCCTTCCATCCTTTCATGATCCGTTTAGTGGGGGTGGTGCGCTTCCACTTGAAGCCCAGCGACTTGGCCTAGACAGCTTTTCCAGTGATTTGAATCCTGTAGCAGTAGCGATCAACAAAGCGATGATCGAGATACCGCCAAAGTTTTCTGGTCAACAAGCTATCGGTCCGGTAGCTCAAGGTGCGCAGCAAGGATCAGTGATGCTTTCTGTTGGCAATCAAGGACTAGCTGAGGATGTGCGCCGATATGCACAGGTTTTGGTTGACTTAGCAAAGCAGCGAATTGGCAATTTTTATCCAGAAGTTAGTTTGCCGGTTGAAAAAGGCGGCGGGACAGCTCCCGTTATTGCATGGCTTTGGGCAAAAACTGTGGGGAGCCCTAACCCAGCTTATTCGCATGTTCATGTTCCGTTGATTTCAAATTTTGTGGTTTCAAACAAGGTCGGAAAAGAAGCATTCATAAAAGTTTTGATCGATGGTGATAGTTATCGATTTGAAATAAAAGAAGAAAAACCACCTGCGGATGCCCAAAATGGCACTAAAGCCAATTCAAGAGGTGCAAATTTCTTATGTATTTTTTCTGGATCTCCTATAAGTG
>Ga0308165_1001483_pt1 | contig 32532 bp, 21 predicted proteins | sample PhyWR2_FD_201032 | JGI IMG/M metagenome (GOLD analysis project Ga0308165, IMG submission 201032) | Phyllosphere microbial communities from UC Gill Tract Community Farm, Albany, California, United States - DLSLW.R2 | ecosystem: Host-associated > Plants > Phyllosphere > Unclassified | place: USA... | reverse complement strand
AAGGTTGGTTTTTTAATATTTTTTCTTCCCCAATTATTGTCAAACCTCATCAAACAGCAACAAGATATGCTTATTTGGTTTGCGGAACTGACGAAAAAGAGGTAGTCGAAAAACTGAATTATTTGAATGCTCGTTGGCATCAAAGTGAATCTATATATCATAGCCGGGAAGCCAGATCGAAGGAAAGTAATATCAATCCGGTCGGAGAAACTTATCGTTTCAGTCAGCAATTAATGAAGGCAACTGCACTAACAAACTTGATTTATCCGTCGTTCGCACAAAATCAATTTATAAAGCATACTACGCCGGGTAAAAGATGGAGTTCGCTTTATACCTGGGATTCGGGCTTTATAGGTTTGGGTTACTCCTCAATAAATTTGGGGCGGGCTTTAGAAAGTTTAAATGCCTATACAATGGATTCTACCAGGCAATCGGCATTTTTAGAACATGGCACACCGTTGCCAACACAAGCTTATTTGTTTAATGAGATCTGGAATAAATCACAGAATTTAGAGTACTTAAAATACTTTTACCCGAGGCTAAAAAGATATTATGATTATTTAAGCGGGGCAGAAGGTTCGCCCACCCGGAAGCTGAAATCGAATCTGATTGCAACCTGGGATATCTTTTACAATTCAGGCGGCTGGGACGATTATAGTCCGCAGGTTTATGTACATCAGAAAAGATTGGAAAGTACTGTAGCCCCAACAATCAATACTGCACACCAAATCAGGTTTGCTAAATTCTTAAGGATGGCAGCTTGGCAGCTCGGGCTAAATGAAGATATCAAAAATTACGATGCAGAAATTGTTAAGTACACAAAGGCATTACAGCAGTCTGCCTGGGACGAAAGCTCGGGCTATTATGGATATGTGGCTCACGACAAAAATGGGAACGCTTTAGGGATATTGAGGCATTCAAGCGGTAAAAATTTCAACATGGGCCTGGATGGATGCAGCCCGTTGCTTGCCGGCATTTGCAACGGAGATCAAATCCGAAAAATAGTTGATCATCTTTTTACAAAGTGCGAACTATGGTCGGTACATGGGATAACTGCTATTGATCAGTCTGCCCCCTATTACGATAAAGATGGCTATTGGAATGGTAGAGTATGGATGCCGCATCAATGGTTTTTTTGGAAAACAATGTTGGATTTAAATGAACCTGACAAGGCTATTCAAATAGCAAAAACCGCTTTAGAGGTTTGGAAAAGAGAAACCGAGGATACCTATAATTGCTGGGAGAACTTTAGCGTTGAAACTGGTAATGGGGGCGGCTGGCACCAGTTTGGTGCATTGTCATCTCCAGTATTGAATTGGTACGAAGCCTTATATAAGGCGGGTACTGTTACACATGGTTTCGATGTTTGGCCAATTCGTGAAAAATTCAGTGCGTCTAAAGATGAATTTAATGGGAAATTTAAACTTTTTGGTAGTTTAACTAAACCTAAGTCTACTTTTCTCATTTGCCTCGACCAAAGAAATGAGTATGAAGCGTTTTGTAACGGAGAAAAAGTGAAGCTAAAAAAAATACACGAGGGATTGTATTCGGTCGAGCTTACTTCGATTGATAATGTTCATAACATCGTAAACCTCTCAATACTGAAAAAGAAATAGCTAATCAGGCGCATTTCTTTATTAAGGTGAAAGAGTTTTCTGGTGTTAACCAAATAATTTTGAGATGATTCGACAAGTTTTTGACCTGACGGCTCATTAGAAAATATCTAGTTTTGAAATCAGATAACCAAATAGTAAACCATAATCCCTATTAAATCATTTTACTGAAAACGTAAATGATGAGCGTCAATTCAGGAAAACATCTTAAAGTAAGGAACTGAAAAATATTTGAACGGCAGCAACTGTCGTGAGCGTTTTACTTTGGATAGATTGGGATAATACCGAAAAGTTAAACCAAATATGAAAGATTCCAAAATAACCAATGTAATACCTATTGCCCATTTTTTTGTTCGATTATAACCGTACTGGTTGTCCTGAAATTAGCCATAATTATATCACTAGCGTTTCAGTAGCGATGTACCGAAAGGAAGTTTTCACAACTGATGCTGCAAGGTAAAAATCAAAAAAGGCAAAATTTTCTCATGAATTAATCAACTGGTTTTACAAGCCGATTATAAACTATAACCAAATTAAATATGAATTTAAAAGCTACATGTATAAACACAATGGCCAAAACATTGGTGCAGGTAATTATTGCTGCCAGTTGCTATGGGATATGTGTCGCCAGCGTAAATGGAGATAATTTTGCGCTACATAAAAACTATGCCTTTAAAGTAATAGACATAGCAATTACAGGAAAAGTTGTTGAGGAAGGGACAGGATTGCCATTGCCAGGCGTATCGGTTAAAATAAAAGGGACTGCTAATGCGGTAGTTACAGATGACCAGGGTAATTATCGAATTGTGGTGCCTAATGCACAAGCTATACTGGTATTTAGTTATTTGGGATTTGTACCGCAAGAAAAATTAGTTGCAGCTGCTGGCGTGATCAATATTTCGCTTGTGCCCAGCGACAATAAGTTGGATGAAGTTGTGGTTGTTGGTTTCGGTACACAGAAGAAAGCAGATGTTACGGGGTCGGTTGTACGAGCGAATCTCGATGATTTCAGAAACGCCCCGGTAACCAATGTTGCAAACTTACTACAAGGAACGGTGCCAGGTCTAAACGTTGGGCAGGTTAATAGGGCTGGTGCCACGCCATCAATTAGCATTAGGGGTGCCAATACCATCGCCGGAAACCAAAATGTACTGGTAATCCTTGATGGGGTGCAATATAATGGCTCGTTAACTTCAATCAATCCTGACGATATCGCTTCTATTGATGTATTGAAGGACGCTAGTGCGACCGCCGTGTATGGTGCACAGGCAGCCAATGGGGTTTTACTGGTAACCAGTAGAAAAGGGGTTGCAGGGAGAACCAGGATAACATTTTCTTCTCAGTATGCTACTCAAAATCCGAATATAGATACCAGGCCAATGGCACGGGAGGAATATTTGGATAAGATCAGATACTTATATTATGACCAAGCTTTTTTGGCGCCAACCTACACTGAGCCCAATCCGGCATTCGATCTGTCAAGCGTTGTCGATCGGTCAATGAAAGATCCGCAGGGAAACCTTCTGCCTAATGACTTTAGTTGGTATGATGAGGCGTCGCAGAATGGATATGTGCTCGATAACCAAATTAGCATTTCTGGCGGCAGTGAAAAAATAAACTATCTGCTCTCGGGTAGCCTTACTCGCAACACAGGCTTTATTGTAAACGATATTTTCAAAAGGAAAAGCCTGCGGGCTAACCTGGAAACTAAGGCGACGGACTGGTTGACTGTGGGTTTGCAGTCATTCGGAACATTCGTTAATGAAGACGGTGTTGAACCTACAATTGGTACGTTAAGAATCCTTTCGCCCTTGATTTTACCACGCGACGAAAATGGGAACTTATCCATCAATCCGTTTGCTACCAATATCGTTAACCCATTCTTATCCTATGAAACAGATGATTATGACCGTAAAAATTATTTTTTCGCTAATGTTTATGCTAACGTACTTTTACCGATAAAAGGTTTGAGCTATAAGTTGAACTTTGGCAATAATTACCGCCAGATATTAAATTACGTTTCAAATAGCTACGATGCTAATTTAACCGGACAGGCTTCAAAAGAAAGTACAAACTATTACGATTATACACTAGATAATGTACTTACCTATAACAAAACCTTCGGCAAACACAACATAACGGGTACCTTACTTTATGGTGCGGTAGAGCGCCGACAGGAATATACGCGTGCTTACTCAAACGGGTTTTCGCGACAAACTTTGGGATACAATGATCTTGGCCAGGGCAATAATCGATTTGCCATATCAAACGGCTTTAGCGAATCTCTTAATTACCAGATGGCTCGTTTAAATTATGGGTTCGATGGTGGGCGATATTTATTGACGGCTACGGTGAGGCGAGATGGCTTTTCGGGCTTTGCAAAAAACTATAAAGCAGCAGTTTTTCCCTCGGTTTCTTTGGGTTGGGATATTTCAAAGGAATCGTTTTTTAAGGCCAGTTGGGTGGATCAGTTAAAGTTGAGAGTAGGGTACGGTACGGTAGGAAACCAGACCCCAAGGTATACCTCACTGGCCAGGGTGAATACAAATGCAGCTTACGTTTATGGAGATGGTGGTGGTACGCAGTTTGGACAGGAGGTGGGCTCATTGCCAAATCCCAATTTAAGGTGGGAGCGTACTACGGGGCTCAACATAGGGCTTGATTTTACTTTGTTAAAGAACCGCATTTCGGGTACAATTGAGTACTACAATACACGAACCACAGATTTACTTTATGAAGTTGCATTACCTACGGTTACGGGTTTTAATGTGATACAATCAAACGTTGGTCAGCTCAATAATAGAGGTTATGAACTGTCTATCAATTCAAAAAACATTAATTCGGGCGGTTTTCAGTGGAATACGACGCTAAATTTTTCTCGAAATAAAAACGAACTGGTGAAATTATTGGGCGATCGTGATGGAGATGGTGTTGAGGACGACCTGCCGCAAAGCGGATTGTTTATCGGGCAGCCGTTGGCAGTAATTTACGATTATCAAACTAACGGAATCTGGCAAATCGGAGAACAAATACCGAGTGGTTATTCACCAGGCACATTAAGAATTGTAGATCAGAATGGCGATGGTTTAATTAACGCAAACGACAGGACGATTTTAGGCTCAGGTGCACCTTCGTTCAGGGTTAGTTTACTCAACAATTTTCAGTACAAAAACTTTACACTAAGTGTTTTCTTAAACTCAGTACAGGGAGGCAAAAACTCTTATATCGCCGGTAACACGCCCAGGATGATCAGGGATGATAACCAAATTAGAAACAACCATTTGAGCGGCATTGATTTTTGGACACCTAACAACCCCGATGGCAGGTACCCAAGGTCTATTTTGGCAGCTACCATACAGCCCGCACTTTATCAAGACAGAAGCTTTATACGCCTGCAAGACGTGTCGCTCTCGTACAAAGTTCCAAAAAAAGTTATCGAGAAAATAAATCTACAAAGCGTCAATGTTTTCATTAGCGGCAGAAACCTGGCTACCTGGACAGATTGGGAAGGCTGGGACCCGGAAACGAATGAGGGATTGACCACGGGCGGCAGGCCGGTATTAAAAGGTTATTCTTTAGGATTAAATGTTACATTTTAAAAAATTAGAGATGAAAAAGATTACAACTGTTTTACTATATCTAACTGTTATTTTATCAACGTCTTGCAAGAAAACTTTCCTGGATGAAGAACCGGTCGATTTCTTAAGTACTTCGAACGCGTTTGTAACAGCAAAAGATTTCGAAAGTTCTGTTAACAACCTATATAATCAAACGCGTTTCGAGTTTTATAGCAGCTCGGAATCAAGGCCCTTTGATTATATATTCGGCACCGATTTTGTTTTCGATGGTAACCCTGGAGTTCAGCGCCATACCCCTATGATTTCTGCGTACGCTGCGGCTGGCAGTATCGGGATCCCATTAAATCACTGGAGCTCTTTATACAAAATTGTTTCTGAAGCCAATACCATCATCGATCGTATTCAGGATTCTCAATTGTCGGCGGCAGAGAAAACATTAGTAGAGGCACAGGCCAAGTTTTTCAGGGCTTTTGCTTACCGAACGTTGGTGTACATGTACGGAGGTGTACCGCTAAATTTAGTCGAAGTTACCTCTCCAAAAGCCGATTATGTTAGAGCGTCGAAAGCAGAGGTATTGGAGCAAGTGATTAATGATGTCAAATTTTCGGCTGAAAATTTACCCGCGATAACTGCTGTGCAAGATGGGCAAATCAACAACCTTGCAGCATACCACCTGTTATCGGAAGTTTATCTTGCGGCAGGCCAGTTCCAAAACGCGGTAGATGCAGCAACTAAGGTAATTGGTAATCCGAATGTAGGCTTAATGACCGCCAGATTTGGTGTTAAAGCTTCTGATGCCACTAAAAATGTTTACTGGGATTTGTTTCAGAAAGGGAATCAAAATCGAAAAAATGGAATTAACAAAGAGGGACTTTGGGTAATTCAGTTTGAGACTGATGTGCCCGGTGGTGGAACGCTATCTACGAGCATCTCGGGATCTTATCAGAGTGAACGGGCCTTTGGGCCACAATTATCAGGGTTCAGGTTGCCGGGGAGCACGGTGCTACCTTTCAGGTACCCGCTAAGTGATTATAGTGGCGGCCGGGGAATTGGATGGGCAGTTTCTACGAAACATTTTTCGGACGGGATTTGGGCAGGTAACTTTAACAACGACTTGCGTAATGCGCCCTTTAATTTTGTTCGGGAATTTAAAGTGACTAATCCTTTACACCCGCGTTTCGGACAAGTTGTTTCAACAATTACGCCGCCTGCAGGGGTAACGGTGCCAAGCCGCTTCCTTTATGCGTTTCAGTCGAAGGTTACCACACCGGGCGACCATCCTGATGGAATGTTTGAAGATAAGGCTACTTTGTTGCTTAAAGCCAGCGCCGGAGGCAATTATGCCGATCAATACATGTTCAGGTTGGCAGAAACCTATCTTTTAAGAGCGGAAGCCTATTTGGGGCTGGCTCAAACAACCAATGCCGCCAATGATATTAATGTGGTGCGCCGTCGCTCCAATGCTAAGGATGTTTTGCCTGCCGATGTAAATATTGATTATATTTTGGATGAGCGCTTAAGAGAACTGGGATCTGAGGAAAAGAGAAGGGTTACGCTAATGCGCCTTGGCTTATTGTTCGATAGAGTTAAAAGGTTCAACCCATATTATTCAGATGTGTTGCCAACCTACAACTTGTGGCCAATACCAGCCAGCGAAATTGAGCGCAACAACGGCGCTAAACTGGAGCAAAACCCAGGTTATTAGGATGAAGAGAAGCGGGTTAGCAAAAAAACCTGTGGTTGTTATATAATCTGAGTTCTGTTAATAAAGGCGCTTAATGGAGATTGTATTTGCTATTTGACATGACCGGTCGTCATCCTGAGCTTTAATTTTTTTTAAAAAATAGATTGCCTCGTGCTTCGCTACAAAGTAGTTCTTTGGTACAATGACGACCGCTTTAAAAACGTGATTCATATTGATTTTAAGTCGCTAATGAGATTGCTTCAATCGATGAAAAATCGATCTCGCAATGACGAAACGTCAATGGTAACTTGATTCACTAAGTATGAAAGGTGCTGAAATAAATTCAGCATGACGGAATGGTTAAGCGATGTGCCTATAACACTTTCGCGATTGCCTAAACGCTTTTAGTCATCCGATGAATACTATGCCACTCGCCTATATTGATCGGATGACTGGTTGCACAAAATAAACAGGGTATGCAATAATCCCAAATACAGGCGCTAATTCTTAGTTGCAGGTGCCAGGTTATTAAATGTAGGTGCCAGGTTATTAAATGTAGGTGCCAGGTTATTAAATGCAAGTGCCAGGTTATTAAATGCAGGTGCCAGGTTATTAAATGCAGGTGCTAGGTTATTAAATGCAAGTGCTAGGTTATTAAATGCAGGTGCTAGGTTATTAAATGTAGGTGCTAGGTTATTAAATGTAGGTGCTAGGTTATTAAATGTAAGTGCTAGGTTATTAAATGTAAGTGCCAGGTTATTAAATGTAGGTGCCAGGTTATTAAATGTAAGTGCTAGGTTATTAAATGTAGGGTCTGTTCATTAAACTGTGTCAAAAAGAAAATTAATAACTTTAAACACAGGAATTATGTCAGAACAACAAGAAGAGAAGCGTTTCAATTACAACGCATTTGAGGGTTTAGCTTTAGAGCAGTTACGATCAGGGAAGCCCCTTGAAGGTAAAGACGGAATATTGGCTCCCTTGATCAAGCGACTTATTGAAGCAAGCTTGAGTGGGGAGCTTGATGCAACACAATAGCAATGGATTGATGCGGATAATGGAGACCGCCTGCCTGCAAGACCTGACACGCCCATAAAGGCCAGACTTTTATGGGCTGCTATTTTTCTTTAATGAATTAAAATAATCTCTCGGAGCCAAATTGAAATAACGCTGGAAACTTTTGGTAAAAACGCTTTGATTGCTATAACCAACGGTATTGGCGATTTCGTATAAATTAAATTTATTTTCGGCAATTAAACCGGCTGCTGTTTTCAATCGGGTGATATCAATGAGCTCTTTCGGCGATAATGCAGAAAGGGATTTTATTTTTCTGTAAAAGGTCGGACGGCTCATGTTCATGTGGTAGGCAAGCTGATCAACATCCAAATTTGGATCTTTCATGCTTTTGCGAATAAAATCGTCGAGCTTTTTGAGGAAAACCTCATCGGTTTTTGAATGTGCCATTACCCGCATATCTTCAAAGGGCGAACTCGCAAAATGATCCTTTATTTTTAAACGATTTTTCAGCAAATTGGCAATCTGGGTACGCAGCAGCAGTTGCGAAAACGGCTTTTGAATGTACGCATCTGCACCATTTTCCAATCCCTCAATCTGCGCATTAAAGGTGTTTTTAGAAGTGAGGAGGATGATAGGGATGTGGCAATAATCCACATTGGATTTCAGTAGTTTACACAATTCAAATCCATCGATGCCAGACATCATTACATCTGATATGATCAGGTGTATCACTTCATTATCTAAAATCGTTTGTGCAATTTCTCCACTTTCGGCGCTGTGAACAGTATAGTCGTCTTCCAGGATATCAGATAATAACTCCAAAATTTCCTTGTTATCATCAATAATTAAAATACTTTCGTTCATGGTCAATTCATTTTCTTCCAATTACTTAATTGAAATTCAAAATCCTGATGTATTGGTAAGGTGAGTTCAAATACAATTTCATTCACCTCGGCAGATGTCAAAATTAGCATTCCTTTATGTAAATCTGTAAGCGATTTAGCCAAAGGTAAACCAATACCCGTGCCTGGTTTGTCTTTGCGCCTTAGTCTAAAAAAGGGTTCAAAAATTTTGCTTCTGAACTCTTGCGGTATCGCAGGGCCATCATTAGAAAAGCGTATTGTAAAATTTTCTGCCCCTTCCTGTGGCGCAATTAATTCGATAGTAGTTGTCGATGTGGCATACTTAATGGCGTTTGAAATCAAATTACTGCAAATTTTTATTAGTGCTTCTCTATCTACAAACGCAATGATATGTTTTTGAGGCAATTTAACTTTCATCCCTATTTTGTATTCGGCAGCAAGTTCTTTAAATGTTTCTGCCTGATTTTTAACTACGGCATTAATATCAACGTTAACAAAGTTTAAACCAAACTGCTCAATTTCGGTTTGCCTGAAATCTAACAGCTGGCCAATAAGATCGACCAGGCGTTTGGTGTTTTTCTCAATCATCAGCATGCTCTTTTTAATTCGGGGATACTCGTCAATACCATCAACAACCCGCTCCACGGGTACACTAATCAAGGTAAGTGGTGTTTGAATTTCGTGCGCAATGTTAGTGAAAAATTCAATTTTTGCCTGATAGACTTCTTTTATCTTTTCATGCTCAAAAAACTTCAGCTTATTGGCGTTTCTTCGCTCCTGAGCCTGGTGGTAAGTGCGTATGCCCAAATAAAGGAGTAATCCAACGATGATTGTATACAGAAGGTAAGCGACATTACTTTTCCATATCGGAGGCAAAATTTCTATATAGAGTTTGCGTTCTTTACCAACCCAGCTACCTACATTGCTTTGTGCCTGTACCAAAAAAGTGTATTTGCCTGGCGAAAGATCGGTGAAGTAAGCATTTCGATTACTGGCAAGATAAGTCCATGTATCTTTTACCCCCTTCATTTTGTACTTATATTGAGTTACCTCACTAAGCGAATAGTCTAAGGTTGAAAATTTAATGCTGAAATTGTTTTGATTGTAGTTTAAGATTAAGGAATCAGTGTAGGCGACTGATTTTTTTAACGGGCTGTTTGCTTCATTTGGTACAATCTCTTTATTATCTATTTCAAAACCAGTGATGTAAGTAGGAGGGCTGGCCTGCGGTTGTGCCAATTCAATTGGGTTAAAGGAGATCATTCCGTCAACAGATCCGAAATACATGATTCCGTTTTGGTCTTTGTAGGCGGAATGATAGTTAAATTGATCGGTAATGAGGCCGTTGGCTCTGGTAAACACTTTTATTTTTTCAGTCGCTATATTTAAGCATATCAGGCCCTTAAGCGAGCTGATCCACAAGTTGCCCTTTCGATCTTCTAAAATTCCATAAAGAACATTTGAGGGAAGACCGTTTTTCTGAGTAAACTTCTTCACAATTTTGCGCTTAGCATCAACCTTTATCAACCCCCCACCTTCAGTGGCAAACCACATATTTCTATAACTATCCTCTAAAATTCCATAAACAGGGAAATCCCCGTCCTGATTATCTCCTAACCGAATGTTACCAGTTTTACCAGTTTTTTGTTGGTAAAAATACACACCTTGTTTTGCACTGCCTGTCCATATATTTCCTTTGCTATCTTCAGCAATGGTAAGCACATCAGAATTGTAGGGTATTTCTTTAATCCGTTTAAAGCTTTTTTGTTTCTGGTTGTAAATAAATAAGCCCGATCCGTTATATACCGTACCTACAAATAAGGTGCTATCTTTGGATAGCCATAAACTGAGCACAAAATCGCTTGAGCTATCGCCTTTGTCATCAATATATTTAAAGCGATTAACAATCAGACCATTACGAATATCCATTACCTCTAATCCATGAAAAAAAGGACCAATAAACAGGTTGTTGCCTACCGCTAATAGTCCATGGATATTGGGATACGAAATGCTTTGTTTTTTATTTGTGACATTATAAGTTGTAAATTTTTCGGTTTTGGGATCAAATTTATTAATTCCGGCATCTTCCGTTCCAATCCATAAATTACCCTGGTTATCGGCGCAAATCTCTCGAACGGCATTCCCCGATATCGAATTGCTGTTGGGAATGGGATAATATTTCTTGAACCGAGCATTTTCTTTCGAGTAATAGTTAATCCCTCCAAAAAAGGTTCCGGCCCAAATCCCGCCTTTATCGTCTTTGCACACGGTATATACAGCATTGTCAGATATGGCGTAAGGATCGCCAATCTTCTTTTTCAGGTTAATGCTTGTGTGCTCAGCAAGATTATAAATGTAGATGCCCGACTCGGTACCAATCCAAAAGTTTTGTCCATCGCCTCTTTCGATATCGCGTACGAAGATTTCTAAATTTTTATCGCCACTTAAGTTTAAACTCTTAACTGTACCACTTTTAACATCATAACACTTTAAACCTTTTTTAAAACAGCCTATAAGTATTTGGTCATTTTCGGTTGGAAGGAGCGCAGTAATAGACCGTAAATTCGGCGCAATACTTTTATCAATTATTCTGACCCTGTTTATCAAATTAGTTGATGGAATTAACTTACTGATTTCACCATCTCTATTGCCAAACCAAATGTTTTGGTGTTTATCTATGGCTATACTTGAAGCAGATGTATTGATATTGATCACTTTCTGATGTTTTCGGCTATATTGAAACAGCGAGCCATCAGCGATAATCCACAAGTTATTTTTTTTATCAACGATAACGTTGTTAATATAACCGTTTACGCCTGCCAGTTTTGAAAAAACCTCGGTAATCGGGTTGAAACTAAAAAGTCCTCTTCCCGAGCCAATCCAAAGTATTCCGGTTTGATCTTCGATAATGCTGGTGATGATATCATTGCCGATGTACCCGAACTTATCGGCCTTACTTTTGTAAAGCTTAAAAGTATATCCATCGAATCGGCTGAGTCCGCTACGTGTACCAATCCAGATAAAGCCCTTTGTATCTTGTATAATACTTCGTACCGAATTATGAGACAGGCCATCGTTGGTTCGATAATGTTTGAAATAATATTGGCCGCTACAAGCTAACGCAAATAGATGTAGCATGGTCAGTATCAAACATAGGGGTTTAAATAGGGGCATAATCGGTTTAAACAAATATAGGTAAACTCAGCATATCTCGTTTGTTGTGCCAGTTGCTATGTTCTTCAAGCTGAATCGCTTTTTTTGGGAATTACTTGCTTACTAAGCTTGCCATAGGTTCTTAGCACCTGTTAATAAATACTTTTTGACATAAATCGACAAAAAATTGAAACGCTGCCATAAATTATATTCATTTACTTTGAGGTGTTTAACCGCAAGCGGATAAAGGCATGCTCTGGATTTGACCGTTAGGCAAGCGTGTGCTGCACCGGTGCCATGTGCCTAGATAGACGCAGTTACGGTTAGGCAAAATATTTAACCAAATATAAATCGCTGTACGTCCCAAAGTCTATTAGTTTTTAGGCTCGTGTGTACTTTAGCTTTTGTTAAGATGATTACTTATTCTTTAAGCGCTAAATGCTCTTTTTTAAAAGGCGAAGCGCATGGGCGACCACGAACCAAATACGCTGTTAATACCTCAACTCAAAAAATAAATAATATATGAAATATAAGAAACTGTTTGTTTTGGTGTTTGCGACGTTTTCGTCTCAATTATTATTTGGGCAGAAGCAAGGGGTAGATCGGCCTAATTTTGTACTCATCATAGCGGACGATATTGGTTGGGGTGATATAGGTTTTTTTGGCAATAAGGACGTTAAGACACCGAATATCGATGCGCTGGGCGCATCAGGGCTGACATTTAAGAACATGTATGTAACCACTAGTAGTTGTAGCCCCAGTAGGTGTAGCATAATTTCTGGCCGATATCCGCATAATACTGGTGCACCCGAACTGCATGATCAGTTGCCCGATGATCAGTTTATGTTTCCTGAGAAGTTAAAGAACATCGGTTATTATACAGCACTATCTGGTAAAAATCATATGGGCGGCGCTGTGAAAAAAGCTTTCAACTTAATCTCACTGGGAAAAGGCCCGGGTGGTGAGGAGGATTGGGTGAGTATACTTAAAGGTCGACCAGCAAACAAGCCTTTTTTCTTGTGGTTTGCTGCGCATGATGCTCACCGCGACTGGCAAACTAACGATAAAGGAGTGGTTTACGATGCTGAAAAGCTTACCGTACCGCCTATGCTCTACAATGGTATCGAAACCCGAAAGGATCTGGCTTCATACTACCATGAGATATCCAGGTTAGATCATCATGTGGGAAACGTTGTAGCGGAGCTTAAGCGGCAGGGCATTTTAGAAAATACTTATATCATCTTTATTAGCGACAACGGTAGTCCTTTTCCACGAAACAAAGTTCGGCTATATGATAGTGGAGTGAAAAGCCCCTTTATCGTTAAAGGTCCCGGTATTAAAGTGGCTGAAACTGAAGCGTTGTTGAGTACCATTGATATTGCGCCGACGATATTTGAAATTGCAGGTTTAAAGAAAGACGAGCGTATACAGGGTACAAGTTTTTTGAGCCTACTAAACGGGAAGCAGCACAGCACACGGGATTTTATTTTTACTGAGCATAACTGGCATGTTTTTCAGGGGTATGAGCGAATGGTGAGGTACAAAAATTGGGTGTACATCAGAAATGGATTTCCTGAACGCAGGGCAATGGCAGGAGAGTCGTCTAAGTTATTCCCGGCAGGAAAAGAGCTATGGGAAAAACACGAACAAGGCCTAACTAAAAAGAATCAGGAAGATGTTTTTCTTATGCCACGACCTGCAGAAGAACTTTTTAACGTTGCTAAAGATCCTTTCCAGTTTACTAACGTGGCCGCGGCAGCGAGCAATAAGAATATGCTTTCTTACCTGCGTGAGGCAGTTGATACATGGATAATGGAGACGGGCGATTCCAAACCCAGAAATCCTACTCCCGATCGCGATGATATTGATGGAAAAAAGTTGCCGGGAGAATGGCTTAAGGGAGAAAAACCAGGTGAGGCGAATAAAGCAAGCCAGATCAATAGATCTGGACCTGTGCTGAAAAAAGATATTAAAATGAAAGAACCCGTTTAACCACATCAAATTAAAAACACCACAATTCAATAAACGAATAGCAATGATGCATAAAAAAATATTTTCAATTTTAATCGCATTAATCTCCTGTCAAGTACTATTTGCACAGCATAAAGATCTGGCCGGCTTCTCCAAAGGTTTTACACCCAACGAAGTGGGTAAGCGTTTAGCTTATCACTTTGTGGATAACAAGCATGAGTTTTACGATAGATATATTCATTACGCTGAAGTGTGCACCTGGAATGGTGCCTTAGATTATGCAGTAAACGCAAAGGACAGTAAACTGATTAAGTTATTAGTTGATAAGTTTGATCCGTTATTTAGCTATGAAAAGGAATTGTTGCCGCCAATGAACCACGTTGATTATAACATGTTCGGTAGTTTGGCCTTTAAACTTTATCAAATAACCAAAGATGAGCGGTATAAGAAAATAGGTCTGGCCTATGCAGATTCGCAATGGGATTTGCCGCAAAATGCTAAGCCAATAGAGAAAGACTGGGCTAATAAAGGTTTTTCCTGGCAAACCCGCCTTTGGATAGATGACATGTACATGATTACCGTAGTACAGGGGGAAGCTTTTAAGGTAACTGGCGACCGCAAATACATCGACAGAGCAGCTAAAGAAATGGTGCTTTATCTGGATGAACTGCAACGTCCGAACGGACTGTTCTACCACGCACCGGATGTTCCTTATTATTGGGGGCGGGGAGATGGCTGGATGGCGGTAGGCATGCCGAATTTATTGCGTATGCTGCCCAACGACCATAAAGACCGACCACGGATTATGGAGGGCTACCTCAAAATGATGAAGAGTTTAAAGCAATACCAAAGGCCAAATGGCATGTGGAACCAGCTAATCGATGAATCTGATTTTTGGGTGGAAACCTCTGGGTCGGCCATGTTTACTTATGGGTTTATTATAGGCGTACAAGAGGGCTGGTTAAACGCTAGTGAATATGCACCTGCCGCCAAAAAAGCCTGGCTCGCAATGATCCCCTATATCGATTCTCGTAACAACGTTACTGAGGTATGCATTGGTACAGGTAAAAAAAATGACAAGCAGCATTATCACGATCGCCCACGCAACGCTGGCGACTTTCATGGCCAGGCGCCATTTTTGTGGTGCAGCGCAGCACTGTTGAATAAATAATCTGTTAATTTAGTTTCATTAACGGTCGCTAAAGCCTAATCAAACGGTTATATTGATTGGTGAGCTGTCTTATGTACTTATCGAGGTTCTTTTTAGCTCTCGGTCTGTGCCATAAAACAAAGTATTAGTAAACCGTTGGCAGCACAAAGTTGGCGCTTATCCACCCTTTCTATAGCGATGTTATGGGCACTTGATGTCAATGACCTTAAAATGCAGTTTGGCAAAAGGCCAATAAGTTCAGGAGCGAAGTAAAATAGGGCTCCTGAACGGATATCGATTTATGATGTGAATAAATTAATGGACTGCGATAGCGTTACATTCCGGGCCATTAATGATTGGGGCACTTATTTAATATAAGCTGCTATCAGTTTGTTCACATTTTCCCCTCTTAAGTCTTTGGCGATTACTTTGCCCGAAGGATCTATAAGCACATTCTGAGGGATGGCGGTTATGCCGTAACGAACTGCAACCTCTGTTTTGAAACCTTTTACATCGCTTACCTGTTTCCAGGGTAAGTTATCTACTTTAATAGCACTTAACCAATTTGCCCTTTTATCATCTAACGATACCCCGACAATTTCAAAGTTTTTATCTTTAAGTTCGCCATAAGCCTTTAATAAAAACGGATTTTCTGCCCTGCATGGCACGCACCAGCTTGCCCAAAAATCGACCAAAACGTATTTCCCTTTCAATGAAGATAATTTAAATTCGTTTCCGTCCTTATCAGGAAGTGTAAAGTCGATGCTTTTGCCAACAGCAAACTGTTTAGCCTTTTCGTATTTGTCTGTTATTTTTTTTCCGGTAAAGCTGGAGCGTACTCTTTCGCTCAATTTACTATAAATGGGTTCAAATTTAACCACATCAATAACGGCCATTTTATTTCCCAATACCAGGTCAGCTGTTAAATATGAATCAGGATTGGTGGAGATGAATTGATCAAGTGTTGCTTCCATATTAGCCATAACAGGCTTCGCATCTACCGAAATTTGTTTCAGTTCAATAGAATCTTTCGCAGCTTTGGCTTTGAAATATCTAGCCACGATTTTTTGGTACTGTGCCTGTATCGGGTCCATTTTTTCGTGATAAGCAAGGTTTTCACTTTGAAGCTTCGTTCCCGTTATCAATGAGCTTGCAATACTGTCTTTCCCTGTAACGAGGGTATTTCCTTTTTCGAGGTAAAATTCCTTAAAATCAGTACGGCTTTTTTTGCCTGCTTCGGTTTGAGCAGTTGTTAATTCTAAATAAGCCCTGTTTCCAAAAGCGGTTAAACCATTGAAGGTAAATTTTCCATCTTGCAGCAATGTGCTGTCTTTACTGTTTTTACCTTCCTGATTAATATAAGTGAGGATCAGCTTTTTATCAGTTCCGGCATTTGGTAACGTTCCGGTGATGGTAAATTTATCCTGAGCTTTGCTGCCAACAGCTAAAAGTGTTAAAACAGCGAGCATAAGTTTTTTCATATTCCGATTGATTGTTATTTTTTGTTTAAACTTTATGGTTTGATAAATTTTCGAAGTTGATCAGTTAAGTCTTCACCTCTTAAGTTTTTAGCGATGATGATACCATTTGGATCGATCAGTAAATTCTGGGGTACAGAACTGATCCCATACATTACAGCTACTTCATTTTTCCAATACTTCAGGTCGCTGACATGAATCCACGGCATTCCATCTGTTTTGATGGCATTTAACCACGAGTCTTTTCCAGCATCTAAGGAAACACTCACGATTTCGAATTTGTCGCCCTTTAATGCATTATACGCTTTGACTACATTTGGGTTTTCGGCTCTGCAGGGTACACACCAGCTTGCCCAAAAATCAATCAATACATATTTGCCACGTAACGAAGAAAGTGTAAATGGTTTACCGTTAACATCGTTCTGCGTAAAGTCTGTTGCTTTGGCACCTTGTTGGCGGCGTTTGCCGATTTCGATTCTGTTGATTGCGCTTTGGCCTAAAGGAGATGCTTGTAATTCAGGAGAAAACCGATGTAAAAGTGATTCTGCATCTACCGGATCGAACTTACTATCCAAAACATGTGTTGAATAAGCCAATAAACCAGCAAAAGAATTAAGATGGTTTTCTACAAACTGCCTGTTGATGCTTTTGATTTTGACCACCAGCTTTGAAATACTATCGCCAGCCTTTTTTCGTTCCTCAATTGATTTTTCATAAACACCAGCCTTATCTTTTTTACCATAAAAGTTCTGCAGGTGAATAATCTGATCGGTGATGGGTTTAATCATCGCTTCGCGTTCGCTATTTTCTTTTTCAGCAACCGAACCAGTAATTTTAGCATTATAGATTGAATCTTTTCCCTCGATGGTCATTTTTGAATTTTCGATGATGAAACTTTGGTAATCATGCTGCTTTCCAGATTGTTGTGCTCCATTACGTCTAATCGCAATAATAACCGTTTGAGGCTCGGGTAAGTTTCCTTTAAACTCGAACTTTCCATTTTTAATCTCCACAGAATCTGTTTCTCTCCAGGCCGCATCTTTGTAAAAGGCCAGGTAAGCTTTAGCGGGTTCTTTTAGTTGAGAAACTTTGCCGCTTAAGGTGTATCCTTTTTGAGCTGACACCAAAAAAGGCAGCAGCATTGAAAGTGAAATCAGTAATTTTTTCATTTTTTAATATTTATAGGTATGAGTTGTCTTCGATTAATTTCTTAAAACTATTCCACCGACAAAACCAATGCTATACGTACTTGCACCTGATACATATGGGGTTGACGTCAAAACGGTGAAACGCAGATATCTGGCGGTAGTTACTGAAGGTAAATCGATAGTTTGTTTCTTCGCGGCATTGTTAACATCTACTGTATAAGTGCCTTTATCGGTCCATGTTGTACCGTTTGAACTCGTTTCAACTTTAGCAGAGGTTGTGTAGCCCCCAAGTGTTGGTGTTACTGCAGTTGGAAAGAAATAATCCAGTCCTGAAAACGTAACGTCCCTTCCAAAATTAATACTTACCCATTGTGGCAATGAGGCGGTAGTAGCACTGGCCCAGTAAGTTGTACCTGTTGCTGCATCTACAGCTCTTCCGGCCACGTTTGTTCCTGATGTGGATGAAGCTGTGGCCGTTAGTGTATATCCTGTATGGTCTACATAAAGCGCATCGCCGGTATTAAATACATAATACACTACCCTGCGGGTCTTCGGATCCTGAACCTGTCCGTCAACCGCTGCAATTACCAGTGGAAGAACATAAGTGCTGTGGGCTCTCAATGCGGTTTGATAGCTGAGATTAAGCACTGCAGGCTCCGAAGTCGTACTTCCGGCCGAGATTGCTACAGTTGGTTTGTAATAAAGATAGGTTGAGGTTGGAAGTAAGAGTGCGCTACTTCCATATTTGGTCCTGTAATCAGCAATTTTTGTGGTATCTGTAGCGAAGGTAACATAATGATCGTCTGATGAAGTACCGCTCTGCATTGCAGCTTTCATCTCCATACTCAATAAGGTTACATTTTTGATGTCCAATGATCTGGCGACCACTTCCGTTGTTGCTGGCAAATCGAAGGTTACACGCCCTTCTGCCAGCGTTTCGCGATCGGCCGCATCTTTTTTGCAGGCTGCAAGTAGTAATATTGCAAATATAGCCAGCACGCTAGGTTTATATATCTTCATCTTTTATGTTCTAATAATTATGGATTCTGTATCATATCGGGGTTAAAAGCCAATACCTGGATAGGTATTTGCAGCGTGTACTTACTGCTATGCGGCTCCAGCGTCGCAATCACGTTATTCTGGGCGTTGGTACGGATAACTGCCGGCATTCTGTTTTCCACGTCAAATCTTCGCATATCGAACCAGCGCAGCCCATGAAAAGGTAATTCTCTTCTTCTTTCGGCAAACACCTCATTAAGCACAGCATTCTGGTCGGTCGAAGTAAAATCTCTACTTGTAACTGGTGTACCTGTGTAGCGATTACGGCGTACTTCATTCAGGTGGCTGAGTGCTACGCTGAGGTTATTGCTGCGTGCCGCTCCCTCTGCCGCAATGAGGTGCATTTCCTGCACCGATGTGCCAGAATTGGTTAATTGAAAAACCGGTGTAACCAAATTAGCATAAAATAAGGTTGAGCCTCTTACATTACTCGCCCAGTTATAATATAGCACGGTTCTTCTCGCATCGTTAGTCGCAAATGTGCTTTTAAATTCAGCGGTTATCGGTAATGCGATCGCTACAGAAGAGCGGCCGTAAATTACATCAGGATGGGATACCACATTGGTTGTGGTGGGGAAAGTTGCAGCGTTGGTATAATCGATAATGGTTGCACGCGTGTTGGCCAATGCCAGTTCTGCATAGCGTTGCGCTTCGGTATATTCTCTCCTGTACAGGTAAACACGTGCCAAAACACTATAAGCCGCAGCTTTCGAACCACGGAACCTGGCGTTACTGTTATCAGCTGGCAAATTGGGAATTGCCTCATTAATATCGCTGATAATATGTTGATAAATTTCTGCTGTTGTACTTCTTGCGGGTGTTTTCTGACTTACATCGTCTGATGTGATATAGGGCACTGCAAGGTCTGTTGCAGCAGTTGCGGCATCATAAGGTTTGGCATATTCATTTACCAAATAAAAGTAAGAATGCGCCCGGCCAAGTAATGCCTCAGCCCTGATGCTGCTTTTTTGCGATGGAGTGCCGCCTTCAGCTGCGCCAATGCCTACCAATACCGTATTAAATAAACTAATGCGTTTATAATGTTCGCCCCATAGGTAGGTAGTTGAAGTGATATCGGTTGTAAATTGTGGCGCCCAGGTGTAGATGAGTTCTGAAAGTGTTGTGGGAGGCGTGTTTACATTTTGCAAATCGATATTATCTGTCATATAATTCATGATATTATCTGAGGTCGTTTCGCTGGTTAGCACCTGATTATTCAGCCACAAATCAAAATCATTGGTCGTTTTTAACAATTGCTTGCCTTTGGGTTCTACATCCAGATATTTATCACAACTACTCAGAACCAGGCAGCAAAGGAGTAACTGGGTGATATATTTAATTTTTTTCATCGGTACTAAAATTTAAAAGTTGGTGAATAAACCCAGTGTGTATGTTGGGGTTAGGTACGATTTTGCATAGCTTCCGGTGGCCATGCTAAAGTTATATCTGTTAAAGCCCACGGTGTATAAATTTGAAGCCTGAGCTTTAATCTCAAAGTTTTTAAAGCCAGCTCTTTTAATAAAAGGCATATTATTTAAACGATAAGAAACGGTTACGTCGCCCAGGGTTAAGTAATCGCCATCTACCACATAATTGCTGTTATAGCGGTAAGCCCATGATGGGTTGGTAGCGGTCAAATCAACCAGGTTTGGGATATCGGTATTCAGCTCATCGCCAGCAACCCTCCAGTAATTATTTGCGCCCACCAAAGGCCGGTTATCCGCTGGTGTAGGTCGCGGTACCCGTACCTTAAAGCCGCCATAATAATTTATCATGGCAAAGAAATAAAAACTGCCTACATCTATACGGTTGCTTAAGCCTGCGTTTATGCTTGGAAGAGTTGTACCCGAATATTGCACAAGGCCTGAGTCTTTACTTGACATTGCTGCAACAACCGGATTGGTTATTGTACTTGTACTTACCACGTACGATTTTCCGCTTGGATCTACAATGATAGGATGGCCTTCGTTGTTAAGGCCCACGGTATTGTAAGAAAACATAGCACCTACCGGATAACCACTTACATAACCCAATACATCAAGTGTCTGCGGATCGTATCTTCCTGCCCTGTAAACATCAAGTACCTTACTGCCGTTTCTGGCAATTACAAAACCGGTATTCCAGTTAAATGTTTTAGTGGATATCCAATCGGCTTTTAGGCTAAATTCTAAACCATTATTTCTGATGGTAGCATAATTGATCAAGGCTGAGCTGGCCCCAAGCGTCGGATCGATGGTAGAATTGCCCATTACATCGGTTGTTTTTTTGGTGTAGTAATCGATGCTACCAGTGATGTTTTTGAAAATGTTAAAATCTAAACCCAGGTTAAAGTTTTCTGTTTGTTCCCACCGAAGACCGCTATTAGCATTTGATGCTAAAACGAGCGAAGTAAGGGTAGGGGTGTTTGCCAGATTGTTCATTGCCTGGGCAATTACCTGCGGAAGAGAAAGTTTAGCCACATTCCCGTTAAAGCCAAAAGCACTGCGTAGTTTCAGCTGATGCAACCAATTTATATTGGCCATAAAGTTTTCTTTGTGGATATTCCATGCTGCACCTAACGACCATAATGGTTTGTATTTATATCTCGGGTCGGTTCCAAAAAGGTTTGATTGGTCGATACGGATACTTCCCGATAGCGAATAGGTGTCTTTAAAGGAGTAAACTACATTAGAAAAGGCAGATAAATAGCGGTCATCGTTATAGGTCTGATTAAAGAAACTTGTTAACGAGCCGAGTGTATTTCCGGTAACGAGTGTGCCTCTAACCGCTGCAGCACCATTAAATATAGCAGCATAGTCTACCGGTTGTTGTAGCAAACTCTGGTCGTTGTAACCAAAATAAGAGGCTAAATTACCTTTGTTTAATATACTCCGTATCTCTCCACCAGCTATGGCGTTAATTGAATGGTTGCCAAACCTTTTATTGTAGTTTAGTTGTGTACGTGCGGTATACCCTGTTGAACTTGTATTTTGCTGACGAAGGAAATCGCCGTCGGGGATATTTCTTTTGAAAGTTCCACCCGCTGTTACGGTATAATTATTTACCCAGGCATTTACTTCCGAAGCGCCCTGGCCAGCCAAATGCCTGATTTCTGCACGCGATGTTTCATATACGCCTCCGAATAGCAGGTTAAAACCATCTCCGATGTTGTAATTGAAATTGGCAATGGTTTTGCTGTTCGTGGTCTGCGTTTTATCGCTCACTGAGTAAGCATCAACCAGCGGATAATAATTTTGATCCAGCAGCCCTTGCGATTGAATGAAATTGTTATAAACTGGCGCATAACTCATCGAATTAATAGCACTGGGATTGCCGTTAATATCTTCATAACGCTCGTAACCCGCAAACTGTGCAGCTGTGGGTATTGGCGCAGCATTAAAGCGTTGTTCCTGGTATTCTGTCGTCAATTCTAAACTTAGCCGTTTCGCCAGTTTAAGCGTAGTTCTTCCTGTTAATAAAAATCTGTTATTATCATTAAGGATCGCGTTACTGGTATTACTGGTGTAATTGGCGGTAATATAATACAGTGCATTAGGCGTTCCGCCAGATACATTCAGGGTATTCGTTTGCGAGGCTGCCGTTCGTTGGAACAGGCGGCTATAATCATCCAGATTGTCATAGCCGGCGAGCTCAGCAAAAGACGTTTCGGCCTGCGCAGGTGAAATAATTCCGGCGGCAAGCTGAGCTTGAATATAAAACGGAAGAGACCTGCGGATACTACCTACGCCGGGGTTGTACAAGGTTGCCCACGTAGATGGTGTAATATTTAGGCTTTGTCTTTCTCTTACATAATTTGCGTTAATGGCAGATGCGTCTCGATCCCAGCGGTACCGGCTATAATCTTCCTCCGGTCTCAGTCCCAGCGTGCTTCTGAAATTGAATTGCGCCGCTCCCGGATTGGCCTGCTTTCTTTCGATAATAATTACTCCGTTTGATGCCCTGACGCCATATACCGTTGCAGAAGCGGCGTCTTTGAGGATGGTAACCGATTTGATTTCATTCGGATCAATCATATCAAGCGTTAGTTCAGTGGGGTAACCATCTACCACAATTAATGGGCTTTGGTTGGCCGACATTGTAGAAATACCGCGAATATTGAACAAGGGTCTGGAAGAGGTATTACCGTTGGGGTCTGTGCTGTTAAACATCACCGAGTTATTGATCAGCAATCCCGGTAACCTGTTTACCAGTCCGTCAAGAAAATCAGAACTTACCCTCGATTCGTATTCTCTGGTGCCAATTTGCGAAACAGCACCTGTACTTTGCTCAGGCTTAATGCGTTGGTAACCCGTATTTACGGTTACGCCTACCTCTTCCAGTTCACTAACATCAATACTTAGCCGAATAATGCCGAGGTTTTTTTCAGCCCTCACTTCTCTGGCTTTATAACCGATAAATTTGATGACCAATATTGCATTTTCGTCTACGTTTAGTAGTTTGAACGAACCATCGGCCCCACTTCTAACCGCCTGATTTTTTCCTTTAACGGCAATTGTTGCACCAGGTAGGGGTTTGTTCGATAGCGAGTCTACAATTGTACCGCTTACATCAGTTACCTGAAACAATTCTCTAACACGATCTAATAAGCCAACCGGTTTTGCCCTTAATGTTACCGTGTTGTTATTAATTTCGTAAGTAATTGGCTGTTCGTTAAAAATCTGATCCAATACTGCTTTAAATTCTGTATTCTTCACAGTAATGCTCACAAGCCTGGCTTTATTGAGTAATTCTCCGGATGCGATAAAATTATAACCACTCTGTTTTCGCAATTCAGTGATTACGTCAATCAATAAGGTATTGGATTTGTTAAGGCTTATCTTTTGGGCAAAGCCAGCAGCACTGGCTTGCATAAAGGTAGCGATTAAAATTACGGTGGTTAGTCGCATGATAAGTTTGGTTTTTTGGATATATTGTTTACTTATATCCGGTTTTAGGTTTGATTTTTGATACACTATGTTTGGTTTGTGAACATTCCTGGCAGGCAATAGTTGCCACATTACATTGCTTTCACAGGCAATATTTGCTAAGTTTGTTTCAGGTTAATTTGCAGATGCTCTGTTCGTAGAAAAATCGGAAATCTGCTTTAATTGGTTTCAATCGATGCCAACTTTTTCCCATATCCTGCTGCCAGGCGGGGTATGGTTTTTTGTTATCGTTAGTTTGGTTTAATGGAGGTTATGGTCGTTATTTCTTCATATCATTCGGTTTAGGTTTGTGGGAAAAGCCCCTTGTTTATAGTTGTTTAGGTTTAACGAGATACATAAATTTTTCTTCCCTTAATTTCGAAATGGACATTTCCGGTCGCCTCAAGCGAGATTAATACTTGAGAAATATTGTCAAAACGAGAAACTGAACCCCAAAATGTTCCTTCGGGAATGTGATCAGTATAAATTACATCTACATTATACCAACGCTCCAACATTCGCATAATTTCTTTGATGCTGAGTACGTCGAAAACAAAATTGTTGTTTTTCCATGCTACGGCCAGCTCAGTGTCTACCTTGCTTATATTAATATTTCCATTTGTGTTTACGGCTTGATTACCAGGTGTTAGTATTTTGGTCTTTTGGTCTGCGCTTATCTTTACGCTTCCTTCCAACAGCGTGGTCTTAACACCAGGTTCGTTTGTGTAACTATTGATATTAAAATGCGTACCGAGTACTTCAACCTCTTGTTGTTCGGTTTTAACAATAAAAGGATGCGCTTTGTCTTTCGCCACTTCGAAATAGCCTTCTCCGGTGAGCGAAACTTCTCTTTCATCTTGTTTAACAAAACTTGTTGGGTATTTGAGCGACGATTCTGCATTGAGGAATACCAGGGTTCCATCGGGTAGTATAACCTGCATTTGTTCGCCCCGCGTAGTTGAAAGCATGTTACTGCCTGTTGCCGCCAAACCGTGATCGACGATTTCATAGACAATCTGACCTGATTTATTTTTATAAATCTTTACGCCAGATTCGGCTGCAATGTTGCCGGTCAGGGCCTCTTTAATTAAAATTTTCCGGCCATTGGCTAAGGTAAGTGTTGCGCCCGGCTTGCCTGGTGCAACATCGTTTTGATAGGTTATGGTTTGCTTGTTAAATGTGTTTTGCGAAAGAAAATAGTAGGTGCCAATGCTCATTATAGCCAAAATTGATGCGGCAACAGCGATTCCGGGCCATAATTTTATTCCATTTGTTTTTGGTAACGAAATGGCTTGAGGATGATGTTCAATTGACTTCAAAATCCGATTGTGAAGCGCAGAGGCGTTAGTTGCACTAATGCTTTGAATTTCGATCTCAGCATTGATCACTTCATCTAAATCCTTTGTCAATATGCTATCCCACTCTTCCGCGTAGCGGCCGTCTTCCAAAATTTCTAACACCTGATCAATTTCTGGCTGGTCAGCTTGCCCATCTATGTATCGCTGAAATATATCGAGTATTTCTTTATTCACTTTTAATCTTTTAATACTAATACAATTGGCGGAAAGAAACCATCCAGTCGCCAATAAAAAAAGTAAAAAAAGTTTTCGGGCGGGTGGCGTAAAAATTATTTATTAACCGTGATGAATGCCAGCAGAACTGCCAGGGCATTCTTGTATTTGATATATTCTCTGATTAGTTTTAAAGCCTTATGCATATGTTTATTTACAGTACTTTCGGTAATGCCAAGTTCTTCGGCAACTTGCTTGTAAGTTAAACCCTGAATACGACAACGAATAAATACTTCTTTTGGCTGTCCGGTTATTGAGTGAAGTGCTTCAGCGATTAACGAATTGCTTTCATTATACTCAATTTCGAGATCAGTAGTGTTTTCTGTTTCTTTTGCATATTTTCGTATTTCTGTTAGGATAGAAACTTCATGGTTTGCTCTTTTTAAAACATTAAGAAGCGTTCTTTTGGCTATGGTATACAAATAGGGCTTTAATGGTTTCAAAGCATCAATTTCTTTTCTGCTTTCCCATAATTTCACAAAAGTATCGTGAACAATATCTTCAGCCAAATGCGGCGATTTTGTTGTTCTTTGGATAAAATATTTAAGTTTTTGGATATTTTGAAAGTAAAGGCTGCTAAAAGCACGTTGATCGTCCTGTTTCAAAAGCTCAATTAGTTCTTTTTCGCTACGTTCGCTATAATTGTTCATGTTTAGGAGAAACGAATCTAGTGAAAAAAATGTTTAACTTTCGTGTTCTGTAAATATCGTAAACAAATATTGGCCGATTGATCGTTTTTTCGATTCAAAACACTGAATATCTCACTTTTTCGGCTTCCTTTTAATTATAAAAGTCGGTGAAAGGATTTAGAGGAGCAATATTTCTGATCATACTCAAGGTATTAAGTTGCCCGTTTTTTTTTGTACTACAATATGCGGATAGGTCATTTTCATATTTTAGTAAAACCCCGATAAATATGTAACGGAGCAAAGTATTGGTTTCACAAAAAGTTGATTTTATGCGACACAGTTTTGTTCATCATAATATCGGTTTCAAAAAACAAGGTAATGATGTTGTATCCTCAATATGGCTTCAACAATCCTTGATTTGGATACAGTTGTCTCTTTTTCGATTGTCAAATTTGCTGTACTAAATTTATCAATTCAAATGATGCAAAAAAATGAACAAAAAGTAGCACTCGTGTCGGGTGCTAATACAGGGGTCGGTTTCCAAATTGCTAAGGCTCTTGCCGATAATGGTTACAAAGTTTATGTTGGTTCGCGTGATCTTCAAAAAGGAGAAAGTGCCGTTTTAGAGATTGGCGACAATGCAAAAGCCATCAAGCTGGATATTACCGATTCTGATTCTATTCTTTCGGCACGTGAAATTATTGAAAGTGAACAAGGATATTTGACATTACTTGTAAACAACGCCGCTATTTCGCACGCCGGTCTGTCCGGAAGAACAATGGAAGAAGTTTTGGAAGCTCAACGGGCAAGTAAGGTTTCTATCGATGAATTAAAAAATGTTTGGGAAACAAATGTTTTCGGTACGTTAGCGCTTACACAAGCCCTTTTACCATTATTGCACCAGGCGCATAGTGCACGAATTGTGACTGTTTCCAGTTCGTTGGGTTCGCTGGGCATCAATTCAAATCCCGAAAACCCATACCGTTTCGCATTCGATGCCGCTTATGGTGCGTCCAAAACAGCACTCAACGGCATATTTTTATCTCTTTCTATAGATTTGGAAAAGACAAATATCAAAGTTCATTTGGTAAGTCCTGGCTTTACGGCAACGGCACTTAACAATTTTCAGGGAACAGATACGGTGGAAGAGGGATCTATAGAACCTATTAGAGTGGCTCTTGCCGAAAATTTACCGACAGGAAGTTTCACAGGACCAACTCATGTTAGTGGAAAAGACAATTACCTTCCCTGGTAATATTTAATTGGAGAAAACCTGTAATGACGATTGTTACAGGTTTTTTTTCTACATTCAAAAGATGAAAACTAAAGCTGATAAATTGATCCGTTTTATATCCATATCAGAAAGTCACAAAGCTTTCGGCTTGCCTGCACCACAACATCCATTGGTAAGCTTGATCCATTTCAATGAAAATAATCCATTCAATACTGAGATGGCGCCAATATATGATGTTGTAAATTTCTATAAGATTACTTTTATTACAAAAAACAGCGGCAGACTGAAATATGGACAGGATTATTATGATTTTGATGAGGGCAGTATGTTATTTTTAGCGCCCAATCAGTTGGTGGGAAGTACCGATTACAATAGTAAAACTCATTGCTACATACTACTTGTGCATCCCGATCTTTTACTTGGTCATCCTTTAGCTAAAAAAATAAGGCAGTACGGCTATTTTTCTTATTCTTCCAACGAAGCGTTACATCTATCAAAAAACGAAAGGGAAGTCATTCTATCCATTTACCAAATAATGGAGCAGGAGTTGAACAACCGTGTAGATGAATTTAGCCAGGAGGTAATTATTGCACAAATTGAGCTGATGTTGAGTTATGTGAATAGATTCTATAACCGTCAGTTTATTACGCGTAAAGCAGTGAGTAATGACTTGCTGCAAAAAACAGAAAATATTTTGGATGAATACCTCAATCGGCAATCCCTTAAACTGGGCCTTCCAACCGTTAAATACATCTCCGATCAGTTGAATATCTCCCCGGGTTATTTAAGTGATATGTTGCGTTCACTCATTGGCAAAAGTGCACTGCAATATATCCACGAAAAGTTAATTGAAAAAGCGAAAGAACGATTAACAATTACTGAGTTATCTGTAAGTGAAATTGCTTATGAACTAGGATTTGAACATTCACAGAGCTTTAGCAAATTGTTTAAGGCAAAAACCAATCAAAGTCCGCTGGAGTTTAGAAACTCATTTGTTTAAATCTGCTCTAACAGGCTATTTTTAAAGTATATTTTTTCAGATCTTCTGCATTAGGTAACTTAAATCGTCGATATCTGTAATTGCAAATCGGCTGAAACGGCGTAACTTCCATTTAGAATGCTTCAATCATTTGCTAAAAAGCAAGTCTGTAATCTTTTAGCTTATCTCACTAAGAATAATTTCACATTTCTCTGTCGATCTGCTGCGGTACGTGTGGCGAGATATAGCAAGTATTTTTCGAATAAACGATAGGGGCTACAACTGATGGTTCCCAACTAAGCTACCTATATTGTACTTCCTAATTCAATCCTCTGTTTTTAACTTCTGAAGCAATCGCTTTGCTAGTCTTTTGGCCATTGATGATTACGAACACAAAAAACAACGGGAAAAAAGTAAAAAACCCAATACCGTTTTTAGCTGAACTATAGATAGCAACACCCACCAAAGCACCAATGAGTATACATGTAATAATTAAATTTGATTTTGCTGCCTGATGTCTTTTTATAAGTTCCTGGTCAGATAGCTGCTTAATTTCTTCTGTAGTTTTCATGAGGTTAAATTTGGTGTTTTAAATCTGTAATTTAAACTAGTAAAAAAGGTATTAAAATGAAGCAACTACAGGGCGGATGAGAAAATATTCTGTCGCACTTATCGAATTAAATACGTTAAAGAAACATCGCTTTATTGATCCTTTTATGAAACAGAAACTCCGAATTGTTATTTATGTAATAATGAATAGAAAAATTAAATAATTAATTCCGGACATATGATTTTTTGCCCTTTGTTGATGCGCTTCTCCTCTAATTGCTAAAACCAGAGGCTTATGATTTGGCCAGCAATCAGATTTATTAACTGATCAATTTAATTAGTGCCATTAAAAAACCTATTACCAGGGAAATAATCAAATAGGAGACCGAGACCATTATTGCTCTCCATAGTTTTGAGCTTCTTGAATAGCCATATCCGGTAAAAAACTGACTGTAGAACCAAATACTGTAAAGAAAACCCCCCATCGCTACAAACACATAGTAAATGATTAAAAGCGTAGGAATATGCGTGTAAAAGATCGTAATTATTGTAAATAGTAAAGCCAGAATGAGTTCAACTGCTGTTTTGTAGGAATTCAAAACCAGGTGTTCACTATAATTAAGTTTAGCTTTTTTAAACCAGAAATAACTAAATGAGGAGTATAAGGGTATTAATATTAGAATAATGACCTTGGGATATTTTGTAGCGAAATTCTCGTAGGCACTAAATGTCTGCTTACTGTTCGGTGGCATTATGTCGGCCAAATGGACCTGTACATATGGAGCTAATAAACTGGAAATAGCAAGTAAAAGAATAATGAGGGTTACAAAGCTGAAAAACCCGACCCTTTTTCCCTGTATAAATTCTCGAACGCTATCACCTGGTCTTAAAATCAGCTCTTTTACAGTAAATAACACTCCCTTATCAACATGCCACACGCCGTGAATCAGATCGTGTTCCATGAAATGAATTAAAGAGTAGCGATGAGTACTTGCCTTTTGCCCGCAGTTTGCGCAGTAAGCTCCAGCAGTTTCCGACTGACAATTTAGGCAAGAACGGAGCTGTTGATGTTTTGAACCTTCCACGATCACTGATTTGTGGTTTTTATAGCCTTGTTAAGCTGACTAACTCTCATCAATATAGGGATCATGACCATCAGGCAAACGGGAAGAATAGCAAGTAAATAAGCCTGTTGTTTTGTAAAGGTTAAATACAAGGCTAAGCTTATTGCTACAGCCATTACCAGTGCATAGCCTATAGCTACGCCTTTCATTAGGTTTCGCTGTTTTTTTAATGATTCGATACGCTGATCTGGAACTTGAGTTTTCATTCGGGTTGACGTTTATTTTTTAGGTCTTAAATTTCTAAATTGTATGCTATTCATCTTGTTAGGCCGACAGGGGACGACCATGCGTTATCATCAAAACAACGCTAGCTCTGCGTGGCGTTCGTCAAATACGTCGATAAACAGTTCAAATATAGACAAAAGTCCCCAAATAGTGACAAAATACGATTTTATTTTAATTCGTTTATTTCTAGTTGTTTATATGAGTTTTTGGCGGGGATATTTATGGAAATCAAAGGCCGTGATATGCTTCGAATGGCTGAATTGTGGTGAAATGAAGCTTTTGATTCAGATGGGTAATCAATGGTCAGAAATGTTATCGTAGCTCAAATCTACAAGAAAGTTCAGGGCTTCCTCGATGCTGTGTTTGCCCTGTGGGGTGTTTAAATCGATACCGCAAAAAACGCTACCATTAAATTGCGAAAACAGATTAAGATAGTAAATGCCCGAAACTAAGATTGCAGAGATTGCCCGGAATTGTTCTGCTTTTTTACCAAAATGTGGATCAATAAAGCTCTTAAAAAGGGCTTCTCCGCTTGCCTCCTGATTCTCTGTAAGTTTTCTAAGCGATTCTTTTTCTTCAGATAAACGCCAGAGCAGAAGCTTTCTGAACGCCTCATTTTTCCTAATGTATTCAAATTGAGCTTTGAGGGCCGACTTTACAAATGTTCTTCCGCCATCCTCAATCTTTTCAATGGCTTGTTCTTCATTTACATTGCTCCAGAAATCTTGAGTACTAATGTATTGATCGATAAGCTGCTGTAAATTGCCAAAGTACCGATAAATGAGTTTCTTATCCAATCCTGCAGTTGCTGCAATATCGTTGATTTTAAGGCCCGGGAAGCCTTTTTCAGTTATTATTTTTCCTACTGCATCGAGAAACTTTTGTTTGCTTTGCTCTTTATTCCTCACCGGCCTCTTTTCAATTTTGTCTTTCATTACCTTTAAGCTCAAGGTATAAATTTATAAATGAATAGACAAGCACTACAGGTGAAAACTAAACAGCCCTGCACTGCTTTGTATTTTATTTGGCTAATCATGTCATTTTTTTATTATACTCAGTGGGCGTCGTTCCAAACTGTTTTTTAAACTCCCTGCTAAAGTATTTGCGATCTGCAAAACCAACCATATACCCGATTTCATATACCTTAAACTGCTTTTCCTGAAGTAATTGCGCAGCCCTTTTCAGGCGGATCGACTTAGAAAAATCATTTACGGACATATCTGTAAGTGCTTTAATCTTCTTATATAATACCGACTGGCTCATACCTATTTTCTCTGAAAGAATCTCTACCCCAAAATGTTCGTTTTCCATATTGTCTTCTATAATCTGTATAAGCTTTAAAAGAAATTTTTCGTCCATTGAATCAACGTTAATGTGAGTTGGTTCAAGAATAAAGGATTGGCTGAATTTCCTACGCATGGTGTCACGCAACATTAACAGATTGCCGACACTTAGCTGAAGCACTTTATTGCTGAAAGGCTTGGTGAGATAAAGGTCAGCGCCGCCGGATAAGCCCTGGATAAGGTCGCTTTCGGCAGTTTTAGCGGTTAAAAGTACAACTGGAATATGGCTGGTTCTTTCATCTGATTTAAGCTTATTACAAAGTGTAAAACCATCCATCTCCGGCATCATAACATCACTAATAATCAACTCCGGAATCTCTGTTATTGCTTTTTTCCAACCTTCTAATCCGTTTTCTGCAATGCTGACATGGTAATTATCTTCGAGCGATTCCTTAATTAGTAACCGGAGGTCGTAATGGTCTTCTACAACTAATATGTTTCGTTTTTGAACAGTATTCTGAAGTAGATTTTGATTGGTTTTCGCGGTTTTCGCAACGTTAGTATCAGCCGGCAAATCAGCATAATGCGGCGTTTGGGGCGTTGGCAGGGAGGCTGTACTTTTAAAATGATGTTTGCCAACCAATAGTGTTACCGTGAAATTTGTATTTCCCGGTGAATTGCCACTTGAAGGAACACTCGTAACATCGATTTCGCCGTTGTGGAGCATTACGATGGTTTTAGAGAGCGCAAGTCCGATGCCGTACCCGGTATTCTGGATATTGTAATCATCCACCTGAAAAAAGTTTGTAAATAACCGGTCAAGGTATTCAGCTGCAATGCCACGCCCGGTATCGGCCACATTGATGATTACCTTATTTTTCTGTCGTTGAATACCAATGGTAATACTTCCGCCTTCGGGCGTAAATTTAAAGGCATTTGAAATCAGGTTGAAAAAAACTTTCTCGAGTTGTTCCTTATCGAAATCCAGCAAAATTGGATCTTCCTCATAGCGAAATGAGAATTTGATATTCTTTTTTCTGGATAGTTCAGTGAAGGAATTATAGATATCCTGAATAAACGAAATCAGATTATGTTCAGCCAAATGAAGTTTTAGGTTTTTTGTTTCCGCTTTTCTAAAGTCAAGCAGCTCGCTTACCAGTTTTAGTAAACGGTCGGCATTGTTTTTTACACTCGTCAAATGCTTATTTATCGTTGCGTTGTTCTGGTTGTCACTCATCATGCTTTCTATTGGCGCCATAATGAGCGTTAAATGCGTTCTGATTTCATGAGAAACATTGGTAAAGAAGTTTAATTTCACTT
>Ga0308165_1001482_pt1 | contig 32580 bp, 27 predicted proteins | sample PhyWR2_FD_201032 | JGI IMG/M metagenome (GOLD analysis project Ga0308165, IMG submission 201032) | Phyllosphere microbial communities from UC Gill Tract Community Farm, Albany, California, United States - DLSLW.R2 | ecosystem: Host-associated > Plants > Phyllosphere > Unclassified | place: USA... | reverse complement strand
CAAGTATTAGCGATGACAATATGGGCTATATTTTTATGCTGGTAATGATCACGCTCTCTTATATTTTACTGTCATTTTCGGTGAAAAAAATCGCCCTTGGCGTTGCCTATGCAATGTGGGAAGGGATCGGCATTCTGATTATTACCGTTTTCAGTGTTTTATTATTTGATGAGCCTATTTCGGCGCTTAAAATATTAGGTCTGACGACGCTGGTTGCCGGTATTGCATTATTAAAATCAGGCACACGTAGTAAAAAAGAGCGCCCGGAAACGGTGTCAGAGAAGAGAGGGCAGCATGCTGTCGTTTGAATGGATACACGGGCTGTGGTTATTTGCAGCCATTGTATTAGAAATTCTGGCTAATATTTTTCTTAAACATTCGGACGGTTTCCGCCGTCCGCTGTACGGTATTTTTTCTTTGTTTGCGGTATTAGCCGCATTTAGTGCCTTGTCACAAGCAGTAAAAGGTATTGAGCTGTCAGTGGCTTATGCTTTATGGGGCGGGTTCGGTATTATTGCGACCGTCGCAGCAGGCTGGATACTGTTTGGTCAGCGTTTAAATCGCAAAGGCTGGTTAGGCCTCGGGTTGTTATTAACCGGAATGATTATTATTAAAATGGCCTGAAGATACCCCCTGGACTCGTTGAAGGACAGGGGGTATCAGCATAATAAGTATGTTGTTTTAAAGATAAATATTCAGTACTATCAATAGGATGATGTTTGTAGCTAAACCATGCCAGAATGGCTTTGAGCTATTATCATCTGCACTTATTGACGTATAAATCAAAATTTTTTCGTACACTTTTACTTGCGTAAGGTGCTACGGGCAGCAGCTTATTGAGGTGCTCTTGAGCATCAGTGAAAGTAAACAGATTTTTCTTCTCAACACACCAAATGATTTGCTCAATCATGTCACATATGAGGATGTCAGCAAGTGCGCGTGCTGAATATGGATCCTCACTATTTTCTGAAACAAGAATATTTCCATAATCATTAGCAACGAGTGCAACAGAATACTTATATATTAATTTCTCTGTTTGTTCATTCGTCATCAGTACTATGGCATTCCTTTCAATAAGCGGAACCCCACTGTTACCATACATGGGCTCGGCATCATATATAGAATGAAGAAGTCCTGCGTTGACCACATTCGTGTCGCAGCCGGCTTTTTTAAGAAGATGGCCTGTCTGTATGAGATGTGCCGTATGATGACGGCCATAGACTTCATTTCTGTCTATTTCATATTTTTCTGAGACTTCTTGCACCAGTTTCATTGATCACCATACGTATGCTTATACAAATTTGATACATCACCGTCATTAGCGAGTAGCACATTAAACAGCGGAATAAACCTTACAAAGACAGCAACCAGAAACACAGATATACATGAGAAAAGAAGCGCTGTGGAATAGCTGTATTTTGAAACAACATAGGGAACAATCAACAGGCCAAAAGGATTACCCATTCCGATGATACAGTTATGTATGGTCTGAATTTTCACTCTGTGCTCTTCAGGTATAGCTACAGACCTGCTGGCCTCGACACTCACATTATTCATTACAATGGCCATTCCCATCAGGAATGTAAAAACTGACCAGACCAGAATATTTGTGCTCAATGAAAGCACCAGGAACGCCAGAGAAAGGGTAAAAAAGGACGCTATAACTGCCCCTGATTTCCCTATGGATTGCTCAGCTTTTTTTTGAATATAAAAAGAGGAGGCGATCGCTCCTGACGCTGCACAGCCTTCAATCAGTCCGATGAATATCGGGCTTTCAGCGGAGACTTTTACGATGACATAAGGGATTATAAAAGAGGAGAAAGGCACGAGAAAAAGGTTAATGATCAACGATGATAATGCCCACCATGGTTCAAAGCGGTAATGAATGAAAAGGGATAAACTTTTCATTATGTTGCTTTTTGAATGTGGCGAGCTTATTCCCGAAGTATCTCCGTTATGATTAATGCGTTTTTGTATTACTAAAACAATGCATGTGCCAGCCAGTGCAATCCAGAAGATAGGAATGACCCCGAGCAGAGTATAGCCCGTCATGCCCAACGTTATACCAAAGAGATCGACAGAAGCCTGCATCAGAAATGTTTTTCTGAAAGCATCGTCAATGTCTTTTTTTTCTACAACTGAAGGAATAAAAGCGTTTACTACTGATACGTAAAAAGAGTCGACAAACCCGATAGCTGCAGCAATTGGCAGGATTAACTTACAGCTGAAACCCAACAAGGGAACGCTGATAATTGACGTCAAAACTATAAGGATAAAAAGGCCGCTAAGTATCATCAGGACGAGCTTCTTTGGGAAAGCCTCCAGACGATGGGATAGCAAAATTCCAGCCAGACTTTTGCTCATGAAGTAGGTGAAAAGAAAAGCCGAGGAGAGCCAGATGCTGTCATCACCGAGTAAGTGCAGGGTAATAACAGCGACAAATACACGCGATGACAGAATGTAAAGAGCCTCTGACGACCTCAGCTTCCAGAAATCAGTTTTCATATTCGGTTCAGACATCCCTCATTACTTTTTTGATTCCCTGCAGAAGTTCCTTCCTTAAAAACTCTAACCAACTCAATTGAATATCTAAAAGATAATGATGACAGTATATATGTAAAATGTTAACGGAGTATTCCAATTATATTTATATATCGGTCGGTTTATTTCAGGGCGTTGTTAGTTCTTTATTGTAATTATTATCTGTTGACATCATTTTCCTTGAATCTATTATTTTATTGGTTGCTGTGGCGTTTTCCGGATATCTATTTCTGTTTTTTAACTAGCATCGCTCCTGTGGTATATAAGACGATGGAGTTAGCGTCAGCAAGATACTGGCGATTGACAGACGCACGATATTATTCTTTTAGTCTGTTACAGACAGAAAATCGTCTGCGAACATAGCGTCAATTATCCTGATTCATGGTGAGCACTATCCGGTATCGCGCCTGACCTTGTTTCAGTTTGTTGAGCGCCTCATTTGCCTGCTCAAACGGCATCTGTTCGGTAACAGGCAAAGTCTGAAAAAGGTGGCTAAATCGCAGAGCCTGTTCGGTTTGTACCGGTGTGCTGACGAAGGAGCCTGTTAATGTGCGTTCAGCGCCAATCATCGTGCCAGGCATAACCTGAAGCCGAGTTCTCCCGCCGCCAAGTAGAGTCACTTTTCCCTGTGGAGCAAGGGCAGGCAGCAGGTCTGAAACTATAGCGGGATCAGGAATAGTGGCCAGAATAAAATCAATGCCACCTTCACTTTTCAGGCGTTCTGGTACCTTTACGTCGAGTGCATCCAGATAACGATGTGCTCCCAAGTGCAGGGCGGTATGTTCCTTTTCGGTACCGCGGGCAATCACGGTAACTTCAAAACCCATTTTGCGGGCGTATTGAGTCGCCATATGACCCAGCCCACCAAGACCGAGAATAGCCACTTTGTCTCCCGCTCTGGCACCAGAATTTCGCAACGCATTGAACGTCGCGGTCCCGGCACAGAGAATGGGGGCCGCATGCACGGCAGACAATTCAGAAGGAAGCGTTATCAGTGCGGTATGACGCATAACAACATACTCTGCGTAACCTCCATCGCAGCTGAGGCCTGGCGTGAGTTGGTTTTCACAGAGATGGAAGAGCCCGCTACGACAGGGGTTGCAGTACTGGCAGTAACCACCCAGACGCCCGACACCCACTCGCTGATCTTTTTGCCAGATAGCGGGTACTCTGTCTCCTTTCTGAACGATATAGCCAACAATTTCATGCCCCGGTATGCGTCCGTGCTGTCCATTCTGAGGCATGATCTCCGTGTCCCGAAGGTCGGCACCACATACCCCGCATGCTTCAATTTTGATGAGTACTTCATCCGGACCTGGAACCAGCATCTGTCGTTCTGTCATTTCCAGTAAGCCCGGGGCAATGACCTGCATAGCGCGAAAGGTTTTCTTCATGTCATATACCCTAAAAAACGGCTGGGATCGTCGGGTTATTTCTGCCAGGAGTTATCAGGCGTTACGACCGGCTAGCACGCCGCCATCAATATCCCAGATAGCGCCAGTCACCCAGCTCGTCTTGTCAGAAAGCAGGAATACTACGGTTTCAGCGATATCATCCGGGGTACCGACACGACCCATTGGATGGAAGCTATCAAAACTGTCCATGACATTTTTCACATCGCTTTTAGGAATAAAACCTTCATAAATTGGCGTATACACGACGGCGGGGGAGATGGCATTGACGCGGATCCCTTGTGTACCCAGCTCAATAGCCATGTTTTTCGTCAGTGCATGCAGGCCCGCCTTTGCCATTGAGTACGCTGAAGAAGGCGTAGCCCCGATGGCTTGTTGTGCCCACATGGAGCCGATATTGACGATAGAACCTTTAATGCTCGCCTTGATCATATTGCGTACCACATCACGGGTAATGAAAAAGGTCGCACGATTGAGACTCATATACCTGTCGTAGTCGGATACTTCGTGCTCAGTAAAGGGTTTCGGGAAGAACACGCCAGCGGCATTCACCAGCAGGCTGATATCTTCATGCTCGGTGTTAATGGTATCCATTACCTGCTGCATGCCTTCCTCTGTCATCAGATCCACCACGATAATGGAGACCTGACCTAAAGCAGCCAGCTGCTGACGGGCCGCTTCCGCTTTATCCTGACGACTGCCAACAAGTACAGCAGAGCCACCATTTTCCAGGACTCGCTTCGCTGTTTCGAAGTCCATACCGCTGGTACCACCGACCACTAACAGTTTTTTACCGGCGAAAGATACGTTCATTGCTTGCCTCTTTAGAATCATCAGTGCTTCATTGTGTGAAAGCAGAATGCCACTCTAAATTCAGATTAACGACTGAGAAGAAATTACTGAGGGGAAAAGAAAATCTTTCTCGTATACTGAGGGAAACCATCAATCAGGGGACAGCTATGCGATCGCTCAATCGGCTTAAATGGTTACACGCATTTGAAGCCACGGCCCGGCACGGTAGCTTTACCGGTGCGGCACAAGAACTGGGGGTGACATCTGCGGCAGTAGGGCAATTAGTCCGTTCTCTTGAAGACTGGGTCGGGCATCCGCTTCTGCATCGCACCCGTTCAGGAAAAGAGCGGCTGACGCTGGTTGATGAAGCTCAGGAAGCGTTGCAGGACATTACGCAGGGGTTAGACAAACTGGAGACCGGTTTAAATAAACTTCGCGGACGACGTGCACGCTCGGTCATCGTTGTGACGGCTTCTCAGGTACTGATGATGAACTGGCTGATGGAGCGGCTGAATCGCTTCTCGGAAACGCACCAGAATATAGACCTGCGGCTTAATGTTACAGAGCGGCTGATGGACGTGTCATTCGGCGAGGCGGACATTGGTATTCGCTGCGGACAGGGAGAATGGGCAGGGGTGAATAAAACCTGGCTGATGGATGAAGAAGCCGTGCTTGTGTGTAGCCCGCGTCTGGTTCCGACTGAGAAAATGGCTTGCAGTGAATGGCTTGCCACACAAAAACTGATCCATGATGATACGCCACATCCCGGTGCAGATTACCCATCCTGGAAAGATGTACTGGAGGAGATCGGTGCCCCTGAGGCGCTTGAAAGTGGGCTACATATTAACTCCACCGCAGCCGTGATTTTGTCAGCCCTTAGCGGCCGGGGCGTGGCCATTGTGCGTTATGCTCTGGTGAAGCAGCTTATTGAAACCGGACAGCTAGTCCAGCTGCACACTGACCATCGCTGGCCGTTAAAATGGTCCTACTATCTGATCACCCCGCAGCAGAGTTTTCTGCGTGAAGAAGTCAAAGTCTTTCACGACTGGCTTCTTCAGGATATGGTCTCAGAGCATTTATGATAACTGTTTGAGTCAATGGGAATGAATCCCACGAGGTTCAAACATTTTTTATTTTATCATTTCATTGCTGAAGTGCGGAAAAGCATCATCGATATCATGATATTTTTCCGATGTAATATAGGCCCCGCGGTATTCCCAGAAATAGGGGGGAACACCCGGAGCATCCTGGTAGCTATTGATATCATAGCGGGTAAATTTTACCGGTAAGTCATCAGACACATCCTCACCGTACTCCCCGCCGGTCAATTTATGTGCGCTGACGATAAAATAACCTCCCGGTTTTTTAAACAGTGCATAGTCAGCAATTTTTATTGTTGAAGCGGATAAAATAAAGTCAGACCAGGTAAATCCAATATCATTGGCTACCGGAAGAATATGGTATTTACCCTGCGGATCAATCATAAATATAGTCATGGTATTATTAGGGTGTGATGTATTATTCTCAAATCGAGAATACACAACCAGATCGTCCACCCCATCACCATTGATATCCAGCAGGTTTGAACCTTCTTTCAGTATCACTTTGCCTGTTTCATTCGCCAGAGCATTAAGCGATATCAGTAGCAAAGATAATATTATCCCTTGTTTTATTTCCACCCAGAGAAATCCTCAATGATCTGATGCCCGGTACTAAAAGCTCGTACAGCGACGATTCAGCTGACTAACGTCTTATAATAAACTAAAAATAGCACATTGGTTCATGCACTGAAGTTTTAGTTAAGTGTGTCAGGTCGCAGAATATGACAATACATCAGAAAAAAGCGGTCCCGTGGGCATGCTAACCACTCAAGTTGCTGTATAGCGCTAATAGAAAAGATCTAACTGATAAGGCTCACCAATAATCTTCATCACTCCGTTAGCCTGTGTAGAAAAATCTGCCTGATAGCGAGCATTCTTAATGCCCGTAACAAGATTATCAAGGTCAGTGTATGCCCCCCTGATTGAAGGCATTTGAGCCCACCCGGCAAGGTTTTCTATCCGGTAATCGAAAATAACAGAAACGGTGCCATCATTATTATGGATTTGTTGTTCTATTTTATTAATTTTCATCTTTCCGTAACAAAAATCATTTTTCTTCTTAAGCTCTTTTTCTCCCTGCGGAGTTAATGACCATTGTTTAGTGGTTGATGGACTTTTGTCAGTGACTAAACCCGCCTCCATTAATGCGGCCATTCTGGAATAAACCCAGACATACTCTTTCCCAGCCATTGATACCGGCCACTGTGACTCACCGAGGCATAAAGGGGACTGTTTATCCAGAGCTTGCTGGATCAGGCCAGTGTAAGAGTTTTGGCTGCTATAACTTAAGCTGGGTAGTATCAGTAGTAGTATGGCTAGTGCGTATTTCATTTTAATCTCTCAGGCTGGAAATGTTTAAATGCTTCATCGATATCAGGGTATTTTTCTGCGGTAATATAGGCACTCTTGTACTCCCAGGAATAGAGAGGGACACCTGGTGTATTTTGATCAGTATTCATATCATAACGCGTAAATTTAACCGGCAGGTTATCAGACATATCGTCGCCATTTTTTCCGCCGCCTAACTTACGAGCACTAACAATAAAGTAACCTTTCTGTTTTTTATATAAAGCGTAATCAGCAATTTTTATTGTTGACGCGGCTAAAATAAAATCAGACCAGGTAAAACCCGTATCATTGGCTACTGGAAGAATATGATATTTTTTCTGTCGATCAACGACAAAGATAGTCATGGTCTGATTAGGATGTGATGTATTATTTTCAAATTTAGAATACACCACTAAATCGTTTAACCCATCACCATTGATATCCAGCGTATTGACACCCTCTCTGAGAGTGACCCTGCTACTCTCTCTCGCACAGACCGAAAATGATATTAGTAGCGAGAATAAAAGAATTAAACTATTATTTTTCATAGATAGAAGAACTCCTGACTAATCTAAATCCAATATCTGACATAGTTATTCCTGAACTATGACTATCGCAGCTGGCTAGTGTTGTCGCATGGTAGAGATAACTCCCGCCACAAAAATAATACATTATCGTATTATCCAGCTGATAGCTGTCATAAACCCATTCAGAAACGTTACCACTCATATCAAAAATACCCAGCGCGTTAGGCGATAACTTACCAACAACCTGTGTGCCATAATGGGGACTATCAAACTCTGGATACCAGGCAACCTTTTTTGCATCGTCACTCCCTGAATGAAAATCACCATAGGTATGAGATTTTAGTGCTGGTTTTCCGCCTCTGGCGGCGACTTGCCACTCATTTAAACCCGGAAGGCGATAACCCGTGGCTTTGAGATTGACATAAATGACACTGTCTTTGTCGGCCTGCCGTAGTGGTTCAGCATTTTTCATCAGGTATACCGGTTCTAATTGCAGCATTTCACTCAGTGCATTGGCAAAAATAATTGTATCCAACCATTCAACATTGGTAACAGGATGCAGACCGCCATCCTTTTCTGGTGGCAGGCAGTTTTCATCTTCTGCGCCATTACAGCCATTATTAAAAATATAGCCATTGTCATTTCCCCATACAGAGACTTGTTGGTAAAGTGAAAAAGTCACCTCTTTCCTCATGATAAAAAATGATTCTAAATGTACGTTAGTATGTTCTGTGTAATTATGGTTACCAAAAACATTACCAACATAATAATTTCCTTCTTCAATGAAACTCTCAGGGATAATGGGGTGAGCTTTTAAATTGAAGGGAAGTGTCATTGTAAAAAAAACTAATCCAATCCACTTAATATGATTTTTCATTAAGCCTCCATGGCCGGAATATGCGTCAAGATTAATCACAAAGGCGCAGAAATGGGAGATATCATTATCCAGTCATAAGGACAAAAAAGTGTTTTCTTATAGTGCCCAAGGGGGAGTAGGGCTGAGGCTCAATCTGCCATTGCCAGTCAGATTCAGAACAGGATATCCAGAATATAACGATACCTCAGCAAAAAGCTGTACAATGCGCGCAGAGAGCCCTATTTAGAGAATCATACTGTGACCGCTTTTTCCGAACTGAATGCTTTACCTGATGCCCAGCTGACCAATCTTAATGAGCTGGGATACCTTAATATGACGCCTGTGCAGGCGGCAACCTTGCCCGCGATTCTGGCGGGCAAAGATGTGCGGGCGCAAGCCAAAACCGGCAGTGGTAAAACAGCTGCATTTGGTCTGGGGTTACTACAGCGTATTGAGGCCGGACAGTTTACCACGCAGGCACTAGTTTTGTGCCCGACGCGTGAGCTAGCCGCTCAAGTCGCGGAAGAACTGCGCCGCCTGGCACGCTATATGCCTAATATTAAAATTCTGACTCTGTGCGGCGGACAGTCCTTTGGCGTGCAGAAAGAATCTTTACAACATGCTCCACATATTATTGTCGCCACGCCGGGTCGCTTGTTGGATCACTTGAAAAAAGAGACCGTAAACCTTGAAGCTGTGCGGGTGGTGGTACTGGATGAAGCCGATCGTATGCTGGATATGGGCTTTGCCGAAGCGATTGACGAAGTCATGGCTTATGCGCCGCCACAACGACAAACGCTGTTGTTCTCTGCAACCTGGCCACCGGCTATTGCGGCAATCAGCGGTCGTATTCAGCAGAACCCGGAAACGATTGAGATTGATACCGTTGATGAGCTCCCGGCGGTTGAACAGCATTTCTATGAAGTGTCGCGCCATAGTAAAATTAAACAGCTGCAGCAGCTGTTAAGTCAGTACCAGCCAGCATCCTGTGTGGTGTTCTGTAATACCAAAAAAGACTGTCAGGCAGTCTGTGACGAGCTGAATGCTGGCGGACAAAGTGCCCTGGCGCTGCACGGTGATATGGAACAGCGTGACCGCGATCAGACGCTGATTCGTTTCGCTAACGGCAGTAGCCGGATTCTGGTGGCTACCGATGTAGCGGCGCGTGGTCTGGATATCAAAGCGCTGGAAATGGTCGTTAACTACGAGCTTTCCTGGGATCCTGAAGTCCATGTTCACCGTATTGGTCGTACCGCGCGTGCAGGGCAGGATGGACTCGCTATCAGTTTCTGTGCCCCTGAAGAAGCCCAGCGTGCCGCTGTTCTCGCCGATATGCTGAATATCTCGCTGAACTGGAAACAGGCTCCGGCAGCCGGAACCGTTAAACCCCTGGCGGCAGAGATGGTGACCTTATGTGTTGATGGCGGTAAAAAAGCCAAAATGCGTCGCGGCGATGTGCTGGGAGCATTAACCGGTGAAATGGGGCTGGATGGCGCTGATATTGGTAAAATCGATGTGCACCCGATGCATGTTTATATTGCCGTGCGTCAGTCCGTGGCTCGCCATGCGGCTTCACAATTGCAGAAAGGTAAGATCAAAGGTAAATCAGTTAAAGTCAGACTACTGCGCTAAAAACTTACCAGAGAAGACAATGGTACCTTGACCTGAGGTGCCATTGAACTCTTCTTTTCCCCTGGATGTATAAATCCACAGGCGACGGCAAAAGTGTTACGGCTGTAAATAACTCAAACTAATTCGATCATATATATATTATATGAATCGGTCTGGAACAAAGTCTTACAGTTACTGTTTATTTCTTGGTGAATAAAATCGACCAGACAGTATGATATCCGTCCGGATAAGGAAACGTCGGACAGGAGTATAAAGATGATGGATCAGCTAAATAAAAACAAATTGTTGAATGATATTATTAGAGGCTTTAAGGATGATATTGCAGGTTTTTCTTTCAGTTTAGCAAAAAAGATCAAGAACCCAGTTTTTAATATACTAACTAAAGATATCGCTGCAACGAGCGAGCCTATGCTGTTTTTTACCGCGGGTGCGCCAGCATGCGGAAAAAGTGAAACAGTAAAATATTTACTCGAGGCCTATCCTAATACGGTTCATATTGACCCTGATGAGTTAAGAGAGTTATTTCCCTATTATATCGGTAGCAATGCGGGTAATTACCAGAAGCCATGCACGCATATAATATCTCACTGTTTTAAAAGTGCAGTGTCCAGGCGATTTGATATTATTCACGATACTAACTTTGCGGACACGAGCACAGCGATAAGAAACATAACAGAGGCTTTTAAAAAAGGATATTGGGTTCAGATAATCTATGTCTATCTTGATCCAATAAATGCCTGGAAGCATGCTCAGAAGCGAGTCAGAAAAATACTTCCAGAGGTATTTTGTCATAACTATTTTAATACCAGGGCAACGATACAATCGGTTTTGACGCATGCTGATTTTCAGGATAAACCGCTACGTTGTCGTGCTTATGTGTATAAAGAAATTCCTGGTAAATCCGCGTTTTCGGTAGCTATTCACGAAAATATTGCGGCCGGAATGCTCGATGTTATTGTGCCGTTTATCTACTCGATTTCAGATCTTCAAAAAATTGCTGTATGATAAATGTACATATGGAGGAGGGATTCGCTATGTTACTGAAAGTTAATCAATCAACTCAAAATAAAGAGGCTTCGTTGCGAGATTTGTTTGGAGACAATCTTACAGCGGTGAGTAAAAACGTGCTTGAGAAGGCGGCAGGGAAAACCGCTCATGACCTTGCGGCAGTCATTTTTTCACCTGGTAGCCGTTTGTCAGGTTCAGGTGAATCAGAACTTTTAGTCCAGAATCTATAAACACAGACTGATTTCCAGGGTGTCTGGACGAATATAACGCCCGTATCCTATAAGGATACGGGCGTTAATCAGTTAAGGCGCATCAGCCAGAATAAACATCCCGTAAGGGTGAATTTCCAGGTAGTAGCTTTCGCCTGCGTTCGGTTGTAAACGGGTGGCGTTGACTTGCAGTAACAGCGTCTGTCCATTCCATTCCACCGTCACTTCATACTGCGGCCCCATATAGGCAACGTGGCGCACAATACAACGCTGGCACTCTTCACCGCTACTACTCAGCGTAATAGCTTCTGGCCGCACGCCCACAGTCCCTTGCGCCTCAGTGATAGCAAGCTGCGGTGGGCGTGGCAGCGAATAACCATAGATTTCGACCGCATCATGGGTGAAACGCGCCGGGAAGATATTGGCATCGCCCATAAAGTTCGCCATAAAGCGTGAAGCCGGGTGACGATACAGCGTCTGTGGACTGCCCATTTGCATAATAACGCCTTTATTCATCACCAGTACCGTATCGGAAACCGCAAAGGCTTCACTCTGGTCATGGGTGACATACAGAGAGGTGATATTAAACTGCTTCTGCAAATCGCGAATTTTATCGCGCATGCTGCGGCGCAAGTTAGCATCCAGGTTACTTAACGGCTCATCAAACAGTAATACTTTCGGTTTCAGGATCAGGGCGCGGGCCAGGGCAACACGTTGCTGCTGCCCCCCGGAAATCTGGTCAACATAACGGTTTTCAAATCCGTCGAGATCGACCATCGCCAGGGCTTCTTTCACTCGTGACTTTATTTCTGCCTTAGCGACGCCAAGCATTTTCAGACCGTAGCCGACGTTTTCCCCGAGTGACATATGCGGGAACAGCGCATATGACTGAAACACCATACAGATATCGCGCTGCTGAATTGAACGTTCAGTAACATCTTCACCATCAATAAAAATCTGCCCGCTGGTCGGTTTTTCCAGTCCGGCCACCAGACGAAGGATCGTTGTTTTGCCACAGCCGCTCGGTCCGAGCAGACTGACCATCTCGCCTTTAGGTATCGCTAAGTTAATGGTATCAATCACGGTATTGGTGCCAAACCGTTTTGTGATATTGCGTAGTTCAACAAAATGAGCTTGCGTCATAATTATATTCCGTAATCAGGCGTTGTTTTTGGCTTTGGAACGGGAAGTTCGGGACTCACCAATCAGCCAGTCAAAGATGAAAATAATGGCCAGCATCACTACGATAAGAATCGAGCCATAGGCGATAGCGATACCATACTCCCCATCCTCAACCCGGTTCAGAATATACGCCGTGGCGACACGGGTATCCGGGGTGACAAGGAACACAATGGCGCTGACGGTCGTAATGGCGCGAACAAAGCTGTAGATCAGGGCGGAAAGAATCGCCGGGCGTAACAACGGCAACAGAATATTGATAATGGTGCGCATCGATCCGGCACGCAGACTCAGCGAAGCTTCGTCCAGTGATTTATCGATTTGTCCCAGTCCGGCAATACCAGCGCGAATACCTACTGGCACGTTACGCATCACCATCGAAATAATCACGATGGCTGCGGTACCGGTCAGATACACCGGGGCGTCGTTAAAGGCGAGAATATAAGAAACACCTGCAACAGTACCCGGTACGGCAAAGCATAACATGGTGCTGAATTCGATAACTTTTTTGCCGCGGAATTGCTGACGTACGACAACCCAGGCAATCAACAGGCCAAAGAACGCCGTGATAGGGGCCGCAATACCGGCATAGAGCAGGGTATCGAGCAATGATGGCCAGGCGCCGTCACTCATGCCCTGTCCGAACAGCTTGATAAAGTTATCGAGCGTCAGGGTGTAATCCACGCCCCAGTTCACGGTAAAGCTGCCGTAGAAAATGCTGCCATACAGTAAGGTGTTAAAGACCACCCAAAGGGTGAGTAAGGCCACGACAGCCCAAACCAATAAGGTTGGCAGCGGCTGGACATCGCCGCGAGACGATTTACCCGACACCGTGACGTAGGAGCGTTTACCGATCCACAGATACTGCACGCAGAACACCAGTAACGAGAAGATTAGCAGGAAGGCACCAAGGGTACTGGCCGCCTGATAATCCAGCTGTGATCCGGTGATATAGAAGTAAATCTGTGTGGCCAGAACGTCAAAGTTTCCGCCCAGTACCAGTGGGTTACTAAAATCGGCCAGCGACTGAACGATAACAATTAAGAACGCGTTAGCCAGGGCAGGTTTCAGCAATGGCATGAACACACCCATAAAGGTCTGCCAGCGATTAGCACGTAAGGTATAGGAGGCTTCTTCCAGTGACGGATGAATCGTTTTAATGGCACCGTCGAGGATCATAAAGGCCATCGGGGTAAAGGCCAGAACCTGTGCCAGCCAGATGCCGGTAAAGCCATATAACCAGTTGGTGTTCACCAGACCAAACCAGTCGACCATCAGTTCGGTAATATAGCCCGAACGCCCCATCATCAGGGTAACACCGAGCCCGACCACAAAAGGCGGGGTCACGATCGGCAGGATGGAAAAAATACGCCCCAGCAGCGCGCTGCGTTTAGCGATACGCGTGGTATAAATGGCCAGCACCAGGCCGAAGAAGGTACAGCCAATACCGACCGCTACCGAAAGGACGATGGAGTTAATAATCACCTGAATGATATGTGATTTACTCAGCACCGCCATAAAGGCCAGTGGCGCGAACTCCCCACTACTATTGGTAAACATCGGGATGAAAATCGCGATGCTCGGCCAGATAATAAAGACGCTAATCAGCGCAATAATGGCCACCAGCGCACCGATAACAAAGCGATCGCCTCCCAGCCACTCAAGACGGGTCAGGGCCAGCGTCAGCACAATTCCTAAAGCGATAAACAGCACAATAGTGGCATAGCCCATACCGCGCTCAGCGAGGGTGGCACTGATGACAATAAATGCCATACAGCCTAAAGCCCAGAGTGCGTCAAAACGATGACGCCCGAGGTTTTCACCTGTCGCGAGGTGGAAAGGGCGTAACAGTAATACGGTCGGGAGCAGATACCAGAGCAAGCTGATATTCAGACCTGACCAGCTATAAGCCGCCAGCCACTCTTCCTGGGTGGATTCGAGCAGGCCATAGTCAAGGCTCCAGCTAGGCAAAAGAGCGAAAGCCAGCCAGCAGGCGAGGACACACCAGACAATAGCGTCCCGCTTTCGCGGCGTACGCAAAAGTAATGTTTCAGACATAACGAGCCTTATCGGGCAGAGAAAAGAGAAACGGGTGACCATGGCGGTCACCCATAGCAGGTTATTTGCCCATCTTCACTTCGTTAACCCATTTGTCGATCAGGGCTTTACGCGTATCAGAGGCACCATATTTGTCCATGTCGTAATTAATCAGCTTCAGGTCATCCAGCTTCAGCGACAGTGGCGAGCTTTCCGCCGTGGTATTGGTCAGGATCTGGTAGGATTTACCTTTCTTCCAGGAGAGTTCCTGAGCTTCTTTGGATAATGCCCAGTCCACAAACAGCTTGGCATTTTCGACGTTACGCGCGCCTTTCAGAATACTGACGCCACCGACTTCATAACCGGTGCCCTCGCATGGGGAAATCAGTTCAATCGGAGCACCTTGCTCTTTTTCCAGCGAGTAGTCGTGCAGGAAGCCGATACCAATCGCCGTTTCACCACGTGCGGTGTTACGGGCTGGCGCAACGCCTGACTTGGTATATTGGGAGATGTTTTTATTGAGCTGTTTCAGGTAATCAAAGGACTGATCGTCACCCCATAACTGAGCAAAAGTCGCCAGAGCGGTATACGCGGTACCTGAACTCTGTGGATCCGCTATCTGAATCTCACCTTTGTACATTGGGTCAGTCAAATCTTTCCAGCATTTCGGTACCGGCAGATTTTTTTCTTTCAGACGCTCAGTGTTAACACCAAAACCTAAAATACCGACATAGACCGCAGAGGAGTAGTTACCTTTACGTTTCGCCGGATCCTGGAATTGCGGCATGATTTCAGCCAGATTGGCAGACTTATACGGCATTAATAGGTCCATTTCACCGGCTTGTGATTGCGGGTCAAGGGTACCGCCATACCAGACATCAGCCTGCGGGTTTTTCTTCTCAGCATCGACTTTCGCGAGAGTACTGCCTGAGCCATTGCGAATAAATGAAGTTTTAACATCATATTTTTCGCCGAAAGCTTTTGTTTCGGTCTCACACATTTCGTTAGTGGCGCTACAGTAAACCACCAGACGACCTTTCGCTTGTGCTGCACCGGACAGCGTTGCCAGAGCAACACCTGCGGCGATAAGGGTAGAGAGAGCGGTCAGTTTCATCGTTATTATCCTGAGTTATATTAATTATCCTGAGGTAAGTTATGAGCCGTTTCCGTGGCATTGTGACTCCGGTCCTGCCAGCTGAGCCCCGCTATCAACAGAGGCATCAGCAGAAATCCAATCAAGGCTGCGGCAATGGTTAACAGCACAAACATGCCGGACCAGCCATAATCAGTAATCACTTGCGAGAGTGGCCAGCCTGCCAGTGCCGCACCCAAATAGGCGAACAGCCCTAAGAAACCTGTCACGGTACCCGCCGCCTGTTTATGGCTGCATTCTACCGCCGCCAGCCCAATCAACATTTGTGGGCCAAAAACAAAAAAGCCGGTGGTAAAAAAGCACATTGCCAGTAGGGCGTAATGATGAACGGGCGATAACCACATCGCTGCGACGGAAACAAACAGTCCGAGCGCGAATAACAAAATCATCGGCGCACGCTGACCGCGGAACAATAAATCAGACCCCCAGCCCGCGAATAACGCACCGCACAACCCCCCGAGTTCAAACAGCATCACCGTGGCATTCGCGCTCAACAAATTGACGCCATGGCTCTCCGCTAACCAAATATTGCCCCAGTCATTAAGGGCAATACGAATCAGGTAAACCAGCACATAACTGACAGCCAGTAACCAAATCATGCGGTTTTTCAGGATGGTTCGGGTAAACATTTCCCATAACGGCATCGTTGGGCTTTGTTGTAACTGGCGGATCTCCAGCGGATCCTGACGCCAGTAACCCACCGCCGGTAAACCTTGTTCTTCCGGGGTGCCGCGTAATCGCCGGCACAGCCATAATCCAATCACAATGCCGATAAATCCGGGGACTAATAACGCTGCCTGCCAGCCGTACCACAACGCCATTAAGGCTGAGAGTAAAGGTACTGCTGCACCGCCAAGGTTAATGGAGGTATTCCAGCATCCCCACCAGAAACCACGCTCATTTCTGGAGTACCAGTGCGTTAAAATCCGCGCACAAGGTGGCCAGCCAAAACCCTGGAAAAAACCGTTCAGGGTCCAGATAATGACTAACGTTGATAAGCTGCCACCAAAGGCGAATAAAATATTCAGTACCCCGGTAGCCAGCAAACCTACGCCCATAAACCAGTTATCCCCCCGACGGTCATGCCAGATCCCCGCGGCAAATTTTGATACCCCATACGAGAGGTAAAATAAGGTACCCAGTAATCCAATATCGCCTTTGTCCAGCCCCAAATCGGTTTGCATGGCGGGCAGCACAAAGTTGAAACTTTTACGCGTCAGATAGAATGCGGCGTATCCGACAATCATCGACAGCAACAATCGAGGTCGCCAGTACTGGTATTCGCGGCTAATATCGTGCATGGCGCCTCCGGTAATAAAGCGACTATAGAAACAAATACGGGAAAGAGGATGAGACCAGGTTGTAGTCGACTAAGACTTATTCCTGGATAAACCTGACTTTGTTAAAAAAGTGTGGGCAAGTTAACAATTACGCGCGTGCCATTTCGGCTTTCGAGCTGAAAAGTTCCACCCAGCGCCTGAATTCGCTCACTCATGCCTTGTAAACCGAAACCCGGACGATGCTCCACGGGTAATCCTACGCCGTCATCAATGACCTTCAGACAGACCCCGTTATTCTGGTGTGAAAGCGTGATTTCTATCTGGTGTGCACCGGCGTGTTTACTGATGTTATTGAGTAACTCTTGCAGTAAACGATAGAGCGTAAACACCACGGTCTCACTGGCAGGCTGGCCGGGTAGGGCATAATGAAACCGACAGTCAATGCCCTGTTCTTCAAAGGCGAACTCCTGGACCAGGTGATAGAGCGCTTTTTCCAGCGACATTTCATCCAGCACCGGCGGGCGCAGTTGACGGAGTAATTGACGGGTTGAGTGATGAATACGCTGTGCCAGCTGGTCGATCTGTTCGGCCGCGAGTCGGGCCGGGGGCGAGTCTTGGGTGCGTTTAATTAACATCGACTGGATCTGGATGGCGGTAATATTCTGGCCGATTTCATCATGTAGCTCCCGCGCCAGGCTTTTGCGGGCACCTTCTTCTGCATGCACCAGCTGTTCCATCAGGCTGCGCCGGGCATGCAGCTCTTGTTCCAGCCGTTGACGATAGCGCTGCATATTATTCGCCAGATGCTGCTGACGACTAATCGCTATCCCTAAGCCAATACCCAGCAAAGCCTGAGTCGAGAGAAACAGCTCCATTTCCAGCAGATTACTAAACCCGCCACTGATCTGACGGGCGATGGTGATCATCATGCTGCCCAGCAAGGCCGCCAGCACGCCGCCCTGCCAGCCAAATTTATAGGCCATCACCACGTTGGGGAGAAACACCACAATCAGCAACAAGCGGGCTATTTCAGGCGAAAAAACCAGTTGGGTGCCGGTGCCAATAATAAAAAACAGGCTGCACCAAATCAGCAGCGAAGTGCGCAGTGGTGGGTTAGGCGTTTCCAGAACCAGTAAATCTTCCAGTCGTTGCTGGCGCAGATATTCATAAATTAAATAGACAAAGGGAGTGAGCAGAATACCGCCGGTAAAAGCTGCCAGCAGGATAAGCGTGGCCGGGCTTTGCAGAAAAGGGGCCAGAATCAATGTGTGGAGCAGGGCATCCGCAGTGACGGCGGCCATTAACAGCGACAGACGCTGCCAGTACAGAGTAAAACGTGGCCAGAAGTGGCGTACAGCGACGACGGTTACCAGACTGATAAACGGCGAGACAAGGATCAGCGACTCGCTCATCAACTGCTGTTGTAGCAGCCAGCCCATCAGCAGGAGTTCGGGTAAAATGAGTGCAGGCCAGAAGCGGCGACTGAGCAGAATGAGCATCGCCAGATGCACGCCCTGGGGCAGTAATAAGGCCGCCTGCTGTCCGTTATGCGTCAAATAAAAACTGATCGTCCAGAGCGCAAACCAGCCCAGCCCCCAGGCCATAAAGATAAACAGCGACATCAGTATCTGTCGCAACTCCCGACGCATTACTGACCTGCCAGTAATTGATGTTCCAGTGCGAAATGGACTAAATCGACGGTACTTTCGCATTGCAGTTTGCCGAGAATATTTGCCCGGTGAACATGTACCGTTTTATGGCTTAACTCCAGCAGTTCTGCGATATGTCGAACGCTTTCCCCTTTCACCAGCAGATTAAAGATCTCGCATTCCCGCGGCGTCAGACTGATAAGGGCTTTAGAAGGCTGCCCGGCATGGCGCAGCGCTCTGAGGGCATCGGTACATAAATAATGCCCACCCAAACCTACAGTACGGACCGCTTGTACCAGCTCTTCCGGACCACAGCGTTTGGTGAGATAACCACAGGCTCCGGCATCAAGTGCGCTCTGCACAAACGCGGTGGTGTCATAGATACTGAGGATAATGGCGCGAAACTTGGGGTTATGCTGACGCAGGCGTTTTAGCAGGCTCAGGCCGCTTTCATCTGGCATGGCGACATCCAGCACCGCGACATCCGGAGCTGATTTAGTCAGCGCGGTCCAGGCCGGGGCCGCAGCACTGTACTGGCCCACCACTTCAATATCCGGTTCCAGACTCAATAACTGGGCAAAACCCGAACGCACCACAACGTGGTCATCAACCAAAGCAACAGCAATCATAAGATGTCATTTAACAAGACAAGGTAACGCTATGATGCGGGGGAAAGAATTTATGGCAATGGTATTATGACAAATATGTTACGAGGGTAACAAAATGTTATCAGGCAGCCACCAGGGAAGGGTGGCTGCCCGTTATGGGTTACTCGGTGGTTTTTTCCGCTTTCCCAGCCATATTCGCCAGGAAGTCATAGCGTTTTTGTAGATCGGTTGCGGCTTCCTTCCATAATTGCTGAGCCACTTCCGGCTGCTGACTGTTCAGGCGGCGGAAACGCTGCTCGTTCATTAAAGTTTCACTTAAGGCATCTGATGGTGGACGGGAGTCCAGCGCCAGCGGCAGTTTACCTTCATCAGCCCGACGAGGATCGAAGCGATACAGCGGCCAGAATCCCGTAGCCGTTAGCTGACGCATCTGATCATGACTGAGGGCTAAATCGTAGCCATGTTCCTCACAAGGGCTGTAGGCAATAATCAGCGAAGGACCTGGATAGGCTTCCGCCTCCTGAATCGCCTTCATGGTCTGGTTAAGCTGCGCTCCTAAGGAGATTTGTGCCACGTAGACATGGCCGTACATCATCATACTGACGCCCAGATCCTTACGGGCCTTACGTTTACCGTGCTCACCAAACTTCGTCACCGCGCCAAGCGGGGTGGCTTTCGAAGCCTGACCGCCGGTGTTGGAATAACACTGGGTATCGAGCACCAGAATATTGACGTTTTCAGTCAGGCTTAGCACATGATCCAGCCCACCAAAGCCAATATCGTAAGCCCAGCCATCGCCACCAATCAGCCAGATAGATTTCTCCACCAGGGCATCGGCATCGGTCACTAGCTGACGAGCATCGGCCTCATCAACCGTCGCCAGCTGCTGACGCAGGGCAACTACCTGGGTACGACGTTGTTCAGGCGTGGCTTCAGCATGAAGTTCCTGATACAGCTCGGGAGTCAGCTTATCGGCATATTTCTCCAGCAGACGCATCACGCGAGCCCGATGCTGATCGACGGTTAAGCGGAAACCTAAACCAAACTCGGCGTTATCTTCAAACAGTGAGTTAGCCCAGGCCGGGCCACGACCGTTAGCATCGGTGGTATAAGGCGTGGAAGGCAAGTTGCCGCCATAGATAGAAGAACAGCCTGTGGCATTGGCAATCAACATCCGGTCACCGTACAGCTGAGTCAGAATCTTGATATAAGGCGTTTCACCGCAGCCGGAACAGGCTCCGGAGTATTCAAATAATGGCGTGATGAGCTGTGAGGTACGGATATCAATACGCTCTATCTGGCTGCGGTCGATTTCTGGCAGATTCAGGAAGAAGTCATAATGTTCTTTCTCCTCTTCCAGATGTTCCAGTCTGTCCAGCATATTAATCGCTTTAATCTCTGGATTCTGGCGGTCTTTTGCCGGGCAGACTTCAACGCACAAATTACAGCCAGTACAGTCTTCAGGAGCCACTTGCAGGACATATTTCTGACCACGCATATCGCGGGCTTTAACATCGAGAGTTTGCAGGCTGGCGGGGGCACTTTCCATCGCCTCTGGCTGCACCACTTTTGCCCGAATAGCCGCATGCGGGCAGGCCGCGACGCAGTGGTTACACTGGGTACAGAGGTCGGCTTTCCAGATAGGGATCGCTTCGGCAATATTACGTTTTTCCCAGCGGGTGGTACCGACAGGCCAGGTGCCGTCCGGTGGTAGCGCTGAAACCGGCAGGGCATCCCCCAGACCAGACAACATCGCGGCAGTGACGGTTTTAACAAAGTCTGGAGCACTGTCAGAAACCACCGGCGGTCGCACAGGACTGTCAGGATTGACTGGCTGCAACTCAACGGCAAACAGTGACTGCTGTGCCAGCGCTAAGGCCTGCCAGTTACGGTTGACTAACTCTTCACCTTTACTGCTGTAGCTGCTGGCAATGGCATTTTGTAGCGCTGTCAGCGCTGAGTCGCCGGGAAGAATTTCCGTCAGATGGAAAAAGGCCATCTGCATCACGGTGTTGATACGCGCCCCAAGCTGGCAGTCGCGGGCAATCTTCGCGGCATTAATCACATAGAAACGCGCCTGCTTCTGATTCAGCACGGCCTGCACATCTTGCGGTAAGCGGTGCCAGACTTCGTCAGCGCTATAAGGGGTATTTAACAGAAAGATCCCACCGGGCTTAAGGCGCTCGGCCATCAGGTATTTATCGACAAACTGCAGCTGGTGGCAGCCGACAAAATCCGCTTTCTCAATCAGATAGGTCGAGTTAATCGGCCGCTCGCTGACACGCAGATGGGATACTGTCAGGCCACCGGCTTTTTTCGAGTCATAGACAAAATAGCCCTGGGTGTACCAGTTAGTGGCGTTGCCGATTATCTTAATATTATTCTTGGTGGCAGAGACGCTGCCATCACTGCCCAGGCCATAGAACAGGGCTTCCAGCCGGGCATGATTTGGCAGGGTATTGACCGGTAGAGGCAGGGACAGATGCGTCACATCGTCGTAAATACCGACGGTAAAGCGCGGGCGGGGTTTCGCTTCACGCAGTTCATTAAAGACTGCCAGCACGCATTCCGGGCCAAACTCTTTAGATGATAAGCCATAGCGGCCACCGATAACCCGTGGCAGGGTCGCTCGCTCACCACGGCTGAAAGATTCCGCCAGCGAGGTCATGACATCCAGATATAAGGGTTCGGCATGCGCTCCGGGCTCTTTAGTGCGATCGAGGACCGCGATGTGGTTCACACTGTCCGGCAATACTGCCAGCAAATGCTCTGCGCTGAAAGGACGGAACAGACGCACTTTCAGTACGCCGACTTTCTCTCCTCGGGTCAGCAGTTCATCGATAACTTCTTCACAGGTCCCAATCGCAGAACCCATCACAATAATCACGCGATCGGCTTGCGGATGACCGTAATACTCAAACGGCTGATACTGACGACCGGTCGCGGCGGCAAAATCGTTCATTGCCTGCTCTACATGGGCATAGGTCGCGTTATACCAGGGGTTGGTTGCTTCACGTGACTGGAAATAGGTATCCGGGTTAGCGGAGGTGCCACGAATAACCGGATGATCGGGGTTTAATGCCCGGCTACGATGCTCATCGATCTCTTTCTGTGGCATCAGACTGAGCAGTGTGTCATCCGCTAGCGGAACAATTTTATTGATTTCGTGGGAGGTACGGAAACCATCAAAGAAATGAATAAACGGCACCCGGCTCTTCAGTGTCGCAATATGCGAAATCAGGGCAAAATCTTGCGCTTCCTGAACGCTGCTGGCGCATAGCATCGCGCAGCCAGTTTGGCGTATGGCCATTACATCGGAGTGATCGCCAAAGATGGATAAGGCATGGGTTGCGACAGTACGGGCTGCAACGTGCAGGACAAAGGGCGTCAGTTGCCCGGCCAGTTTATAGAGGGTCGGGATCATCAGCAGTAAGCCCTGCGATGACGTAAAGGAGGTCGACAGCGCCCCGGTCTGTAATGCACCGTGAACGGCAGCAATCGCCCCGGCTTCAGACTGCATTTCTACCACGCGTGGCACATCACCCCAGATATTTTTTCGTCCGTCACCAGACCAGGCGTCGGCTTGCTCCGCCATGGTGGAGCTGGGCGTGATGGGGTAGATGGCAATAACCTCACTGGTACGAAATGCCACGGAGGCAGCTGCACCATTACCGTCGATCGTTTGCATAAAAAAGCCCTTACATTGCAAAAAAGAAAAGTGACCGGTACTGCCATTCCGTACGGTCATTATTTATCTAATAGTCTTGTTATTTTAGCCTGTTAAAAAAAAGGCATTTTCGCTTTTGTGTCGTAGGCACAAAATATATCAGGGCATTAGGACCGTTTTTTTGATTCAGGATGGGTTCAAAAACATAAAGCCGGTCAGATTTATCTCTTTTTCATCTCGACGTTGCGCAATCCATAGTTCATGATGGCAAGGTTTTGCACCTCACTGGAGAAAATCATGCGCTCGCTTTTACTGGTCGGCTTCGCCGCACTTTTTTTATCTGCATGCAGTAGTGAACCCCCTCAGCAGGCAACAGCGGCACACGTGCAGCCGGGTTTGCGTGCTGCGATGTCAAATCAGGGACAGGCTAATTGTGCGATGGTGGGAGGGGCGCTAAGTGTGGCTCACCAGCTGGATGGCAGTGCTGTCGGTATGTGTGCGATGCCAAACGGCAAGCGATGCAGTGAAGATGCGCTTGCCGCCGGGACTTGCGGAAGTTACTGAGGCTTTGCCAGAGTATAAGTCAGAGTGTGCTGGTCATTTTTCAGCGTCAATTGCTGACCATTAAGGCTGATTTGTGCGCCACTGGTCAGCATTTGCCCGAACTGATTATCCAGATCGTTCAGCTGAGGTTCGGCGCACATCATCCGGGTCATGGCCATACCTTCAGCTTTGAGCTGGTCGCCATTCAGTGTCGCCTGACCAAAGAAACGGTTGCACATCGCGCCAGACAGCTGAAGTTTGTCACCAAAACTCAGTTCCGGAACGTTGGCACCCTCTTTAGCGACGAATGGTGTACCGTTGACACTCTGCAGTACAAAACGATGATTTTCTAAATCTTGTGCTGAAAGTGATTTCTGTTCTGCTGTCTGCGCACAGCCGGCGAGTGCCAGCGTCGTCAGTACCAATAAGGCCGTTCTTTTCATGACTTCTCCCTCATTTTCAGGTCATCAATGGGCGATGCCGTGCACCTTACCCATTGATGATTTAACACTCCTTGCATCTGCAGGAGCCTGTGACTAGCTTAGTTGATTCGCGCACGGCTCTCCGTTATCGAGCGCACGCAAGTTTTCAAGTGTGGTCTGGGCAATACTGGTGAGCGCTTCAGCGGTTAAAAATGCCTGATGCCCGGTAAAGAGGACGTTATGACAGGCTGACAGGCGACGGAAAACGTCATCCTGAATCACGTCATTTGATTTATCTTCAAAGAATAAATCACGTTCGTTTTCGTAGACATCCATACCCAGAGCACCAATTTTTTGATGTTTCAACGCATCAATCGCCGCCTGGGAATCAATGAGCCCACCGCGGCTGGTGTTGATAATCATCACCCCGTTTTTCATCTGTGCAAATGCCGAACTGTTAATCAAGTGGTAGTTCTCAGGCGTCAGCGGACAGTGCAGAGAGATAATATCGGATTGCTCAAACAGCGTGCTCAGCGGGACATATTCGACGCCGAGATCCAGAGCAGCCTGACTTGGATAAGGATCAAATGCCAGCAGACGCAAACCGAATCCTTTGAGAATACGCAGAGCGGCAACGCCAATTTTACCGGTACCAATGACCCCAGCGGTTTTACCGTACATGGTAAATCCGGTGAGCCCTTCAAGGGAGAAGTTGGCGTCACGGGTGCGCTGATAGGCACGATGAATACGGCGGTTAAGGCACATCATCATACCAATAGCATGCTCGGCAACCGCTTCCGGAGAATAGGCCGGAACGCGAACCACCGGCATATCGAGTTCTTTGGCCGCTTCAAGATCGATGTTATTGAAGCCTGCGCAGCGCAGGGCAATAAACTTAACGCCCTCACTTTTCAGTTCTTCAAGCACGGCACGATTACCGATATCATTTACAAACAGACAGACACCATCATAACCTTTCGCTGTCTTTGCCGTTTTCTCAGTCAACAGGAAGTCAAAAAATTCAATATCAAAGCCATATTCGAGATTAACTTGCTCAAAATACTTCCTGTCATACTGTTTTGTGCTGTAAATAGCGAGTTTCATAACTGTGCTCTCCGGGAAGGTATCGCTTAAAATTACCATGCTTAAATTCAGCATACAAATCAGGATAGTTAATCCTTGCCTGTCAGGGCAGTTTTCTTTGCCAGACGCGTTAAACTTAGTCATCGGATGACTTTTTTCTTCGCCTCAGGCATGCCAGAATAGCAAAATATCGGACGAAAATTATCCGTAATCAGGAAGATGAACCGCCCATGAAGGGTAAGTATAAGACGCTTGTCGTGCTATTAATGATATTGGTTGTATTACCTTTATCACTCTTTTTCTCACTCACCTCCTGGCTACCGGTGGTGGTGGGATGGTGGCTGCCTGCGGGAAGTCATATTACCCTTAATACGACTCCCCGGATCCAGCGCAATGCTATCACTATCGCGGATGTCAGTTACTGGGTGGGTTCCTGCGAAATGGCGGTAGTCAAAGATGCCCGACTCAGCCATCCCCGTCGCTGGCAGTTGACGATGGCGGAACTTCGCGTTAACCCGGATTGCCTGTCTGAACTTCCCGCCAGTCCTGAAAGTCCTCAGGACCCGATCCTGCTCAGCGCTTTACAAAATCTCTTGCCTGATAGCAAGGTGAGTATCGACAATCTGGTGGTGACACCCTGGCCACAATACCACGGCGCGTTACAGCTGGCGCTGGATAGCGACAGACAAGAACTGCATTATCAGGGGCCTTTAGTCTCTACCCATCTCACACTGAGCCAGCAGGCGCTGGATATTTATCAGCTTCAGGTACGTCTTGGAGAAGACCAGCCGCCGATTGAACTGGTCGGAAAACTGACGCTGGCCCTGCATCCGGAAGGTATTCCCCCTCAGGGCTATCTGACCACGCAGTTTATTGCGCCCGATGTCATCGGAAAACTCAATGCTACCTTGCGCTGGCAGGAAAACGAAGGGGTGCTGACCCTTGCCGAGGAAGCCAGTGGAACGCCGGTGCTGACACTGCCCTGGTCTGTTGAAGGCGCGCTGTTAGAGGTGAATGGCGGGCAGTGGGAATGGCCTTATGCGGGTTTGCCTCTGCAAGGCGGGCTGGCCTTGCGTATTGATGACTGGCAGCAAGGTCTGGAAAAGATGACCGTCAGCGGGCGCATGAATATGGTGACACAAGGGCGCGCCGGAAAAGGAAACGTGGTGCTGAACATCGGGCCTGGAAAGCTGAGTTTGCTCGACAGTGCGTTACCGCTGCGACTCTCTGGTGAAATTAAGCGTGAACAGTTGATTTTTTACGCCCGATTGCAGGGGCTGTTAACCGGCTCACTGCTCGATCCCCAGCTGACCTTTCAGCCAGGATCGTTACTTGCCTCGCGTGGCAAGGTCAATGAAGCCCTGAATATTGATGATGTCCGCTGGCCGCTGGCGGGGGTGCGCCTTTCCAGTCAGGGTATTGAGGGGCGTTTACAGGCGATTTTACGTGCGCGGCAAAATGCTCTCGGCAATATGACGCTTCATCTGGATGGTAAAGCAGCGAACTTTATTCCAGACCAAAGTGGGCTGTGGCAGTGGCGCTACTGGGGCAATGGATTATTTGCCCCGGTGCAGGCGAAATGGGATGTACGGGGGGAAGGTGAGTGGCAGGGCGAACGCCTGTTATTCAGTAGTTTATCAACGGGTTTTGATAAGCTCGGGTACGGAATGATGCATGTCAGTACGCCGCGGCTACAGCTTACCCGACCGCTAATTTGGGACCGGACCGAAGACCAGCAACAGCTATCCGGCAGTTTTGTGCTGGAAACCGGCGAGACAACATTTGGTACAGGCGGTAGTCGCCTGCCACCTGCGGCACTCTCATTCGAAGTCGATGGCAGGACACCCGCTGACTTCCGGTTTAAAGGCGCTCTTCAGGCTGAGGCCATTGGTCCGGTTCGGCTGTCCGGGCGCTGGGATGCCGAACGTCTGAGAGGCGATGCCTGGTGGCCGAAACAGTCATTAACGGTCTTTCAGCCGCTGCTACCGACTGACTGGAAAATGGATCTGAAAGACGGCAACCTCTATGCCCAGGTCGCTTTTTCAGCCGCCGCGGGACAAGGATTTGAAGCCGGAGGTCACGGTGTAGTCAGACAGGGCAGTGTCTGGCTGCCGGATAATCAGATTAATGGTGTCGACTTTATCTTACCTTTCCGTTACCAGGACTCCCGCTGGCATTTAGGCACGCGTGGCCCTGTCACCCTGCGTATTGCTGAGATACGCAACCAGTTTGCCGTGCAAAATATTACGGCTGATTTGCAAGGATGGTACCCCTGGAATGAGCAAAAGCCGCTTAATTTAAGTGATGTCAGCGCTGACCTGCTAGGGGGCAAAGTGGTGATGCAGCAGTTGCGAATGCCGCAGAAAGACGCGGCGTTAATTCGTCTGCAAAATCTCTCTTCCAGTGAGCTGGTGCATGCCATTAATCCCAAACAGTTCACTTTTTCAGGCCGCTTTGATGGCGGTCTGCCGTTATGGCTGAATCATCCCAAGTGGATAGTCAAAGATGGCTGGCTCAGAAGTCCGGGAGCAATGACGTTTCGGATGGATAACGATATGGCCGATGCGATTGTTGCGAATAATCTGGTTGCAGGGATGGCGATTGACTGGATACGTTATCTGGAAATTACCCACTCCTGGGCCAGTATTAGCCTGGATAACCTGGGGGAGATGGACATGTCTGCCAGCGTGACGGGCGTTAGTCGCAATAATGGAAAAACCGGTACCGTTAAGCTGAATTACCGGCATCAGGAAAATTTGTTTTCCTTGTGGCGTAGTTTGCGTTTTGGTGAGAACTTACAAACCTGGCTTCAGGAAAATGCCGCATTGCCGCTGGAACCCTGTTCTGGCTCAGGTAATGTCTGTGAGGAAAAACAATGAAAATGACACTGGTTTCGCTGCTGGTTTTCAGTACCCTGGCACTGAGCGGCTGCGTCCCGCGGATTGAAGTGGCCGCGCCGAAAGAACCGATAACCATCAATATGAATGTCAAAATTGAGCATGAGATCCTGATTAAAGCCGATAAAGATGTTGAAGCTTTGCTCAAAAGTCGTAGCGACGTATTCTGATAACGGGATTGATAATCATGAAAATCTTACTCAAAGGTGCGTTATTACTGACCCTGTTAATCCAGCCCGCGCTGGCACTGACGCTGAATGAAGCACGTGAGCAAGGACGTGTGGGCGAAACATTGAATGGTTATATCGGCGCGGTAAAACAGGACCCTGAAACGCTGGAGCTGGTGGCGAAAATTAATGCCTCCCGGGCGCAGGTTTATCAGCAGCTGGCAGATAAAAATCAGTTAACACGTGAAGATGTCGCCAGACTGGCGGGACAGAAGCTGGTGAACAAAGCAGGGCGTGGAGAGTATGTCCGTGGGCTGAACGGTCAGTGGCTGAAAAAAGAGTAACGGCAGGGATAATCAAACCGGGGTGAAAAACACCCCGGAATCACCACTTATCAGGCAGCAACGATGCTGTCGATAGAGGATTTAGCATCAGTCTGTGCTTTGGTAGCCACTTCAGGACCGTAAGCAATACCTTCAGCAAACACATAGTTCACATCCGTGATACCAATAAAGCCAAGGAACAGGTTCAGATAAGGAACCAGCAAGTCACTTGGGGTATCTTTATGAATGCCGCCGCGGCTGGTCAGAACCACAACGCGCTTACCTTTCACCAGACCTTCCGGACCCTGCTCTGTATAACGGAAAGTTACACCCGCACGTGCAATCAGGTCGAAATAGTTTTTCAGCTGCGTCGGAATGTTGAAGTTATACATTGGCGCATTAATCACGATTACGTCGTGAGCCTGAAGCTCTGCAATCAACTCATCAGATAAAGCCAGTGCTTCTTGCTGACGTGGTGTCAGAGGCGCATCAGAAGGACGCAGACCGCCTACCAGCTCGCCATCCAGAACCGGAACCGGGCGGGTTGCCAGGTCGCGAACAGTAATCACATCATCGCTGTGCTGGGCTTGCCACTGTTTTACAAAATAGTCAGAAAGCTGGCCTGATTGAGAATAGTCGGCGAGGATGCTGGACTTAAGCACTAAAACTTTGCTCATGGGTGGATCCTTATGTCTTGATTACTGGGCGAATTGCCAGGGAATGCTGATACTGTATTGACAATACCGCCATATAGATAGCGTAATTAATCGATTCCTCTGTTCAAATTTATTGAACAACACAGGATAACAACAGATGTGATAAAATAGCGACTATCAAAATAAACAGATAAATACCTGCGTGTCCTGGAGCGTTTTAACGACAGCAATGATGGAAATAACTACACACTCTCTGTCTTCTCTTTTTGCCCGTCTTGACGGCCTGATGTTACGCGATAAACAACATTTCTCCCGCCGTTTACATGGGGTGAAGAAGGTCAAAAACCCGCAATCACAGCAGAACTTACTGGATACCTTAGCCGGTGAAATCGCCGTAGCCGAAGAGCGCGTACAGCGCCGTAAGCTCTCTCGTCCGGCAATCAGCTATCCGGAAAATTTACCCGTCAGTCAAAAGAAAGACGATATCCTGGCGGCGATTCGTGATAACCAGGTGGTGATTGTTGCCGGGGAGACCGGTTCCGGGAAAACTACCCAGCTGCCAAAAATCTGTATGGAACTGGGGCGGGGTGTTAAGGGCCTGATCGGTCATACTCAGCCACGGCGACTTGCCGCCCGCACCGTCGCTAACCGTATTGCCGAAGAGCTGGACAGCGAACCGGGAAGTACCGTCGGCTACAAAGTCCGTTTCACCGATAGCGTCGGTGAGAACACGCTGGTGAAGTTAATGACTGACGGGATCTTGCTGGCGGAAATTCAGCAAGACCGACTGCTGATGCAGTACGACACCATCATTATCGATGAAGCCCACGAACGTAGTTTAAATATCGATTTCTTACTCGGTTATCTGCGGGAACTGCTGCCCAGACGCCCTGATTTAAAAATCATTATCACTTCTGCGACCATCGACCCGCAGCGTTTTTCACGCCATTTCAATAATGCGCCGATTATCGAAGTGTCCGGTCGTACCTATCCGGTAGAGGTGCGTTATCGTCCGCTGGTGGAAGATAACGATGATACCGACAGGGATCAGTTGCAGGCGATTTTTGACGCGGTTGACGAGCTTGGCCGGGAAAGTCGCGGCGATATTCTGATTTTTATGAGCGGAGAACGCGAGATCCGCGATACCGCCGATGCGCTCAACAAACTGGCTTTACCCCATACCGAAATTTTGCCGCTATATGCCCGTCTGTCGAACAGCGAACAGAACCGTGTGTTCCAGAGCCATGTCGGTCGACGCATAGTACTGGCAACCAACGTCGCAGAAACGTCGCTGACGGTGCCGGGCATCAAGTATGTTATTGACCCCGGAACCGCACGTATCAGTCGCTACAGCTACCGGACTAAAGTTCAGCGCTTACCGATTGAGCCAGTTTCTCAGGCTTCAGCCAACCAGCGTAAAGGTCGCTGCGGACGTGTCTCGGAAGGGATCTGTATTCGTCTGTACAGTGAGGCTGATTTTCTCTCACGCCCGGAATTTACCGACCCGGAAATATTACGCACCAACCTGGCGTCAGTTATTCTGCAAATGACGGCGTTAGGACTCGGCGATATTCAGGCGTTCCCGTTTGTTGAAGCGCCCGATAAACGTAATATTCAGGACGGGGTCCGGCTGCTGGAAGAGCTGGGCGCTATCACTATTGATGAACAGCAGACGGCCTATAAGCTGACGTCATCCGGTAAGTTACTAGCTCAGCTACCGGTTGATCCCCGACTGGCAAAAATGGTGCTGGAAGCGCAGAAGTTTGGCTGTGTCCGGGAAGTGATGATTATTGTCTCGGCGCTGTCGATTCAAGACCCGCGTGAACGGCCGATGGACAAACAGCAAGCCTCGGCAGAAAAACATCAGCGATTCCAGGATAAAGAGTCTGACTTTTTAGCCTATGTTAATCTGTGGAATTATCTTGGCGAGCAGCAAAAAGCGCTGTCGACCAATCAGTTTCGCCGGCAGTGTAAACAAGAGTATCTCAACTATCTGCGGGTCCGTGAATGGCAGGATATCTATACCCAGCTACGGCAGGTGGTCAAAGAGCAACGTTTACCCATTAACAGTGAACCGGCCGACTTCCGCGGGCTGCACTGTGCCTTACTGACCGGCTTACTGTCCCATATCGGTCAGAAAGATACCGACAAGCAAGAATATACCGGGGCACGCAATGCGCGCTTCTCTATTTTCCCCGGTTCCGGATTATTTAAAAAACCGCCTAAATGGACCATGGTCGCCGAACTGGTTGAAACTAGCCGTTTATGGGGACGTATTGCCGCCCGTATCGATCCGGAATGGATAGAGCCGCTGGCGCAACACCTGATTAAACGTAGCTACAGTGAGCCTCACTGGGAAAAAGCCCAGGGTGCTGTCATGGCGGTTGAAAAGGTTACGTTGTACGGCCTGGCGATTGTCACTGCGCGCAAGGTCAACTATAGCCAGATAGACCCGGTGCTGAGCCGTGAATTGTTTATTCGTCATGCTTTAGTGGAAGGTGACTGGCAGACCCGCCATGCCTTTTTACGTGACAACTTGAAACTGCGGGACGAAGTCGAGGCGCTGGAACATAAATCGCGTCGCCGCGATATTCTGGTGGATGACGAAACGCTGTTCGAATTTTACGATAAGCGCATTGCTCAGGACGTCGTTTCGGCGGCGCATTTCGATAACTGGTGGAAAAAGGCCAGCCGCAGTGAACCTGACTTGCTCAATTTTGAAAAGAGCATGCTGATTAAAGAGGGCGCGGAACAGGTCAGTAAACTGGACTACCCCAACGTCTGGGTTCAGGACTCACTGAAACTTCGCCTCAGCTACCAGTTTGAACCGGGTGCCGATGCCGATGGCGTGACGGTCCATATTCCGCTGCCGGTGCTGAATCAGGTTGATGAAAGTGCGTTTGAATGGCAAATTCCCGGCATCAGACGTGAACTGATTATTGCGTTGATCAAATCGCTGCCGAAACCGATACGCCGTGGCCTGGTACCAGCACCAAACTATGCCGAAGCCTTTTTAAGTCGGGCTACGCCTTTTGCGCTCCCCCTGCTGGAGAGTCTGGAACGCGAGTTTCGTCGGATGACCGGCACCACGATTGATAGAGAGGCGTGGCGCTGGGATATGGTACCCGATCATCTGAAAATGACTTTCAGGGTGGTGGATGAACATAATAAGAAACTCCGGGAAGGGAAAAATCTGACTGAGCTGAAAGCCGCTCTGAAAGATAAAATTCAGCACACCCTATCGGCTGTTGCAGATGATGGTATTGAACAGTCCGGATTGCACATCTGGAGCTTTGGTCAGTTACCTGAAAGTTATGAGCAAAAACGGGGCGGCTATCGCATGAAAGCCTTCCCGGCGCTGGTGGATGAGAAAGACAGCGTGTCGATTAAACTGTTTGATAACCCACTGGAACAACAGCAGGCCATGTGGCAGGGGCTGCGTCGTTTACTGTTACTGAATATTCCTTCGCCGGTGAAATACCTGCACGAGAAATTGCCGAACAAAGCCAA
>Ga0308165_1001481_pt1 | contig 32592 bp, 30 predicted proteins | sample PhyWR2_FD_201032 | JGI IMG/M metagenome (GOLD analysis project Ga0308165, IMG submission 201032) | Phyllosphere microbial communities from UC Gill Tract Community Farm, Albany, California, United States - DLSLW.R2 | ecosystem: Host-associated > Plants > Phyllosphere > Unclassified | place: USA... | reverse complement strand
TGAACCTATCGGGTATATCCCGCCAGCAGAAGCTGAGGCAAACTACTACCGGCAACTCGCCAATCAGGCCACTGCTGTGGTGACCTGACTTAAACCAACCGGCCTCCTTGAAAGCCGGGGTGATTCACTGTACCCCAAGGTGTTCCAGGAACGCTCATTCAATTTTCTCGCAATGGCATCCAACTCGTCTTGCGAGTAGCCCGAGACGCAATGCCCTTGGGAAGGCACTGCCTTGTATCTTTAAGGCTCAACGAGGCCAGAAATAGGCGCAAGCCAGCAGCAATTAAATATCTCAATCTAGGCTTTGCTCGCCACGTGACCAGTTAGCGCCGCCTAAGCCGCCCCCATCAGCTAAGCTGAGAGAAGGCAGCTAGCAGACGTTGCGAGCGTCAAGGGGACTACCCGCCATTGAAGTTCTCAATCCCAGCAGAAACCAACAGACGACGATAGAGCTCGTAGCACTGCCGGGCTTTCATGAACTCACCCATATTTACCAAACGCGCGTCCTCTGAACTGAGTGGGGAAATCCCGCCAAACCCATACGACACCCGCATTTGGTGCGGCACTTCGACCTCATCGAACGTACCGCGACTATTTTTAACCAGTTGCTTTGCAGGAGTAATCTTTCGGGTGATTGACTCAACCTGCCCAATCTCGATCCGGGGGCCAAGCGCATGACTGCTACGGTTCCGGTAGTCGAACGTACTGTTCGTGTAATCCTCATCATCAAGAGACCTCAGCGCCGCCATGTAGGCAGGTGCATCCGGAAAGTCTGCGATCAGATTCTGGAGCTGGTTCTCCTTGGCCGGTCTAGTGAGAAAACGCTGTCTTGGCTTTGCAGCCGTCGGGTCGCCTGCTAAATGATCTGGATAGCTCGTGTCCGAAGCCAACCGCAGCTGATGGAAGGCATTGGTCGCTACAAAAACCATCGCGTCCCGTACTGCACTAGGTTCTAGCAAGCATTCATGCACAAGCGGCTCCAGAAACTCCATCCGAATGTCCCATGCTTCCATGACGTCCGGAAAACCTTCTAGCGTTAAGTTCCATGCATGCCAACGTCGCAGCGCACTCTTCCAGCCATTTATGATGTTCGTTAGTTCATTCAGCTGGTCATTGACCATGTGGCCACCGATCGTGGGAACATTCCAATGCTCGAAGTCATAGGCTAAGTACGGAACCTCAGGCGCAAGAGAACCATTCTTTCGAAAATCGGTATATGCCGAGAACGCCCTCTCGAGAAGGCTTGCCAATTCTGCGTCCATTCCCCCTCCATCAACACAAATAGTTCAAGACGCTCAACGTGAACGCTGTGGTTCTGCAAAGCTTCTGGACGAGGTTTGCGGGCTTTAGGTCGGAGGCCAGTGGCAGAAACGGTCACAACGACGGAATCACGGCCTGTTCGATGGAAAGCCGATGCAGGGCCATCAGCTCCGCTTCTGTCGGTTTGCAAACAGCTCCCAGCCCTGCTTCACTGCATACAGACTTGGCGACAAAGTGGGCATAGTACAGCGTTGCGCGCTCATCAATTTCCCCGGCCTCAGCAGCAAATTTACCACGTCTGCCCGACAGCAGCTGCAAGGCTGTATTCAATGACCAGTTCGTGCCATGAGCAGATTTCAGCTGCTTTACGGCTGAATCTAGTCCTCCATCATTGGCAAGCCAAATTAGTACCACCTGGGCACAGGTTCGCACGAGCGGTAGATCAGATGAAGCACTCGCTCGCGCTTTCTTTATCTTGTAAAAGAGCGCCGGACTGGGAGTAGTCATATGACGAGCAGTTTAAGCCTAAGTTATATTGGGCTGAAGTATTCCCAGTCAGGTAGATAACCGCCAGCCGCACGCCCGAGCGGGCTAGAGCGTGTCGGGGCTGGGTCCACCCAGGAACAGCTCGACCGCTATACCGCCAAGCGGGTGCGTTGGCCAAGACTTCCCTCACTTCGTCTCTTAATGTGTCATACATGGAGGCATTGACGCCTGGCTCGAGCTGGAGAGTATTCCCCCCGCGACGCGTCGGAGTCATACTGCGGTGTGGCTCAATAGAGCCTGCCACTCCGCTGACGTTCATGACGGCGTCTGCCACTGGGCAGAAGGTCGGCTTTGCGGCGCTTTGCGTGAGTCCGTCGCGCCGGAGCGTCTGGCTGCAACCTGCCAACAACGGGCATTTGATCCAAGCAGTGTTGCTGATCAATGCAGTCGTTCAAAACTCTGTCACTCTCCAAGCCAGTAACGACCAAAGGCCCGTGGCTAAGCAGAGCTTGCCGTTTGCGCCTCAGTCCGAATCCAATTGACAAAGGCCTGCAACGGAGCCTCGCTCAGCCCCAATGGCTCAGGCAAGACCAGACAAAATGTTTTGGCAATGGATGGACTCAGCGGCCAGGGGGCAAGCAAGCGGCCTTGCGCCAACTCGTCTTCCACATAAATGCGCGGAACCAAGGCCACACCCAAACCAGCAAGCGCTGCCTCTATCAACATGGCATGCAGATCAAAACGCGAGCCAATGGCAGGGTTCGCTAGCATCATGCCAGTCTCCTCCGCGTAGCGCTGCCAGGCATCCGGGTTTTGCATGCGATGCAGCCTAGGTAAGGCATCTAAAGCGCAGTCCTTAGGGTACTCGGCCAACAGCGCGGGGCTGCAGACCGGCACCAGCACTTCTTCCAATAGGCGATAGCTACGCATGCCTGCCCAGGCGGGATGCTCAAAATGCATCGCTGCATCAAAGCCGCTGCCCGCAAGAACAAACGGTTCCATACGCTCCGCGATATGCAAGGTGATATGCGGATTCGCCTGTTGAAAGCGCTTGAGGCGGGGAATCAACCAGTGCGTGGCAAACGTGGGGGTGACGGCAAGATTCAGGCTTGCCGCACCTGCGGGTTGCCCCATCAGGTACTGGCTTTCCCGCTCCAGGCGGTCCAGGATCTCGCGCACCTGCGTTGCATAGCGCACACCACTTGGCGCCAATCGCACACGATTGCCGACGCGCTCAAACAAGGCCATGCCCACAAACGCTTCCAGCTTGGCAATTTGACGGCTGATAGCGCCTTCCGTCAGCGCCAGCTCCGCCGCTGCGCGCGCAAAACTGCCGTGGCGTGCGGCTGCCTCAAAGGCCTGAAGGGCGGAGTTACTCGGGATTTTGCGTCTCATGGCCGGAAGCAACTTCAAAGCGAAGCTTGATTAAAAGTCAATGAAGATCAATTTTATATCGCTATATAGCGTGAAATTCTTTGGCTAGCATGACTCTATTGCAATAAGGCCAGCGATTGCCAAGCCGTGACAGCAACTTTTACCTGAGAAATTCACCATGATCTATACCGTTGAATGCTGCTACGCCGATGCGCAGACCGAAGCCGAGTGGAATGACTTCTACAGCCTGCAGAAGCTGCCTGCGCTGATCTCTGTGAGCGGCTTTCAGACCTCCCAGCGCTTCAAAGTGCTGACCGCAGGCTCAGCCGCCTCTGTACCCATTTATTTGGCGCTGCACACCATTGATGGCCTCCATGTGCTGACGGGCGAGGAATACAAAGTAAAAGGCGGCGGCAACTTTGCCCGCTGGCAGCAGCACATCACGGACTGGCATCGCAACCTCTATACCTGTGCACACGCTGCACCGCGTGTGCAAACCGGGGAATTGTTGCTGGTGAGCCAGCATGGCCCTGACGCTTTGCAGCACATGGGACTCAGCCCATTGGCCATGGACACGGTGGCATTAGAGGGATTTCCGCAGCAACGATGGATGGCCAAGCTGACTGTGGAGCAACGCCATGCTATGGCCGCATTGCCCCAAGACATCAGCGCTTATGAAGCTATGACGGAGCAACTTCGCAAGTCAGCCTTCCCTCACAGCGTTTGTTAAAGCCAGCTATGCCCAACCTTACTTTTTATATTTCGGCGCCCATGCCATCCGACGTCCATCTTGCACGGCTGTCGGACGACTGCATGCGGCTGTGCACTACTGTGCTGGGAGCAATAAGGCAAAACGTTCATGTGATCTATGTCGACGTGCGTTCAGGGCATGGACTTCCCATCTTTGTGGAAGTCCAATACCGCTTAGAGCCGGTTCGAACGCCTGAAGTGATGGAGCGCTTTATGCAGAGTTTGCAGCAATCCATCTTGCAACATACCGCGTGTCAGGCACGCATCCGGTGCTTTGGGTATGGCGCAGCCCAGATTCACGCTCTCCACTGACAAATGCAACAGTTCCTCATGCTTGAACAAATTTTCCCCAGTCACCACGTTGGTGACTTCCAGATCACAGCCATCAGCGATGGCTATCTCCAAGCCCCTCTGGGTCTTTTGTCGAATATCGACCCTATCGACGCCACGCAGATGCAGAACCGTGCAGGGCAGCGGCCACCCGATGCCGTCCACATCAACTGCTATCTGCTGCGTAGCGCTGGGCACACCGTGCTCATTGATGCCGGTGCAGGCGGCATCAAGCAATGGGGTGGCCTATTGCTGCAAAACCTAACGTTGGCGGGGGTGTCGCCTGCAGAAATCGATACTATCTTGCTGACTCACGCGCATCCAGATCACGTAGGCGGGCTGCTCAATGCGGCTGGGCAGTGCGTGTTCCCCAATGCCGAGCTGGTGGTGCATCGCAGTGAGTGGGACTTCTGGCGGGATGACGCGCATCTCAGCCGAGCCAGCGACCGCACACGTGGCAATTTTCAGATCGCCCGCAATGTCTTTGAAAGCTACGACCGACAGTTACGAACCTTTGAAGCGGGAGAGGTGCTGCCCGGTGTTCTTGCCATGCCGCTTCCCGGGCATACGCAAGGGCATACTGGCTATCTCTTGACCTCTGCCGAACGGAATCTGCTGGTGTGGGGCGATATTGTGCATTTCCCACATATCCAGATTCAAAGGCCCGACGTCACCATCGCCTTCGACCAAGATGCCACCTTGTCTGCCAGCACCCGCACGCGCATGCTGGATATGGCCACTGCTGACGAGTTGCTGATCGCAGGCATGCATCTGGGAGAACTTGGATTTGCCCGCATCCAGCGCGAGCGAAGCGGCTTCAGCTTGCAATACCACCACAATTGATCGTCGGTCAAGTGCTTTTCAAGGTGCGCAGCGTTGCCGTCGAGCTTTTGCGAGAGAGGCATCAGCGTTCAACAATGTTGGAGCGTTGAAAGGCGTCAATGAGCTTCGAAGCAGTCGTATCAAGAAATCTGCGGAGTAGCCGCTCTTGGCCGTTAGTCGTCACCCTAATCTCGAACGCTCAAGGTTCGCAGGCGGCGAGGCCTGCCAGCTGCCCGCACTGGCCGAGCCGCTAGCTCGCACGTCCATAAACCGTGTGAGCGTAGGCTCTCAATTTGCATGCAGTGAGAAAATTTGCAAGATCAATGTGAACCTACATCCCGCGAAACGAGTGGCACCACTGGAGTGATAAGCCCTGGTCGCGAAACTTGTCGTGGAACTTTCATCGGAGCGAGTCTGCCAGAACCTGCCAGGGTTCTCCAACCATAGGCGTGCACAACTCAACCAAAGTTCCATCTGGGCAGCGGACATAGGCGATTGTTTGCCCCCAAGGCTTCAACTCCGGTTCTTTGATGCCTTTAGCTCCGGCAGCTAACGCTGAATCAAACGCTGAGTGAACATCGGAGGTCGTGAAGGCTATCTCTACACCAAGAGGAAGCAGCGAATCACTTGCTGCAACATAGCCCTTGGGCAGGTTGGCGCGACCAAACTCGTGTGATGCGAAAGCGAGAGTAGTCTCACCGGTGTTGAGTTCGCCGTAGTCTCCGGACTCATGCAGAAACTTTCGGCGAAGGCCAAATGCTGTCTCGAAAAACAAGAGCGTCTTAGAGACCTGTGGGACGTAGATGATTGTGTAGCCAAGTTTCATTCGTGTAGCAAGGAGGATTGAGCAGGGGAAAAGACATCCCCATCAAGATCACGCTGTTTTCTAAAGCTATTTTAGTGACTAGTTATGCGCCAAAAATTCAGCAATGGATTGATGCTGGCCAGCAGTACATCGCTTGAAAGCAAGATCACCAAGTGGACAACTCAATTGATTGAAAGCGAAAACTTGCTCTACACATGGTCTTACAGCCGTCAACGCCTCAGCAACCACATGGCTGCTAACGCTCAGTCACCAAAAGCCAATTTGATTGCATTTCCGATGACAGGGACTCTAGCTTTGCGCGCCAAGTTTTGGTGCAGCACCAACAGAGCCTTGGAAGGCAGGGATCAACGACACTGCGGCCATAACCATACTAGGACAGTCTCGAGCTGGGTACCGTTGACCCCGCCATGCTGAGCACACGCCTAGCTTTGGAGATGCAATAGAGTGTCTCCGGTGTTCATCCGGGTTATATCTAAGAGTCTGGAAGTCGCCAAAGACCCAGCCATTTAATTACAACCAACCAGATGAGATTCCAAAAGCAAGGCGGACTTCCCCTTATCCGTGAACTCAAATTACTTACATTGCAGCGATCAAGAGGCTCAAATCTTCAATCAACCTATTGATAGTTCTCATTTAGCAGGGTTGCATCATACTAAAAAACCTGGCCAAACGTTCTAATAATAAACACACCACTCTTAGCCTCAAGCATCGCACAATAATTCATCATTGAAACCCAGTAATGATAGAGTTCAAAGCCAACTAATCAACGAAGCGAGATGAAGTTTGAAAAAGAATATCAGGAATTTGAATAAATCTAACATAATCTCCACATGAAAATTCATGTTCTGTCAGTAAATATAAGCAAACCAACAAAACTGACGCATCATTTTTTGCAGAATTGCATTCGCCTATTTTTTCAATAATCTCATTTGAAAAATAAGTCAAAGAAAAATAACGCATTTTACTTTTTTGTATTTTTAGACAATTACCAAACCAAGTAAATTTGGTATATTTCGATGCACACTGAAGTTTCAAATTTTCATGCATCAATAATTTCCAATTCATGGTACCTTATACAAAGTTAAATGTTTAATTGATAAATGCAATCTGAAATTTTCAAAACCCATTACCTTCATTCATTTCAAATAAAATTATTTGAAATAGCAAGAATTTGATTTACATCGCGCTTGAAAATTCCTGTTGAAATTACATTCAGAATAATAATGAAATAAAATTCCTACAACTTGTCGATAAATATCTACACTCATACAATGCAGGCAAGTATTACAAAAAACGCCTGCATGACCAATATTAGAATAACTCTATGAAGTTTTCTTTTGCGCGTGACTGTAAACAGCATCACCAAACCTACCGTCGCTACAACTACTTCTACTCCGATGAAGATTGAATTGAGATAGGATTTTTGTTGAACATATGGAATAATATAATTATCTGCATTTTCTGTTCGCGTAAAAAGGTAATAGCGCATTCCTTTTTCTGGATAAACTCCAACTACAGCTATTAAAATTCCCACTACCAGATGAAACATTGCAACAGAAAAGACGCCTAGGTTCAATTTACCCTCACGCCATTTCCACCCGGAAGTTATTAACAACACTAAACCCACTGCGATATTTAAGCATGCCTGATTCATAAGCCATCCTTGCATATAACCATCGCATTCTGCTTGCAGTAAATTAGCTTATTAAACCTCTCTTACTGCAACCAGTCTCTTGAATTAAAGTGCAAGCGAGAATATCATTTGAATAAAAGCAAGTACGTCTTGACTGCACTAAACACAACAAGCATCACCTTTGACGCATCGATGATGTTATTCAACATATACGTAAACCACATCAATATCATGCTGCATGGGCCATTACACAACGCCTTCCAGGTGAGGTGCAATCAATTCAGAGAACCAATCCATGAATACAACTAGACGCCGAGAGCGCTGGTTTCGATGTGGATACAGGAGTGAAACAGGCATGGGAGCTGCAAGTAGTGTAGGAATAACCTCGATTAACTCACCACGATCCACGAAGTGCTGTACATCAAAGCGAGGTATCTGAATGAGACCAATGCCTGCGCGGCATGCAGCAATATAGCTTTCTGCGTTGTTAACAACCAAGCGGCTGGGGACCATCAGGTTCTGCGTCTTACCAGCGGCATCGATAAATTCCCATGGCAGTTCCCTACCACCAGATGGAGATGCATAACCTACCATCCAGTGTCCTTTCAGCAGGTCCTCCGGGGTTCTTGGTAAGCCATATTCATTCAAATAAGATGGGCTTGCGCAGTTAATTAATCCGATAAATCCTAATGACCGAACTACCAGACTACTGTCCTGTAGAGTTCCAACGCGCACTGCACAGTCAACTCCCTCTTGGACAAGATCAATCACCCGATCCGCAGAGCCCATTACCAGATGAAGTTGAGGGTAGCGGCGTAGTAAGTCCGGCAAAGCTGGGGCAATGAGACGCCGCGCAATGCGGCTCGGCACGTCGATACGAAGTTGGCCGCTTACCTGTTGCTCATTACTCTGGAACAACTGCTCTACATCATCTGCGTCAGCCAGCAAAGGGCGTACCCGCTGAAGAAATAGCACCCCATCAACGGTCAGGCTAACTTGACGCGTCGTTCGATTCAGTAACCGTATCTCTATCTTTTCCTCCAACTGCTGAATGGCGGCGGATACGGTAGCACGCGGCAATCCCAATACATAGGCCGCCTTGATGAAACTGCCCATTTCTGCAACTTGAACAAAGATGCGATATTGATCAAGTTTATCCATATTCCCTTCAACTCCACACGAGCATTAAACTAAATTTAGAAATTTTGGCCGAGTTTAGTCCAAAATAAGAAAACAAATAAAAGAATAGAGAACACTAGAATCTTCAACTCGCACAGATTTCCGCATGCAGAATGGCATTACTTTTAAGGTTACAGATACGCCAATTATTTCACTATAACTTTATCAGTAATGGCCAAAAATCCGATCACTTTCACATTAATTTGTACATTCACGGACCGTTCATTATGCGATGCCTTCGGAATACATGCCTTTCCCAGAAGCTCACAATCAGTACTACAATTGTGGTCAACCAGCCCATGGTGGCCATGTTGATGCTAAAAGCTATGGGCATTAATGCCATTAGCATTATTACTCCTGCCAAATGAGAAACTGGAAATGCACCATAGACAACTCTTTTGTAAATGGCACTCCCGAGCAGATAAATAGCTGGCCCAGCAAGCAGCACAGCAATCTGGGCTGCTTCCGGATCTGCATCAGGATTGGCTAGAACTAAATCATTACCTACCGCTGAGGCAATGACACCTGCGATCAAAATGGCATGAACGTAGTGAAAATACGCGCCAACACGCCCAGGGTCATCCGAACGCGTGATTGCATTCGTTGCATCTTTGCTCGACGTGCCGAAGTACAACCACCACATGGCCAAGGTACCCACGAAAGTCGCCAACAACGCTGATATTACCGAGATAGTCCAAGCTCGGGCATCGGTAAGTGTGGCACCACTGGCGAGTACTGTTTCACCTAGGGCCACAATTACAAAAAGCTGACAACGTTCGGCCAAGTGGCCCCCTTCAATGGTCCATTCCTGCGTATGAGATCGGCCCATACCGGGCAATATAAATCCGAACATTGGGGATACGTATTCGCAAGCAACAGCGGTCAGCCATAGCATCGCACGTATCTCGTGATGTGTTAACGCACCGGCAATCCAGAATACTGCGGATATTGATACCCAGCCAAGCATACGTCTGTAGTTCGGCGCGAGTGGGTGGGCAGCAGGCAGTTGCAGTGCGATGTAAGCCGTTCGCCCGACCTGCATCGCAACATAAGCACCAGCGAAGACTAGCCCTCGATCAGTGAATGCGTTTGGAATGCTTGCCGCCATAACCAATCCGAGCAGCATGGTCGTAAAAATCAATCCACGTATGCGAGGCGTCTCTGGGTCAAACCAATTAGTAACCCAGCACGTGTACTGCCAACCTAACCAAACTGCAAACCACAGAATCAGCGTTTCTAATACACCGAAAGCAGTGAGGTTGTGCAACAACTCATGGCTAAGTTGGGTAACGGCAAAAACATAAACCAAGTCGAAGAAAAGTTCTTCATAGGTCACTCGAGCATGATGACCATCACGCCGACGTAGCAAAGGATGGTAAGAAAGCTGCTTTTCTGACATTATTTTTCTGTTTTAGAGCATTGAGATGCGCCATATTGCTATCCCAGCAACTATGGTAGGCACAAAGAAGACAGCTAGGAAAATAGGAAATTCATCCCTTGCACTGTATCCAGCGAAACGAATACCTACCCACATATTGATGCCTGCCATCAATAGCCAAATCGGTATAAAAGCCTTGGCAGCCATCCCTGCCATACTTGTGCCCCAGAGCCAGCCGAACAAAACAAAGACACTTAGAAAGATGATGCCTCCGGAGATTACCGTTAGTGCACGCATGCTGATATCCCTCTATTTTCGGGGGGAGTCAAAGTTAGAAGCAGTGAAAACCGCGTGTCTCACTCAGGAGAACACGCTCAAATTCTTTGCAATATCTTTGCCAACATATGGGGGAAAGACATCAAGGGCTAAATCTGGGTTGCCAATCAGCATTGCCTTAGTGTTGCTGAGTGCATCGAAGCCCGCTTTACCATAGTACTTGCCCATACCGCTCTGGCCCACGCCACCAAAGGGCAGGCTGTCTATCCAGCAATGCAGGTTGGTTTGGTTGACGCAGCCACCGCCGAAAGACAGGCTGCCCAGCACGTAGTCGATGTTCGCCTGACTTTTGCTGAAGATGTATGCGGCCAGCGACTTTGGCTTGCGCTTCATGATTGTCACGATTTCTTTCAGGTCGGTGTACGGCATCACTGGCAGCACCGGGCCGAAGACTTCCTGCTGCAGGGCTGGATCGTCCCAAGTCGAAGGGTAGAGCACGGTCGGTTCCACGTAGCGACCGGGAACATCGAAGCGCCCGCCATGCACCACCTTGTCAGGCAAGATGTACGAGGCGACGCGCTGCGTGTCGTGCTCGCTGATCATGCGGGCGAAATCGGGGCTCAGCTGCGGGTCGGTGCCGTACATCTTGACGATCGAAGCCTTGAGCCTGGCTATGAACCTATCGGCGACGCTTTCGTGCACGTACACGTAACCCGGCGCAATGCACCACTGGCCGGAGATCGCGTTGTGGCCCCAGGCGATGCGATCCGCCGCGATGTCGAGGTTGGCGGTCTCATCGACGATGGTCGGGTTCTGGCCGCCCAGTTCCAGGATCACGGGCGTCAGGTTCTCGGCCGCAGCGCGCATCACGATCTTGCCAACGGCCGAGCTGCCGGTGAAGAAGATGAAGTCGAAGGGGAGTTCCAGAAGCGCGCTGATCTCCTCACGCCCGCCGGTGACGATAGCCACATTCTCGGGTTCGAAATACTGCGGCACGTACTTCTGAAACAGCGCCGCCGTAGCCGGCGTCGTGTTTGCCGGCTTCAGCACCACCGGGTTGCCCGCGGCCAGTGCTGCGATGGCCGGATCAAGCAGCAGCAGGATGGGCGCGTTGAACGGGCCGATCACCAACGTCGGGCCGTAGGGCTCCTTCAGGATCAGGCCGCTGTTGCCGGTGGCTTCCAATCCCTTAGGAATGGCCACCCGCTGCGGCGCCATCAGCGCCTCTAGATTCTCGCGATAGTACTTGATGTTGCCCAGCGGCACCGTGATTTCAAATAACTGCTCGAATGACGGCTTGCGGAAGTCCTGGTACAGCGCGGCGCAGAATTCCTCCTGGCGCTCGCGCAGCATCCGCTCGAGGCGATCGAGTTGGTCGATGCGCCATTCGTAGGACTTGGTAGCGTCGGTGAGGAAGCGTACCTTCTGGGCATCCAGGACGGATTGGAATTTGTTCGCCATGTCGAAAGGGCCTATTCGTCCAGGGCGTCGAGCACCAGCTCGGCGGTAAGGCCACTGCTGTATTGCTGCTGCCCGGTGATCAAGCGGCCATCGCGAATGGCGAACGGCTCGTTTGCTCCTCGGCAGAGATAAGTGGTGCCCTCGATGCGTGCTGCTTCACTTTGGATGGTGTAGTCATTCAACTTCATGCCGAAAGCCTGGTTGACGGCGTCTTCCTCTTCGTCGGTGAAACCGGTCCACTTCTTCCCTTCGGCCAGCAACTTGCCATCAGACAGGCGCGTCCAGAGCAGCAGAGAAGAGCCGTGGCAGATCAATGCGACGATCTTTCCGCTTTCGTAGAAGTCGGCAATGAGCCGGTGGAGAGCTGGATCGTCCTTGAACGTCAGCAATGGCCCGCCGCCTCCGGCAACCCAGACTGCATCGTAGTCGTCCACGTTCACCGAGCTGGTCGACAGAGTGTTCTTCAGCAGGGTGCCAAACTTCGCGTGATTCACGAAGCCCAGGGTGATCAGGTCGTCGGCATATGCGCCATTGGGCGTGCGGGGATCGCTGTGTGTGTCGATCATGACTTCGCCGCCTTTCGGTGACGCAAGATCCACCTGATGCCCGGCCTCGGTGAACATCAGAAAGGCGCGCGTCATTTCTTCGCCGAAAAAGCCAACGGGGAAGCCCTTCAGTTGAGTGGTATTGGAAACGATGGACAGGATGCGGCGCGGTTTGCGCTTCGCACTGATGCGAGTTTCTACTTTGAGGTCTGATGCCGGCATGGTTGTTTCTCTCCCTGGGTAAAGTGGGGGGCGGGAACCTGGGGGTAGATCGGCCCTGGTGCCTTCACCCCCGGCTATCAGTTGATTGGTGAAACAATGCCGCCATTGATATAGCTGGTGGTGCCCGTCATCCAGCGCGCTTCCGGCGACACCAGGAACAGCGCCAGGCCGGTGATGTCTGCGATGTTGCCCAGGCCTCCGTCGATCGACATCGACTTGAGCCAGCCGATGTTCTCGTTGGATTCGGCCGGGTAGAAGAACGAGGTGTCCAGCGGGCCGGGAGCGAGGCAATTGACCGTGACGCGACGACCACCTAGTTCCTTGGCAAGCGACTTGCTGAAGTGTTCCAGCGGCGCCTTACTCCCGGCATAGCCTGCATAGGTGGGCGCGAAGGCGGCGACCATGGTTGTGACGAAGCTTAGGATGCGGCCCTCGTCAGCGATCTTCTTGGAGGCCTCCTTGAGCAGAAAGAAGGCGGCCTTGGCGTTGACGTTGAACAGTTCGTCAAACTCCGCTTCCTCGAACTCGGCTAGGGGCTTGCGGATGATCTTGCCTGCGGTGTTGATGAGGATATCGACCTTGCCGAACTTGGAGATCGCGGCATCGAACAGCGCCGTGGCCTGCGCGGGTTTGGTGAGGTCGGCCTGGAACGTCAGTGCTTCCTGACCGTGTCCGCGCACTACAGCCGCGACGTCGTCGGCCTGCGCCTGCTTGGACGCCGAGTTGTAGTGAACCACGACTTCGGCGCCTTCCTGCGCCAGCAACTGGGCCAATGCCTTGCCCACATTGGCGGACGCACCCACGACGATCGCTGTTTTGCCTACAAAGCGGCGCGCGCCGGTGCTGGTGGCCGAGGGGAAAGTCTTGAGGACTTCTTGATGAGTGATGGCAACCATTTGAAAATCCCGCATGACAAAAATTGACCTGGTCCGCTGCTGACGCGACGAAGGGCGGCCAGGATGCTCAACTTGACAGTGGAGGTGGCCCTTGGGACTTATTTGGTCGTATAGCCACCGTTGACAAGGATGGTCTGGCCCGTGATCCACCAGCCGTCGCTCACGAGATGGCGAATGAATGGCACCACGTCCTGGATATCGGTCAGGCCGGTCTTACTGAACCCGGAGAGCGCCGCTGCCGTCTTGTGGTAGGCAACTGCGTCAGCACCTTCGGCGGGGTAGAAGAAAGGCGTGTCCATCGGACCGGGGCCAACGGCCGTCACAGAGATGCCGCGTGCACCCAGCTCCTTTGAGGCCGCGCGAGTGTAGTGCTCCACTGGTGCTTTGGTACCGGCATAGGCTGCATAGAACGGCGTGAACGCACCCAGCAGCGAGGTCACAACAGTGCAGATCTTGCCGTTGTCGTTGAGGTTCTTACCGGCTTCTTTGAGGAAGAAGAAGGCCGTCTTGGAGTTAACCGCCGTCATCTCGTCGTACTCCAATTCGCTAATCTCGGCCATCGGCTTCTTAAGCACCTTGCCCACGGTGTTGATGGCGATGTCCGGCTTGCCGACGGCAGCGATGGCATCGGCGAACAGCTTCTCCACAGCACCGGCCGTGGTCAGGTCCGCTTGAATCGCCACGGCCTGCGCACCTGCGGCTTGGACTGCGGCTACGGTGGCCTCGGCCTCAGCCTTGCTGGCCGCACTGTTGAAGTGGACGACAATGGCCTTGGCACCATGTTGCGCTAAATCGCGGGCGATTAGTCCGCCAAGGTTCTTTGCACCTCCAGCAATCAGAACGGTCTTACCCTTGATGGAATGGTCTGCCATATTAATCTCCTTGAAGCTATGCAACAAAGCTATAAGAATAGGTTGTAACGTCCAAGAGATAAACCTAAAAATTCTAGATGCACAATCCAAAAAATACATCCAATCGTTAAGGCTTGGATCTACTTGCCTATGAGCACGATAGGCGTTGTTGCTAACATCCGCGACGCAGCCACGGTAGGCTGACAAGATAAGAAAAATAAGCTGGGGTCCCGGCCAGTTTCGAACCAAGAACTGAAAGGCGTACGACGAAGCTTTGAAGGCCAAGGGCGAATTGAACATCTGGCTGGAGAAGGAAATGCAGCGGCTTTCCCCGCCAAGCGGCAAGCGCGGGCGTAGCTCAACTTCATCAGATTGCGCCATACGGTTCTGCCTGAGACTACAGCCCCTCTCTGCAAGAGCAGATTATTGTCCGTCGGAATAGCGCGTTATTCACGCTTAAGAATCTGCAAAGCCAGTTGACTGGTGAATGCTCAGTTCGAGCATAGGGAGTTTATACATTGATCGGGGCACTTAGTCAGAAGAGAAGGGCCTGAACCTCATCAAACCATCGACTCAGGATTCATTCTGCTGCTTTTACGACGTCTAGCCAAAAAAGCCGCAAAAACAATGACGCCTACTGAAGCTGGAACTGTAGTTGCGAGCCCCATAGGAACAGGGGTTGCAACAGGAGATGATGGAATTATTTGCGCTGCATCATCAATGCAAACCCTGGATACTCCACCATTACCTTCAGCGACCTGCATATTTAGCTTCAGTGAACTAATCCATTGGCCTGCTGACACCTTCACTTTCGCAGAACCAGACGAAGCGATCGGTACACCGGCTGGCAGCGAAATCACCCCTGATTGCTGAGTTAATGTATCCACTCCAATAGGAAATGGAGAAGAACTATCAGGAGGCAATGGCGACTGAACTATATCAGCATTGGTGAATGCATACGGCTGCCCGTCGATAATTACCGAAAAATCATCACCTGGCTGAAGTATATCTAGGTCAACAGTGATTGAACTTGCAAGAATCGGATGACTGAAGCTATAAGTACAGGAAATAATTGTATTCTGGAGCTCTCCAAGGGCAAGTCCATCATAAGGATACCCTGCACCCAGAATAGAACTAACTGGATTGTACACCCCATTCGCCGGATCATTCGCACAACCTGACACAGTTACAGCGCCATATATTCCTGGAAGTGCTAAGCATTGCTGTGCGGCAGTTGCGGACTGAATTGCAATCAATGTAAAAACAACAAATACAGAAGATTTCAATGGGCGAAAAATCATTTTTTACCTCCAAGCTTTATCAAGAAATTGATTGGCGCCATCTATATTCAAGCTGATTCAGCCTTATGCTCTCATCAATTGACAAAAGATTTTATATGCAAATAAAAATCACTGAAGAAACTTCTTCAAAGCCGCCAGATTAGAAAACACCAACTGACTCACTGCCATTTTTGCCAATTCTGCAACTGGACTTCAAAGCACATTTGCGGATATTTGCGGATTCTTGAGTTTGGATTCAAACTACTGAAACTTCAAACCGAAAAATACAATAATTTTGAAACACCCGTGATATTTGCTGCATGTGTCTGAAAGCTTATTGAGTTTAGAAGGGCTAACAGATAGCCTTCCTTCTTCATACATGCCTTTCATCTGGCTAAATTGGCCATAGCAGTAAATATAGCAATAAACTACGAATCAAGGCCCCCGATGACATTTAATGACAATTAATGGTCTCTTCAACTAGAACCTCTCTGCATGGTCAGTTGGAGTTTGTGCTAATGCCTAGCGAAGGCGCTGTTGCGCAAATCTAGGTCGCTACGGCGGTGGACCTTGATGAAATGGTTTGCCATACTAACCTCCTTAAAACTATGCAACAAAGCTACAAGAATAGGTTGTAATGTCCAAAACATAAACCTAAAAATTCTAGATGCACAATCCCAAAAATACATCCAATCGCTAAGGGTTGCGTCTACTTGCCTATGAGCTCGATGGGCGTTGTTGCTGAGCCAGCATAATTCTGCCTGACACCATCAAATGCTTGTTTGGCTTACCGTGCGGCGGGCCCTGGGCTTGGAGCAATCGCTATAACGTATGGCTGGACTTACTTGGGTGCCCCCGACTACAGCACGGTGTGCCGCAGGCAAAAAAATCTGGATACTCAGATGCACTACCGCCCAACCCTCATCGGCTAGCACATGCTCGCTGCCTCCACGAGCATCAAGTTCTAGAGCGAAGGAAAGTGGAAAACCAAGAAGCACGGTGCAAAGCGTCGCCGCCAGTTGCGTAAAGTGCACCCAGGCATTGATGCTGATACTTTGTAGATTTGAGCCATCGGCTGGAGCGAGACGGTCACACATCGGCCACAATTGAACTTCCAATACTGACCGCCCTGCTCAGCGTGATGCGCAGCACGTTGCGGGGCGTGGCTTCTTCGGCTTACCCTGCTTAACCGAGTGTCCAAATGAATTTGAATCTACCAACTGCAGCCGTCTTTTGCGCCTTAGTCAACTTGGCGCTCGGCATTGGCATGTGGCTGCTGTGGAATCGAGAAAAATTGCGGTATCTGTTATTTTGGAGCACTGGTTTTTTTGCTTTTGGTATTGGCGCGTTGCTACTGACATCGCAGAAGGCGTTGTTGCACAAATCCCAGTCGGAGCTGCGGTAGGCTCGGAAACGAAAAACCACCCTGAAGGCGGTTTTTTCAAATAGAAACCTCAGACAGGTTTTCCAACAGATCCCTGGTATCCTGAAGTCTGGTTCTTTTCCAGGGGAAGATTTGGTAGGCGCGATTGGACTCGAATCATAAATCCAGGGCAACCGGGTCATATCCTGTCACTTCGACGCTGGGAAGCATGCGACAGCAAGCGACCCGAATCCCCATCTAGTTCCCTGAAAAGTACCCTGGGAACTCTTGCACCATCCGCAGGCGACCAGTGTGCCGCTTGCTCCCAGCTCCAGCGCCAGGCTATCGCCGCTCCGGCGCAGCACCAGAGCGAGGCGCCTGCAGCCCTAACCCGGCGAGCCCCCCACCCTTCGCCGGGATGACCCCGCTGGCAACGCGCCCCCCACCCTTTACAGGGTTTGCGCATCATGTGGCTGGGAGACTACAGGGGTCTCGCTGGAAATGGTCGGCCGGACCCAGCTGGCGGAGCCCCCCATGGGCGAGGTGTACTGTTTTGAGGCCATCGGACGCCGGCTATCGACCCATTACAGTCAGTCATCGCACCGATGTGGATGATTGCTCCGCAGCGATTGCTGTCGGTCAACGCCGAAGAGCGAGATCACCATGACTGTCACTTTGCAATCGCTCGGTCCGAAGTCTCGGGCTCCACCGAACGACTGCGGTACGAGGAATGCCACGACAGTGCTTGCTCGAACTCAATAACGCGCAGTGATGGCTCTACTTCACGTTGCATCGAGCGCTCAGACCTTGCAGGGCCAAGTCGCTCAAGGCTTTAGCGGGTGCGGCACAGCCTTTGGCGATGATGTGGACATTCAGGCCGCTCGCTTGAGAAGACAGGGCAGTGTGGGTGACGCAGTGCTGAGTCATCATGCCGGTGAGGTAGATATCGGTGATCCCTGCTTCGCGCACGATTTGCTCCAAATTTGTTTTGAAGAAACTGTCGGCCTCACTCTTTACAACGATGGGAGCATCACCTAACGCGGTGGCAATGGAGTTGTGGGTTTTCACGCCTTCGGTGTCGGGCTTGAAAGCGGGGGCATCCGGCGAATTGACGTGCTGCACCCCTACCACCAGCCACCCATCGCGCTTCGCCTGTTCAATGGCCTCCACGGCTCCTTTGCAAGCCTCGTCGGCATTTTCCAGTGTGAATGCGCCACCAGGAAAATAGTCATTCTGAATATCGATAACGATAAGTGCTTTTTTCATTGGGTTTCCTTTTGTAGGGTTAGAGAGACTGCCTAAACTTTTAGGCAACTTCATTTCATTAGAACTTCATGACCTCACCATCCTCAGGAATCATCACCCGATCCTGAATCTTGTTCTCTTGCACAAACTCGCGTAATTCCTTGCGGCTGAGCGACATGTGGTTCACGGAATCCATGTGTACGGCCACGATGGCTGCCTTGGGTGCTGCCTTGGTGGCCTGTAGTGTGTCCTGCTTGCCCATGATGATGGGATGCTCCTCAAAACCACTCATGAGGGCGCTGCCCGTATTCAGAATCACCACGTCTGGCTTGTGCTGCTTCAATGTCTGATCCACTTCCGGACGCCATACGGTGTCGCCGGCTACATACACAGTTTTGGCTTTGGGCGCAGAAAACACGACCCCCATGACTGGGCCCATCGCCTCAGCACGTGCAGGGTCTGCAAACCACAAATCACTGCCGTGCTGGCCGCCGGTCTTGCTCAATTTCACGCCGTTGAAAGTGATAGTGCCCTTGAGGACACGCACATCCTTGAAGCCTTGACCACGAATTGTTTTGGCATCTACTTCGTTTTGCACAAACACTGGCATGTTCTTGGGAATCTGCTTTTGCGCAGCTTCATCCCAGTGATCCGTGTGGGTGTGGGTCACCACGACGGCATCGACGCTTTTCAACACGTCATCGGCCGAGAATGGCAGTTCTACCAATGGATTGCGCAATTCGCTACGGTAGGTGTTCGGAAAGCCTGGGAACCCACCCTTGGGTGAGAGCATGGGATCGACCAGGAACGTGGTGCCCGAGAAGTCGATCTTGACGGTAGCATTTCGAATTTGCTGGACCTTGACGGCGTTCGCCACAGAAGTGGTAGCTGTCGAGGCGCTTGTGCCGGAGTAGGCTGTGCCGCAGGCGATGAGCATAGCGATGCCACTCAGGGCGACGGCACTACGCAAGGGGTTCAAGACTTTCATGGGATTTTTCCTTTTCAATAATTCGCTGAATGCGCGCAATGGAGATTCCGTTTGTGCGTTGGGGTCAATTTTGCGGATAGGCTCGGTTTCGCACCATTGGCCCAAATGACAACATTAGATAAAATCGGGCCAATTTACAGCCATCGTCTCTGGAGACTCCATGCAGCCCGTCCATGTCGCAGTCCTTGCTTTCGAGGGCGTCAGCCTTTTTCATCTCTCGGTGCCGGGCATCGTGTTCGGCGTAACGCCGGCGCCCACTGGACTACCGCCGTACGAAGTGCGCTACTGCGCGCCGGCTCCCGGCCGCGTTCGCTGCGACCAGGGTGTGGAGATTGAGGTGCCCGGCGGCCTGGGCGCCATGGACGATGCCGACATCGTCATCGTCCCGGCCTGGAACCATCCCGAAAACGTTGCCCCCGCTGTCCTTACGGATGCCCTGCGCAAGGCCCACGCTCGCGGTGCCCAGGTCGTCGGCTTGTGCCTGGGCGCCTTCGTGCTGGGTGATGCAGGCTTGTTGGACAGGCGCCGCGCGACGACCCATTGGGCCTGTCGTGAACTCTTCGCAGAGCGCTTTCCGCTGGCTAACTTTCTCCCTGACGTGCTGTATGTGGACGACGGCAACGTCATTACGTCTGCCGGGACGGTAGCTGCGATTGACTGCTGCCTGAACCTTGTGCGTCAGCGTCATGGCGCCGACGTTTCCAACCGTGTGGCAAGGCTGCTGGTGACACCGCCGCACCGCCAGGGCGGACAGGCGCAATACATCGAGCAGCCGGTGCCTTCGCTGCCCAGCGAAAACCGTTTACCGGGCGTTCTGGAATGGGCGCGCGAGCATTTGTCGGAGCCGCTGTCACTGGATGTGCTGGCCGACGTAGCGCGCATGAGCCGGCGAACCTTTACCCGGCGTTTTCGTGAGGCCACGGGCATGACCTTCGTCAAGTGGCTGGCTGCCGAACGTATCGCGAGAGTGCAACAGCTGCTGGAAACCACGGATTTGCCGATTGAGCAGGTTGCGACCGAGGTGGGATTTGGCTCCGCATTGTCCCTGCGTCAACACTTTGCGGGCCAGCTGCACACTTCACCATCTGCATACAGGCGGCTCTTTTGTGAAGGCCAACACGGTGCTTTAGGCGCATCACTCGAACGAGAGAATTGACAGCCCATCCAGGCCTGTAAAACGCCGGGTCCTAGAAGACTGTGTTGGCCGATAGTACCTATTCGTTAAACGTCTGCCAACGGTAGCAACCAGTCTGAAGCGGCTGCTTGGCGGTTTTCCGCGAATGCCTGGTTCTGGCCGATAGCCGCCATCCTACCTTCGAATTGACCAGGCGCACCAGCAGCCTCACGGGCCAGCGACAGGCTGGAAGCAGCCCTGGCACCTTTCGGTCTGAGCTCAAAGCGCCCCGAGTTCAAACTTCAGTGAGAAAAATTCAAAACTCACGGAGAACCGACATCAAACTTCAGTGAGAAAAATTCAAAACTCACGGAGAACCGACACTCGCGGACAACCGACAATTTGCATGTGGTGATCTAGGATCTCATTGATCTTGCAAATTCGTGTCCTTGCAGATCAAGGACATTTGCAGAATCATTGAGAACGGTCGATCCAGCCATTCTCACACTCTAGCAAAGATCCTACGCACCTGGCCAGCTGGCCGAGCTCGTTCCGATGGCGGCTTGCGACCCTCTGCTGACGTTCGTGTCTCGGTGAGCAATGTCTGCTGCGCAGCGGTTGCTGCCGGTCGTAGCCGGGCACCGAACTCGCAGTATGGGCCACATTGCTGTCATCGGGCCACCTCGGAGCGGGCAGACGCAATGGCCGGTATGGAGCATTTCCATGACATAACCAGCGTCAGTGCTCCATGCCAGGATATAGACTGGTTAGCCAAGGAGAGGGGAAAAAATGCATTTAGCCAAACTGGTCATTAAGAATTTCCGCAAACTCGCCCACGCGAAGCTGACTTTCCAGCCCGGCTTGAACGTCTTAGTTGGGGGAAATAACGTCGGCAAGACGGCGGTCGTCGACGCGTTGAGAGCTCTGCTGTCTGGCCACGACGAGCCATACCCCCGGGTCGATGAAGACGATGTGCACAGGCCACCTGGCGGCACCCCCGCTGGCGAAATCGTCTTCGAGTATGTCTTCAGCGGTCTGGATCCCGACGACGAGGCGGACTTCCTCGCAGCCCTGGTGCCCGACGGCGATGGCAAGCTGGAAGCGCACATCACGATCCGCTATTCCGAGCCCGACAAAGCTGGCAGGCTCCGCGCGAAGCGCTGGTGCGGCGAGCACGAAGACGTCGGCCTCACGGCAGACATGATGGAGAACTTGCGCGGCGTCTACCTCCCCCCGCTTCGGGACGCATCGCAGGGGTTGAAGCCGGGGCGGACCAGCCAGTTGGCAAGGCTGCTGCAGCTTTTGGCAACCGAGGCGGGCATCGAGGGCATCAACAAGGCGCTACAGGGGCTGGATGGCGAACTCAAGAAACATTTGCCAATCGTCAGCGCGCACGAGGCGATCAACAGCCGCCACCAATCGATGCTGGGGCCGCAGTTGGCGCAACTGCTTGATGTGGGCCTGAGCGCGAGCGACTTCAAAAGTCTGAAGTCTAGGCTGTCCTTACTGGTTGATGCCTTTGAAATCGAGCAGAACGGCTTGGGTTTCAACAACCTGATTTTCATGGCGGTGGTGCTGAGCGAGCTCACGAAGAATCCCGACTCGTGCTATCGCGGGCTGGTTGTTGAGGAGCCGGAGGCCCATCTGCACCCGCAACTGCAGGCGGTATTGCTGCAGTACCTCGAATCCATCAAGGCCGTCGACGGCGAAAAGCCAGTCCAGCTGTTCGTAACGAGCCATTCGCCAAACTTCGCCAGCATCGCCAATCTGGAAAGTCTGGTGTGCCTGGTCGAAACGGACGGATCCGTCGCAACCTTCTTCCCGCGCGATGTTATGTTCGAGAAGGGCAAGCGAGAGAAACTTGAACGCTATCTGGACGTCACACGCGCCGAGTTGTTTTTCGCGCGTCGAGTCATCTTTGTCGAAGGTGCGGCCGAGCTGATGATGGTCGACGCGCTGGCCAAGCGCATCGGATACGATCTGCGCCTGCATGGCGTGAGCTTGATCAGCGTGGAAGGGTTGAACTTCGATTCGTTCCTGCCTCTGTTCGGTGAAAAGGCTCTGAAGATTCCAATTGCTGTCTTGACCGATGCCGATCCCGTTGTACCCAAGTCGGCAAAGAAGACGGATGGTGCGGCCGATCCGGGGATGGCCGCCGCGCAGGTGGGGGCCGCGGCTGTCAGCGCCGGAGATCCGCTCGAGGATGAGGACGACGATGCCGAGCCCGTGTACCCGGCGCCTGGCGACGTGATCACCGTATCCGCCAACACCGCCAAAATGAAGGCCTGCGAGGACGCATATGTGCAGGTGTTCTACGGCCTCAAGACCTTCGAATACGATTTGGCCCTTGAGTCCACCAATAGGGAACCGATGCTGGCGGCTCTGAAGGAACTGCATCCAAGGATCGCAACTGCTCTGACCGCGACCGTTAACGCGGCAGCGGACGACACGGCCAAGGCTAAGGCACTGTTCTGCGGCATGTTCGAACGGCCAAGAAACAACGTGCAAAAAGGCAGCTTCGCCCAGGCGCTAGCGCAAGTCATTGCAGATCCCAAGCAGCCCTTCACCGTGCCGGCCTACATCCAAGATGCGATCAAGCATGCCTGCCAGGCAGCTAGCAAGCCATGAGCGCGCTAACACCAGACCAACGGGCAGTCGTCGACGCCCCCATGGCGCCCCTGTGCGTCATTGCGTGCGCAGGCAGCGGCAAGACCAAGACGGCAGTGCAGCGCCTCGTCCAAGTGCGTCGAAACCTCGGCAACGCGCGCGGGCGTGTCGCACTATTGTCGTTTTCCAACGTAGCCGTCAACACGTTCCGCAAGGCCTACGAAGTGCTGGCTCGCGACCTTCCGGCTGGTGTTGGCCGGGACCGGGTTGAGATTGACACGCTGGACGGGTTCATCACCAGCACCATTCTTCGCCCTCACGGACATCGCACGATGGGGTCATCCCAGGCGGCTTACCTCGTGACAGGCGGCGAGACGTTTCTGGCCGGCTTCACGTTCAAGACGCCAACGTATCCGATGCCAATCACGGAGCTGCTTGTCGCTTTTATCGAGGGCAAAGAGTGCTTCTACTACAGGCGCAACTATACGCTTGAGTTGGTGTCCAACCTCGCGGCCCGCGACCTCATCGGCCGCCTTGGCAAGTCCGGTGCGTACACCCACGATCTCGGACGCTACTGGGCGTACCGTGCACTGAAGGAGCGCCCGGAGCTTTTGAAGGTGGTAGTTCGCCGCTACCCGCACATCTTGATCGACGAAGCTCAGGACATCGGTTCGGTGCACCAGGCCATCCTGCAGTTGCTAATCGAGGCCGGTGCGTGTGTGACGCTCATCGGTGACCCCAACCAGGGCATCTACGGCTTCGCGGGCGCAGACGGCAAGTTCCTGAGTGAGTATCAAGGGCGCCCGGATGTGCTGCCGTATTCCTTGAAGCGAAATTTTCGGTCAGTGCCCCAGATCGTAAGCATCGCCAATGGGCTGTGCGGGCGCGATGACATGGCTGAGCGAGCCGCGCCCGCCACACTGCATGGCGCCTTCTTCACGGGGTATAAGCGTGACCAGCATGCCCAACTGATCACTGCTTTTCAGGGGGCGCTAACGGTTGCGGGTGCCGACGCCAAGCGTTCAGCCGTGCTCTGCCGTGGTCGCGCCTTGGCCGAGCAGATCCGCGGAGACGCGGCGCCTGCCGGCCAAGGCACCGTGAAGGTTTTTGCAGCGGCCGCCGTGCTGCGTGATCAGAAAAACGATTTCCAGAATGCCTTCCAGCGCGTGGCCATTGGTGTCGCTGCATTGCTGGACAAGCCGCCGCATGGCCTCGTGAGCTACGTCACTCAGCCGGGAACTCCACCGGCCAAGTTCCTAGAGGCACGCGCGTTGCGGCGCGAAATTTGGGCCTTCACGCGCGATCCGAAAGTCGGGTTGCCATCTGCCTCCCTGACTGCTGACACGCAATGGCATCCGCAGTTCGTGGTCAACATCAAGATCTTGCTCGATAAGCTCCAGACCAAGTTCGGGCTAACGCCCGCCGCCAACATCGGCCTCAAGTTGAAGAAGACCGGCCTGCCAAATGCTGCTCTGTCGAGTGCCAAGGATTTGGCCGATAACGAGGCGGCCTCTCTGCGAGTCGACACCGTGCACCAGGCCAAGGGAGAAAGCCTGGACGCCGTTCTCTACATGACCCTCAAGGACCACGCCGAGGAACTGCTCGCAGGCGTAGGCACGGAGGTCGGGCGCATCGGGTACGTCGCGTCTACTCGCGCCAGAGATCTCCTGTGGGTCGCAGTTCCGAACAACGCGCTGAAAGATCTGCGCCCCTTGTTTGAGGCCAAGGGGTTTCAAGAAGTTGACTGATGATGGTGGGTGTCCGATGCGCTCAAGAAGGCCGAAGATCACGCGGGGCAAAAAAATATCGATCCAAATGCGCTGTTGCAGGCACGGCTATTTCCCGACATGTTTCCGCTGGTACGCCAGGTACAGATTGCCTCGGACTTCTCCAAGGGCATTGTTTCCCGCCTGGCTTGTGCCAAAGTGCCATCTGGGCTCGACATGGAGGTCAGCTTCACCGACCTCGAGGCGTTGATCGCCCAGGCATTGGCTCATCTCGAATCCTTCAAGCCCGAGCAATTTGATCTCAGCGAAAGCCGCGAAATCGTACTGCGCCCCGGCACGCCCAAGGAAAAGAAGCTAACCGCCAGTGCCTATCTTCTGCACTATGGTCTGCCGCCGTTCTTCTTCCAAGTGACTACCGCCTATGCCATCTTGCGTCACAACGGTGTTGAGATCTGTAAGCGCGACTATATGGACACCTACGAAGACGAGAGATACCACACAGCCTCTGCAGTAACCAATGCCTTCATTGCTGCACGATTCCAGCCAATAGTAGACGGAGGCGCAACTTACCCAAAACAGCTCCAATTTCAAAGACTGTTTTGTAGGGTAGATTCAACCGGCAATTGCTGGAGCATTAGGTCTCGAACTACCGTGTTGCGTGCTATATGGGCATTGGCCGGCTGGTGTCGGAGTTGCGCGGCATCTAATGTTTGGCCAAGGTGGAGCCGAGGAGCCCAAACCGAGCGTACTCGTCGCTCGCCAATAGCGCATCTGAAAAATTCTCTGCTACGCTGACACGATTCAGACAGACCGCTGTCTCGAAAATTTCTCAGGGAAAAATATGGCAAAAGGCGGCAAATCAAAAAAGAAACGTTCAACCTCGGAGAGAGGCCCCTTTCTTACAGAATTCCCATTGAACGGCATTTCTCTAGACATTCGGCGCGAGGTTGCGCAAGAATTGATGCGGCAGGAGACGGCGAAATTCGATGAGCTTCTGCCCAAGCTGGTCGATCTGGTCTCCCGAGTTGATCCACTGCACTCCGTGGCTTTGATGTCTCACTATGGCCTCATGGCCGCCCCGAACAAAGAGGAATCAAAACTTGCCCGAGCACGGACGGAGGTGCAGCAGGGACACATTGAGTTCCTACAAGCTCTTGGACTGAGAAATCCCCTGCGCAAAGGCATGGAGTTTCCGAAGCCCGAATCGATTCAGAGCTTCTTTAATTGGTTGCCCGAGCTGTTCTCCGCTTACCAGCAGATGCAAGCAGGCCCGCGCCAGACTCCACGCGATATGGCGGCAAGTGCGGGTGAGGTAGACGTGACGCAAGTTCAGGCCTTCTTAAGAACGCACACATCGGCGGTTCGCAATTGGGGCTACTTCGGTAGTGTCATGCGGATATCGAGGGACTTGTTTTCACGGATTGACGACGACTACGAACGCATGGCGGGCATGAAGCTCACCAAAGTGGTGGACGTGTTCGAGTGGTTGATCCGGCGGCATGAAGATAAAGTTAATGCGCACGGCAAAAAATTTCGCGAAGTATTTCAGGAAAAGACGATACCGAAGATCGTCGACGCGTTCTTCGCAGCCTTTCAATTCACCGGAGATGTCGAGTTCTATCGCAGCGGGCTGCCTCAACCGGGCATGACTAAACAGCACGCCATGGCGGCACTAATGCCTTTGGCAGACCGGTACTTAGGTGCTGAATGTATCGTTACAAACGAGGAAATTTCCGCAGGCATGGGCTTGGAATTGGACGCAGTTTCGATCCTAACCAACCGGCTAAGCCTTGCTCCTGGTGATTTGAGCGACCAAAAGCCAGAGAGCTTTTTCCTCAATAACCCCGTGTGGCTCCGGCCCCTTGTCTACATGGAGAAGGGAACCTACTTCTGCGCTTTGCCGCAGACACTGATGAGTTTCGTCATCCCCATAGTCGACGAACTACTGAAACCCTTTGGGCGACTTCCGGAAAAAATGAGTAGCGCCCGGGCGAACTATCTAGAAGATGAGGTGGTACGCCTGTTCAGCACCGCATTTCCCAGCGCAGGCCTTCATCGTGGATTCAAGTGGCGCGAAGGTGTACAGGAGTTTGAGAGCGACCTGGTCGTTCGATTCGACACCACCATCCTGCTCATCGAAGCCAAATCTGGCAAGGTGTCATGGCCGGCGCTTCGAGGGGCGCCCGCGAGATTAATCGAACATGTGAATACGCTGATCGTGGAGCCCTCCGATCAATCAGGTCGCCTTGCAGCGCGCATCGAGGAGGATATTGCCCGCATCGACAACGGAGAAGCGCCACTTCTGAACTTCCCTCTCCCTCTGCAAGGTGCGACTTGCGTTGTACGTCTGTCGGTCACCTTGAATGACTACGCAACGATTCAGAGCGTCCCAGGAATGCTCTCAGAAGCGGGCGTCCTGAGGAATTCCTACCCATTGGCGCCTTGCTTCTCTCTCGCGGACTTGGTCGTAATGTTGGATATGCTGGAGTCGACCTACCTTCGGCTGCACTATCTTCGCAGGCGCGCGGAGTTGACCCTCTCGCTCAACACCATCGGCGATGAAGTGGATACTTTGGGTCTCTACCTTGACACCTCGCTCAACCTGGGAACCTTGGCGCCGAAGACGAGCAGCATCATCACGACCGGGTACTCGCAGAAAATTGACCGCTACTACGCCACAAGAGACGAAGGACTATTTGCGAGAAAGCCGAAGCCAGCTACGTCGGACTGGTTCATGCGGCTATGTAAGCAGGCCCAAGAACGCAATAAAAGTGGCTGGAGCGAAGTCGCATGTGCTTTGCTTTCTATTGCCCCGACAGACCAACGCGAGCTCGAAAAGCGTGTTCGAGCTCTGGCAGTCAGAATCCGAAATAGAAAAGCATTGAAGGGCGGGCAAGACACCATTATTCTCATTCCACCGCCATGGATCAACCAAGCCATCGCGTTTCAAGTTAGGTGTAGTGATGGTGATGGGCCCTATGGAGGTAATGCAGAAAATATCGCTCAGCAATCCTTCGATTCTGACCATGTCAAGCGCTGCATGGTGGTCGTTGTGGATGCGATGCACCGTGATCTACAGTACCTAAGCGTTAGCATCTGTACGGCATTGGAAAGAGATACGCCGACGGCCATCTTTTTGCCTACAACCCGCATTCTGGTCACAGACGCGTAGCTTGGTTGGGTCGGATGAGTAGTTTACGCTAGCAGGGTATGCATCCGACGATGCTGGATAGTGTGCAGCGTGAATCGCCCCGACTTGGCTAAACACTTTTGAGTCAATGTCCGGAATGTGGCGCTGCGGACTTTGAAAAGGCAAGGCCGAATGTCGCAGATCAGCCTTATGCAGTCGCCTGTGGGCAGGCTTTCCAAGACTGCATCTGGCCGTTTGCAGCCTGATGTTAATTTCCGTGACCTCCAGTGTAGGCGGGAAAAAGCAACAAGGGGGTGTCGAGTAGGACTCGACAGTGCCAGTTTGCGATTGTGTGCACACTGACAGTTTTGGCCAACGCTGCGAAAACCGCTGGCTGTCCACGTAGAACAGGGCTTTGTCAATCTGGAACGGGGGTTTGTCAACCTTCACCCCCAGAACTGCCCATGCAACAGCTTCATCCGGGGCGCCAGTGTCTCCGGGCGTGCTGCATGTGCAGGACAGGCGTGGTGCCAATGCTCACATGCTCATACCAGATATGAAAGGCGCGGGCTTTGGGCAGCATCTACGCCGTATCCCTGATCGCCCCAGCGATGGAGCTGGCGGTAAAGCTGAGGGCTTCTGAATGCTCATTCATGACCCGGGCCAGGGACTGACCGGGCACGCTTTTTTCAATATGCAGGCTCTGGATCATTTCTTAATCACCCTTCGACGGTGGCTCCAATCCATATTAGTGCACTCTATGTAGCTGCGACTATTTGCAGTCGATGTTTCGTGATTGCAGACACCGAAATACCATGACCGCATCTATCGTCAAGATCGCTTGTCGCATTGACGCTGAGACGACATGAATCGACGCAAACAGGCACCAATTCTGTCAATAACTGTCAAAAATGAAATTTCTCCTTCGTATAGCTCTATGATAAATATTTTGCTCGGGAGCTTAAATGATTAAGAAGTCCATCTCTCTTTCTATAGTTTGTTGCTTATTTTCTCCAGCCTATAGTGCCGAGATCACAATCGAGCCCAACTCAAATTATTTTGAAAACTGGAGGTTCAGCGCTTTCGAACCTGCCGGCCAAGGTCTTTACTATTACGATGGCTCTGGCAACAGAGGGCCAAATTCACTCCCTTCGGGGGGTGGTCAAAATTCAGGCACATTAGATGGGAGAGCAATATCTTGGACTGTTCCCGAGCAAGATGCCGCCCGAATAACTGCGGGCGTTTTCACCTCCAATTACAATACCTTCGGAACAAACCTTCCTGCTGGAATTTTTGGACCCAATCCAACCCCGAGACCCGGCCAGGGTTTTTTGAACAGAGGTAATGGTCAGTTTAGCTCAGCAACGCCATTCCCTCTTGGAACAACACTCTTCTTTCAAGACGTTGACTCATCTGAAACTGCAGCTTATCGCTTCTATGACTGCGCAGGAAACTTCATAGATGCTGGTGATTTTGATTTCCTAAAAATCTCCACAATCAATACCCCAAATCATTCTATTCAAGGAACTACACCTAATAGATATTGGAACATAGTGACAACTGTAGCCGGGAACGACCCAAATACGGTGAATGGTATTTCAATTCGCTCGCCCTCCGTCTGCCGAATTGACATTCAAGGTACACGTCCTGGAACCGGCGGCAGTATTAATTACTTCCTTGGTGCTCCGCCCAATGTAGTTCCGACTGCTGTACCCACGATCTCGGGAACGACTCAAGTTGGCGCCACGATTACAGGCACGTATACATATTCAGATAATGAATCGGATATTGAAAACCCAGCAGAAACGATATATAAATTCGTGACTAGCTCGAATGCTGCGATTGCAAACTCCGCTGAAGGGACGACTGTTGCTAGCGGAACAACTGGAGGTGCTTCAGGCAGCGTTCCATACACTCTCCAATCAAGTGACTTGAATTTATATATTTACTACTGCGTAATTCCTGCAGCCCAAACGGGTGCGTCGCCAGGGGTAGAAGTATGCACTGCAGCTTCTGGTCCTATCACAGACAAGCCTATCCCGCCAACGCCTACAACCCCGACCGCAGTGCCTACTCTTGGCGCCTGGGGTTTGATCTCGATATCATCGATTTTGGCTGGGTTCGGACTGATGCGGAGCCGCAGGCGTTCTGCGTGATAAACGTGTGATGCACAAGAGCCACCTTCGGGTGGCTTTTCTTTTGCCTGCTTGCCGGCTGTTGCAAGCCGAGGCCCCTACCCGCCTCTGATCTCCCCTTTTTCTACAGCCCGCTGTAGCGAGTTTTTCGGAGGCTCAAGTAGGGCCACAAATGCGTTACCACACAGGCAAGTACTTACCCGGAGGGATGTGGTTTGAGGTAGCGAATAGTCGCATTTCTATCTATGCTTTGTGTTCCTCGAATTCATTGGTCAACGCGGGAGAAGAATGATGTTGAAGTGTCTCGGCAAGATAGTAATCCTCGGCGCTGTCGCCGGCTCAATGCAACTAGCTTTCGCTGCGCGTCAATGCTTGGCACTTCCGGGCACCTACGGAGCAGTCACTGTGACAGGCTGCGAAAATGACCCGGCCAATGGCATCTTCAACCCCGTAAGCACTGTCCTTGGAGCTGACTACCCTTATGACGGAGTTGCACTGGGTCAGATGTCTGGAAATCTCACCTGCACTTACGGATTCAGCCACTCCATTGCAAGCAACTCGATCACGATTGATGTTGACATCATCAATCCCGTCGATCGCTTCTCAGTTGAACTAGATGGCCAGCCTTACGCCTTTACAGCTTCAGATATCGTGGTGACACCTCTGCCGCTGTCTACCATGGGCACGGAAACAATCGAAGCTCAGGGTGGTGCTGTGCAAAACGCAGCCTCAACCTCGGGATCTTCAGGCACTGTCAGACTTGGTGCCTCGGCTCCTGCGCGCATCTCTACCTTGAAGCTCAATATGGATTCAAGTGGCGGAGGTGGACCAACCCGCGTGTGCATCGACGATGCCGCCGTTGTCGTCCCTCCGGCAGCACCAACCCCTGTTCCGAGCACTAGTTTGTGGAGTCTCTTGGCTTTAGGCCCCATGATTGGTCTAGCTGGCATTGCGGGATTCTCCAGACGCCGCAAGCAGTGACAACCAACCGCCTCCGGGCGGTTTTTTAACGCCCTCTGCAGGCTTGGTCGCTGTCGTCACCGCTCAGCCGGCGCTTGATGGTAAGCGTCCGGCGAACCCGTCTTGATCTGAAGCTGCCCCTCTCGCAAGATCGTGTGCACGCAACAGATCGTGCACCATGCTCAAAGAAATAGAGATTCCCAGATACCCGACCCGTCGCACGCATAGGAGGCGTTGTTGCATAAATCGGCCATAGGCCGAGGCATCCCCAGCCCCAGATGCAGTTATGCAGCAGCGACCCTCTGGGGTGTGCCCAGCGCGGTAAATTGATATGAGGATTGACGCTCGAATATTGAGCTCGGCCACCTGCCGCTCAAACGTCCTGGCCATCACTTTCTCACCCAGGCGCTTAAAGCAATTCATCTTGGTCTCCACCAGCGACCTTCGGTGGTAGCCGCTCCAGCGTTTCCAGATAGCTCGCCCCAACTGCCTACACGCCTTGACCGCCGCATTGCGGTGCGTAAATGCCAGGCCTTTGCGCAGCTTCGCTCCTTTGCGCGGTGGGTTGATTGGAATAGCTCCCCTTAGGTAGCAGGCCTCATGTACATCCTTGGTGTCATACGCCCCATCACCGGTAAAGCTGGCAACCTGTTCATGCCTGGGGATTTGGCCCAGTAGGGCAGCAGCCATTGGCGAGTCGCCCAATTCATTGGTGGTCACTGCAATGGCTCGTATCTGCATTGTCTGCGCATCAATACCCAGATGCACCTTGCGCCACTGGCGGCGACGCTCGGTGCCGTGCTTTTTGGTCTTCCACTCACCTTCGCCCAAGAATTTGATGCCCGTGGAGTCAGCAAGCATATGCAAGCCCTTGGTACTTGCCTTGTAGTGCACCTGCACGTCCAAGCTCTTTTGCCTGCGACACACTGTGCTGTAGTCGGGGGCGGTCCACGGCAAACCCGCCATTCGCAATAGCGACTGCACCAAGCCTAGTGTCTGACGCAAGGGCTGGCCAAACAAGCACTTAATGGTCAGGCAAAACTGGATGGCTGCATCTGAGAAGGTTGGACTGCGCCCACGCTTGCCTGTGGCCTGAGCCAGCCACTGCATGTCCTTATCCAGCCAGATGGCAAGGTCCCCTCGCGCCTTCAACGCTGCGTTGTACGCCTTCCAGTTCGTTGTGCGGTACTTACTCCGACCCCAGCTCGTCTCTTTCATCGCTCGAGCCTACCGCAGCTGGAGCCTGGATTTATGCAACAACGCCTTTCAAATCCCCCACTTTACAAAACGGAAAAATATTAAATTTTTATTAATTTTTCGAATTGTCAAATGAATAATGCCTTATTTCTTAAACACCAACTTAATGACATCTTTTGACGCCTTCTTCCACCCAAAAGGTCGCGGATCGACTAGCATACTTAATGCTCTTGAATAATCAAGTGTTAAGCCCGGCGTCCAGGCCATTGTTATGGCTCGCTTTCGTATTTGTGCAGCAACCCATAACTCAGGTGTTACTAAAACCCTCAATAAACTCAACCATCCTGTACGCGGGCCATGCAATCTAAAAATCGCACCATCAATTGCTGCTTCAAGAGCATTGGATACCGAACTTGAGCAATTCCTGTGCGTCAAATTATATGTTTTTTCAGATTGATATTTTTCCCAAAATTTCTTTAATTTCAGTGGATCATAATTTCTGATTTTAATCTGGAAATTGGATGGGCACCACGCCGCAGATTCCGTAACGTAGTCTG
>Ga0308165_1001480_pt1 | contig 32598 bp, 35 predicted proteins | sample PhyWR2_FD_201032 | JGI IMG/M metagenome (GOLD analysis project Ga0308165, IMG submission 201032) | Phyllosphere microbial communities from UC Gill Tract Community Farm, Albany, California, United States - DLSLW.R2 | ecosystem: Host-associated > Plants > Phyllosphere > Unclassified | place: USA... | reverse complement strand
ACTGCGTTAAAATTGAAGTGATAAAAATGATAGGGCTCATTCGTTTCGGAATAAACGATTTAGGTTGATGAATTTCATCAATCAGTAAATGGGTTCCCCGTTCAATGGGTGATCCATATTTTTTAATGAGATAACCAATACCAAACCCGATAAAGGGTAAGAAATAAATGAGCCAGTGATGCAGGCTTCTTACTTTATTAGAGATATCAAAAGCGACAAAAATTAAAGTCGATGCTAGCCCCGCGACGACTCCAATCACAATCGATATGACGAGCCAATAGACACTGTATTTTAGAATTTGATCATATTCAGATGAAGGTAGAATTTTCATTCGCGTTCTTCAATTCGCCTTTGAGTGGATGATAAATTCTCAAATTTTTTTATGTTGCCAGCTCATTAAGTGAGAAATGCTTAAACTGGGCTAAAAATTAAAGCCCGCATAAGCGAGCTTTTATACAGTGATTAATTTTGATATCACTAAACTGTGATAAATATCTCATAACCAGCACAAGCTTTCAAGTTGAAAATAGTTAACGACAACTGCGAAAAATGGTTAATTTACTTGATAGATAAAAATATATTCCGACTGACCTGACTAAATTAAAATCTAGTCAGGTGAAATCATTTATTTAAACTTAATTAATGCACCCAATGACAGTTTCTGCATGGCAGGTCGCGCCCTTCTCTGCGCTCATCTGAATAACGCCACTACGGTGTGCAAGTACCTGAACTTCCATTTTCATGGCTTCCATAATGGCAACCACTTGCCCTTCTGTCACTTGCTCATCATTTTCGACCTTCCAAGCGCTAATCACACCATTAATCGGGGCAAGTAAATGTTCGGCACTCACTTCTGGCTCATTAGTTTGTGCTTGAACTGTTGTTGCAGGGCCTTGTGCAAACATGCCCGCTGGTAAACCTAAGCGGTGTAACTTGCCATCAATTTCAATGTAGCTGAGCAACATCGGTTGTTGGTGGTTTGGAATACCACGTTTGGTTGGCTTTAACTCTTGTTTAAAGTCGTTTTCGATCCAACGGGTGTGTACATTAAACTCATCTGTAAAGTCAGGTTCATTGAGTACCGCACGGTGAAAGTCTAAAACCGATGCTACGCCTTCAATTTTAAATTGTTTTAAAGCACGTTTAGCGCGGGCAATTGCAACTTCACGGGTTGGACCAGTCACAATCAGTTTTGCCATGAGCGAATCAAAATGACTCGATACTAATGAACCAGTGCGAACACCTGTATCCACTCGTACACCATTACCAAACGGCGCATCAAACAAGCTCAACACACCAAACGCTGGAATAAACCCGCGAGCTGGGTCTTCGGCATTAATTCGAAACTCAATCGCATGGCCTTGTGCTTTTGGTGTTTCATTAATGGAAAGTTCATGGCCCTGTGCAACACGAATTTGCTCTACCACCAAATCGACTTTTGACGTTTCTTCAGTAACTGGGTGCTCAACTTGCAAACGGGTGTTTACTTCTAAAAATGAAAGTTTGCCGTCACGGCTCAATAAATATTCAACCGTTCCTGCACCCACGTAGTTTGCAGCCTGACAAATGTCTTTTGCCGAGCTTAAAATTTGTTGGTAAATCTCTTCGCTAATAAACGGCGCTGGTGCTTCTTCGACTAACTTCTGGTTACGGCGTTGCAACGAGCAATCACGTGTGCCAATTACGACAATGTTGCCGTGTTGGTCGGCAATCACTTGAGCTTCTACATGGCGTGGTTTATCTAGATATTGCTCGACAAAACATTCACCACGACCAAAGGCAGCTTTTGCCTCTCGGACTGCCGACTCATAAAGCTCTTTCACTTCTTCGAGTTTCCACGCAACTTTTAAGCCACGGCCACCGCCACCAAATGCGGCTTTAATGGCAATAGGTAAACCAAATTGTTTGGCAAACTCTAAAGCTTCATCTGCATTATTAAGTGGGTCTTGCGTACCCTGAACTAACGGCGCACCGACAGAAGCAGCAATTTTACGTGCTTCGATTTTATCGCCTAGTTTTTCAATGGCACTTGGGGATGGCCCTACCCATTTTAAGCCTGCATCAATCACGGCTTGGGCAAATTCGGCACGCTCAGACAAAAAGCCATAACCCGGATGCACCATAGTCGCTTTCGATTTTTTTGCAACTTCGATAATAGCTGGAATATTTAAATAGGTTTCACTGGCGGTAGCACCAGCCAAGCCCCATGCTTCATCTGCGAGTTCGACATGCATGCTGCCAATGTCGTCATCTGCATATAACGCGACCGATGAAATGCCCATATCACGGCAAGCATGAATAATACGAACGGCAATTTCACCACGGTTAGCAATCAATAATTTTTCTGTATTCATCATTCATTCTCAAAATCTGTAAATTCGGCAATTTTTTTAAATTTGATGTGGCAACCTGCTGGTATCTGCGCCACCAAATCCCAATGGTGTTTAGCAACAGCGCCAATGACTGGATACCCGCCCGTTAAAGGGTGATCATTCATAAACAAAACGGGTTGTCCACTCGGTGGAATCTGCAAAGCACCAATGCATGTGCCCTCACTTTCCAGTTCATGGGTAATTTTGCGCGTTAAAGGCTGCTCCCCTGAAAGTCTTAGCCCAACTCGGTTGCTTTCATTGGTCACAAGCCATTCTTGCTGACATAGCAATTCAATGCTGGCTTGTTCGAACCAGTCTGTGCGTGGCCCCATCACAATATCTAGCTCAACCAACTCGCCAGCTTTTGGCAAATCGAACTTGCCCACTTCATTTACACTAATGTTGGCTGCCTTCACTTGTCCTAGATGAATCGTATCTCCAAGCTTTAAAGGCTCTGGACCTAACACCGCCAAGCTGTCAAACGAGGCACTATTCAGCACAGGTTCAACGTCTATGCCACCACGAACTGCCAAATAGTTTCGAAGCCCTACTGTTGGTGGCTGAATTTGAAATTCATCGCCTTCATCCAGATCAATCGGCTGATAGCTTGCAAAGTCGGCTGTTTGACCATCAGCAAATTTCACACGAATGGTTGAGATTGCACCTGCAACCGCAATCACGGCTGCATGCTGCATTTTGGCTTTTAAGCCACCGTTTAAAACTTCAATTACGGGTGTATCGGTTGGATTACCTACAATACGATTGGCACTATGCATGGCAGATAAGTCCATTGCACCTGCAACCCCAACGCCAATATTGGTCTGGTTTAAGCGCCCTTCATCTTGAATGAGCATCTGTAGACTCGGCGCAGTGATCGTAAACAGTGGCGTAGATTGTTTCGGCTCAACCGTACGAGTAATTTGCTGCGGTACATTTACGGTTATTGGACTATGCGAAACATCCTCAAAATGTACGGTCATGCCCGGTAAAAGTAGTGCTGGATTTGTACGCTCTAAATCCCACATTTTTTCCGATGTTGTACCAATAAGCTGCCAGCCACCCGGACTGTCTTTTGGGTAAATACCAGAGTATTTTCCAGCCAAGCCCAAAGAGCCTGACGGTATTTTTTTACGCGGAACTGTTAAGCGTGGAATATCAGTAAAAGGCCGATCGGGACTGCTCATATAAGCAAAGCCCGGCGCAAAACCAATAAAAGCAACATTCCAGACGCTTTGGTGATGTTTTCTAATCAAATCTGCCACAGACAAACCTTGTAACTCTGCAACTTGAGCAAGGTCTTCACCATCGTAACGGATCGGTACAATTACTTCTTGGCCGCTACGCTCAAATCCAGAATCAATTTTGAGGCTCTGAATTGAAACAACCAGCGTTTTAAAATTGGTTTCGATCTCGTTAAAAAAAACCAAAATTGTTTTTGCAGCAGGGACTAAGTCTTTAATTCCATTCAATTGCGTATTTAGCAATTTATTGTACAACGCCAAAGTTTCCTCTAAGCTCGCAAGCTCAATCAGAAAACAATCAGCGTTTACCGATAAAAAACGCATTTGCTTATCCTTTTTAATTCTTCTTTAGACTAAATTAGCCAATCCAAGCACGGTCAGGAATGTCGGTAATAAACATGTAACCCGGTGCATGGCTAATCGCAAAAGGAATTTTCGAGTTCATCACTGCTGCTTGCGGTGTTACCCCACATGCCCAAAACACTGGAATTTCACCTGTTTCAATACGAGAAGCATCACCAAAGTCAGGTTTGTTTACGTCCAAAATTCCTAAGCTTTCAGGGTGCCCAATATGTACAGGCGCACCATGCACGCTTGGCATACGCGCGGTAATTTTTACAGCTTCACTAATTTGATGAGATGGGATTGGTCGCATTGAAACCACCATATTTCCAGAAATACGCCCTGCTGGTTGGCACTGAATATTGCTCAAATACATCGGCACATTGGTGTCGTCATGAATATGGCGAACTTCAATGCCCGCGTCTTGCAAAGCTGTTTCAAACGAGAAACTACAGCCAATTAAGAAAGTCACCAAATCAGGATGAGCGTTATAAATCTCGCTTGCATCGGTCACTTCATCGACCAGTTCGCCATCTTTCCAAACGCGATAACGTGGAAAATCGGTTCGGATGTCTGAATCTGCCGCAAGCTTAGTTGCATAGATGCCTTCTTCGAGCACATCAAGCACTGGACAGCTTTGTGGATTACGATGTGCGTAAAGAAGGAAATCGTAAGCCCACTCTTTTGGCACCGAAATCATGTTCACCTGCGTCATACCCGCAGCCATACCTGCTGTTGGTTTATCGAAACCTGCACGGATTTTTAAACGTGCATCTAAAGCGGCTTCAAGCTGAGCTGAGTCGACTTTAATATCCTTATACATTGTGCTCATCCTTATGCTTTATTTACAAACGGTCGAATTTCAATATTGTTTTTTACAAGTTCGGCTTTAATGGCTGCCGACATTTCTAGCGCACCGTCGGTGTCGCCATGTAAGCAAATCGTGTCGGCCTGAATTGGGGTAAATACACCATCAATTGACTCAACCCCACCATTTTTAAGCATAGACACCACACGGCTCGCAACAAATGCCGAGTCATGTAAAACCGCCCCTTCTAGACGGCGAGAAACCAGTGAACCATCGCTGTTATACGCACGGTCAGCAAATGCTTCAGATACGACTTTTAAACCAGCCACTCGTGCTTGTTCCACTAAGTTTGATCCAGCCAAGGCCACTAGCACCAGTTCAGGGTTATATATTTTAATCGCATCAATCACGGCTGCTGCCTGCGCTTGGTCATGTGCAATGGTGTTGTAAAGCGCACCGTGTGGTTTAACATATTGCACTTTTGAGCCTGCCACTTTAGCCAAACCATCGAGTGCCGAAATTTGATAAAGCACATCGGCAATCAGTTCGTCACGCGACAAATCCATATTACGGCGGCCAAAACCGACAAGGTCTGGATAAGAAACATGAGCGCCAACGGTCACGCCAAGTTCAACTGCTTTACGAACTGTTTTTAAAATGCCGAGCGGGTCGCCAGCGTGGAAGCCACATGCAATATTGGCACTGGTCACGACAGGTAAAATCTGGTCATCATTGCCCATTTTCCATGAGCCAAAGCTTTCACCCAAATCACTATTTAAATCTACAAACATGGCATTATTCCTTTATTACTTAACAAAGTCTGGCTTAAAGCTTGGTCAAATAGTTAAACACTGTCGTAAACGACATATAACCCATCCACCACGTTAACAGACAGGTTAATCCACCCAAAAGCAGTAACCATTTTGGATAGTTATAATTACCCATTAAATCTTTACGGCACGCGGCAACATACACAAAAATTGTAAGACCAATTGGCAGCACCAAACCGTTAAAACCACCGACAAAAATCAATAAACCTGCTGGGGTTGCGCCCAATAACACATAGAGCAATAAAGCTAAGGCAATAAACGTAATGGTCGTATAGTTGGTTTGCTTTGGCGTTAAGTTCTTTTTAAACGCGGTAAAAAATGAAACAGAAGTATATGCTGCGCCAATGGTGCTACTAATACCCGCTGCCCAGAAAATCAAACCAAATAATTTAAAACCAAATGTACCCGCTGCATATTGGAATGCTTGAGCTGCTGGATTGGCATCATGGCTGGTTAAATCAATATTTGCGCCACTCACCACGACACCTAAAAATGCTAAAAACAGCACATAACGCATAATACCGACAACAATAATGCCCTTGGTCGCAGCTTTAGCAACTTCATCAATATTCTCAGGGCCAACCGCACCTTTATCGAGTAAACGGTGCGCACCCGCATAGCAGATATAACCACCGACTGTACCACCGACAATGGTGGTAATAATGGCAAAGTCGATCTGATCTGGAGCAAAAGTTTGATGTACAGCTTGCCCAACAGGAGGCATCACAATTACGGCAACAATAATAATCAGGATAATTTTAAGCAATCCCAACACGATCATGCTTTTATCCATGGCAAGCGTTGCTTTTCTTGAGGCAAAAATCAAAATGGCTAAGGCACCACTTAAAATACCGCCCCATTTTGTATCGAGACCAAAAAGCGCATTTAGACCTAATGCAGCGCCTGCAATGTTACCAATACTAAAGAAAAAGCCACCTAGAATGACCAGAAATGCCAGTAAGTAACCACTGCCGGGAATTGCTTTATTGGCAATATCCGATGCTCGCATTTGGGTAAGTGTCACCACTCGCCAAATATTTTGTTGAACCACATAATCAATCAGAATGGAAACTAAAATGGCAAAGCCAAATGCCGCGCCTAACTTCACTGTAAAGACAGCAGTTTGGGTTAAAAATCCGGGCCCCATTGCAGAGGTCGCCATCATAAAGATTGAGGCAACAATGGCCCATTGGCGATCTGATAAAAAAGAAGATTTCAGTAAAGACATATTAATGCGTTCCTCATCCATTTGAGCTTAACAACGCTATTTTCAGGTTGAATCAAGAACATTATTTTTCCCAAACAATATTCTTTAATCCTTTTAAATGACAAAGATTCCCTGTTCCCCAATCAACACAATCGGTGATCAAATCTTGTATCTAAAATAAAAACATAGCTAATCCCTACGAACAATAAGACTTTTCATATAAATAAAAAATCATAAGTTATTAATTTTTATATATTTTTAAATTATTTATAAACAAGGATAAATTTTACTTATCGAACTTCATAAGCTGTTTTTATGGTTTTACATACAAAACAGCTTTTTTAAAACAAGAAAAATAGTGAAAAGCGATACTCGAAAACAGCTTAGTTTTTAATTTTTTCATTGAGACTTTTCATGGCACTTGCCGATACTTTAACGGCAACCTCTGTCAATTTCTCTTTCAAGGCAACGTCATTCCCGTGAATATAGATAGAGGTAAAATGAAATGTCTTTAATTGAATGGGTGTATTTAATATTTCTAGTCGACCATCAATAATTTCTTTTAACGCCGTTAAGGTTGGTACGACTGCAATGCCTAGGCCCTGTTCGGCTAAACGTAATAAAGTTGCTAATGAATAACTGGTAATTGAAAGTGGTTCATCAACGCCTAGTTCTTTCATTCTGGCTTTTAATTCTTTATATGGATAGGTAATTTTGGGGTAAGTTAAAATAGTATGAGACATGAGCGCTTTAAAAGACATTTGGGCTACGCAGCCTTTAAATGACGGTGAAGCTAAGAAACTCAGTTCAAAATCACACAATGCCTGTTCAATACATTCAAAAGCCAAAGTTGGCCCAAGCAAAAAAGCCATGTCCAAGTCCCCTGTCCGAACACCTTCTTGTAAATTGGGTGTTAGATCAACCACAATTTCCACCGAAACTTTTGGGAACTCTTGTTGAACTTTTTCGATGTATTCAACCAACCACGTATAAACAATTGTTTCGGAAACACCTAAACGTATTGTTCCCGTCAGGTGCTGATTTTCTGTAAGCTCTGCGACAAGGTCAGTTTCCAAACGCATAAACTTTTCAGCATATTTAAATAATGTGATGCCTTTGTGGGTCAGTTTAAATTTTCGCAAACTTCGGTCTAAAACTTTAAAACCTAATTCATTTTCAAGAGATGTGATTTTTTGAGATACCGCAGGCTGGGTTGTTTGCAATTTAATTGCAGCCTTATTGAAGCTATTTAAAGTTACAACCCAATAAAATGCTTCCAGATTCTTTAAATTCACGTTTCATCCTGTCTTAAAAACTCCTCTACTTTTATAGTATGGAATTTCTTAGTGTGATTAGGCTAGCCATTTATTGATTTTTATTTAAGTTTATCTTAACGTGGCTTATTTCACTCTCACAAAAATAATATCTAGATCTCTTTTAGGTACAAACTTGGTTTTGGTCATTTGAAACTGAGTTGGACTTATTTTTTTAACTTGTCCATCCCAACAAAATGAAACCAGTTCATTTTTATCGCGCTCAATGGTTAGCTTAAAGTTTTCAATAGGCTTTGCCCAATTTGCACCAGTCGTCAAAATATAACCCAAAGCACTAAACGGCGAATTTTCTGCACTGGCTTTTTTTAAGCCCTGCTTAAACTGTTTATCCATACAAAATTGCTGGTTATATTCATCTGGATAGAGAGCAACAGAACCACCCACCAATGGTTTATATTCATGGTGAATTTTAGTCGAACCATTAGCCTTAAAGGTCTGCTTCCAACTATAAATCACTTGAGATGACCAAGGAATCACATCATCTTTTTTAAAATTGACTAAGATTTTCTGTATATTCGGAGTCTTACATTGCTTTAGCTTATCTACATAATATCCATAATCATAGTTATTACGCAGCCATGGGTTTAACATCTCTTTTTCACTAAAACCACACTGCTTAAACTCGTCTGTTACATCAATGAGTGGCGATTTTTCATCTTTTTGAATAAACGTTCTGACATGCATGTCTGGTTTTATATTTTTACCATCAACTACAATCTTAAAACTTTTTAAAAGTTCTTCTGTATGGGCAAAATCAGATTCAAACAAATTATCAATGCGCGGTAGTGGAAATAAAATGGTTTCAGTAACATCTTTATTGCTTAGGTTTTTATAGAGGTAATCGACCTTAATTAGTTTTTTACTAATAAATAGATTTTCGCTTTGCATGGCAATCTGCGAATTTTTGAGGTATTGAATCCCACCCGTTCCCACGTAACCCGTAGAGTCATTGGCTAGGCTATAGGTCGATAGTTGAATCAATGTAGCAAAGGTGATTACAAGCTTTTTCATTTTAAAGTGCTCTATGTCATTTTCTAATTATGGAATATCAATCTAAGGTAAATCATATTATATATTTCACCTACAAAAAACCGTCTAGAGACGGTTCGTTCATGTACTTAAAATCTAATTCCTTTTAATGAAAATTTAGTTTCTGCCTTATCATCTTTTTTTGCACACTAATTTTTCCAATAAAGTTTGTCAGCCATAAAATGCATTCATCCCGATGCTCAAAATGAGGAATCAAACTTAAATCAATTTTTATATCTCTATCTGCCAAAGGCAAACTCAAGCAATATTCAAAATCGATAGAGTTATACTTTAATTTTAGATTCTTTGCTTCGGCTTGCTTTTTGATTTCAGCCATAATTCGATTGAGGTTAACAATCAAGTTATTTGAAACTTGATTATTCTCATAGATACGTTCATATACGTTTTCAGCAACGTCTATGTATTTTACTAGCTCGGCATTTTCATTCATATCATTCACATTCTCTTTTTTAAAGATTATGAACAGCTAAATGTTTAATTGCGTTACTTAAACCATGTCTTATGTGAAAAATGTATTTTTTATTTACCAATAGATATAGTTAACTATTTGTTATATATTAAAATATAATTTAATTTAACATTTATATACATTTAACATTTTCTAAAATTTAAGTTTAGTCAATGTTAAAAGTTAGTTATGAAGAGATTTAAGACAAAAAAAACCGCCCCAGAAGGCGGTCGCTGAAGTTAAACCAGCAGTATATAGAAGTGTAGTGGACCGTCACTTCTATATTCTTTTATGAAGGAGTTTTATTGGTTTTAATAAAATCCTCAGATTTAAAATAATTAATAATCATGTCTGCGTGCTCTTCTTTCTGGGGAGCTACAGATACAGGAAATGCATCTTTCGACATCTTAAAACCTGGTGGAAGAAATTGTGAAATTGGAGGCAATTTAGGTTTTCCACCTTCCGTGATTCGCTCTATAAAGCCCGCTAACCAAAGAAGGTATTCGCCCTCATTGGTAAATTTTGGCATGACGCTTATATCAATTTGAACTTTGCACTCGTTTAATGGCTTGGTTAAATTCTCCTCAAAGTCTATATAGTTGAATTTGAGTTTAAACTCAGTTCCCTTGATAGCTTTTCGAATTTGACTAATTAAACAGTTAAGATTCTGAGTAATGTCATCAGTGAATAAGCTATCTTTTTTAATATTTTTATAAACCTTTTCGGCTACAGCTAAATACTTTGGCATTAACCTCTCTCTCCGTACTATTGTTATAAAGTGCTGATCTATGAATCTTTTATGACTTTGATTATGCTTAAAGAATTGTAATTAAAAGTAACCTTATATGAGTAGTTTGTAATTAGTTGGCTGTTTATGTAAAGCGAACCAAAAAAACACTTAAAAAAATTATGGTTTTGATAACTCATCCGCAAAATAAATGGTTGAAGAGAGATAATTAGAAATATTTACTTTCATATTAATTTTACCATTTGGTAAAATTAATATATTTTCATCTGCTTATCCCGTCGAACCAAACCCAAAACAGATCTCCGTACTCTTATTTCTTCTTCAGAAAAAGGCAGATGATCTATGAGTTCGTGAATTGGGAGAGAATTATTTTCTATCAAGAAACAATCTTGTTCTGTTGTCCAATTAGATGGTGTTGATTGAATTTGTTTTAGATAACGTTTCATATTTCCTAGCGGATTTGTTTGCAAATACAAGTAGCCCGCCTATATAGCAAGCCTGTAGTTTAGATTTGGTGGTGATCATTATTATAGCAGCCTGTAGATAATATGTTCAGTTGATCTTGTCGCTTATCTTCAGAGCCTCTAATAAAAAAAGCCCACACTTAGCGGGCTTCCTACTCCTTATTTTGCGGCGTTCAACCCAACAATAAACTGACTGCAATTAGATCCTTTTGATGCGTTACCTAATTGCTTTTCGGAAAATTTGAATTTAGATGCAACCGACTCATAATCTTTTTTAAGGCTTTGGCCTGTTAGCTCACCTAGCTCTTTCACTTGTTCAGGCTTCAAGATGTTATGTTCAACCGCTTGGTTTACCATTACACATGCTGTGGTCATCGCGTCATAACGCGCGGCAGTTTTAGAGTAACCTAGAGAGCCTATTACTCCACCAACAATTAAGCCAATAATTACCGCTAAAGTTACGTGCATTTTATTCATTTTTTAAATACCTAAAATCTAACTAAAAGAGGAACACTTCAAAAGATTGTGCTCAAGTTCAGTTAGGATAGTCGTATTTACATGTTATAAAAAGTTAGAATCTGTCACAGTTATTGATAGATAAAGTGAAATTTGCTGCCTCCATTAAAAGAGAAATATCATATCTTCCTACTTCGCTTTTGTTTTTTGCTTCGTACTTTTATAGGAATAGCCACCTTACCCGTACCTAACCCGCGAAAAAAATAATTAAACATATATAGAAATAAAAGACCAAAATAAAAAATAGGAAATATACTAAATACAGTTGTGATGATTTCCCAAAACATGATCCCGACTCTGTAATTATACCCCAATACTATAAGTCCACCTCTACGTCTGGGCCTCTGCTGAGTAATATCATCATAAATAAAGTGAAGTATTCCCATGACAAAACATAGGGCAAATAAACTTGAGACTAATGTCTTTTTGATTAAAGGTTTCTCTAACCAAGGGTATTTTTTTGAAGATTCAAATTCGGCTTTAAAAAATATTTTATAAATTTCCTCTTGATAAGATTTATTAATCCCATATTTTTTAATAAAAAAATAGCAGATAACACAACCAACAAAAAACATGACTATGGTTATGTAAAGGCTATAAAGAATCGTAAAAAACGGTAATGGTCCTTTCGTACCAACAGTCACATGCAGAATTTGGGTGATGTATTGATATAAACCATACTGCCATTCATTTTTAGGATAAGCAGGAAATACAAATAAAGGAATAATAAAAAGAATGGAACATATAGCTATATTTCCTTTGTTCTCCTTACTTTTCATTGCAATAGTAGACAGAATTTTTTTAAAGGCCATATCTATATCTTACAATTTGGAATCATGTGTTTAGCTTTATAAAACTCATCAAAAGCCTTCATGTCATCTAACCATGGAGATATAATTTCTAGATAACGTTGATTGATATTTTTTGACGCTAATAGTCTTGGTGAAGAATAATTTCTCTGCTGAATTTTTTGATTATATTGCTGTACAAACATAAGCTTTAAACATAGTCCACGAATGCCCTTATTACCAAAATATGAATACTCTGCATATTTATTTAAGACATATTTCATTTCTTTATGTTCACCATTCCAAGTATAAAATGAACTTAATCCATTTAAATCATTAATGTATATCTCATCATTAATTGGGTTCAATTTTAAGCCCTGCTTTAAAATAATACTTTTTATTTCCACCTCATCAGATAAGTCCATCCAAAAAAAGGAAGACATGACTTCTTCTGAAAATCTTAGTCTGGCTTGCTCTGTATCTTTAGGATATACAATGAAAAAATAGTACAACCCTAGAAAAATAATAAAAATTAATATAATACAAAGTAATCTCCAGAAATTAGTACCTTTTATAATATTCATAACAATCCATTCATTTTATTTAATATCTTGTGAGGCAACTTTACTTCTTGTTTTAGATTAAATCAAAAATTAATCCTATTTATAAAAATTTTTCTCTTTCTAAACCTCCCCCTCACCCAAACTCCAACAAAAAATACTCAAGCAACCGCTCTCTTTCATCTGGTTTGTTGGGGTCTAAAAGTTGAACCATTGCCCCATCAATCACAAACAAAAACATGTGTGCATCTTGTTTTGAAGCATTTTCATTAGTTGTTAAAAGCAGCTTATAGATTTCATTAATGAACCAGTTTCTATATTCAACTACCACCTGATAGGCCTTTGAATGTGTTTTCGCAATTTCAAAAATGGCTTTAAAAGATAAATGATAAAGCCCATCTAAGTCGGCATGTAAAAAGTAAATCTTGCGCAGTTTTTCAACTAGCGTTAATTCTTTTTGAATATAGATAATCGAAATCACCTCATGTTTAAGGACATCTTTTTGAAAAGTTAGACTCATTTCAATGAGGCGTTCTTTTGAGTGGAAATAGTTATAAAACGTGGCTTTGGTAGTATTTGCCGACTCAATAATTCGATCTACCCCGACATTGTGAAAACCGTATTGATTAAAAAGATATCTTGCTGAGTGAAGTACGCTTAAAGCACGAAATGGAAGATCTGAATGTGGCATAGTTTTACCGTTATAGAAAATTATTGTTGTATATAAATGAGATAAAAAAGGCATAGCAAAGCCGTAAAGACTGTGCTTGGCACATCTCAAGTTTTATTGTTGATGAAGTTTTTAGACAAAATGATTTAAAGCCTGATAAGCCTAACGGCGATCAAGCTGCTTTAATCATTTAAGTTGTGTCGTTATAGCTTTTGGCAAAGGCTGCCAAGAAATAATGAATGTGCAAAGCCGACTCCTTTTTAATTGGAGTTCTGCCAGACATTAAAATTATGGTGGCAGAACGGAAGTGGGTTCGCAGACTGGTCACACAACCAGCACACCCGAAGGTGTCCCACTCCCGTCCTACCGCAACGGGAGGGAACGAGATGGCCGCACAAAATTATTCCTCAGAGAAATAATCCTGATACGGGTGTGAATCGGTCTGCGACAACCGACTGGCAATGTAGGCCAGCAGGCAAAGAATAGTATTCAACCCTCTTTCAGTCAAGCACACGAAATGACAATCGTATTAAAATAGATCATTAAAAAGTAAGGGTAAATAATTAAAATTTATTGTTAAATTGGGTTTATAAAACACTAAAATAAAGACAAATAGCTATTTTTTCTGCTTTAAGAATTTCCAATAAATTGATAAAACCTTATTACAAAGGATGTAAATATATAGTTTTATTCCATCCCATTTATACAAGTATATTTATTTATCAAGGTATTTCCTCTTCAAGAGGTTTACGGACATGCGGTATCAATTCTTTTTTTATTGCTCCAAATAATTGAAAATTTTGTTTAGCCATATTTAAGCTAATACCATTTGCCCCACCCATATAATCAGGATCTTCATTCTGAACATTATCATCTTCCCAAAAACAAATTGGACAGATTTCAAAAGAATCATAGGCTAAGTCATCAAATGTAAGATAACCACAACATAGACATGCGTAAGACACTATTTTCTCCCATCTTTGTCTTATTCCAATAAAGTATACCATCAGTAGGTTTAAACACATTTTATGGATAGCTCATGAATGTGTTCCACTATTTTTACCACTCAAAACTAATTTTTTTTATAGCTATTATTGGTCATGGTTTATTAGTTATTCTAACTCTAGTATTAATAATATATTTTGATAACAATTAAACTTAAGTAATTTATATAAGGATAATTATGAATCTGCATGAAGTGAGCATTTCTACTAAAAGGCTTAATCTAAATCCATTTTCAGCAGAAGATGCCGATGAAACATTCAACTGTATTACCCCTACCCTGACACGCTATATGGCGTGGGACCCTCAACCAAGACATGAGTTCAATCAAACTTGGAATGATTGGTTAAAAAACTTCAAAGCTGGATCTGAAATTATATTTGTTATAAGAGAAGCACATTCTCAAATATTTATTGGTCTTGTTGGCCTACATCGTATGCAAACTACTCATCCAGAGTTAGGAATCTGGACACGCGAAGATTATCATTATCATGGTTATGGAAAAGAAGCTGTATCAGGAGTCGCTAAGTGGTCAGTCGACTTTGTTAAACCTGACTATTTTATTTATCCAGTCGCTGAAGAGAATTATCCAAGTCGAAAGATTGCAGAATCTCTGGGAGGCAAAGTAGTTTCAAAATCTACAGGTCCGAAATACGAATATGTAACTTATGAGATTCCTGTTAACTTTTAAACCGATAAAAAATAAGTATAAACATTAAATTAATCAAAGGTCTATCGATGTCTTAAAAGATACAACTTGCAAAAAATCATCTATGATAATATTTTAGAGTAATTACTCTAAAATGAGATCTAATAATGAAAACTATAAGAATTGGTTCATATAACTGGACGCAATCTACAAATGGTCAGCTCAGTTTCAAAGAGAAAATTAAGGTAATTCAAAAAATTATGCTGCCGAGTATTATGGCCTCTATAAAAGTAAATTACTTTCGGTTCAAAACTTCCGACGACTTTGAAATTGATCAGATCGTAATACCAGATACTCAAATGGTTAAAGTCGCGCTTGATGAACTAGAGGCTAAAGCAAATATATCTATCTACAATCATTCATGGCGCACCTACTTCTGGGGAGCTGCCTTAGGCAATATACAAAAACAGCAATTTGACCATGAATCACTTTTAATAGCCTCACTTTTTCATGATATTGGCTTAACTGAACAGCATATTCATAGTAAAGGTTGTAATTGTTTTACCTACGAGAGTGCCAAACAATTTGATCTAAAGGCTAAAGAACATAGCTTTGATGAGAAGAAAAGTGAACTTATTAGAGATGCCATCTGCTTACATATGAACGGCTATATTGATCATTCTGACCCAGCAGAAATTATTCTATTACAGCAAGGCGCATCCTGTGATGTGATTAGTGACGGTCTATATAGACTTCCCCTATTTTTTAGAAATGAAATTTTAGAAAAATACCCTAGAAAACAATTTAATAAAGAATTTATTGAGCTTATCGATTTAGAGAGAAAAAGTATTCCAAATTCACGAACTGCTTTATTATCTGAACTTGGTTTACCGCTCATGATTAAGTCAAATTTATATAAAGAGTAATTTTTTATTAGTAATATTAATGGTGAGCTGACACCAAGTATTGAAACGCCCGAAGTTGGTTTGTTTGATAGAGATGAGTTACCGCCTATTTCTACAGCACGGGTAACAGAAGAACAAATACAGCAATTTTTTGATTATTTAGAGTTAATACCAGAAGTTACTCAATTTGATTAATTAAGAACTCAAGGTAAGGCAGAACTCTTATATTTAGAGTTCTGCCTCAACATTTAAATTATGGTGGCAGAACTAAAGAGGTTTAGCAGACTAGTCACACAACCAGCACACCCAAGAGTGTCCCTCTCCCGTCCTATAGTACGGGAAGGAAAGAGATGGCCGCACAAAACTATTCCTCAGAGGAATAATCCTGATACGGGAGTGAAGCGGTCTGCGACAACCGAATGGCAATGTAGGTCAGCAGGCAAAGGATAGTGCTCTACCCTTTGCAATCAAGCACACAAAAATGATATCTTCTTTAAAATAAATCATTAAAAAGTAAAAATAAATAATTTAAATTTATTGTTAAAAATTAATTTATAAAACAATTATTTTGAGTAAATAAGCAACATAACAATACTAAAGCCAATTACTCATATTTTACGTTGTTATATATCGTATTAATGATGACTGCAAAAAGTGATCAGACATTGTATAACTGAACAATATAAGTCCAAACACGACCAATATCCAAAGACCACAAAGTATTTGTAACCAACGTGCAGCACCCGCAACTTCCATATAGCTATAAATCACAAGTATGACTTTAATCAAAGCTAAGCTAAGCTAATCGTAATTATGACGGCAATCATATGATGGTTAGAGCTTTCTAGCCAAGCAGTAATAGTCGATACCAAAAGTATTATCCATACAGCTACTGCTTTTAACTGCCAATAAGATTGTTTATCTATATCACCTGTTGTCATGTATATCTCCTATAGCAGGTAAATTAATAGAAAAAGTACAATCCACAGCACATCAACCATATGCCAATACACCCCAGCTCCTTCCAAAAAAGGTATATCCTCTGAACTCGCTTGAGGGCGACCACAACGCGCAATCATCATTAACAGCGCAATTAGTCCGACCAAAACATGAATAAGATGAATACCTGTAAATATAAAATAGTACATAAAGAAATCATTATTTAATGGGTTGAACCCAGCTAAAACTTTTTCTCGATATTCAAAAAATTTAATTACAACAAAGAGTAAGCCCATAGCCAAGGCTGCTATATAAAACTTACGTGCTAACAAATATCTGGCACGTCTAGCACTTTGTAGACCAAGCGCTACAAATAGTGATGCAGTTAATAGCGCAATAGTATTGATTAGGCCAAAACCTAAATTCATCTGAGTTTTTCCCAGTTGAAACAGGGCTGGTTGTAAAGCGTGTTGTATGCTCCAAACACAAAAAAAGAAAAAGAATACAAACATATCGCCGAGAATGAATATCCATAATTCATTCTCTCCAGGTACATGACGTGATTTTGCTTTAAGGTGATTCATAGCATCACCTTAAAAGTGGCGCTTGACTGCTGGTACAAGCACAAAAGGGGTTGCTAAGAAGAATGCAATAAACAAAAGTGCTGGTATCCAAAATCCGATAATGCCATCCCAAGCAAATGGACCAACCTTAAAGAAATAAATAAGTAGTTCAGGTATATATAAAATAGCTGTCCATAAACTCAAATAGCCAAACCAACGAGGAATAATAGGATTTTCACGTGGACAGAGCACTAGAGCCCCATATGCACAAAATACCCAAATCATAACAAACATTGGTATGCCACCCATAAATTGCAGGTAGCCTAAATCACTCATGAGTTGAATAATTTCAGGTGCACGATCGGCACGGAAAGCTGCTGCTGACCAAAACAAGGGTACATAGAAGTTCATTACGAGGTAGGTAACTGAGGTTAAAGCCATCATTACTGTTAACATACCCACTTTCTGTTCAATTTTTTGGGCAATCAAAATCATTAAAGCCAGACATGGGAACAGAAAAATAGTCGACAACATCATAGCCACACAGGCCAACATCAAAGGAATTCGACGTTCTACAAATATTTGGGCCACCTGTTCTGGACCCGCTGCAGGACTAATAGGAGGGAAAAACTGAGCTAGAATGAGCCAACCTAACCCAAATAACATTAAATAGGCAAGACCACTCCATGCACCGATATATTCCCAAGTTTTATTATTACTTTGCATAAAATTTCCACATCATTCTTGTAGTGTGGAATTAGAACACTTTGTAAATAATCAAAAAATGACTTCGGGGTATGACTTTTAAATGACCTACTGTCACAAAATCAACTTCATTTTTGACTATATTGTCTAGGAGTTAATCCCGTCCAACGTTTAAAAGCGCGATGAAAGGCGGATGGCTCTGAAAATCCAGTCATATAAGCAATTTGCTCAATAGACATTTCACCCTGTCGTAATAATCCACACGCTAAATTTTTTTGATAATTATCTATAATTTCAGAAAAATTTGTCCCAATACTTGCTAATTCTACCTTTAATTTTTGTGGATCTTTATTTAATCGTTCACAAATATTATTTCTATCAGGAACTTCTAATGGCAGATGTTTATCCAATTCATTCTGAATACGAAAAATTAAATCGTGTTTCGCCAAATCTGCTAAAAATCTTTCCGCTAATACCTCGTGTGCAGCTAGCAAATGTGGCTCTGCAGAAGGAGATTTCCAAGTTAAGATAACAGGATCAAATACCATTACCATTTCAGTGCTATCAAATATAATGGGGCAATCAAAAACTCTTAAATACTCTGTTTTATCTACAATTAATGGATAAGGTAAACGGAGTTCACTTAACTTAAATTTCCCATCAGTTATATATTTAAGAAAAGAAACAACTTGCGGTAGGGAGAACTCCGAAAAATGCCTAACTGGAATTTTAAATTGAATTATGATTTCGGCACGTTCTTTTACTTGAAGTTCAGCTGTGATTAAATCGCTAATTAATGGGAAATAATCAATAACTTTCTGCAATGCCTCCCTTAAGCTTGAACTGCTAATAAAAATATACTCAACAATATGCCCACGTAGTACTGGCATATTTTCACCAATATGAAGCCCAATGAGCTTATCACCACTACTCTCTTCAGCAATATCCCATAAAAATTTATGTATCTCACCATTATTTCGGAATTCTGGAGATGTCACAGGAACAAATTTATCTAATTTAGAAAAAATATATGCTACATCCAAACCAATTTTTTTCATGGTTTTGTATGTCTCAACAGCAAAAAAACCAGCTTCTGTATTGTAGAGGCGTTTTGACTCAGACATATTTTATACCTTCGGACTATTATAACCCTTGCCTTATTAGAACATCTTTATGTTTATATATTCCTCATCATACTCAAAAATTCGTCTTAAAATAGGTGGAATTTTAACTTTTCCACCTTCTATGACCTGTTCTACAAATCTGGTCACCCAGAGTAAAAATTTACCTTATGACACCGTAAACTTAACGCTATTATTTTGATAGATTGGCGTAATATCTTTGCCATTGAGTGTCACTTTTTTGTAGGTGCCTTGGACTTTTTTAGCTAATAACACCGTATAAGTGCCTGCCGCTAAGTTGTCTTTTGAAACGAGCTGCAATGTTCCATTTAGGGTAGCTGTATTTGCTACCTGAACTGCTGGAAGTACATTCGATTTTAAAGTGAGGTTGAATGTGGTTCCTGAAAGATGAGTCAAATTACCCGCAATATTAACTGTTTTAGCGGAGTTGGTTTTTAATAAGCTATTTTCATGCATATAAATATCGCCTTGACCAGCACCATGCTCAGACAATATTTCTAAACCACCTTGCTTTAAATCAATACCACCCGTAAACGAGTTATTTCCTGTTAGTGCTAAAGTTCCTGTACCTGATTTGGTGAGTTTACCCGCACCCGTAATATCATTACTCCATTGGTCATATTGGCTAAAGCCACCTAAACTGGCATCCATGATCAGATTTACATCACCATCAAAACTGCCATAACCTGCACCCGCTCTAAACAGGTTTAAGCGACCGTATCCTTCCACGTCATCCATGACCGGATAACCTGAAGCAAGCGCAGTCGATTTTAGAACTACACGGCGCTGATCGGATGTTAAATAAGGAAGTCTGGTTTCCAATAAAACCTCTACTCCTTTAGGGACCGTTGCTATTTTTGTTTTATCGCCAATTTGATTAAAGCCATAAGTCATCCAATGATTCACCTGCTGTTTTAATTTCTCAAGATCGGTAAAACGGTCATTAGTGTCATACGGTGTTTTAGCCAAACCATAAAATGATTCAAACGTTGAACTATTGGTCTCTTTCATGAGCTGTGTTTGAGCTTGCAGATAGGCTTCTTTACGTTGCTCTACAGTCATGGCATTTAAGTTTGCAACATCTGCGGCAATGGACTGAAGCCTTCCACCAATCACATCCATTGCTGAATGCATTCCTGCGATAATACGTGAATCACCCAAATCTAAACCGCGAGCAATCAGTTCTTGGTAACGCTGAGGCACTAAATAAGCCATTGCAATTGCATTTCGGCCTGCTTCGGCAGTGTGACCACTTGGGAAGCCGCCATCCGTTGCAGGTGTGCTACTTTTTGCAGATTCTAAACTTGGCACAACAATAACTTCAGAACTCCAACGCCACGGACGTGCGTATTTATAAAAACGTTTTGCAGACTCCGTTGAAGAGTTATTTCCCATCGCTTGGACAAACTCAACGACTTTTCCAAAATTGGTATTCCCATCAGCCGTGGTCAGCCCACTGTTATTTCCTTTGTCATCATATTTTACTTGTGCGGCATCGGCTGGTACTGAATTAATTGTTGTAGTCTGCCCAGTGAGTTTTCTCCATGGATCTGTTAATGCCCCCATCCCAGTCGTGACACTATAATTTTTTCCACGTCTATCATCTAAATAGGCACGTATCGCTTCTTCTTCTGTACGCTTATGCGTGGTCTGAATTGAATAATTAATGTTGTAGTTCAATACATCTGCATTCTTTTTTGTACCGTCTGTAATGTCACCCGGTAAACCTGTCCAGTTTGACTCGACTACCGCAGGGAAGCCGTCTTTTGCCTCAGCAGATTGGCCTGCATCTACAAATAAACTTGAGGGTGTCCATACATCTAAAAAGCCGCTTAACACACGTACACCGGCATTTGTTTCAACCGTTGCGTAACGTGCATCACCGCGTTGATTGGTCGTCCACGAATCTACAATGGTGGTGATATTTGATGGGACGGGAGCCGTATCTTCATATCCTAACCCTTTCGGAACTGCGGGTACTTCTTGATTTGCCGTCGAATTATCTTCAGAAGAATTACTGTCATTACACCCTGTAAAAAAGACCGAACAAGAGATAAGAGAAAGTAAAAGTGTATTTATTTTAAAGCTAGACATGATGTGACCCGTTTAATAAATATCCGTATCTTTCATCATTAATGTTTAGCTGTTATTACTTATCACCAATTAATTTAAATTTATTCTAAATAATTTTTTATCTCTAAACATGTTAAGCAGCCTTTTTACTTATTGATTGAAATGTGGCAACTGCTTCAGAAAATCATTTAATGGCATTGGACAACCCCATAAATAGCCTTGAAACTCCGTGCAGCCATTGTTTTTAAAAGCGCTAAACTGTTCAGCAGTTTCAATCCCTTCGACTAACACTTGTAGGTTCAAATCTAGTCCAATTTTAATAATACCAGTGACTAATTTATTACTACGTTTATCATCTAAAGCTGCTTGCACAAAGCTACGATCAATCTTGATCTGTCTAATGGGCATTTTTTGTAAATAGCTTAAAGATGAATACCCTGTACCAAAATCATCAAGAGAAAGCTGAATTCCATGTTTAGACAAGAAATGCATTTTTTCGATGACGCTCACACAATTATTTAAAGCAATACTTTCGGTTATTTCTAATATGAGTTGAGCTGGATTAACTTCATATTTTTGAACCATGGCAATCACAGTCTGCTCAAAGTTTGGTTGCATGAAATGATCAGCACTAATATTAATAGAAAGTGTGAGATCTTTCGTCGCTTCTTTTTCACTCCAATCTTGTAATACTTTAACCCCCTGAACCAATACCCATTCCCCAATTTCAGGCATTAAATCAAAAGTTTCAGCAGCCGGAATAAAATCTTTTGTAGGAATGTATCCCAAAACTGGATGATGCCACCGCAACAAGACTTCTGCCCCGATAATTTTTTCAGAAGAATCCATTTGCGGTTGATAAAAAAGCTCAAATTGTTCTTTAGCCAGTGCTAAGCGTAAGTCTTGCACCATGGTATTTTCTGTTTGTATCTCTAATTGCATCGTATAAATCGAGATACAAATCATAAGCGTAGCAACACAAGTGGCAATCCAGCCACCATGAGAGCGAATATTTTCCGATAGAGGTATAGCATTCTCTAGAGTAAAAGAGCTACCACTAAAAAATATAAAGCACGCGATCGATAAAATAATTAAAACAATTTGTAAAAAGCTCGGATCTCGGCGGTAATTTAAATATCCTAATATGGCTCCAGCGGGTAAAAACAAATGAGCTACCCGAGGACGATCTAGGGTAGCGACATCAAAAAGCAGGCAAAAAATGACAGGAAAAACAAGCAAAACCGCTTGGGACAAAAGAATACCGGCTGAAATTCGACGTATACAAAGTAAAAAGAGACTAAATAAAGATATAAATGTGAAAAAAATATCCATATAAACAATAGTCCACATTTGGGCAAATGCGAAATATATAGTCCAAAACAGGCAAAACATCAGGCAAATAAAGATATTTGCTTTTGCTGCAATGGTAAGTTGCTGGTCCTGTACAGCGTGGTAATTCTTCTTTTGTTTTTTTAAGTAAGACGAAGCTATCATAAGTAAATCAACCGTAAAAATATAACAAAGCACTACCTTTGCCATTCATGCTCTATTTCAAAACCCACCAATAAAACTTAATTTTCTATGACGTTGTTATCTATCTAATTTTTTTGATTGTAAAGTACAGTTTACTCTTCGCAATAAAGTCCATTTCTTGAGTAAATTGAATTAAAAGATATTGCTTTTCAAAGGCTCTATAATTTTAAAGTGTCACCCCTAACGATACATGCCTCTGCGACTAAGGTACAAGCGTTAAATCGTGAAAAATTAGCGTATCAAAATTTTTAGAATATATTTTTCATTATTAATAATATATTAAGAATATTTTGTCTCTGTATCGTTGGCAAAGTGAAATTTATGAAAAAAATGCAGTCTCTGCAACGGGTCGATTTACTCAAGAAAGTTACGCTTTAGTCGACTTAATGGCAGGTTATAAGGTGAACAATAATCTTATGCTCAACTTCAACCTTAATAACTTATTTAATGAGAAATACCATTTAGCGACGACAAATAGCTATTACGGTGCTCTGACCAATTTTCGAGTGGGCGTGAAATATGAGTGGTAAATAAATTGCCCTGCTTCTAATGACCTTACTACAGAAATAAATTATGTTTTTCTGAAGTAAGGTTAAACTGGCTTAATCAATTGAAATGGAATATTTTCGCCTAAGCTCAGGCTATAATATTAGACATGCTCTATTATTTTATTTAATTCTCATATGAAGAATGCGTTTTCTGACAGCAATCAAATTAGACAAGTGTCTAGTTTCTCTGAACTTGTAAATACAAAGTTTCAAGGAGAGGCAAATGCGATGTGTTGGCATAGAAATTTGGTTGGTGACTTTAAAGAAATTGTGAATAAACTTCATTTAAAAGAAAATATTACAGAAGTTACTGTTGAAGACCTTTTAGCGTTACAGCTTTCAAAACAAGGCAATCTGGCAAGGGAAACTATTTTAGAAGATATCCAGCAATTATCTGATTTCGGTGCATCGCCCGTACTCAATTTAATTAAATATTACGAACGTGATGAAGAGCTAGATTTCATTTCAACAGACGTATATTCATTTCATGTTGATCGCTCCCCCATTGAAACCGACACCTTTTTATGTACTTATCACGGCGCTACTAGCGATATTGTGCCCAATGATCAGGTTGAACAAAAAGTTTTAATCCCAGAAATTAGAGAAAAACTCAAAGAATTACATGATGGCCCAGATGTTGAATTTGAAGCCTTCTTGGCAGAGTATTTTTTTGATTTGCATTATCAGCCTAAACCTGATGCTCAACCTATAAATTTAGGTACAGGATATTTGTGGCGTTTAGCAGTAGATCATCCAACTCAAACGGTTTTACCGTGTGTTCATCGAGCGCCTGTTGAAAAGGATGGTGAATATCGATTGCTGTTAATTTGTTAAATATATTCCCCCAATGAATGGAATAAATTTGAATATTTACTAAAGCAAAAATAATAAAAAATTATGATTTAAAGTAGTTGACCCTCACGTAACGTAAGCCCCTAGCATAAAACACACCTAAGGAAGAAGGAGCTAAAAAGATGCTGTTAAAAGTTGGTGAATTGGCTAAGCAGACAGGACTTACTGTCCGTGCTCTTCATCACTATGACGATATCGGTTTACTTCAGCCTTCGGTCCGTTCCGATGCTGGTTATCGACTATACACCCGTAAAGACATTACTCGTTTGCATCAGATTCAAGCATTACGAGGACTGGGAATGTCGTTAGCTGAAATCTATACGGTTCTTGAAGACCCCAATCTTGCTCTTTTACCCATTATTGATCAGCAGATTCAAGCAATTGATCAAAGACTGACTGAGCAAAAGAAATTGCGAAATCAGCTCAGCAAACTTAAATCTCAGATCATGAATGGTGAAGAGCTTGATTTGGAAGATTGGTTAAAAACACTGGAGCTTATAGCAATGTATGAGAAATACTTTACAAAAGAAGAGCTTGAAAAACTCACTTTCTTACAAGCAGGCAGTAAAAGTCACCAAGAATGGCAAGAGTTAACTCAAGCAGCAAATGCACTATTTAATGCTGGCGAACCATTTAACTCTGAAGTAGCTCAAGACTTAGCCCGAAAGTGGATGAAAACTCTTGAGCACAATACACGAGCTAACCCTGAATGGCTGGTTAAATTAAATACCATCAATTCAGCCGAGCCCGAATTTCAGGAAAAATTAGGCGTAACGCCAGAAGTTGTTGAGTTTTTACTTAAAGCTTTTTCTGAGAGTAAACTGAGTATTTTTGCCCGTTATTTATCTGACGATGAGTTTGCTTTTCTAAAAGAAAATTACATTCGTGAGATGAAAAAATGGCCTCAATTATTGGTCGATGTTGAAAAATTAATAGATGCAGAGGTCACACCAGATAGTGATGGAGCAAAGCGTTTGGCACACCAATGGCTCACTATGCTACAAGGCTATGCTGGTAAAGAAGCGGCTACCCAAGAAAAAATCCGTACAGCAATGCGAAATGAACCAAGCCTTGCTGACGGCACTTGGCTCAAACCAGTTACCCTACAATTTTTAGAAAAAGCAGTAGCAGCATTAATGCGTAGTGCTTAGTTCTATCAAGTTAAATCGCTTTTTTATAAGAAGAGCAGTTTAAACTAAACGATATCAAAACAGCTGGCTACACCATAATTTGGTGTAGCTTTTAAAAAAAATATCCTATTTATTCCTAAAATAATTTTTACTTTATTTTTAAATTAAGTACTTAATATAAATCATTATTTTATTTTCTATTGTTAATATATGACATTCACACGGACCCAATCTTCATACTTGGTTGCCTGAACATTGGTACTTGATGTAATTGCCCCATGAATAGGAATATTTTCTTTCATTCCTGTTGCGATTCTTGAATGTATTTTATCTGCTGACCCTCCCCAAATTTGAGTATGGCCAGCATCTTGATACAGTACATATGCAACAGATGCTGTGCTGGCAGCAGATTTAAGTTCAAAGTTATTGTCTGAAGTTACCGCCAATTGATACGGCGTATTTTGGCTACATTGGACAGATACATCCGTTCTTGCACCAGCAACTGGCTGAGAGCGAACAACTGAACCAAAATCTAAATTTCCTTGTGTGGAAACTTCACACGTTTCTACAATAGTTAAACTGACCTTCAATGATGTAGATATATTTCCAGCATCTGCACTATTTATTAGCAGCATTCCCATAAGAGAAAATAAGGCGTATCTAATGACTTTCATTTCTTCTCCTTATATTTTCGTTCTAATATCTATTGATCTTTATATTGTTATTTCTCTGTTCTGGTTAAAGAAACAGCTTCAGGATCTTTTAGTTATAAAACTTAATATTGCACACTGTCAATAAATACTAAACGCATGATTTGCATGTTATTTTCTTAATTTGTGATGCATTACGCGCAATCTTAGTAATTTAAAAATTAGTTGATGTTTTATTTCCTTTCAGTACACATTTTGAGATCATTTATTACAGCATAAGACTGCCTACTCACTGCGTACTTTTAAAAAACTTCATAATTTATAATCTAATTATCAACTCTCAAGGATAATATTTGATAATTCTGTCTATTATCGCAATTGCATAAATAAATCGATCAAAATAATATTGCAGACAATAGAATACAACTTTACATATTGTTTAGCTTATAGATTCAATATTACGAAAACTGTGAAGTTAAATTTAAAATGAATAATTTTGGCCGTTAAAACTATCTATTTTTAATTCGAGAAACCATTGATATGAAAAAATATTTATTCTTACTTTTACTTAGCTTTTATTCAATTCATTCTTTTGCTTCAGACAAATTACATGGCAGCGTTTGGAAAACAATTGATGATGCAACCAATCAACCTAGAGCGCTAGTAAGATTTAGCGAAGATAAGAATGGCAACCTCTCTGCTAATATCGAAAAAATACTCGTGCCAAATGAAGCTAATAAATGTACGATGTGTGAGGGCCCCTTTAAAAACAAATCTTTAATTGGTTTGACCATCGTCAAAAACTTAAAAAGTTCAGGTCAAAATAAATATGCCAATGGATCTATTTTAGACCCACAGTCAGGCAAGACATATCGCTTTAGTGCAACAATATCACCAGATGGCGCAAAACTTATCGCTCGTGGATACATTGGTATCTCTGCAATTGGTCGAAATCAAACGTGGTATCGAATTAAATAAGCTTCATGCCCGTTAAAAGTCCTTATTTATAAAATTGCATGGTTTTTTGAAGTGATCATTTATCTCAAGAACCATGTAATTTTCATTAAACAAACCCTACCAAAAAACAATCCAACACCCTTTCCCTCTGGTCCGCCCCATCCGAACTTAAAAGCTGAATAATTGCGCCTTCAATCATATATAAAAATAGCTTTGCATCCTGAAAAGTCGCATCAGTTTTAAGTGCTCTAAGCTGGCTATAGATTTCATTGATTAGCCACGTTCGGTATTTAATTGCAACTTGATAGGCTTTTGGATAGGTCAGTTTTGTTTCAAAAATTGCTTTAAATAATAAATAGTACAACCCTTCTAAATCGGTGTGTAAGAAATAGAGCTTCTTAAGCTTATCAACCACATTAGTGTTGCAGTCATACTTAGCAATTGAAATCACTTTTTCTTTTAAACGTTCTTTTTGCACAATCAAACAGATTTCAACAAACCGCTCTTTAGAGTGAAAGTAGTTATAAAAAGTCGCTTTTGGAATTTCACACTCTTTCACGATTCGGTCGATTCCAACAACATGAAATCCACGATGATGAAATAAATCAATCGACTGATTGATGACTTGTATAGCACGTGTTGGAAGAACTAACTTTGGCATAGTTTTACCGTTATAAAAATTCTTGTTGTTTCTAAATGAGATACTTTTTTGGGAGAAAAAAAGGCACAGCAAAGCCGTAAAGACTGTGCGTGGCACATCTCGAGTTTGTTATTACTAAGTTTTAAATAAAAAAGACTTAAAGCCTGAAAACCTTAGGGCGTTCAAGCTGCTTTAAATTTTTAAGCTGTGTCGTTATAGCTTTTGGCATCAAGAGCCAAGAAATAATGGATGTGCAAAGCCAACTCCTTTTTATTGGGAGTTCTGCCGACATTAAAATTATGGTGGCAGAACGAAGGGGGTTCGCGGACTGGCCTTAAGACTCCAGCACACCCAAGGGTGTCCCCCTCCGTTCCACCATAGAGGGGGCACGAGGGTGTACACACTAAAAGTATAAAACCTTTAATGCTCCTAAGGGACGGTCCGCGACGACCGACTGGCAATGTAGGCCAGCAGGCAAAGGATAGTGCGCTGTCCTATTGCAGTCAAGCACGCAAAATGCCATTTGTTTTAAATTAAATCATTAGAAAAGTAAGGCTAAATAATGATGGAGTTATTGTTAAGTGGGGAAATAAAAACAGCCTTGGGATGGGATGTTTTTTGGGATGAGATAAGTAATATAAAATTAATTTCTAAATAATTAATAAAATTTTAATTTAACCATTGAATAAAAACAAATCACCTATAAATAGGTTAGATAGAAACTTTATATGAGAAATAAATGAAATTTAAGCAAAAATCCTTCAGAAAAATTCCTGATTCTTTAGCTAATATCCCAGGGAAATTTCTACTTGGTAAAAAATTATCAGATTTAACTTCAGATCATCTAAAAAAAATTTCTGATAATAATACATGGGAAGATGGTGACTCGTTCTTACCAAATAAAATTGGAAAATTTTCCAGAATAAATGCTGATGGAAAAGAAATTGTTAGAAAAGATCTACCTAAAGAAACCATTACTAGAGCATTTTATTACACTCGCTCTGAGTTTCAAGGAAGAGATAATAGAGTTGAAATTGAAGATACGGCATGGAGAACATACCAACGCTATCCTAGAGAAACTATTCCTGCTCAAAATATTCATGTTAATTGCATTGAAAGCCAAAATGAGAAATTTTTATTAATAGAATGCGATAGCCAAGAAGATCCAGCTTTATTTTTACATAAGCTTAACTTAGCTTTAGAAATTTTTGGCTCGGATTTGGAGTTTCACGTAGCAGCTAAAGATGGTTTCGTAGCATTACCTCAAACATTCAAAATCGTAAATTGGTTAATTCTTCCGGCAGGTACATATACCCAAGAAGAATTAAAAGATAAAGTTAAACAAACCATATCACCTAAATTGAGTAAAACAGTCAAACCAGTAATTGAAAAAAGATTAGATAAAATAGGATCCTATCAGTACAGTGGTATTGTTATTGGAGTAGGTGGATATAAAGGATATGTAATTTATCACTTCCCCCAAAAAAGTATCTCTGTTTTAGAGTCTGATAGCCCTAATAATGCTACGTATGTATTTAATCACTCTGACTGGGAACAACTATCTAAAAAAACTAAGACTGAAATTATTAGCAATAATCTAGCAATCAAGAGAATTATTCATGATCCTGATTGGGATCAAAAAATAGATAATCTTTTAAGATAAACAAAGGGCTTATATAATGAAATTTAAAGAAATATTTACTCAGGCTATTAATACTAAAAGCAAAATACAAGTTACCTTCTTTTCTAAAGAGGATAATACGTCTTTAACTCGCTTATGTGCTCCTTTTGATATAGGTCCTAGTAGTAGAGCAAAAGATAAAACAGATCGTTATCACTTCTGGGATTATGATAGCGACACTGGATCACATACTTTATCTCTTATTGATGAGCAAGTTATTAATATAAAAATATTAGATGAAAAGTTTGAGCCTTCACATATTATTACTTGGAATTTCAAACCAAACTCTTGGTATCTTCAAAGAAATTGGGGAACTTATAGCTAAAAACATGAACATAACTTGAATAATTAAAGCTTAAAAGCCTCTTTTAAGAAGGCTTTTAAGCTTTATAATAGTTTTGAGTTAAGGGGCTACTAACTCAGCTAATTTAGCAGCAATAACAGATATAGGCTCTTCTATAGTGCTTAGACCACTGCGTGATCCAAGTAATGGGCTAACATCACGTAACTCTTCAAAAGTAGTATCATGAACAATTGGAACAAGTAAATCACGGGCTAAAAGAGCTGAAAGTTCCTTATCTGCCACGCCCTCTCCTTGAACACGTTTCAGAAAAGATGGAGTAACTAACACAATACCAACTCTTGATTTTGCTAAACCTTTATCAATCTCACGGAGTAACGAAGAACCAAGTAAAACATCTTTTTCACTAAACCAAACAGAGACTCCTTTTGATTCAAGTAAATCATGTAGTTCTTTAGCTGCTCCTTTTCTATCATCCCAAGCATGACAAAGAAAAACATCTCTTAAATCTGGTTGTTGAATACGTTTTTCTACATTTTCACGTACTGGTGTAAGAGTTCTAATTTCCTCAGGAGTATAAAATATAGTTGAACTTACTGGAGACCATTTAGCTTTTACTCTTCTAGATGATTGTCCGCCAGTATTGCTAGTGGTCGTTCTATAACTGTTTGAAGAAGATCCATGAGATGAATATGAGTTATAAGAGGAATATCTATTGCTATAACCTCCGCCACATGCAGGGCAGTTAGCCCTTGCGCTTGCTGAACGATGACCATGAACTGGAGCTGTACATCTTGACATATTTAAAACTTTCGCTTATTAATAAACTTATATTGATTCTTTTAAAACATAAAATAAAAAATTGCAATAAACTAATTAACAATTATTACCTACTCACCTCAAAAAATATTAAATATTTTTATCTTTTATTTTCAACTATACATTCTTCTTTTTTATTTTTATCATATCCTTGTTCTTTTGCCTGCATAAATCCAAACATATTTAAAGAAAAAAAGAAAAAAATTGAAATTACTACCGCAGTTATTTCCTTACAATTAGCAACCTTCAAATCGAAATAAATAATTTTTAAAGCAGCATAAAAATAGCTCCCAAATAAGACCATTGAAATATTTAACCACCCTAAAATCATAAAAAAATCATTAAATTGACTCGTAAAAATTAAAGAAGAAATTTCAAAAAAAATGAAATAAAACAAAAAAAACAAAAAGTAAACTTGATTCTCTATTTCTTCTGAAACACTCTCTTGGAAAGTTTTAAAAACATATAGCATCATTACAACAAATAGGAATAAAATGAATAACGCATATAAAGGAAGAAAATTCAAAACACAAGCAGTCTTGTCTAATTTTATTAAGCATCTTTCTGCAACAAATTTAATTACATAAAAAGCAGCATAATAACAGACAGCATATAAAGATATTAATGTTGATTGCTTTAATATTACATCTGTTAGGTCGATTTTTGTAGGCATTTAACTTATCACGATTTAAAATATTTGGTAAAAATTAATTTAATGTTTTAAAAGTGTGTTTAATTTGAAAAGTTACACTATTATGTATTATAACTGAATTAAATAAATCTTCTAGATAGCTATGATAACTAAAGTAAAAACTCTAGATTCCAATCACCAAGTAGATAAGACTATACCTTATCTACATCTTTCCGCTCATTCGGTGATATCTTCCTTAAATTTTACATTTTCTAATATATTTATCAATTTAGTAAAGTTCTACTCGAGAACTACCCCCCAAATAACCATATATCACGGCGCAAGTCTGTAACAAGTAGATGTAAACAAAGCGACTCTATTATTCAAACCATCTGTTATCACAACTTCATAATGCGCGAATTTTTTACTACTTCCGACCTTGGTTGCCGTTGCAAATAACACCCTATCTTTTGCACCGCTCATATAGCGAATATCCGCCTGTAGGCCAGTATATGGCGCATCCCCTGCATTACAAGCAACTGCAAAAGCGATATCGGCTAAAGAAAATATGACTCCACCATGCACACCGCCCAATGCATTCATGTGTTCGTCTTTCACATTAAGCTGGCAACGCGCTTCATCAAAACTGCGATGCAGTACTTGAACACCCAATAGCTCTGCGAATTGATCAACCGCAATATTTTCCATTTTTTGCACAAACGTCTCCCTACTCGTGCGAGTATTCCTTAAGTGTTATGAATCTATGTGTATTGAAATCGACTGATTAAAAGCCGTTAAACACTATCTTGTTTAATCTGATAGTTTGAAGAACTAAAGTCCTTATAGGTCAGGCGGTCATCCAACTCTGAGCTTAAAGGCTGAACTTCTTGCATTGAATTTAAACATCGCTGTGCAAGCTCAATGTATTCCTGTGTGCCTCTGGTTTTCCACTTTTTTTCTTGTTCTGATAACTCACGCGCAACCTTGGCAGGACTACCCATTGCCAATACATTGGCCGGAATAATATCTTTAGTTTTGACCAGACTATTTGCACCAATAATAGTGTTTTCACCAATTTCTGCGTAGTCCAAAATCACGCTATTCATGCCGACCAAAACATTTTTTCCAATGCGGCAGCCATGTAAAGTTGTGCCATGCCCAATGTGCCCCATTTCCTCAACTAAAGTTACGCTTTGTGGGAAGCCATGAATGGTGCAGTTATCTTGAACATTGGCATTTTGCTTAATATGGATACGACCAAAATCGGCGCGCAATGAGGCAAATGGCCCCACATATACACCCGCTTCAATAATCACATCACCAATTAAAACAGCGGTCGGGTGTACAAAAGCCTCTGGGCTTACGACTGGAATAACACCGTCAATACTATAACAAGGCATGATTTGCCCTCTCATTTGTCGCAACCAAACCTCCGAAACGGCGCCAATAATGCGCTGAGGCATTTGGCATTGGTCCTTCTGCTGTTGCAGCAACAGACAA
>Ga0308165_1001479_pt1 | contig 32603 bp, 28 predicted proteins | sample PhyWR2_FD_201032 | JGI IMG/M metagenome (GOLD analysis project Ga0308165, IMG submission 201032) | Phyllosphere microbial communities from UC Gill Tract Community Farm, Albany, California, United States - DLSLW.R2 | ecosystem: Host-associated > Plants > Phyllosphere > Unclassified | place: USA... | reverse complement strand
TGCGGAGAACGCTTCACCATGGCCGATGTCTACGTGGGCGCAACGATCGACTGGGGGCTGACTTTCGGCATCATGCCGCCCCTGCCCTCGCTGGTCGGCTATGCCGAGCGTTGCCAGGCCCGGCCCGCCTACAAGGCCGCAAAAGGCATTGACGGCAAGCTGATTGAGGAGATGAAGAAATGACGGGCATGACAAAAGCCCGCATCTGCCTTTGGTACAACGGCGATGCGGAAGATGCCGCGAACTTCTATGCCGCGGTATTCCCCGATACCCGCGTGATTTCCGTACAGCGCTCCCCCGCCGACTATCCCGACGGCTTGCTGGGCAATGTGCTGGTGGTCGAATTCTCGGTGATGGGGATCGAGTGTATCGGCCTGAACGGCGGCGACCAGTTCCCGCAGTCCGAGAGCTTCTCGTTCCAGATCGCCACCGATACGCAGGAGGAAACCGACCGTTACTGGAACGCCATCGTCGACAATGACGGGCAGGAAAGCATGTGCGGCTGGTGCAAGGACAAGTGGGGCCTCAACTGGCAGATCACTCCGCGCGCCCTCACCGATGCGATGTCCAGCCCCGACCGCGCAGCGGCGGGCCGCGCCATGCAGGCGATGATGACGATGCGCAAGATCGACATCGCCGGTATCGAAGCGGCTTTTGCGGACGAAACGGCCTGATCCCGCCATGGGCGTCGAACTCAACCACACGATCGTCTGGTGCCGCGACCGGCGTGTCTCGGCTGACTTCTTCGCCGCGATCTACGGATTGCCCGAACCGGTCGACCTGTTCCATTTCCGCGTGGTCAAGCTGGCGCACGGCGTCTCGCTCGATTTCGCCGAGAAGGACGGCCCGGTCGCGCCCCAGCACTATGCGATGCTGGTCGATGAAAGCACCTTTGACGCCGTTCTCTCCCGCATCGAAACGCGCGGGCTGACGTACTGGGCCGACCCCATGCGTACCCGCGCCGGCGAGATCAATCGCAACGACGGCGGCCGCGGCCTCTACTTCGAAGACCCTGACGGACACATTCTCGAAGCGCTGACGGTCCCCTACGGCGGATTTACACGAAAGGATGAGGGATGACCCTCGCACTCTACGGCCACCCTTTCTCGTCCTATACGTGGAAGGCCCGGATCGCGCTGCTTGCGGCCGATCTTGAGCACGAATTCCTCATCCTCGACGCCGATCACCCGGAACATGTGGAAGCCGTCCGCTTCGCCGGGCCGCAAGGTAAGTTTCCAGTGCTGCGCGACGGCGAGAACCTGCTGTTCGAGGCGACCTCGATCATCGAATATCTCTCGGTCCACCACGCCCCCGCTGATATGCTGGTCCCTTCGGACCCGGATGCGGCCATCGGCACGAGGATGATGGACCGGGTTTTCGACAATTACGTCATGGGCCCGATGCAGGACGTGGTGAACGAATACCTGCGGAACGCCGAGAACCCGGACATGATGCGCATTACCGAAGCGCGCGCCCCGCTGGACCGCACTTACGCGTGGCTGGAAGGCTGGCTCCAGTTCTACCCCGAGATGGACCATGTCACCCTGATCGAATGCGCCGCCGCACCTTCGCTGTTTTATGCCGACTGGGTCCACCCGATCCCCGAAGCCCTGCCCCGCCTGCGCCAATGGCGCGCCCATCTGCTCAGCCTGCCCGCCGTGCGCACATGCGTTGAGGAAGCCCGCCCCTACCGTGCCGGCTTCCCGCTCGGCGCTCCTGACAGAGACTGATGGCCGGACGGCGACCAAAGGAGAAACCGATGCCCAACGAACTGTCGATCACCCGCCTCATCGCCGCGCCTCCTGCAAAAGTCTGGGAAGTCCTGGCAGAGCGGCAGAACGAATGGTGGTGCCCTAGCCCGTGGCGCGCCGAAGTCGACCATCAGGACCGCCGCCCCGGCGGTGTGTGCAAGATGACGATGTACGGTCCCGATGGCGAAGTGATGCCGCAGAACGGCGTCTATCTCGCCTACGACGAAGGCCGCCGCTTCATCACCACTGACGCCGTGGTCGACGATTTCCAGCCAAACGGTCCCTTCATGATCGGCATCTGGGAAATCGCCCCCGAAGGCGAAGGCACCCGCTATACCGCCACCGCTCGCCACTGGACGGAGGAAACCATGAACCAGCACGCTGAAATGGGCTTCACCCAAGGCTGGAATGCCTGCGCCGACCAACTCGCCGCCATCTGCGAGAAGGAAGCATGATCGGCGGCCGTTCGCACGATCACTCGAAAGCGGCGGCCTTTCGCAGTAGCTGATATGCCTCGACCACGCCCTGCAGCTTGACTGCGTGGCTGTGGTCGCCGCCGTTGTGGTCGGGGTGATATTGCCGCAGCAACCGGGTGTAGCGCATACGCAGGGTCTTGCGATCTATGCTCGCATCCAGCCCCAACACGCCCAGCGCCTGCCGCTCGGCGGGCGAGAAGCCTGCCTTCTCGGCCTGCATTTCCGCGCGTCGCCGGTTCACATGGGCTTTCGCCCGCGCCGAGATCGCCTCCAGCGGATCGGCGTAGTCCCGCCAGCGCGGCGCCTCGTCCACGCCTGCGTCGGGGCGGAAGGCACGAGTCTGCGTCTCCCAGCCATGCAGCGGCGACTGCGCGCGCAGAATCTCCTCGGTGTCCATGCCGTCGAAATAATCGTAGCCGGAATTGAACTGGCGAACATGGTCGAGGCAGAACCAAAGGTAGTCGCCCGGACCGTCGAAACCGGAGGGACGACCGCCCGGTGCACGGAACTCGCCCGCTTCCTCGCACCCCGGCCATGCACACTCGCGCCCGCCGGATTCGACCCTGCCATGAAATCTATGCTGTCTCACCGGCTTCCAGATGGGGCAAGGATCGCCTAAATGGAACCCCATGACCGGACCACTTGCACTTGAAATGCAGCAATTGCTGATTGCCGCCTTCGCACCCACCGCGCTCGACGTGGTCAACGATTCCGCCAGCCACAGCGGCCACAGCGGCGACGATGGCAGCGGCGAATCGCATTTCACCATTCTGATCGAGAGCGAAAAATTCGCCGGCGTCTCGCGCCTCCAGCGCCAGCGCCTGGTGAATGCCGCGCTGGGCGACATCCCCGGAAACCGCGTCCACGCCGTCGCCATCAAGGCCCGCGCACCGGGAGAGTAAATCGAGGCCCGGATCGGCGGCGCGGTCGACCCTGAAACAAGTTCAGGGTGACGGGAGGCAGAACGATACGTTCCGTCTTGAACCTTCGTCACCCTGAACTTGTTTCAGGGTCCATCCTTCAAAAGACCCCGCTTTCGCAGGTAAGCGCAGCGCCGCCGATTACCCCCGCCACCATTTCGCCATCCATCACCATTGCCCTTTGCGGCCTTCCCGCCTAAACGCGCGCACCATGCCGACACCTCTGACTTTCGCCGTGCCCAAGGGCCGTATCCTCGACGAAGCGTTGCCCTTGATGGCACGCGCCGGTGTCGCGCCCGAGGCAGAGTTCCACGACAAGAAGTCGCGCGCGCTCTCCTTCGCCTGCGAAAACAGTGACATGCGCTTGATCCGCGTGCGCGCTTTCGACGTTGCAACCTTCGTTGCGCACGGCGCCGCGCAGGTCGGCATCGTCGGTTCCGACGTGGTCGAGGAGTTCGCCTACTCGGACCTTTACGCGCCTGTAGACCTCGACATCGGTCACTGCCGCCTTTCGGTGGCGGAACTCGTGGGTGAAACCGGCGGGCCGCTGCCTTCGCACCTGCGCATCGCCAGCAAATACCCCAGCCTGACCCGCCGCCACTTCGAGAAGCTGGGCGTGCAGGCAGAGGTGGTGAAGCTGAACGGCGCGATGGAACTGGCGCCGATGCTCGGCCTGTCGAGCCGGATCGTCGATCTGGTTTCCACCGGCCGCACGCTGAAGGAGAACGGTCTGGTAGAAACCAGCCGCATCCTCGACATTTCCGCGCGCCTGATCGTCAACCGCGCCGCGCTCAAGACCGACGACCGCGTCGCCGCGCTGGTCGAGGCGTTCCGCGCGCTCGTGGCCGAGAAAGTACCGGCCTGATGCTGCGGCTTTCCAGCAGTGACCCGGGTTTCGCGGAGGCGTTCGCCCGCGTCGTCAGTGATCGGCGCGAGAGCGCGGTCGATGTCGCAGACGATGTCGCCGCGATCATCAAGGCCGTGCGCGCCCGCGGTGACGAAGCGCTGGCCGAATACACCGCGAAGTTCGACGGCCACGACCTCGACGTCACCGGCTGGCAGGTCGACGCCGAAACCTGCAAGGCCGCATTCGACGCTTTGACGCCCGAGCTTCGCAGCGCCCTCGAACTCGCCGCTAACCGCATTCGCGCCTATCACGAAGCGCAGCTTCCCGAAGACCGCGACTATACCGACGATGCCGGGGTCCGCCTCGGCGCGACCTGGAGCGCGGTCGATGCCGCCGGCCTCTACGTCCCCGGCGGACGCGCGGCCTATCCCTCCTCGCTGCTGATGAACGCCATTCCCGCCAAGGTTGCCGGGGTAGAGCGCCTCGTCGTCGTCACCCCGACGCCGAAGGGCGAGGTAAACCCACTGGTCCTCGCCGCCGCGCACCTTGCCGGCGTAGACGAAGTGTGGCGCGTGGGCGGCGCCCATGCGGTTGCCGCGCTGGCCTATGGCACCGACCGGATCGCGCCTGTCGACGTGGTCACCGGCCCCGGCAATGCCTGGGTGGCCGAGGCGAAGCGACAGCTTTACGGCGTCGTTGGTATCGACATGGTAGCCGGTCCCAGCGAAATCCTCGTCATCGCCGATGCGCAGAACGACGCCCGCCGGATCGCCGCCGATCTGCTCAGCCAGGCCGAGCACGACCCGACCTCGCAGTCGATCCTCATCACTGACGACAAGGCCTTCGCACAGGCTGTTGCGGACGCCGTCGAAGTGGAACTCTCGGCCCTCGCCACGCAGGAAACCGCGCGGACCAGCTGGAACGACAACGGCGTCATCATCGACGTCGCCAGCTTCGACGAAGCCCCCGCGCTCGCCAATGCGCTGGCCGCCGAACACGTCGAGATCGCCACCGACGACCCGGAAGACCTGATGCGCCGCATCCGCCATGCAGGCTCGGTGTTCCTTGGCCGCATGACCCCCGAAGCCGTCGGCGATTACGTCGCCGGTCCCAACCACGTCCTGCCCACCGGGCGGCGTGCACGGTTTTCCTCGGGGCTTTCGGTTCTCGATTTCATGAAGCGCACCAGCTTCATCCAGCTCGACCAGGCGGCTTTGGAGGCCATCGGCCCCGCCGCCGTCGCCCTTGCCGATGCGGAAGGGCTTCCCGCGCACGCGCGCTCAATTTCCATAAGGCTCGGCCAGTCATGACCACCAGCAAGACCCAAGCAAAGCAGGCGCGCGCAGCCGCCCGCCTTTCCGCCGTCCAGGCGCTCTACCAGTTCGACATGGAGGGCACCCAACTGCCGATCCTGCTCGACGAATTCCATCGCCACCGCCTCGGCATGGAGATCGACGACGCCAAATTCGCCAAGGCTGACGTCGCGTTCTTCGACGACGTGGTGAAGGGCGTGGTCGCCCGCCGCGACGAGATCGACGAACTGCTCTCGTCCAAGCTCTCCGAGGGTTGGTCGCTGGGCCGTCTCGACAAGACCATGCTCCAGATCCTGCGCGCCGGCGCCTATGAACTGATGGCCCGCCCCGACGTGCCGACCGGCGCCGCGATCACCGAATATCTCGATGTGTGCCACGCCTTCTTCGACCCGCGTGAGGCGAAGTTCCTCAACGGTATGTTGGATTCGGTGGCAAAGTCGGTTCGCTGAGGCTAGACTGAAGGATAGCCTTTGGGCCGGGCTTCGACAAGCTCGGCCTGACCCTTCGACAGGCTCAGGGTGAGCGGAGGCAGCGCAAAGCCCCCCTAATCCGCTCAGGCTGAGCTTGTCGAAGCCCCCCCCCGATCGGGACACACCTGACGCGACAACATGCCGTCTGAATTCGCCCTCATCCACGCCCTGCGCGCGATAGCGACGGACCCCGCCGCACGCGCGCTGGCGGACGATGCAGCCGTCCTCGCGATCGGCGGCGAAACGCTGGTGCTGACGCTTGATACCGTGGTGGAAGGCGTCCACTACCTGCCTGGCGATCCGGCCGCAGACGTGGCGTGGAAGCTGGTGGCGGTGAACGTCTCCGACCTTTCGGCCAAGGGCGCCGTGCCGCTGGGATGCCTCTATTCTCACGCGCTGGGCGAGGACGAGTGGGACCGCGCCTTCCTTCAAGGGCTGGACGAGGCCTGCCGCCATTTCGCCATGCCGCTGCTTGGCGGCGACACGGTTCGAATGCCGGAAGGAGCGCCCCGCAGCTTCTCACTGACCGCGCTGGGCACCGGGCCCAAGGACTGCGCCGTACCGTGCCGCACGGCCGCCAGACCCGGCGATCAGGTGTGGGTCAGCGGGACCATCGGCGATGCCGGACTCGGCCTTGCCGCCGCCAGAGATGCGCTTGACGGGGAGCCGGAGCATCTGGCCGCCCTCCTTGCACGCTATCGCCGCCCCATGCCGCAGCCGCGCCTCGGCGTCAGCCTTGCCCCGTTGGTTCATGCTATGATGGACATATCGGATGGCCTGCTGGTCGACGCCGCCCGCATTGCCGAGGCCAGCGGCGTAACGATCCGCGTCGATGCAGGAGCCGTGCCCTTATCTCCTGCCCTGCGCGCGGTGGCAGGCGACGCTATCGAAACCCGCATCGCGGCGATGACAGCGGGAGACGACTACGAATTGCTGTTCACGGCGCCTGCCGGCAACAGCGCGCGCATCCTTGCGGTAGCTGATGCGCTTGGCTGCAGCGTCACTGCCATCGGCGAAGTAAGCGCGGGCGGCGGGTTGACGCTTCTCCATCAGGGCAAGCCCCTGCCCTTGCCCGGACGCCTCGGCTACCAGCACTGAAGACGCGCCAAGTATTGGGCATGTAACGGGGTCAGAACCCCGTACACACCTTTACAGACAACCTGCTTGCCAGTCCCCAGGCTTGTCTATAGCCCTTGTGCCTTCGAGCTGGAAAAACTCGCCGAAACAACATAAACCCATTGGGAAGGGGGCGTTCAGTGAACTTGATCACGATCGCAATTGTCTTGGGACTACTCGCCATAGTCTATGGCTTCGTCACCTCTCGTCAGGTCCTCAGTTCTCCGGCAGGCTCTGAAAAGATGCAGGAGATCGCCGCCGCTATCCAGGAAGGCGCTCAGGCCTATCTAAAGCGGCAGTATTCCACCATCGCCGTCGTCGGCGTCATCGTCGCCATCATCATCGCGCTGACGCTGGGACCGATCTCGGCCACCGGCTTCGTCATCGGGGCCATCCTTTCGGGCCTTGCCGGGTTCATCGGCATGAACATCTCGGTGCGCGCCAACGTGCGCACTGCTGCCGCCGCGCAGAAGGGCCTGCAGGCAGGCCTAACGCTGGCGTTCCGTGCCGGGGCCATCACCGGGATGCTGGTGGCGGGGCTGGCGTTGCTCGCGATTTCCGTGTTCTTCTGGTATCTGACCGCCGTGGCCGGCCACACCGTCGGCGATGAGGACCGCACCGTGGTCGAGGCGCTGACCGCCCTCGCCTTCGGCGCGTCGCTGATCTCGATCTTCGCGCGTCTGGGCGGCGGCATCTTCACCAAGGCCGCCGATGTGGGCGCCGACCTCGTGGGCAAAGTCGAGGCCGGTATTCCCGAGGACGACCCCCGCAACCCCGCCGTCATCGCCGACAACGTGGGCGACAACGTCGGCGACTGCGCCGGCATGGCCGCCGACCTGTTCGAGACCTATGTCGTCACCGTAGGCGCGACCATGGTTCTGTCCGCGCTGCTGGTGAAGGATCTGGGCGCTGCCCTGATGACTTTCATGACGCTGCCGCTGCTGATCGGCGGCGTATGCATCGTCACCTCGATCATCGGCACGTACTTCGTACGGCTGGGATCGAGCCAGAACATCATGGGCGCCATGTACAAGGGCTTCCTTGTCACCGCGATCCTCTCGATCCCGGCGATCTACGGGTGCATCTGGGTCACCCGGCAGGGCGACATGGCCTCGCTGATCGGCAACCAGGCTTTTAGCGGCATGGACCTGTTCTGGTGCTCTCTGCTCGGCCTTGCGATTACCGGGCTCATCATCTGGATCACCGAGTATTACACCGGAACCCAGTACCGCCCGGTCCGCTCGATCGCCAAGGCTTCGGAGACGGGCCACGGCACCAACGTGATCCAGGGCCTCGCCATCAGCCTTGAATCCACCGCGCTACCGACCCTGGTCATCGTTGCGGGGATCATCATCGCCTATCAACTCGCCGGGCTGCTGGGCATTGCCTATGCGGCTACCGCGATGCTTGCGCTGGCGGGCATGGTTGTCGCCCTCGATGCTTATGGTCCGGTCACCGACAATGCTGGCGGCATCGCCGAAATGGCCGGGCTGGACGACGACGTGCGGACCAGGACCGACGCTCTCGACGCGGTGGGTAACACCACCAAGGCCGTCACCAAGGGCTATGCGATCGGTTCGGCGGGGCTTGCCGCGCTGGTACTGTTCGCCGCCTATACCACCGACCTGCGGGAATTCTTCCCGCAACTCGACGTCGATTTCAGCCTGGAAAATCCTTACGTCATCGTCGGCCTGCTGCTGGGAGCGCTGCTGCCCTACCTGTTCGGGGCGATGGGCATGACCGCCGTGGGCCGCGCGGCGGGCGACGTCGTGCTCGACGTGCGCGCCCAGTTCCGGGAGAAACCGGGCATCATGACGTACACGGAAAAGCCCGACTACGCCCGCACTGTCGACCTCGTCACCAAGGCCGCGATCAAGGAAATGATCGTGCCCTCGCTGCTGCCGGTGCTGGCGCCGATTGCGGTCTATTACGTGATCGGCTGGGTAGGCGGACAGGCCAACGGCTTCGCGGCGCTGGGCGCGCTGCTGCTGGGCGTCATCGTCAGCGGCCTGTTCGTGGCGCTCTCGATGACGTCGGGCGGCGGCGCGTGGGACAACGCCAAGAAGTACATTGAAGACGGGCACCACGGCGGTAAGGGCTCTGACGCCCACAAGGCCGCGGTGACCGGCGATACGGTCGGCGATCCCTACAAGGACACCGCAGGGCCTGCGGTGAACCCGATGATCAAGATCACCAATATCGTCGCCTTGCTGCTGCTGGCAGCGCTGGCGGCCGGGTGATGCGCTGACCGACAGTGAAGCCCCGCCGGTATGACGCCGGCGGGGTTTTCATTGATTGCACCGTTAGCATTTCCTTGATGGATGCTCACTATCCTGCTGATGAACAGGTAATCCTTCAGCAATCGGGAAATCCGCCCAAGTGGCATTCGAGGCACACGACGCGATCGCGCCTGCGGCATCCGATGCCCTCGCCGCATCTCCGCGCCGGGTGCCTGCCCCCACGCCGGGGCGCCTGACCTGCGTTCCCTGGCGCGATCTCGAGGCCGAAATCCCGGCCTGGGACCACCTTGCGCAAGTGGCCAGTGAGCCAAATCCCTTCTTCGAGAGCTGGTATCTCCTGCCCTCGCTGCGCCATCTCGCGCAGACCGATGCGGTCAGGATATTGCGTTTCGAGCAGGACGGCGTGCTGGCCGGAGTTCTGCCGATCGTCCGCGCAGGGCGTTATTACCGCTGGCCGGTGCCGCACCTGTCAAGCTGGCTCCACACCAACTGCTTCTGCGGCGTCCCCTTGGTCGCAAAGGGCGCCGAGGCGGCGTTCTGGCAAGCAGTGCTGCGCTGGGCCGACGACGAGCCCGGTTCGGCCCTGTTCATGCACCTCCGCGGCATCGTGCTTGGCGGTCCACTTCATGCCGCGCTGGAAGCCGTCGCCGCCAGTGACGGCCGGCAGATCGAAGTGGTCCATACCGAGGCCCGGGCGATGCTCGCCTCCGATCTTGCGCCCGAAGCGTACCTGGAAGCCTCGCTTTCGGGCAAGAAGCGCAAGGAACTGCGCCGCCAGTCCAACCGCCTCGCCGACGAAGGCACAGTCGCCTTCGAGCGCCGCATGGACGCCAATGATATCGCCCCATGGTGCGAGAACTTTCTCGCGCTTGAACGCGCAGGGTGGAAAGGCGAGGCCGGCTCTGCGCTTGGCTGCGACGAAGGCACCGCCCGCCTCTTCCGCGAGAGCCTGAACGAGGCTGCCGCACGCGGCAGGCTGGAACGCCTCACCCTCACCCTCGACGGGCGGCCGCTGGCAATGCTGGCGACGTTTTTGACCGCACCCGGCGCCTATTCCTACAAGACCGCCTTCGACGAGGACTTCTCGCGCTTTTCACCGGGCGTCCTGCTCCAGCGAGAGAATCTGGCGATCCTGGCCCGCCAGGACATCGCATGGAGCGACAGCTGCGCCAGCGCCGACCATCCGATGATCGACCACCTCTGGCGCGAACGGCGGACCATTGGCCGGCTCTCGATCGCCATCGGAGGAACCTTGCGGCGCTCGGCGTTCCGCCACTTCGTTCGCGCCGAAACCGCACGTCGCCCCGCAGGCCACCCCTCAAGAGAGCCATCATGAACGCGCCTGCCACCTTGCCCCCCCGTGCCGTTTTCCCCGATACCGCGCGCTCGGCTTTTGCCGGGAACTACCCGGAAGTACCGCATAAGCTGACTCACACGCTGGGCGCGCATCCGCTGATGGAGCTGGAAGCGCTGGCCGCGCTGGCCGAAGCGCTGCCCGCTGCTTCGATCGAATACAACGCCGCCGACCAGCCCATCGGCGTCGACGGCAAACCCGCGCCCACCGGCATTCCGATCGGCCGAACCATCCGCGAGATCGAGACTGCCCGCTCCTGGGCCGTGCTCAAGAACATCGAGCAGGACCCGGCCTATGCCGCGCTGCTCGCCGACCTCCTCGCCGAAATCCGCCCTGCGATCGAGGCGCGCACGGGCCGGATGCTCAAGACGCAGGGCTTTGTCTTCGTGACCTCGGCGGGCGGGGTCACCCCGTACCACTTCGATCCCGAGCACAACATCCTGATGCAGGTGCGCGGCTCAAAGGTCATGACCCAGTTCCCCGCCGGCGATGCCACTTATGCCCCCGACGAGGTCCACGAAACCTACCACACCGGCGGCGGGCGCGAACTCAAGTGGCGCGAGGACCTGCTGGCAGGCGGGCGCGAATTTCCGTTGAAGGCGGGCGAGGCGCTTTACGTGCCGGTCATGGCCCCGCATTTCGTGCGCAACGGGCAGGAACCTTCGGTTTCGCTTTCGATTACCTGGCGCTCGGAATGGAGCTTTGCCGAAGCTGACGCGCGGGCCTTCAACGGATTACTGCGCAAGTTTGGCCTCAAGCCGTCTTCGCCGGGCCGCTGGCCTACGACGAACCGAGCCAAGGCGCTTGGCTGGCGGATCGCGCGAAAGCTGGGTGTTGGCTGACCCCTCAGCCCTTCACCAGCGTTACTTGCGAAACCTCGATACCGCTGCCTAGAAAGCCGCCTTCGCAGTACATTAGATAGTACCGCCATAGCTGCACGAACCGCTCGTCGAAGCCGCTCGGCAGGCGGCCTTCCTCCACCGCGAGGTCGAAGTTGCACCGCCATTCGCGCAAGGTCCGGGCATAGTCGCCCCCGAAATTGTGCTGATCTTCCCACGACAGCCCACGCTCGGCGGCAAGCGCGCGAAATTCGCTTTCCTTGATGAGCATCCCGCCGGGGAACACGTATGTCTGGATGAAATCCGCGCTGGCGGCATAGTGCTCGAAGATTTCATCGCGGATCGAGATATACTGAATACCGGCACGGCCGCCGGGCCGCAGGTTCCGCGCCACGCAGTCGAAGAAGTCGGGCCAGTAGTCACGTCCCACCGCCTCCACCATCTCGACCGAGGCGATCGCGTCGTACCGGCCATGGACATCGCGGTAATCCTGCTTGCGAAAGTCCACGCTCCCGGCCTCGACCTTCCAGCGCGCACGGGCATAGGCCAGTTGTTCGTCCGACAGGCTGATGGCATCGACGTGGACGCCTTGGTGGCTGGCCATAAAGGCCGCCAACGTCCCCCAGCCGCAACCGATCTCGAGCACCTTGTCGCCCTCTGCCAGTCCCAGTCGCTCGATGATTGCGGCTACCTTGCCCGACTGCGCGCAGTCCAGTTCGGTAACGAACTGGCTGTAGGCGTTCGGCCCGCTCTCAAGCTCGGAATAGAGCGCGCTGGAATAGATCATCGTCTCTCCCAGCCACGTCCGGTAGAAGTCGTTGCCGAGATCATAGTGGGCATGAATATTCTTCAGCGAACCGGCGCGCGAATTGCTGTTGAGGCGGTGCAGAACCCGGCTCAGCAGCCGCCAGGGCCCATGGGCCCTGGCAGCGCCGCCCAGCGCTGTGGCATTGGCCATGAACAGAGCAAACAGCGGCACCGGATCCGGGCTGTCCCATTCCCCCGCAGCCCAGGCCTGATACCAGCCCACTGACCCCCCGGTCGCCAACCGCAGCAGCGCGCGCCAGCTCTTGAGGTCGACGACAGCGTCGAAACCCGCATTGCGGCCGCCCAGCAACCGCGTCTCGCCGCCGGGCAATGTCGCCATGATGGAACCGGTTTGCAGGCCCCGATCAATGCGGTCGAGAATCTTCTGAACGCCGCCCGACCACAGCCGCGCAAGCCATTGCGGCCCCGCGCCGATGCGCCTTCCGCCTTCAACCAGATCGCCGCCTCGGCCCGATACGTGAGCATTCATGGCGCATGATATGAACGCGAATCGGCCCCTCGGCAATCGCCCAGGGATGAAAGTTCGCTAATGCGCTTTCGCTTTCTGCCAGGCCGCGAGCGCGCGCTCCCTTGCTACCCGGTGGTCGACCAGCCGGTCGGGGTATGCCTTTGGCCGGGCAGCCGGCGAAGGATCGTGGATTTCTCCATCAGGCAAATCCCGCAGTTCGGGCACCCATTCACGAATATAGCCGGCAGCGTCAAACTTCTCGGACTGGGAGAGCGGCGCCATGATCCTGACGAACATGTTGGCATCGACGCCGGAGCCCGCAGTCCACTGCCAGTTCACCGAATTGGAGCCGTAGTCGGCATCGACGAGCGTGTCCCAGAACCACTGCTCGCCCTCACGCCAATCGACCAGCATATGCTTCACCAGGAAACTCGCGGCGATCATGCGCACGCGGTTATGCATCCAGCCGGTGTGCCATAGCTGACGCATCCCGGCATCGACGATAGGGTAGCCGGTGCGGCCCTGCTGCCACGCGGCGATCTGCGCGTTCACGTCGCCGCCGCTGCGCCACGGAAAATCGTCAAAGGGCTCCCGCGCCGGTTTGACGCCGTAGTCGGGATATTGAAGGATCACGTTCTGCGCATAATCGCGCCAACCCAGCTCCCCCAGGAAAGTACCTACCGAGCCGCCTGCATCCGCCACCATATGCCATATCTGCGCCGGCGAAATCTCGCCGAAATGAAGGTGCGGCGAAAGCATCGAAGTGCCCTCCACGCCTGGAAGGTTGCGCTGCCCCTCGTAGGAAGAAGCTTCCTCAACGAAGGTTTGAAGCCGCTTTTTCGCGCCGGCCTCGCCGGGTTCCCACGTGTCGCGCATACCGCCTGCCCAGTCGGGCTTCGTGGGAAGCAGCGCCCAGTCCTTCAGGCTGTCCGACCGGGGCCATGAAGCCGGGGCGGCAATCACCTGGGGCCGGCGCTCCGGCTGCGGGGGCGGCAGGCGTTCGCGCAAGGTCCGCCAGAACGGAGTGTAGATCTTGTAGAGCCCGCCCGTGCCCGTGGTCACCGAGCCTGCCGGCGCAAGGTAGTTACCGTGGTGCAGACACAGCTGCGTATGCTTGGCCACGGCCTTTTCCGAATTGCGCCACCACGGCTCGTAGTGATGCAGAGCGTGAATTTCCTTAGCTCCGGTTTCCTCGGCCAACTGCGCCAGCACGTCCTCGCTCTTCCCCCGGCGCAGGATCAGCTTTGAGCCTTTCTCTCGCAGTTCCGCATCAAGGCTGGCCAGCGAGTGATGCAGCCACCAGCGCGAGGCGCCCCCCATCGCACGGTGCCGGGGCGTTTCGTCGTCGAGGACATAGACCGGAATCACGGGGCCTTTTCGAGCGGCCTCGGCGATGGCAGGCTGGTCGGACAAACGAAGGTCGCGCCGCAGCCAGACGATGACAGGGGAATTCATGGACACGCAACGCCTTTTCAACAAGCGCGTTCCCTAGACCAATGGTCGTAGCTTCCGAAACCCTCACGCTGCCGAAACGTGGCTATCGCATCGATCCACGCAAGGCGCTGGTCTGCGCGGCCTTGTGCTGGTCAGGCGCGGCCATTGCCGCATGGGCGGTGCAAACCGGAAATGTCCAGGCGCTCGATCGCACCGGACTGCTGTTCTGGCGCGATGATACGCTCCAACCGCGCGGGCCTGCCGGGCTGCTGGAAGCCGTTCGCGACATTACCGCGCTGGGCGGCGTCGTGCTGCGTAACCTCTTTGCGATCGCCGCCTTGGTAGCGCTGCTGTTCCTGCGACTGCGCCGCGAAGCCGCGCTGCTGGCGCTGACGGTGATCGGCGGATGGCTGGTCAACAGCGCGGTAAAAGGGCTGGTCGGCAGGCCCCGGCCGCAGATCGTGCCGCACTTGATGGAAGCGGGCGGCAACAGTTTTCCCAGCGGACACAGTTTTAATGCCGCCGTAGTCTATATCGCCGTGGCCTTGGCGTTCGCGGCTCTCAGCAACCGCGCGTCAGTGCGGGCGACCGTGATAGCCGCTGCCATGGCGCTCAGCCTGATCATCGCCTGGAGCCGGGTTTGGCTGGGCGTCCACTGGCCCAGCGACGTCGTTGCCGGATGGCTGGGCGGTGCCGGCTGGGCCTTCCTGGCGAGCGCCCTGCTCTATCGCCCGGCAAAAGCCACGGTAGACGCCGCCGAGGACTTCAGCGAGCCGGGCACCCCGGAGAACGCGTCGGCACCGTAGCCGAGACATTGAAATTGCGGCTGAGCGCGGGGCCGGAATAACGCGCGTCGCCGAACGTCACCGTCGTCTGGCAGCCTTGCGTCTCGATGCGGGCCACCGGCATCTGCGACCAGGCGAGGAATTTCACGACTTCCGGGGTCGCCGTAGCAGCGCGGCGGACCACCGGGTCGGCCATGTTGTCCGCCACGGGCTGACCGGCTTCAACGAGAGCAGTGAGCCCCTGGAAGGGATCGTAGCGACCCTGCGTGATCGCTCCATGCTCCCGCCAGATCACATCGCGGCGCCAGAACAGCAGCGGTTCGGGCGAGGCGAATATGCGGTCGGGCTTTGCGTGAAGCTCAGAATTACCCGGTGCCTGCCACGCAAGCGCCGAGATACCGATGTTCGCCGCGATGAAGCCGCTGACGCCCGCCAGCGCAGCTACCGCAGGCTTTCCCGCTCTTCTGGCCCTGCGTTTCCAGCGCCCGCGCGCCAGCCACAGGCCGGTGCCCAACATCGCCAGCAGCCAGGGCGAGACGATGAACAGCCCATCGGTATGGAACCAGCGCTCGCTCGACGGCGACAGCAACTGGATCGCGTAGACATTCTGCAGGTCGAGCAGCGGATGGGTCAGCGCTCCCAGATAGCAAAGCGCCAGCAGCCACCCGGCATTCATCGGCAAGCCGCTTTTGAACACCGCGCCCCGGCGGATCTGCCACCGGTCGAGCAGCAGCAACAGCCCCGCCAGTAATGGCGGCATCAGCAGCACCCCGCCGACAAGCCCGTGGGTGAAGCCCCGGTGCGTGGCGAGCGGCGTCCACGGCGCCCAGCCGAAGAACACATCAATGTCCGGCATGTTCGCGGCAAGTATGCAGGCGGCCAGTCCCTTGCGGGTGCGGCGCTTCAGCCCCGTCTCGGCCAGCGCCCAGCCGACGAGGCTGTGGGTGAGATTATCCATGATCTACCGGGAGTTGCATCGTCCAGCACTATCGACCGCACAATGCGACATGGCAACCCACGGCACCCTGGCTATGCTCAAGGTTGCTTTCTACGCCCGCAATTATGGGGCCGAGAGCACGGCGGCTGTCAATCCATCAACCCGTGCGCGTCGCCCGGCTCCGGCACCGTCCACGTTTGGCCCTTGGACAGCAGTTTGCCGAGGTCCGCCGTCTTGCCCGCGATCAGGCTGGCGCGTTCGGCGATCACGGCGCTCTCGAACGTCGGCGCGGGATCGTCGTAAATCACCCCCAGCGCCATCGGGAACGCGCCGAAGGGCATCTCCACCAGCATATGCGCCAGTCCCCGGTTACGCGGGTTGTGAACGGCCACTCCCGCCGCCTGCCAGTCCCCGTCCAACACATCGACAACTTTCAGTGAAAGCGTCTCAAGATCGAGTGACAGGCCTTTGGTTTGCTTGGCGAAAAGCAGCGGCTCACCGTCCTTGCACATGATCTGGTTATCGGCCGCGACCGCCTTGGCCGTGAAGTCGTCGAAGCGATCCTTGTTGTAGACGATGCAGTTCTGGAAAATCTCGATGAAGGCCGCCCCCTTGTGGCGGTATGCGGCGATGAGGACTTCGGGAAGATCCTTCGATACGTCGTACCCGCGCGCTACGAACCGCGCGCCCGCGCCCAAGGCAAAGGCGCAAGGCAGCGCCGGACGGTCAACCGATCCAATCGGCGATGTCGGCGAAGGCGTGCCCACCCGGCTTGTAGGCGAATATTGCCCCTTGGTCAGGCCGTAGATCTCGTTGTTGAACAGCATGATCTGGCAGTCGAGATTACGGCGCAGGATGTGCATCGTATGGTTGCCGCCGATCGACATGCCGTCGCCGTCCCCGGTCACCAGCCATACGTCGAGGTCCGGATTGGCCAGCTTGATCCCTGTCGCAAAGGCAGGGGCGCGGCCATGAATGGTGTGGAAACCGTAGCTCTCGATGTAATAGGGAAACCGGCTGGAGCAGCCGATGCCCGATACGAACACGGTGTTCTTCGGGTCCGCGCCGACCATCGGCAATGTACGCTGCACCGCCTTCAGGATCGCATAGTCGCCGCAGCCGGGGCACCAGCGCACTTCCTGGTCGGTTTCCCAGTCCTTGAGGGTGGTCTGGATCGGGGTCATGTCGTTCATGATGTTTTTTCCGTCCTCTCGCTCAGGGCTGGTCGATTTCGGGCGCTGGAAGCTGAGTCTCGTTGACTGCCACTTCGCCGCCCTCGTTGCCCGGTATGCCGTCGAAGAAGGTGGCGATGGCCGCCTCGATTTCGGCGATGGCAAAGGGCTGGCCGCTGGTCTTGGCCAGCGGTACGGCGTCGATCAGAAACTGGTCGCGCAGCACCGTCTTGAACTGGCCGGTGTTCATCTCCGGCACCAGCACCTGCCCGAACCCGCTGAGCAGTTCGCACAGGTTCGCCGGCAATGGCCAGACATGCCGGACGTGAACATGGCTCACGTCGAACCCTTTACGGCGCGCGCGGCGCACGGCCTGGTGGATGGGCCCGAAGGTCGAACCCCAGCCTACCACCGCCAGTTTGCCACGAGCCTCCCCCAGCGCCACCTCCTGCGGCGGAACATTGTGGGCTATCCCGTCGATCCTGGCCTTGCGTGCGTCCGTCTGTGCCTGGTGGACGTCGGGGGCGTAGTCGATATTGCCCGTGTCGATGGCCTTCTCGATCCCCCCGATGCGGTGCATGAGACCCGGCGTGCCCGCCTTGATCCACGGCCGCACCCCGCGCGCGTCACGCCTGAAAGGCAGCACCTTGCCGCCCGGATTGTTGTTCTCTTCCAGGAAAGCTACCGGAAACGGCGTGAACGAGGCCGGGTCGGGCACTTTCCAGGGTTCGGAGGCATTGCCGATGTAGCCGTCCGTCAGCAGGATCACCGGGGTCATGTATGCAACCGCGATCCGGCAGGCCTCGACCGCGCATTCGAAAGCGTCAGCGGGAGAGCGCGCGGCGATAACCGGCAGCGGCGCATCGCCATTACGCCCATATACCGCCTGATAGAGGTCCGACTGCTCTGTCTTGGTCGGAAGGCCGGTCGAGGGTCCTCCCCGCTGCGAATTGACGATGATAAGCGGCAGTTCGGTCATGATCGCCAGCCCCATCGCCTCACCCTTGAGCGCGATGCCGGGACCGGACGAGGACGTGACGCCGAGCTGCCCGGCATAGGACGCCCCGATCGCCGCGCAGATCGCGGCAATCTCGTCCTCGGCCTGGAAAGTAGTGACACCGAATTCCTTCATCTTCACAAGATGATGAAGGATCGCCGAAGCAGGAGTGATCGGATAGCCGCCGAAGAACATCGGCAACCCTGCCAGTTGCGCGCCCGCGACAAGGCCAAGACTGACCGCTTCGGCCCCGGTGATCGTGCGATAAAGGCCCGGCTCGCTGGCAACCGGATCGACGTGCAGCTTCCTGAGCGGTCCGGCCAGCTCAGCCGTCTCGCCATAAGCATGGCCCGCATTGAGTGCGGCGATATTCGCCTGCGCCAAGACCGGGCTTTTGGCGAACTTGGCGCTCAGCCAGTCGACCAACGGGCGGCGGTCACGGTCGAACATCCATAGCGCCAACCCCAGCGTCCACATGTTCTTGCAGCGCAGCGCTTCCTTGTTGCCGAGGCCGAAGGGCTTCACCGCCTCCAGCGTCAGCGCGGAGATATCGAAGGCCAGAACATCCCATCTGGCAAGGCTGCCATCATCCAGCGGGCTGGCCTCGTACCGGGCCTTTTCGAGGTTGCGCTTGTTGAACTCCCCGGTGTCGGCGATCACGAGGCCGCCGGGTTTCAGCGCCTGTACATTGGTCTTGAGCGCGGCCGGGTTCATCGCCACCAGCACGTCGGGCGCATCGCCGGCGGTGGTGATCTCGCTCGACCCGAAATTGATCTGGAAGGCGGAAACACCGAACAGCGTGCCCTGGGGCGCGCGGATCTCGGCAGGAAAATCAGGGAAGGTGGCAAGGTCGTTGCCGGCAAGCGCGGTGGACAGGGTGAACTGCCCTCCGGTCAATTGCATCCCGTCCCCGGAGTCGCCCGCGAAACGGACGACGACCGCTTCGGGAGAGCCTTCGTGCACGGATGCCTGCGCATCTTGGCCGGCCCCGTCTGCGGGACCGTGCTGGGCAGATCGTGTCGCCATTTTCTGATCCTCTCCGGCAGTTTTCTGCCTGAAATTCCTCTCTCCCGAGGCTGGTCGCTCCCGCCATGGCTGACAATCCAGAAAACTCTCGCGCGGACAAACCTGTCATTTGTCAGTCGGCACCAGCGGTCCTTTAGTGATGTGGACCACAATACCTGCTAGTCAAGGGGACTGGCGTAGGCCATCCTGTCCTGCGATGGTCCATGCCCAAGTGAAGAGCCTGTGAAATCCCTCTCAAGGACCTTCCCGTAAGCCCGTCCTGACCCGTCCCTTCAATTTCGGAAATACGCATCTCGATGAATGACTTTTCGTCCCTGCCCTATCGCCCCTGCGTGGGTGTCATGCTCGTCAATGCCGACGGCAAGGTTTTCGTCGGCAAGCGAATCGACACGCGGGAAGGTGACTGGTGGCAGATGCCCCAAGGCGGCGTCGACGATGGCGAAGACCTCAAGGCTGCGGCTTTCCGCGAACTGTGGGAAGAAACCGGCGTCACTCAGGAACACGTCAAGCTGCTCTCCCAGACCAGGGAAGAACTGCTCTACGACCTGCCCGAGGAACTGCTCGGCAAGCTGTGGAAGGGCAAATATCGCGGCCAGCGCCAGCACTGGTTCCTCGCCCGCTTCGACGGCAGCGATGATGGCATCGACCTTGAAGCACACAAGCCAGCCGAGTTCTGCGACTGGAAATGGGTGGACGCCGAACTGCTGCCGGACCTCATCGTACCGTTCAAGAAGCGGGTCTACCGCGCTGTTCTGGAAGAATTCCGCGCATTGATCTGAGCGCAGGTCGGTTTGAAAAGTCGGGAGGGGTCAGTCCGAACTGCCCCTCATCCCGCTAAGCCTGAACCTGTCCAGGCCCACTCACGCAGGCTCAACCCCGCCGAAATCAGTTTTCCGAAACCACCTGCTTTGTCGTCACCGCATCGGCGCTGACCATGCGGGGCGCCGGGCCCTTGGCGATAGCGGCCGCCAGGTTCTGCGCTTCCGAGCAGGACTTGCCGCAAAGCGTCTGCAAACGGGCAAGATTGCGGTTGGCCTTCTCGGTCGCGCCCTTTTCAGCCAGCGCCATGCCCTCACCCGCAATGGCGACAAGGTTGCGAGGATCGTTGTTCAGCGCAACGCGGTAATAGTGCAGCGCCTTGCCCTGCATGCCCTGACGGCGCGTGGCTTCGGCAAGGCCCAGAAGAACGGTGACACTGCCCGGTTCCACTGTAAGCGCCGATTCATAGGCATCCACAGCACCATCCACCTGCCCTGCCGCCAGCGCGCTGCGCCCCTCGGCAATCAGCGCTACAGCGCGCGGATCCAGCGCCTGAGGCGATTGGGAATGCGAGACGCTGGATGAAATGACGGCAAGAAGGGAAAGAGCAACAGCAACGGGCGTATAGCGCATCAGCAGGTCCTTGGCCGAGGTCTTCGTCCTCATCATAGCGGCCGACGCTATCACAGCCGAACGAAGCGTGCGACGAAAAAGCCGTCGGTTCCGTCATGATACGGAGACAATCTGAGCCCCGCTCCGCGCGCGGTGCCAGCGGGCAATACCGGGATCTCGGCGCGGAAGCCGGTATTGCGGGCAAGGAACCCCGCCGCCTGCCCCGCGCCTTCCGCATCGAGCAGCGAGCAAGTGACGAACACGAGACGCCCGCCCGGCCGGACGAGCCGCGCCGCGATATCCAGCAGGCGCGACTGGATCGCGGCGTAGCGCTCCAGTTGCTTGTCGGTCAGCCGCCAGCGCGCCTCGGGATTGCGCCGCCAGGTGCCGGTGCCCGAACAGGGCGCGTCGACCAACACCGCATCGGCCTTGTCGACGAAGGGGGCCAGTGCCTCCATTTCGCGATTGGCATCGAGCAGCAGTGTCTCGATCCCCGTCGCCCCGGCGCGCTGCGCGCGGGGGCCAAGACGCGAAAGGCGCATTCGGTCGGCGTCGGCGGCGATCAGCCTGCCGCTATTCTCCATCGCGGCGGCAAGGGCGAGGGTCTTGCCCCCGGCCCCGGCGCACAGGTCGATCACTGTCTCTCCGGGCCGCGCGGCAACAACTTCGCAGGTAAGCTGCGAGCCGGCGTCCTGCACCTCGACCATGCCTTCGAGATAGGCGCTGGTCTGTTCGATCCGGGTGTCGGGGGGATAGCGCCACCCGTTACCCGCAGCGGTGCGCTGCCCGCCATCCGGCAGTTCCAGGGTTCCTGCCCGCAACGTGTTGACGCGAATGTCGAGCGGAGCGCGGTCCAGAAGCGATTCTGCCTGCGCCGCGTCGATTCCGCTTTCGGCAAGCCGCTGCATCAGCCAGGCCGGGGCGACACCGCCCGCAGCCGCCTGCTCCCCCGCCCCAATCGCAGTGGGAGCATGGCGAGAACCGTCGAACAGCGCGGCAACCTGCGGGTCTTCCCCCGCAACGCGCAGCATTGCCGCACGGCCGGTTTCGGGCACTTCACCGCAAAGGCGAATCGCGCGGTAGGCCAGCTCGCGCACGGCGCGGCGGTCACCGCTGCCGGCGAAGCGGCGGGTGCGGAACCAGTCGCCGATCAGGCGATCAGCCGGCGCTCCGTTCGAACGGGCCGCGTCTATCACGAGGTCCAGCACTTCGATCGCAGCCTGGACGCGGGCGGCGGGGGTCATGAAATTTTTCCCCGGTACGGAAAAGCTGCTCGCAAGACGGCAAGGGAGCATGCGGTTTCGCGCGTGCCCCTCCACCATCGCTGCGCGATGGTCCTCTTCCCCCGTTCGGGGAACAGCACCGGTTTATCCGCGCGTGGGATAGTTCGGCGCTTCGCGGGTGATCGTCACATCGTGGACGTGGCTTTCGCGAAGGCCCGCACCGGTGATGCGGATGAACTTCGAGTTGCGGCGCATGTCGTCGATGGTCGGCGAGCCGGTGTAGCCCATCGCCGCCTTGATGCCGCCGACCAGCTGGTGGATCACATCGCGCGCCGGGCCCTTGTAGGCCACCTGGCCTTCGATGCCCTCGGGGACCAGCTTCATCTGGTCCTTGATGTCACCCTGGAAATAGCGGTCGGCCGAACCCCGGCCCATCGCACCGACCGAACCCATGCCGCGGTACGACTTGTAGGCCCGGCCCTGGTACAGGAACGTCTCGCCCGGCGCTTCCTCGGTTCCGGCCAGCATCGAACCCACCATGATCGTCGAGGCACCGGCGGCGAGCGCCTTGGCCGCATCGCCCGAAGTGCGCAGGCCGCCATCGGCGATCACCGGAACGCCGGACTTGTCGGCTTCTTCGGCGGCTTCCATGACGGCGGTGAGCTGCGGCACGCCAACGCCCGCGACGATGCGCGTGGTGCAGATCGAACCCGGGCCGATGCCCACCTTGATGCAGTCCGCACCGGCATCGATCAGCGCGCGCGCTGCTTCTGCGGTGGCGACGTTGCCGGCGATGACCTGCGCGGAGTTCGACAGGCGCTTGACCCGCTCGACAGCCAGCGCCACGTCCTTGTTGTGGCCGTGCGCGGTGTCGATGACGACCACGTCGCACTCGGCGGCGAGCAGCGCCTCGGTGCGCTCGAAGCCCTTGTCGCCCACGGTGGTGGCGGCAGCAACGCGCAGGCGGCCGGCGCCGTCCTTCGTTGCGTCCGGATAGGTCACGGCCTTCTCGATGTCCTTGACGGTGATAAGGCCCACGCAGTGGAAGCTGTCATCGACGACCAGCAGCTTTTCGATGCGGCGGTGGTGCAGGAGGCGGCGCGCCTCTTCCTTGCCGACGCCGACCCCCACCGTGGCGAGGTTTTCATGCGTCATCAGTTCGCGCACGGGCTGCATCGGGTTGTCGGCAAAGCGCACGTCGCGGTTGGTGAGGATGCCCACCAGACGGCCCGAAGCCTCGACCACCGGGATGCCGCTGATCTTGTTGGCGAGCATCAGTGCCTGCGCCTGGCCCAGCGTGGCGTTGGGATCGATGGTTATGGGATTGACCACCATCCCGCTCTCGTAACGCTTTACCTGGCGGACGGCGGCGCACTGTTCCTCGATGGTGAGGTTGCGGTGAAGCACGCCGATGCCGCCCATCTGCGCCATGGCAATCGCCATGTCCGCCTCGGTCACGGTGTCCATGGCCGAGGAGATCACCGGGATGTTGAGCCCGATGGTGCGGGTCAGCATGGTACGGGTATCGGCCTGGGTGGGCACGATGTCGGACTTTGCTGGACGCAGCAACACGTCGTCGAAAGTAAGTCCGAGCTGGATATCCATGTGCGCCACCAATGCCTTTGCGGGGGAGAATCGTGGCGGCCCATGTAATCAAAGGCACCCCCCGGCGCTAGAGGCTCATTTCACCGGCTGGGATGACTTTACCGCGCTTTTCGCAGAGGGCCCTGCAATCGGCACCCTGCGGGTATCCCCGAACCAGCGGCCCAGCGCAGTCAGCATCTTCACATCGTCGACCGCGCCTTCAAGCTGGAGCGGGTGCGAAAGGTCGTCGCTGGGGCGGTGATAGTCGCTATCGAAAAAGGCGCGCATCCGGTCGATATCACCATAGGCCGTGGTGACCATCACCGCCGGAATATCATGCTGAAGCAAGGCCCAGCCGTCCTGCCGCTTGACGAATTCGTTGGCGTCGTCGTTCTCGCGCAGCTTGAAGCCTTCGGCCTTGGCAACGCGGGCAATGTCCCTGTCCAGCCCGGTCATACCGCGCCCGACAATGGCGAAAGGCGTCTTGCGCGGGGCGATCGCGATCGAATCGATGTTGAAGGCGGCAACTATCTTTTCGAGCGGAAGCGGCGGCTCCTCGGCAAAGGCATGGGCGCCCAGCAGGCCCAGTTCCTCACCCGTGGTTGCAAGGAAATAGACGTCGCGGTCCATCTGCGGGGTCCGGGCAAGGCGGCGAGCGATCTCGGTCAGCGCGGCGACACCGCTGGCGTTGTCTATCGCGCCATTGCAGACCACATCCTCAGCCGGAGCCTCGCCGCATTCTCCGAAATGATCCCAATGGGCCACGAACATCACGGCCCCGGCCTGCTTGTTACGGCCCGGCAGCTTGCCGATGAGGTTGTGAGTGCGGATCGTCGTCTCGTTAGTGCTGGCTTCCAGCGAGGCGGTGACGTCCAGCATGATCGGCACGAAATCGGGGGCCGCCGCCGCCGCTTCCAGCGAGGCAAGGCTATGCGCCGTACCCTTGAGCAGGGTTTCCATCGTCGCGCGGCCGACGAAGGCTTCGAGATCGCCGCCCAGCGAATCCTCGGAGAGGGCATAGCCGGTGCGCTGCCGCCGCGATGCTACTTCCTCAAGGCTGCGCTCTCCGTCTAGCACGGTCAGCACAGCCGATGCGCCCTGGGTCAGCAGGTCGTTCTGCCGGGCGCTGTCGGGTGTATCTCCATCGAGTACGACCGCGATGCGGCCCGCCAGTTCGGTGCGGGAGAAATCCTGGCTGCGCGCCTTGCCCACGAACAGCAGCGGTGCGTTACGCACCAGACTGCGCTTGCCCGAGGTCAGGACCAGCACGTCCCTGGGCGCGATCGTGGTGCGATAACCCCGGCGCAGGAACTGCGCGCTGCCCTTCTCAGGCTCCCGCGCGACAAGGGTGACGGGCGCGAACCACTCGTTACCCGGATCATTGGTGCCTGAAACCAGGCCGATGTCGAACCATTGCCGGGCGAGGTAGCGCAGCGTCTTCGCCTCGCCCTCGGTGCCGGGTTCGCGGCCGTCAAAATCGTCGCTGGCGAGAATCTCGATATGTGCGCGCAGCCGGCCTTCGATCTCGCGGTCGGCGCGGCTGACGCTGGCGGCGATCATGGACACAGGTATCAGCGCAGCTGCAAGCGCCAAGCCCGCAGCCGTTCTCCAAACCCATGCCCCTGCTGTAAAAGCACCCGCCTTCATCGTCCTGCACCTATACGACACAAAATCGGCAGCGGTTGAGAAATCTCCGCCGCATTGGGCACTTCGCATCATTTTTAACCGCGCCATCCGCACATGACGCGATGGGGCAACACTGATCCTGCTGCGCACATCAGGCGGAACAGTGGCGGCGATTGCGAATTGATCAGCCCGCTGCAAGAAGGTTTAGTACGGCACGAACAGAGGGAAGGACTATTCACCGATGAGGCTTACCAGGTTCGATCCCAGCAACATCCGCGTCTCCGGTGGGGGCGGCGGCGGTTTTCCGGGCGGCGGCGGCGGCAAGATGGGCTGCGGAACCATCGTGATCGTGCTGATCGGTGCGCTGGTTTTCGGGGTCGATCCCGGTCAGATGCTTGGCTCGCTGCAGGGTGTGCAGCAACAGACGTCTGCGCCCGCACCGGATTCCCCGCCCAAGACGGTGGAGGAATATTGCACGGAGAATGCTTATGCGACCGAATCGTGCAATGCGCTCGATTCGCTCAACCGCACTTGGCAGCCGTTGTTCCAGAAGGCGAATATCGCTTTTGAACAGCCAACCCTGAACTTCTACAAGGGCGGCACGCGCAGCGGATGCGGCGCAGCGCAGAGCGCGATGGGCCCATTCTACTGCCCGGCAGACCAGGGCATCTACATCGACACCAGTTTCTACGACCAGCTCGACAAGGAACTCGGCGCCAAGGGCGACTTCGCACGGTACTATGTAATGGCACATGAATACGGCCACCACCTGCAGCAATTGCAGGGCATCAACGCCCAGGTCCGGCAGGCGCAGCAGCGCAGTCCCTCGCAGTCCAACGCGCTTCAGGTGAAGATGGAACTTCAGGCAGACTGTTATGCCGGTGTATGGGCGGGCAAGAACCGCGAACTGATCGAGCCGGGCGACATGGAGGAAGGCCTCACCGCCGCCAGCGCCATCGGCGACGATACCCTGATGAAGAACGCCGGCCAGGCCGTCAGCCCGGAGAGCTTCACCCACGGTTCCAGCGCCGAACGCATGAGCTGGCTGAAGCGCGGCCTCGACACCGGGAACGAGGACGCCTGTGACACGTTCACGTCGGTGAGATGAAATAGCGCAGGTTCGATCGACCTGCTGACACGACGGCGCGGTTCGATCGGGCGGCTCTAATTCAGAGGTCGCCGCGCCGGAACGGAAAAAAGGATACAGGGATGCGCAAATACTGGCTCAACGCGGTCATCGTCGCCGGAATTCTCGCGACGCCCGCAATCGCCCGGCAGGACGACAAGGCGATCACCAATCGCGATCCTGATGCCGTCGATGTTGCCAAGACCCCGATGAACGATCTCAACGTGGGGCGCGACGGCGAAATTCCGGCCTTGCTGGTGAAGGCTACCGCGCAGCCCTATGCCATGGCGGGACTGGGCAAGTGCCGCCAGATCGCCGGTGCCATCCAGGAACTCGACGAAGTGCTCGGCCCTGACATCGACCTGCCGCAGGCCGAACGCGACCGCATCAGCGCCGGCCGGGTGGGCAAGTGGGTGGTCGCCTCGTTCATCCCGTTTCGCGGGCTGATCCGCGAAGTCTCGGGCGCCAATGCGCAGGACCGCAAGGTCAACGCGGCGATCCAGGCAGGGCTTACGCGGCGCGGATATCTCAAGGGTCTGGGCCAGGCAAAGGGGTGCCGCTATCCGGCATCGCCCGCCCCCGCCAGCGTGGTTCAGGCGCGTCTCGACGAGATAAAGAGCATGGACAAGAAGGACGCCAAGAGCGGCAAGAAAAAAGGCAAGGATGACGGCGAACTGGCATTCAAGTCCGAGCCTGACGTCAGGCAGCCCGTGCCCAAGAACTGAGCCGTCATCAAACGCCCGCCCGCCGCCATTACCCGGCCGCTTGGCTCGGCCGCAGGAACACGGCCCCGGTTTTCCCGTTGTCATGACAGGCCGAGCACTCCGGCCGGGATGACGATGAGGATTGCCGGATGAGATTTTCCAACCGTCTGACCCTGCCGCTGCTGGGCATGTTCGCGCTTATCGCCTCCGGTTGCGGCGATAGCGGCAAGCAGCCCGCACCGGCGCAGTCCAGCCAAGCCGCCGTCCAAAGCCCCGATACCGCGACCAGCGAGCCGGCGCCGCCCTCATCCTCGTCGGCCCTCGCGGCGGACGAGGAGACGGCAACCGCCATTCCGGCACCTTCGTCCTCCGCCCCCATTTCCTGCGCCGCAGACATCGGTCAGAGCGCCGCGCGCAAGCTGGTCGCGCAGTGCCGGGCAGTTTCTCCCGCCACGCGCCCGCCCTGCAATGCAGAAAATTCCTGCGCGATGATCCGCAACGAAGTCGCACGCGGCTGTGCCATCCTTGGCGAGGATTTCGTAAAGACACCTGCTTGCGCCGTAGATCCCATCGGCAGCGAGGCTGCTGCCGACCTTGTCCGGCGCTTCTACGATGCCGTCAACGCGCGTGACTATGCCGCAGCATGGTCGCTGTGGGGCCCGGACGGCAATCCCGCGCAGACGCTTGAGCAGTTCGCCAACGGCTATGCCCTCACCCGCCGCACCCATGTGGAGATCGGCAAGGTCTCCAGCATCGAAGGGGGCGCCGGTTCGATCTATGTGACAGTGCCGGTGACCATCGATGCCGAATTGAACGACGGCCGACACCAGCGTTTCACCGGAAAGTACGACCTGCGCCAGATCAATCGCGGCATGGGCATCTCGCAAGGCTGGCACATTACGACCGCCAAACTGCGCCCCGCCTGACCGGCAGGCTGCTTCACCCGCGCGGGTGGTAGAAATCGTAGATCGTCTGGGCGACCGCCGCGCTTACTCCCGGTGCGCGCTGTAGGTCTTCCAGACTGGCCGCGCGCACTTTGCCTGCTGTGCCGAAGTGCAGAAGCAGCGCGCGTTTGCGTGCCGGGCCGATACCGGGAATCTCGTCCAGCGGACTGGCGGTGATGGCGCGGCTGCGCTTGGCGCGGTGGGCGCCGATGACGAAACGGTGGACCTCGTCACGCAGTCGTTGGAGATAGAACAGCACCGGGGAATTGACCGGCAACATCTTTTCGCGGCCATCGGGGAAGTGGAACACCTCGCGCCCTTCCCGTCCGTGATGCGGGCCCTTGGCGATGGCGATCAGCGCCACGTCCTCGATGCCCAGTTCCTCCAGCGCATCCTTCACCGCGTTCATCTGGCCTTTGCCGCCATCGATCAGGACCAGATCCGGCCAAGTTCCACCCTGACGCTCAGGATCTTCCTCCTGCACCCGGCCGAAGCGGCGGGTCATGACCTCGCGCATCATCGCGAAATCATCGTCGCTTTGCGCGGTCTTGATGTTGAACTTGCGGTACTGGTTGGTGAGGTAGCCCTCCGGTCCGGCAACGATCATTGCGCCGACGGCCTTGGTGCCCTGGATGTGGCTGTTATCGTAGACCTCGATCCGCTGCGGGACATCCGACAATTCAAGGAATTCTGCCATTTCGCGGTGGGTTTTCGCCTGTGTTCCCCGCTCGGCAAGGCGGCGTTCGAGGGCTTCGACCGCGTTGCGCGTTGCCTGCGCCACCAACTGGCGGCGGCTGCCGCGCTGGGGGACCGAGATTTCCACTTTGCCGCCCGCGCCTTCGCGCAGGGCTTCGGCCAGAAGATCGGCCTCGGGCAGTTCGCGGTCGATCAGGATACAGCGTGCCGGGGGCACTTCCTCATAGAACTGGGCAAGGAAGCTCTGCATGACTTCCTCCTCGCTCAACCCCTCGGTGTGGGACGGGAAAAAGGCGCGGTGTCCCCAGTTCTGGCCGCCGCGGATGAAGAACGCCTGCACGCCCACCTGCCCGCCATGCGTTGCCATCGCAAAGATATCCGCATTGTCGACGCCTTCGGCGTTGATCGCCTGACTGCCCTGGATGAACGTGGCCGCGCGCAGACGATCGCGCAGCATTGCCGCGCGTTCGAAATCGAGATCCTGCGCGGCCTGCGCCATCTGCACCTCGATCTTGCGCTGCACCGCGTTGGATTTGCCGCCGAGGAAGTCCTTCGCCTCGCGCACGAGTTCGTCGTAGCCCGCCTCGTCGATGCGGCCCACGCACGGGGCCGAGCAGCGCTTGATCTGGTAGAGCAGGCAGGGCCGGTCGCGCCGGGCGAAGAAGCTGTCGGTGCAGCTGCGCAGCAGGAACAGCTTCTGCAGGGCGTTGATGGTGGTGTTCACCGAACCGGCACTGGCGAAGGGGCCGTAGTAATTGCCCTTCAACCGCCGCGCGCCGCGATGCTTCATGATGCGCGGAAATTCGTGGTCGGTGCGCAGCAGGATGAAGGGGAACGATTTGTCGTCGCGCAGAAGAACGTTGTAGGCGGGCCGGAAGCGCTTGATGAGCTGCGCTTCGAGCAGCAGCGCCTCGGCCTCGGAATTGGTGGTGACGATGGTCATCGACCGTGTCTGGCTGACCATGCGCTGGAGCCGGCCGGGCAGGCGTTCCCACTGCGTATAATTGGCCACGCGGTTCTTCAGCGCCCGCGCCTTGCCGACATAAAGCACATCCCCGCGCGCGTCCTGCATGCGGTAGACGCCGGGCTTGACCGGCAGGGTGCGCACGGTGTCGCGGATCACCTCGACCCCCGCCTGGAGATCGGGCTGTTCAGAGCCGCGTATGCTCGAAACCGCGCGCTCCTCGTTGAAGCGTTCGGTGCCATTGGGGGTGTCGGGAGTGCCGGCAGGTGTTCGCGCCATGCCCGTCAGATAGGGCATGGCGCGATGGATCGGTAGACCCGCCGGGCCTATATCCTCAGAACATCTTGCGGAAATCGATGCCGACCACGCGGCCCTGCGGATTGCGATAGGCGCGCTGGTAGGCCAGCGGCACCGCGCCGTTCTCATCCGTGACGCGCTGGCGCGAATCGAGGAGGTTGTCGGCCACGAAGGAAAGGCGCGTACCCTTTAGGAACGGCATTTTCGCCACGAGTGCCTCGTTGCGACCCAGATCGGCGAAAATGCGCAGCGAAAGATCGAACGTGCTGCCGAAGCGCAGATCCGAACTGCCCGGCTGGCCAGAGCCATTGACCTTCGCAGGCGCTTCCCACTCGGCCTTCAAACGCAGGCCGTAGCCGTTCTTGAACAGGCCGCCTTCCGCCTCGATCGCGTGGTGCGGCGTGCCGCCCGCGCCGATGGCGTCACCATTGAGCTGGTCGAGGATCGGCACGCCCGGCGCGATGCGGACCGTGTCGGTAAAACGCCAGGTATGGTAGACCGCGATGTTCCAGCGGCTGCCGGGGCCGCGTCCGCCGGGGCCCATGCCCATGCCGCCGCCGGGACCGCCTGGGCCTCCAGCACCGCGCGGGCCGCCCCTGTCGCCGGAACCTTCCGCCCGGGTTCCGCCCGGACCGCCGGCTTGCTCCGCAGGAGGACCGCCCGCAAAACGCACCTCGCGCGCGGTATCGCCCGGCTGCGCAGGCGCAGCGCCTTGCCCGGCTGCGTCGGCGCTGCAGAACCGTTGGCGCAGCTGTGCCAGACGTTCGGGATCGACCTTACCGTCCGCGCCCATCAGCCGCTCACGCATGCGGTCGGGCAGGCTGGCAACATCGGGCGGACCGCTGCCGCCCGCGCACAGCGCAGTACGGAGGCGCTCGAAGCGCTGCGGGTCGGGCACGCCGCCCGCGCCTGGCCCCGCAGCGCCCTCAGCCGCACAGGCGCGCGTCTTGAATTCGGCGAGCTTGGCCGGGTCGATCTTGCCGTCCGCGCCGATGAGACGCTCGCGCATACGTTCGGGAATCTTCGAAAGATCGGGCTCACCGGCTCCAGGCGCGCACAGCTGCTGGCGCATGGCCGCAAAGCGCGAAGGGTCGAAGGACGGACGTGCGCCCGGCGTTGCCGAAGACTGCGTCTGGCCGCCCAGCGTCTGGACGCCCGCCATCGGCCCGTTTGCGCCGACGACCGACCCGCCGGTGCCCGCGCTGCGCCGCGCCGAAGCGCCCTCGGAACCGGCCCGATCCGCACCGCCGCCCGAACCGGACGACCCAGCCCCGCCAAGACTGCCGGACAGATTGATACCCCAGCGCAGCGACGAGCTTTTAACCTCGTCGAATGTCACCGCACGGCGATCGATGGCGATCAGGTTGCCGTCACCGTCGCGGGTCACGCGGCCGGGGAATGCCGCCTCGATCGCCGGGGTGAGCAGCGGAAATGCCTGCGTCACGTCACTCGAACGGTTGCGGAAATATTCGACGAGAAGATTGGAGCGCTGCATGAACGGCAGCTTCCATTGCGCCGAAATCTTCCAGTCGCGCTGCGTTTCTTTCTTCAAATCGGGATTGCCGCCGCTGGTCACGTTGACCAGTGCGCTGGTCGCCTTGGTGAAATCGTAGACGGCAACGTTGTAGGTCAGGATCGTCGGTGCGGCCAGTTGCGTCAGCTTGGGCGCGGCTTCGTCGACGATATAGCTGGCCTGAAGGGTCAGAGTGTCAGTGGGCGACCACGTGAGGCCCGCGCTCCAGTCCTTGAGCGTGCCGAAATCGGAAAGGTGGTCCAGCCCGCCGCTCAGATTCAGGGTGATATCGCCGACTGCGCCGAGGAAATCCTCGCCCTTGCTGGTCAGCGGCAGGGCCAGATTGACGCCGCCCAGCACGTCGCCGCGCTTGAGAGTGACAGCGCCCAGGGTGGTACGGGTATCCTCGCTGACCGAGCGGTCGAAATCGTATCCGGCCTTGACGGTCAGGTTCGCCTCGCCCGCAGGCATGCGGAAGGGCTTGCCCGAGATCGTCGCGAGGTTGGACAGCGTCAACTGGCGCGTAGTGGCCACATCGACCCCGGCACCGGGCACGAAGGGCAGCGCTCCGTCGATCGCCAGCGTTCCTGCCAGCGCCGCATCGGCCAGCGCAGAGGTGTCTCGCCTGCGATCCACACGGGTGTTGGTATCGACATAAGTGGCGTTGGACGTGGCGCTAAGCTGCCATTCGCCGATCAGCGTCGAATAGCCGAGGCCGCCCTCGAACGTGTCGGATACCGAGCGAGCGGTAAGCGGATCGGGTAGCGTGCGCAGCGCGCTTTGGCCTGCGCCGTTGGTCAACGTGACGGCATCCAGGCCAGAGAGCGAAGTCGTCTGCGAGCGCGTGTAACCGCCTGTCGCCGTGATCGAGCCGCCAAATCCGCCATCGCCGAGGCCCTGTGTCATCGTGCCTTCCAGCACGAATTCGGAATCGCTCGCCGCCAGGCTGCGATAGCGTGCCGGGTCAGGATCGCCGGTGACGTTCGAAACGCGCGAGGCTTCCTGTTCGATGTTGCGCTCGGCCTCGGTCAGCATGGATGTCTGGTCGAGCTTGGCGGTGACATTGTAGCGGCGCGGTCCGGCCACCTTGAACAGGCCCGTTTCCAGCTCGTAATTGTCATAACCGCCGCGCGTGGGGCGGTTGTACTCGTCCGAGGTGGTGACGGCTGCGAACTCGTTCTTGAGGATGATGTTCACCACCCGCTGGTTCGCCGCATAGCCGAAGCGCAGCGCCACTTCCTCGGGCAGCACTTCAAGGCGGCGGATCGCCTCGGGCGGGATGTTGCGCATCTCGCGAAAGCTGCTGATGCGCTGGCCGTTGAGCAGCATCACCGGCCGACCGTCGCCGCGCCCGCGTCCGCTGCCGGTCTGCGGGCTGATCGCGTCGAGCAGTTCCTCGATCGAGCTTACGCCGTAGGAGGCGATGTCCTCTTCGTCGAAGACTTCGATGGGCTGTTGCGGTACGTCGATCTGACCGATGATGCGCGGCGACATGACGAGAATTTCGTCGCCGTGAACTTCGAGCGAATCGTCGTTCTTGTCGTCTTTCTCGACCATCGGCGCAGGCGCTTCCGCAGCCATCGCAACAGCAGGCATGCCCAG
>Ga0308165_1001478_pt1 | contig 32607 bp, 21 predicted proteins | sample PhyWR2_FD_201032 | JGI IMG/M metagenome (GOLD analysis project Ga0308165, IMG submission 201032) | Phyllosphere microbial communities from UC Gill Tract Community Farm, Albany, California, United States - DLSLW.R2 | ecosystem: Host-associated > Plants > Phyllosphere > Unclassified | place: USA... | reverse complement strand
TCGGGGCGTAGCGTAGTCCGGTCATCGCGCCTGGTTTGGGACCAGGAGGTCGCAGGTTCGAATCCTGCCGCCCCGACTGTTTTAGTAGTTTTCTCAAAATTACTTAATGGGTGCGTAGCTCAGCTGGATAGAGCATCTGCCTTCTAAGCAGACGGTCAAAGGTTCGAATCCTTTCGCGCTCACTTAAAACTCACAATTTTCATTGTGAGTTTTTTTGTGTTTAATAACTCCATGCAGCAAGATCAGACAAGATAGAGCATCCCGATTTTTAATCGGGACGGTCAAAGGTTCGAATCCTTTCGCGCTCACTTAAAACTCACAATTTTCATTGTGAGTTTTTTTGTGTTTAATAACTCCATGCAGCAAGATCAGACAAGATAGAGCATCCCGATTTTTAATCGGGACGGGCAAAGGTTCGAATCCTTTCGCGCTCATATAAAGACTTACTGGAAACAGCGAGTCTTTTTTTGTGTTTACTCTTAATCAAAAATTATAAGTATTCAAGAGTTATTGCGAATACAATTTACTTCAATTGATTTATCGTATTGTACAATTTGACAAAATTTGTTTTTTTGTCAAAAATATTTTATTTTTGTATTCCTATTTCAGATAATTTTCAGACAATGTCATCTCACACAGAACAAGATCAGCTTTCACAACAAATCCTGGAGACCGCTTCAGGACTGTATTTGAAGTATGGTTTAAAGAAGGTGACAATGGATGATATTTCAAAAGCAGTTGGTAAAAGCAGAACTTCAATTTATTATTATTATAAAAATCGGGAGGAAGTATTTCAGGCGGTTTTGGAAAATCTGATCAAGGAAGTTATTTCCGAGATTGATTCCAGGATGAAGAAGAAAAGAACTTTCGAAGGAAAAATCCAGGAGTTTTGTCTTGCTAAAGTAAAAACATCGGAAGAAAGATCTTCATTTTTCAGAGCTATAGAAGCAGGAATGGACAATGAAGAGAAGTCAAAACACATCACCGATGCCCACAACAGAATGATGGAAGCAGAAAGAAACCTCCTGTTGAATTTATTCTCAACAAGTATTAGCAAAGGTTCAATTCCAAAAGTTGCCATTGAGGAACAGGAAATCATCATCTTTATTCTACAGAGCAGTATCAGGGGAATAAGGCGCGAGATGAGTTTAAAAAACAATTTCGAGAACTTAAACAGTACAGTAAGCACTCTAACCTCTATGGTTATTAAACATATTGGGTAAAAATTTTTTATTTCAATTTTGACACTTTTACATTATTTGTCAAATAGTCTATTAAAAAAATGAACAAATTAAGTAATATCAGTACATTCCGGGCCTTCAGAAGCACCAATTATACATTGTATTTTTTCGGGCGTTCTGTCTCTCAATTTGGGACATGGATGCAGCGTACAGCAGTAGTATGGGTTGTATACAGCATGACCGAGTCTGCTTTTATGCTGGGGCTCACCATTTTTGCAGAACAATTCCCTTCATTTTTATTTTCAGCGTTCGGCGGGGTTGCTGCAGATCGGTATAACCGGTATAAAATTATACAGATCACTCAAATTTTATCATTAATACAGGCATCTCTTCTAGCTTTCCTGGTAATGACGGGACATCAGAATATATGGAGTTTCATTATACTCAGCGTTTTTCTCGGCATTATCAACGCTTATGACATTCCGGCCCGTCAGGCTATGATTAATGAAGTGGTAACGGATGATGAAGACCTTCCAAGTGCTCTTTCTCTGAGTGCTGCCATGGCAAGTATCGCTAAATTGGCGGGCCCTGCCCTTTCCGGAATTATCCTCCAAAAATTCGGAGCGGGAACATGTTTTCTTATCAATGCAGCCAGTTTTGCAGCGGTAATGCTTTCGATTTCTTTGATGAAGATAAAGATCATTCCGAAAAAAACAACTAAAAAAGGAACTTTTACAGAATTAGCTGAGGGTTTCAGGTACCTGAAAAAAGAACCATCCATCAGTCTGGTTATTATTATGCTGGGTATTACAGGTTTGCTGATTTTGCCTTACGATACGTTAATTCCTGTGTATGCAAAGGAAATCTTCAAAGGTAATGCTAAGACGTTCGGTTATATTTCCAGTTTCATTGGGATTGGGGCAGTTCTCGGAACGGTATTTCTGGCTTCTCTGAAGAAAGGGGCATCCATGAGGAATATTCTCATCCTGAGTACAGTTATTCTGAGTATTGGATTGATATGCTTTTCGTATGCAACCAATTTCTATTGGTCTATGTTCTTTGCAGCGCTTACAGGATTGGGTGGTGTCGCACAGTTTACCACCTGTAATATTATCGTACAGTCTGAGGTGATTCCCGAGATGCGATCAAGAGCGATCAGTATTTTGCTAACTGCCATATTCGGGATGCTGCCTCTGGGAAGTGTACTTATTGGGTTTATCTCCGAGAAAATAGGAGCACCAAAAACATTATTACTGGAAGGAATTGCGGGAATTTTAGTTGCTATTGTCTTCAGACGTTTATTATTTAAAACGAATAAGACAAAAGCAGTGAACAACCAACTTTTAGAAGAATCTGAGGAACAATTTATTAATAAAGTGTAATTAAAATGGAAAACATAAAAACAGCATTATTGGTGATGGACATGCAGTCATCAATATTAAGCAACTTACCTGACACACAAGAATTGATATCTAATGTCAACAAGGTCATTAAAGCGGCCAGAAACCGCCAAATTCCGGTTATTTATATCACAGTAGGGTTCAGACAGGGAATGCCGGAAATAAGCTCTAATAATAAGGCTTTTTCAGGAATTAAACAACATATGGCAGATGTCAATATGAAAGAATGGACCGCCATTCATCCTGAGCTTAGCCCTGAAGAGGAAGACATTGTTATTACCAAAAGAAGGTTCAGTGCTTTTACAGGAAGTGATCTTGAAGTAGTTCTACGTGGTCTGAATATTCAACATTTGGTACTGACAGGAGTGTCTACAAGCGGTGTTGTTCTATCTACAGTGAGAGAAGCCTCAGATAAAGATTACAAACTCACAGTGATTGAAGATTGTTGTAAAGACGGAGATGAAGAAGTACATCATCTGCTGATGAGAAAAGTTTTCCCAAGGCAGGCTGATGTCATTAAAGTAAACGACTGGATATAACAGGAATGAATTAGTACAACGGGAACATTATAAATCTCCAAAATACGTTTCATTTGTTGAAAATTCCGTTTCACCTATCTATTTTGCTGAATCAGCTTATCTTTTACTTCTATAGACGAAAAGACCTGTTACTTTTACATGGTAAATGTTGCCGCAAGGTCACTTAGTTAGTTTAATTAGTATTAAGGAAACATTGATTAAGGATCAATAAAAATCTTTTTGTGCACTTTAATTCCCTGTAGCCTTTATGGCTCAACTATACACTTAATCATGTTTGGTAGGATTGGCTTGTTCCAATCCTATTTTTATAGGTATTTATGCAATAAAAAAACCGCTGTGGCTACAACGGTTTAATTTATTTTGAGGATGCTATTTTAACTTATAAGAACTTCCGTTCCAAAGATAGGTTTTGGAAGAATGCTTTTTCTTCTCTCTGTCTTTTTCATCTACTTCCATATCTTCTACTTTAAGGATAAATGCGTTGGGAATTCCACCTTTATCATTAGGGAAAACAAATTCTTCATTGTGATAAAAAGCTCCGGCATCCCCTACATTCATTAACTGTGGAAGGGCAATCAGTTTTTTATCCTTAAAAAGAACATACTGGTCATATCCTGCAATTCCGCAGGCTTCACCGGAAACCATTGCTTTGAGGGTAAATTCAACATTCTGAAGCTTGTGATTACTTTCTATGTTGAAAGTTGCTGTACTCAGTTCCTCTCCTCTTCCCGTATCAAAATACACCTCATCAATAAGGGTATTCCCTTCCATTGCTTTTATTCCGGCAATGTTCTGTTTTTCGGTCTCATTGGATTCTTTATTTTTCCTGTCAATTGTCTTGGCTAGCCCAAAGAGAAAATCATATCCGTTTTTATTACGGTATCCTACACAAAGATTACCTCCCCAGATATATCCTTCCAAAATATTTTCTCCTTTCTGATAAGAGATTTTATACCAGTTAGCAGCTCTTTCCCCCAACTTCAGTGCTTCTTCTTCTTTTTTAAGAATCATTACCTGCTGATTGGTCTGCAATGAATCTGTAATCTGAGCGTTCACTCCTGGATCTAATCTCACGCGGGTCCAGTCTGTAAAAATCTTCTGCGTTTTATTTTCCTCAAAGCCAAAGACACCATCTGCATACACTTCATTTTCCTGCGCTGTAAAAAATTGCAGCATCAGTACCAATAAAGCTGTCCATAAAGTTTTCATATTCGTATTTTGTTTTTTGAGTGTTATTTTTCAAGCAGAAGGCTTACCCATTCTTCGCGCTGCAGCTGCTTTTTAAGCTCAAGACCGCTTTCTTTACATACTTCAAGGATGTCATCCACGTCAAAGAAACAAAGTCCTGAAAGCAATAGTTTACCACCTTTATTCAATACAGAAACATAGGTTGGGATATCTGAAATCAGGATATTTCTGTTGATATTGGCTAAAATAACATCAAAATTTTCTTTTCCTAAATTTTCTGCAGTTCCCTGTTCAATATCCAGTTCTACACTGTTTCTTACTGCATTTTCTTTTGAGTTTTCTACGGACCATTCATCAATATCGATCGCTTTCGTATCTCCTGCTCCCTGCTGTTTTGCATAGATTGCCAATACAGAAGTTCCGCATCCCATATCCAGCACTTTTTTACCATTGAAGTCAATATCCATCATTTGCTGGATCATCAGGTGAGTTGTAGGGTGATGTCCTGTTCCGAAAGACATTTTAGGCTGAATAATAATTTCATGCATTCCCGGCACCGATTCGTGAAACTCTGCTCTGATCAATACTTTATCATCAATATTGATTGGAGAAAAGTTCTTTTCCCATTCTTCGTTCCAGTTGATATTCGGCATTTCTTCGAAAGTATATTCGATTTTTACGTTTTCGTTTTCAAAGATCGGAAGAGCCTTCAACTGATCTTCCTGAAACAATTCTGTCTGGATATATCCTAAAATTCCGTCAATTTCTTCTGTAAAGCTGTCAAAGCCTATTTCTATAAGCTCTGCCATTAAAATTTCATTCCAAGGCTGCAATGGAGAAATTTTGAAATTGAATTCTAAATAATTTTGCATGTGACTAATTTGCTGCAAAAATACTAATGTTATTATTGTTAAAAAAATGAAGTTGTGATTTTTGGCTGAAACCGGGGATTTTTATGTTTTTTCGTACGGAAATGCAGTGAAGTAACTCATGTTATTAACTCTGAATAAGATTCTTCCTTCGTCAGAATGACACTTTGGAAAATAGCCCACTCCTATGGAATGAATGCTATGGAAAAGTTTATTTATGAAGTCTTTGTCCTCACTGATTATGTAGATGACAGATGATTGCATACAATATATTCAATAGGGACGGGCTTTAGCCCGTCTACAAAATCAAGACTAATTCCATTGGCTTTAGCCAAAACCTATCATTAGAGACCTGGAAATAAATTGCTAAATTTTTTGAAATGCGAGAAACTCCAAGTTTTGGCTAAAGCCACTAAGATTGGAAAAAGAAAAAGCGGGCTTCCTTCGTCTATGCTCAGGATAATAGCCCGCTCCTATTGAATTTTGCTATTCAAGATAGATAGATTAAGAGTTCTTTGCTGACGACGTTGAACATCAACCTTGAACTTTAAATTTTTAAGCTATTAAGGATTTGTAGAGAAGATAGAACCGTTTGCAATCAGTGCTCTTCTGTTCATTTTAAGAATATCTCTTACCCATTCTGCAAAGTCTTCCGGCTGTAATACTTTATCAGGATTTCCGTCTGTAAGTCCGCCCTGGATGCTCATATCTGAAGCGATGGTACTTGGAGTCAAAGTAATTACACGGATGTTTTGTTTTCTCCATTCTGCCATCATAGATTGTGATAAAGATACCACTGCTGCTTTTGAAGCGGCGTATGCGGACATATTTGGTCCACCTTTCAAACCAGCTGTAGAAGCTACGTTGACGATATCTCCTTCTCCTTTAGCTTTCATAAATGGGTGAGCTGCTTTCGCTGCATAATATACTCCGAACAGATTGGTTTTAATTACCTGCTCCCATGTTTCAGAAGGCATTTCTTCAATACTTCCGAAGTCTCCGATCCCTGCATTGTTGATTAAAATATCAATACCTCCTAATTGTTCTGCTAAAGATTCAATTCCAGCTTTTACCTGAATTTCATTGTCTACAGAAAAAACTGCATATGCGGAATTTACTCCCAGTTTTTTGATTTCTTCAACCGTCATTTTCAGGTTTTCCTCATTTCTTCCTGTAATGGCAACGTTTACTCCTTCATTGGCTAAAGCTAATGCTACAGCTTTCCCTAATCCTCTTCCGCCACCTGTTACGATGGCATTTTTTCCGTTTATATTCATAGTAATAATACTTTTCTTGATACAAAGTTACGAAAGAACATTTTTATGAAGCGGTGAAAACACAGATTTAACTTATATTTTATTCAACCACAAAAGTCACAAAAGATGATTAACATTGAGAATATTTGAAAGTTGTAATCATTCTGCATAAAAGTTCATATAAGATGAAAACGTATATTTTTTTATATAAAACCTAAGTGTACTCCATTATACTCAAAGTCATAACTTAAAAAAATTGAGTGTTTAAATCTTTTGTGACTTTTATGGTTTCCCAGAACCTCATCAAAAAATTAAAACCGGCTCATCGAGAACCGGTTTCAAAATCTAAAAAAGGTATAGTAAAAAAATAAAGCTTAAGGAATCTGGATTGAATTCTGTACTTCAAACTCTTCTGAAGCTGTAAATTCATTTCCGTACATATCAACAGCCTTCACCTCCACTTTATGCTTTCCTAACGGTAATTTTTTAGGAAAATCTGCTTCCCAGATGTGCTTTGACATTTCAGGATTGGAAGGTCTTCTTCCCGGGAAAATTTTCTCTGTAGCATCCCATTTGAAAACTGAAAGGGCAAAATTCGGGTCTATGGTTTCATCATATTCCATTTCTTCCCATTTTCCACCATCTATTCTGTATTCTACCTTGTCTTTTTTGCTTCCCATGAAGAAATTGGCCAATACTTTTGCAGAGGTTCTTGAGGAAGGAATCACTTTCGGAACATATAATTTGATCTGATAATCATCCGGTTTTCCGGCCGTTTTGTATTTCACTTTGTACTGATTGTCTTCAAAACTGATGAATGAATATCCTTTTGCTGTTCCGTCCCTCATCGTAGAAGTAGGAAGTCCGGCCTCATCCGGTGTTCCTGAGTACCAATCACCACAGGTAGTTCCGACGTTATATTCGTGGAGTTCTTTTATTCCGTTCCAGCCTGCTTTTTTTCCATAGAAAATCTGCTGTTGAATATGGGTGTGTGCTGACAGAAGTAATACATTCTGGAAAGGGTTTAAGAAATCAAATAGTTTCTGACGGTCCGCATTTCTGAAGCTGTCTTCGTTGTTATGCTCCAGTGGAATATGGAAAGAAATGACGATCAGTTTATTTTTATCCACCAGTTTCAGATCGTTTTCAATGAACTGAAGCTGATCTTCACGGAATCCTCCCCAATATCCTTTACCATCTCTCGGATCCGGATAAAGAATATCATCCAGAATAATGAAGTGTACGTTACCGTAGTTGAAGGAATAATTAGCAGGGCCAAAATTGGATTCAAATGTCTCATCGGAAAGCTTATCTTCTTTTGCATCATAATTCATGTCATGATTTCCCATCACATTATACCAAGGCAGCCCAACTTCTTTCATGACGTCTGCATAAGGCTTCTGAAGACTTAAATTATCTCCTACCAGATCTCCCAGACTGATTCCCAATACTGCATTTTTCTTCGTATTCTTCACTTCATTTACAATTCCTCTTTTGAAGTAATCCAGTTCTTTTTCTGTGTAAGGCTGTGGATCACCAAAAACAAGGATATCAAAGTTTTTATTTTCGTTTTGCTTATAAAGCGGGAAGTTCAGTTCTTTGGGAAGATCTCCTGTAGCAGCCACTCCTTTGTATTTGAAATCCGCAGGGGAACCATTGGGTTTATGATGATAATAAAACTGTGGAAGATTATTAGCATTTAAAGCCGTCTGATATCCTGAAGGTTTGATGACAAAAATAGTCTGATCTTCCTGAACCGGAAGGCTGTATCGTCCGTTTTTATCGGTAAGAACTACCTGAGCACCATTGGAAACGGCTACGCCTTCAATTCCTTTTTCGCGATTTTCTTTCTTTTGATTTTTATTACTGTCGTCGTATACATATCCGGAAACAGAAGTCTGCGGGAATGCCATTGCTGAAACCAACAGGCATGGCACTAAAATTTTTATATTGATACTCATTGTTTTTTAATCTTTAATTATTTCAATTTTTAAATTCAATTTATTATTTATTCCACCACATTTTTACGTTGATATTGTCTCCTCCCATCGATTGTACGGCTGCATTATAATTATCCGTATTCATCACTTTTGTAGCGGTAGGATACATGAATCTTACAGGCATCTGCCCTCCGTTCTGAAGTCCTCCGTTGTTAGGAAGTACCGGCAATTTTGTACGTCTGTATTCATACCATTGCTGATGGTCTACAAAAAACAGGGAGATATATTTTTGAAGCATTAGCTTTTGTAAAGACCCATCGTAAGCGACGTTTGCATTACTGAAGTAATTGGCAGGAACCGTTGCTCCCCATTGTTCAATAATAGATTTCACTCCGGTTTCGTAATAGGTTTGCTGATTTCCTGCAATAATTCCTTTATTAACCAATTCTGCCAGGATAAACTGCACTTCAGAATAGGTCATGATTAAGATTTTTAAAGGTGCTTTCGCCAGATTCTGATTAAGGTTAGAAGGCTGGTAGTTAAAAGCTGTTCCTAGCGCATATCCTGAAGGCGCTCCTTTATACCCAAGATCTTCCCCTGTAGTTGCTTTCGCTTTGGTAAAAAACAGACTCAACCTTGGATCATTATTATCTTTCATGGCATTTACAAAAAATTCGCCTGCTGCCCTGTATGCCGTAAAATCCTGAGGACGGGCAATTGGCGGTAAATAAGGTGATATCCCTGAAAGCGGAAGCACCGCACTGTCCGTATTATTTTGAAAAACAGGGTATTGTGCAGGATTATTAACAATCTCCTGGATCCTTTCATAAACATTTACTTCTCCGTTTCTGCTTAAAATCCTGGTCAGTAATCTCAATGAAAGAGAGTTACAGAATTTTTTCCATCCTAAAATACCCGTCTGGCTATTGGTATTGGCATTATAAAACAAATCTGTTTCTGCTAATGCCTGGTTTGGGTTGAATAGTGAATTAGCTGTTTTCAGATCATTTAACAGCTGGATGTAGATATCTTTCTGCTTATCATATTTTGGCTTTAAAATATTTTCTTCAATTTTCACCGCTTCAGATAAAGGGACATCTCCGAAAGCATCGGTAAGATTAGAGGCAATCCATGCATTCAGGACCATTGAAATGGCCAGATAATTATTATTCTGTTCTTTGGCTGCGTATTTTCTCAGGTCATTGACCTGCTTAAGCCATCTGTAAGAAGTATTCCAGTAGCCATTACCACTTTTTTCGTCCATATAATACCGGCTGTAGGAATTTCCTTCATTGGGAAAGTCTAAAGCAATCTGCATCATATCAAAAGTGAAATCATCGGCTCTGTTATAGCCATAACTTCCCATTTCATATTGGATAGGAGCAAGAAGACTGCCCACGGAAGGATCCTTAATCTTGCTGGTATCTGTATTGATTTCTTCAAATGTTCTGTCGCAGGACTGAAGCATGAAAACAGAAGCGACCAATGTCAGATTTATGATTATTTTTTTCATTTTTAAAGATTTTAGAATTTAAGATTTAACTGAAAACCAACTGTTCTTGCTGTCGGAAGCTGCCCCATCTCCACGCCTGGAGTAATGGTTGCGTTGTCCAGTGTAGCCACTTCAGGGTCAAACAATGGGAACTTTGTCCACATCCACAGGTTCTTTCCGAAAATAGCAATCGTAAGATCATCCAGACCTATAGATTTTATGGTTTCTTTCGGGAATGAATAGGCAATTCTTGCATCTCTCAGCTTAATAAAATCTGTACTGAAGCTGTTGGTTTCCACATTAGCTCTTCTATAGTAATCTCCATAATAGGAAGATACCAGTACTCCTTTTGTATTCGGAGTGAAAGATCCGTCAGGGTTCTGAACAACACCGTCGCCTACAATCATACCGCCAGGATTATCTCTTCCGGGAAGGGTAGATTTCAGCTTGCCTTGCTCAGACATTTTATGATGAGACTGAGAATAAGCAATACCACCGTACTGACCGTCAAATGAGAAACTTATTGTGAAGTTTTTGATCTTGAAATCATTCTGAAGACCTGCTCTCCATTTCGGGAATGCATTGCCTACTTTTTCAATATCTGCAGGTCTTCCCGGAAGCCCATTGTCTCCGTAGATTACTTTTCCGTCCGGAGTTCTTAATAATTTAAATCCATACATGTCGCCAAGAGAACCTCCGACTTCCATTTTATAGAACACAACGTCTCCTACGTTGGAAACAATTCCGTCAAATCCTTCAGGCAAAGTCATCACTCTGTTTTCGTTGGTAGACCAGTTACCGCCTACTTTCCATGAGAAATTTTCGCCTTTTACAGCTAAGATATCCGCTGAAAGTTCAAGACCTCTGTTTCGGATTTTCCCTGCATTGATTATCCTTTTGGAATATCCTGTTTCGGTAGGTAATGATACAGGGATAATCTGGTTTTCGCTGACGTTCTGATAAGCAGTAAGATTAAGATTCAATCTGTTTTTGAAAAAACTGAAATCCATACCAGCTTCGATATTTGTATTTTTTTCAGGTTTAAGGGTAGGATTATTAAAAGTTGTAGGTGCTATTACACTTCCTGTAATGTTACTTGCAGTATAGTAGTTATCCAAAAGATACGGATCACTGTCTATCCCTACTTTAGCCCATGAAGCTCTCAGTTTCCATAAGTTCAGGTTATTACTTTTCAGATTAAAAATGTCTGAAAGAATGAAGCTGGTACTCACTGAAGGATAAAAGAAAGATCTGTTTTGCTTTGGAAGTGTAGAGCTCCAGTCATTTCTTCCGGTAACGTCCACAAAAATTTTATTGTCATATCCCAGCGTTAGTAATCCGTAAACACTGTCAACATGTTTATCTCTTGGCGCCGGATATTTAACAGGAATAGAAAGCGCATTGGTAAGGCTGTATTCTCCTGCTGTTTTCAACCCGATAGCCTGGTAATCGGTCATCAGATATTCATTATAACGGATACTTCCCCCTGCAGAAGCGGAAATACTGAATTTATTCCAATCTGCTTTGTAAGAGAATAAAAGGTCATTGTTATATTCCTGATTTTTGATAAATTGTTCTCTATAGAACCCTTTCAGATAGTTTGCTGAGCTCCATGGTCTTTTGGTTGTTCTCTTTTCATTCAGAATTTCAATACCAGACCTCAGCATTAAACTGAAATTTTTATTAAACTGATAATCTGCCGTAATGTTTCCTGTAATGGTCTTTTTTCTGACCCCATTCAACATTTCGTAAGCAATCATATAAGGATTGTCAATAAAGGAACTGAAAGGATGGATTTGATCAACCTGCTCCTGACCCGGTTTCCAGATCGGTTTATACCATTCAAGATCTACATTGGGATTTTGGAAGATCATGAAATAAGAGATCGACTGATTGTTGTATCCCGTAGCAGGAAGGTTGTCACTCGTAGTAGTGTTATATGCAAATTTTGTTGAGATTTTTAATTTTTGGGTAAGCTGATGGGCAAAAGATAAGGCAAAATTGAACCTGTCAAAACCAGTATTCGGCATCATCCACTCGTTATTAAGGTAAGTCAATGACGTCCTGAAACTGGTTTTCTCATTGGAGCTTTCTATCGAAATACTGTTTGAGTAATTAGAACCTGTTCTCCAGAAACCTTTGATGTTATTTTCATAGGGTCTCCACAGCTGTCTTTCTTTGCTTTGTCCCAGTACATTTGGATCGTATTGGAAATAATATTGTCCGGCGAATTTAGGTCCGAATGCACTACTTGTGCCTCCGGTACTTGGTCCATCCGGAGAAAGGCCATAAGAATAGTAAAAATTTCCTGCTGGATTGACTGCCAGGGTTCCCTGCCCATATTCATACTGCCAGTCCGGCCATTTTAATACGGAATCGAAGCTTGAAGAAGAATTGAAGGTTACCCTCAGTTTCCCGTTTTTTGTTTTTCCGGATTTTGTGGTAATCATCAAGGCACCGTTGGCCGCACGGGATCCATATAATGCAGCTGCTGAAGCACCTTTTAATACAGTTACAGATTCAATGTCATCCGGATTGATACTGTTTAATCCGTTTCCAAGGTCAATCGGAACATCCCCTCCGGAACCTGCTCCATACGCTGCCGTACCGGAACCTGTAGTAGAATTTCCCAATGGAACGCCATCCACTACAATCAGAGCATAGTTATGATCCATCATAATGGATTTCTCTCCTCTCAAAGTAATTCTGGAAGTTCCAAGTGGTCCTGCTCCGGCAGTCTGGATTTTTAAACCTGCCACTTTTCCTTCCATTGATTGTGCCCAGTTGTTATTCTGGGTTTCTTCAAATGTTTTGGCTTCTACTTTTTCTGCAACATACCCTAAAGCCCTGTCATGTCTTTTGATTCCCAAAGCAGTCACCACTACTTCGTCAAGTCCTTTAACCGTGTCTTTTTTAGCTTTCTGTTGAGCTGCCAGATTAACAGTGACAAATCCTAACAGTGACAAAACCAACAGTTTTTGTGTCTCTTTACGCATTTACTTTTTGTTTGCGCAAAATTAGAACGACATTACAAGGATGACCTTAACACAGTTTTAACATTTCTTAAAAATTTATTAAACCATATATTAATCTACCCTTAACAATATTGCATAAACAATTAATTAACAACTCATTAAATGATTAAGTATTTTTAATACTATTTTACACCCCTATTTATGTATCTTTATTGTCTTTACTTGAGATAATACCACACAAACAACATAACAATTTGATTAATAATACAATAAATCAAATTTAATTATACTGTTTTTTATTATTTATGAATATAAGGACTCAGCTCCCCTAAAAAAGAAACAGTCTGTCCCCTTTTTAAGAGTCAGACTGCGTAAATTATGATTGTAATTGATTGAGGTGGGATGTCTTTTAAACCACCCCGTCAAAAATTCTTTGAATTTTTGCCACCCCTCCGGAGGAGGGGAATATTTAGTCTTTCAGTTGTACTTTTTGTGAAAAGCTTAGACTGTTATTTATTCTTTAACTGGTCAGGAATATTGGTTGTTACGAACCCGATTCCCTGTTTTTTCAATTCATCGTAAACTGCAACATCATTCACGGTCCATGAATTGGTAATTAAACCTAATGTCTTTGCTTCAGCAATCCAGGTAGGGTTTTTCTGGAAAACACTGTAGTGGTAATCCATCCCATCCAATCCTTCTTTTTTGATTTGCTCAGGGGACAATTCTCCGTTCAGGTACTGTACTTTAAATGAAGGTGTCAGTTTTTTGATCTCTTTACATATATTAAGACTGAAAGAAATAAACTCACTCTGAGATTCCAGCTTCATATCCTTGATCATTTTGATCGTTTTCTCTGTGATCTCATTTTCAATTTCCGGAGTCTTGGCTGGTTTGATCTCAACGATCAGTTTCAGAGACTTATCTTTTTTCCCCTGTTTCAAATAATCTTTTAAGGTCGGGAATTTTTCTCCATTGGATAATTTCACAGCTTCCAGTTCTTTGAAAGTAGCGTCAGAAATTTCCATATTACCATGGTGCTCATCATGGTTGATCACCAATACACCATCTTTTGTCATTCTTACATCAAATTCAGACCCATATATTTTTAATTTCTGGGCATTTTCCAATGATTGAATTGAGTTCTCTGTTGTAGGAGGCTGGGCCTGGAAATATCCTCTATGGGCAATGATCTGGGTTTGTGCTTTCATCATAACTGTACTTAAAACTGCTAACCCTAAGATAAAATTTTTCATAATATAATTTAGATAATTTAAAAAAGTCCTGAAACTTTCTGATAAAGGTAGTTATTAAAATATGGAAACCAAAAAGACATAAAAGATTTTAAACTGATATTAATCGTAGTTCTTATAATTCTTTTATGTCTTCATTGATTAAAAAAGGTAATTATTAGAAGGAATACTTCGCACCAATCTGGATCTGGTACGGATTTCCTGTCATTGGAACAAGACCTCCTCCACTTACGTTTTTGGCATACTCATACTGCATGGTGTCCTTATTAAATCTGGTTACTTTATACAAAGATGTATTTCCATATGAGTTGTTGACCCCCCATTCTTTATTAAGAAGGTTTGCTACGTTGAAGATATCTACAGAAAGTTCAAAAGCCCCTACTTTATCAAATTTAATTTTCTTCGCTACACGAACATCCCAAACCCCGTAGAACCCGTTTTTACCTCCGTTACGTTCTGCTATTTTTCCGTTGTATTCATTGATATAATCTTTCAGAGCCTGTCCTACCTGTGGATCATCCAAAATCGATTTGGTAAGGTTCGGGAAGATAAAAGCAAGGTCATTGGAATCTACGAAATCACCATTGATATTTCCTCCTGTTGTTGCAGAGAAACGGGTTCCTCCGATTCCCGAATATCTGATTCCTAATGTAAATCCTGCAATGGTAGGAGAGTTTCCATAGATCACGACTTTATTTCTGAATTGGTTATCAGAATAGGTCATTCTTAAATCTCTCGGATCACTCTGAATCATGGTAGACAATGTTGCAGAGTTGGCTACGTTTCCGTTGTAAGAAGTATTGTCTTTGATGTCAGACCATGTATAACTTGCAGTGATTTCTCCATCTTTCCAGTAACGGTAGCTTGTATCGATGACGAATGAGAACTGGTTTACTTTACCATCACTCACCAATTCCAGTACTCTTCCGAAATTATTATTGATTCTTCCCTGTTTCCAGTCAAAGCTTACACTGTTATTGGCATTATTGGTAATGGCACCTGTAGGAATAAATACACCTCTTCCGCCTTCATTACTCAATGTAAAGAAAGGATTGGCTACCATGTTTCTGTCGTAGTAAAAATAATTATTTCTACCTAAAGCCATATATCCTGCGATTCCTGCTCTGAACCTTTCATTGAAGAAATGGGTATAAGAGATATTCGCTTTGTAAACAATTGGAATTTTTGCGTCTTTACCTGTATAGTTGATGGTTGGAATCTGCTTCTGAGAAAGTGAAGGCACCGAATTGTAATCGTTTCTATAACTGTTGAAATCCGGGAACGGAACATCTTTACCCGTTACATCCACTGTAGCCAAATGTTTCCCATCAAATACAAGGTTGTTAATGATCATATAGTTGTTGATATCCGAAGAGAAAATTCCGGCTCCGAACTTCAGGAAGTCTTTGTTTTCTTCATTGATATTCCAGTCAAACTGGAATCTTGGCTGGATTACAAATGATTTGATCTGATTATCTGTTCTGATTCCCATTTCATCAAACAGCTTCTGGTTGAATTCTGCTTTCGGGTAACCACCGTAATCTAATCTTAAGCCAGCCATTAAATCCAAGCCTTTGGCCACTTTCGTCTGAAACTGCCCATAGATACCGATATTCCAGATGTTTGATCTTACAGACGGATCGGCCATCAAAGGAACTTCTCTGTAGAAGCGGTAAGGGGTCATTGCATCAAAATTGCTCATTCCCTGGAAATGGAATCTTCCGTTCACCTCACTTCCGTATACCGATTTTGCTGTTGTATACATCAAATCAGCTCCGAAAGTATATTTTACCTTGTCTGTATTGTAATATAGGTTATCTACGATCTGGAATACATTATTTCTAAAGCTTTCCTGGGCAAAACGGTGTCCTCCGATCTGAATATTCGTAGACCCCGCACTGGAAGATACTCCTTCAACAATAGCTCTCGGAACAGGTTTTCCTAATTGATTGTTCTGATAACTGTCCTGGAAAGTATAAAGATACTGCGCCTTTAATTCATTGGTTAAATTAGGCTGCAAGTTTGATCTTAGGGTTAATAATAAGCTGTTGTCAAGGTTTTTATCATTTCCATAAGATTCAAAGAAATTGATATTGGTATTATCACCCAAACCGTTTTTATTAAGGTCATAGGTAAAGTTATTCCTTAATGTCAATAGATTTTTCTCATTGATCTGCCAGTCTAAACGTAAAAATCCGGCATCCGAGTTTCTTACTTTGTCAAAACTTCCAAACTGGGGGCCGCTTCCTACTCCATATTTTGCTCTGGCAATATCCACAAACTGATTAAGAGTCTGCGTTGTTGTATTGAATCTCTTTTCATCATCCGGAGATTTGATATCCGCAATCACCAAAGGTCTTGAATCCAGCTGGTGATCCCATGCTACGAAGAAATGCAATTTATTTTTAATGATCGGTCCTCCCAATGAAAACCCGAACTGGGAAGTAGAGAAATCATTATCTCTTTTGTTTCCTCTGATGTCATAGGGGCTGGAAAGCCAGTTGGTTCTTAAATATTCCCAGGCACTTCCAGAAAATTTATTGGTTCCTGATTTGGTAACAGCACTTACGGTTCCTCCTCCACTTCTTCCCAATGTCACATCATATTGGTTGGTGGTGATTTTAAATTCACGTACTGCTTCAATAGAGATTGAGAAAGGGGCGCCGCTTCGGCTGGTAGTAGATCCTGCAGAAGTTGGATTTTTTGCAGTCATCCCGTCAATCGTAAAGTTGGTGGAAGATCCAAGCTGTCCGGAAAGATTTCCTCCTTTTCCGCTTAGTGGTGAAAGTTCAGCAAGGTTGGTAAAGTTTCGTCCGTTCACGGGAAGCATGCTGATGTTTTTTGCAGAGATTGCCGTAGCAGCACCAAGGTTTCCGATCTTGTTTTTAAGGTTTCCGGTAATTTTTACTTCTTCAATCGCCTTTTCATTACCAAGATCCATATTTACAGTAACCTGATCTCCGAAATTCACATTGTAACCTTCCTTTTTATCATCGTTTACAATAACTGTATAAGGTCCACCAAGAGGTATTTCCTTAAAGATATACTCTCCTTTTGAGTTGGTTTCCGTTTCCGTTCTGAATCCTGTAGACTCATTCACGATCGTTACTTTCACTTTTTCCTGAGCCGTACTTCCCGGTCCGGTAACTTTCCCTACAATAGAAGCCTGCGTGGTCTGTGCATACGCCATTGTCCCAAGCCCTAAAAACAATAATCCCAATACAATCTTTACTTTTTTCATTTCTTCCGAAGATCTTTATGATTAATTTTTTGATTTTCGCCAGGAAACCTCTTTGATTTTCATGTTAATAGATCATATTGAGGTTTCTTTCAATCAGATGTGCAAAGGTATTTTGACTTTAAAGGCCAAGCGTTTAAGAAAGTTTTAACATTTTTTTAATTAAATCAGAACGTTATGTTAAATTAGTTTAAACATATGTTTTATGTTATACAGAATCAATCTATTAAAGCATATTAAGCATTTTTAATTTTCCTGTACTATTTAATTCTGTTATTTTTTAAATGCAATTACTTTAGTTATTTTTGCTCAAAAGATAGAAACCCAATGTCTGAAAACATTCAACAAAAGATAGAGCAGCTCCGCAAAGAGCTTCACCAGCATAACGACAATTATTATCAACTGGATACTCCCACAATCACAGATTTTGAGTTCGACATGCTTCTGCAGGAACTTCAGGATCTGGAAGCCAGGTATCCCGAATTTTATGACGAGAATTCACCTACGGTACGTGTAGGTGGTGGTGTTACGAAGGTTTTCCCTACCATTCAGCATAAATTCAGAATGTATTCACTGGATAATTCTTATGATTTTGATGACCTGGAAGACTGGGAAAAGAGAATTATCAAAACCATTGAAGATCCTGTAGAATTTGTTGCTGAGCTAAAGTATGACGGTGCCTCCATTTCTATTCTTTATGAAAACGGAAAACTTTCACAGGCGGTTACCCGTGGTGACGGTTTCCAGGGAGATGAAATTACCCCGAATGTACGTACCATTTCAGATATTCCTCTGACTTTAAAAGGTGATTTCCCTGCTCAGTTTTTTATGCGTGGCGAAATTTATCTGACCAGAAAAAACTTTGATAAAATCAATAAGCTCCGTGAAGAAGAAGGCCTTGATCCCTTTATGAATCCAAGAAATACGGCCAGCGGAAGTTTGAAAATGCAGGACAGTGCTGAGGTAAGAAAGCGTGGGCTTTCTTCTGTCCTGTACCAGTTCATTTCTGATGAAGTTCCTGCAGAAACCCATTGGGAACTCCTTCAGAAAGCGCAGAGCTGGGGCTTCAAAACGTCTCAACAGGCAAAGCTTTGTAAAACCATGGCTGAGGTACAGGAGTTTATTACTTTCTGGGACACCGAACGTCATAACCTTCCTTTTGAAATTGATGGTATCGTTTTAAAAGTAAATTCACTGCAGCAACAAAGACAGCTTGGTTATACAGCCAAATCTCCGCGTTGGGCAATGGCTTATAAATTTAAAGCAGAAAAAGTAGAGACAGAACTTCAAAGTGTTTCTTATCAGGTGGGAAGAACCGGAGCTATTACTCCTGTTGCTAACCTTAAACCTGTTTTATTAGCAGGAACTATCGTTAAGAGAGCTTCTCTTCATAATGAGGATATCATCAAGAAACTGGATCTTCATGAGCATGATTTCGTGTATGTAGAAAAAGGAGGTGAAATTATCCCAAAAATTGTAGGGGTAAACACCGAAAAAAGAACAGAAGCAAGTAAAGAAATTGAATATATCAAACATTGTCCTGAATGTGGTACCGAGTTGATAAAAGTTGAAGATCAGGCTATCCATTTCTGTCCGAACGAAATTCACTGTCCGCCACAGGTTGTGGGAAGAATGATTCACTACGTTTCCAGAAAAGCATTGAATATTGACAACCTTGGAAGTGAAACCATTGAACAGCTGTACAGGGAAAAACTGATCGAAAACCCTGCAGATTTCTATGTTTTGACGAAAGAACAGCTTCTTCCGTTGGAAAGAATGGCTGAGAAATCAGCTCAGAACATCATTTCAGGAATTGAGAAATCCAAAGAAATTGCTTTTGAAAAGGTATTATACGGAATCGGGATCAAACATGTGGGAGAAACAGTTGCCAAGAAACTGGTAAAAAACTTCCCGACTATTGAAGAATTAAAGAATGCTAGTGTTGAAGAACTTTGCCAGGTAGAAGATATCGGGACTAAGATTGCAATAAGCATCGTTGATTTCTTCCAGAATTCTGAAAACGTATTGATGATCGAGCGTTTAAAATCTTATGGTGTACAACTTGAAAAAGGAGAAAGCACCAATGAAGTTTTATCCAACGTTCTGGAAGGAAAAACGTTCCTTTTCACCGGAAAATTATCATTATTCACCAGGGAATCTGCTGAGGAAATGGTAGAAAAGCATGGCGGAAAAAATATTTCTGCGGTTTCAAAAAACCTCAACTATCTTGTAGTAGGTGAAAAAGCCGGAAGTAAGCTGAAAAAAGCTCAGGATATCGGAACAATTACGATTCTGGATGAGCAGCAGTTTCTGGATTTAATTAAAAAGTAACAACATTAATCTAATCAGATATAAATAAAAAGACTGCAGAAATATTCTGCAGTCTTTTTATTAGAATCGAGTAAGTAAACTAGACTATTATAAATTGATCACAAGGATTTTTCAATATTTCAATTATTCTTCAAAAACTTTTACGTATTTTTCTTTTGGATGCTTTCGAGTGAAAATTTCGTTATCGAAAGTAATAATTAATCTTGAAGTAGTATTATAAGATTCCCAAAAATGGCTTTCCTTATAATTTGGACTTCCTGTATGTGCAAAACTTATCCATGCCTGTTGTATATGATGTGATAAATTCTGTATTTCTTTTTCATCAACTCCCTGAATGGCTTCTTTCACAAAAGCGTAATCAAAATTATTAAATACAAAAGGGATTTCTAAAGAATGGAAACATCCCAACCCAATAGATTTTAGGTGGTCTGTAGCCCATTTAAAATGATACATGTATACCTTGGATATGTATGCAGACATTGTCTCTGCTATACGCGTTGCAGGTCCTATAATACTGATAACCTGCCCCATCTCTACATGTTTCCGCGATATATCTATATCCCTATACGCATCATATATCTGATCTGACTTGTCCGGATAGTTTTGCTGAAGATACATGCGTATTTTGGATTCAGTCACAGGCATCACTTGTGGCATTCCAGAAAGCACCTCATATATAGACCCTTCATTTTCATTAAACCCCGCAATAAGTGGGACACGACTACCGGATCCTTCTTTTATAGCCCGCAAAGGGTGGATAGGTAATATATCATCTCCAATAACAGGTTGAAAAGCGAGATTACCAGGAAAATTTTCTGCCGTCTCAATTACTATTTTATCTACTGCATCAAGTAAAATACTAAGAGGTAGATTTTTAATACTGTCAGCTTTGGATTCCGGAATTTCTAAAAGCTGTAGAAAACGCTTTGCTACATCGGAGGCCATATCAGGTGTTTTATAAATACAATCCCCACTTGGACTTTCAGCAATAGCTTTATGAAATAATCCTTTCGCTATAGGACTTCCGAGTAGGTTAATGATACTGGCCCCTCCCGCTGATTCACCAAATATTGTAATATTTTCAGAGTCACCTCCAAATGCTTCAATATTTCCTTTTACCCATTTAAGAGCAGCAATCTGATCACGTATCCCTACATTGCTATCAAAACTTTTATCAAGATCCTTTAAATATAAAAATCCCCAAGGACCTAGGCGGTAATTAATAGTAACTATAACAACTTCTCCCTCTTTAGCCATATTAGCACCACGATATCCCGGTCCTGATCCAGAGCCATTGATATATCCACCACCATGAATCCAAAACATTACAGGAAGTTTCCTGCCATCTTTTTTTGGCGACCAAATATTCAGATATAGACAATCTTCACTTATAACTTCACTTTCACCTTCGGTCAGGGCATCCGTTTTCTGTGGGGATACCTCACGAAAGCTAGTTGCCATATAAATCTTATTCCAATTCTGTAAAGGCTGTGGAGCCTTAAAACTTAACGAACCAACAGGAGGCTGGGCATAAGGTATTCCACGCCATGCATAAATACCATTATCTTCTTTAATTCCCTGTACTTTGCCATATTGTGTTTCTACTATTAATGCTTGTGTATTACTCATTGCTATCTTTTTTGTAAAGAAAAAAAGATATTATTTTTTTTACAAATTTTAACGCTTAATTCACAATAATAACCACCATTATCAAAGTTATTACGGCAACATTGATAATTTTATTATAAAAAACAATAATGGTAATAGTAAATTTTTAATTCAGAAGTTAATTTTACTTCTCATTCCCTGATTGACAAAATAAATTTAATATGTTCTCTTCGGCAATTCTTTCCTTATATGGTTATTTTGGGGTTTTCCAACACAAATTTCCTCGTCTTTTTCTTATTCAAAAATTAAGATGACTCATTTGAGTAATTCTGTTAATTGGATCCGGTTTTAGGTCTGAAAAGCAACAATAAATCTTAAAAAGCCGGCAATCTGAAGTAAAACGTACTTCCATTATTCAAGGAACTTCTCACTCCAATTTCACCATGTTGCTTTTCAATGAAGTTTTTTGAAATAGCCAGGCCCAAACCTGTTCCATTTTGGTGTTCGCCGGGAACCTGAAAATAGCGGTCAAAGATCTGGCGGTGGTATTTTTCATCAATTCCGCTTCCGGTATCAATAATACTGAACTGAATGAATGAATTCAGTTTCTCTACCACGATCTTAATATTTTCATCCTGAAAAGAATGTTTCACCGCATTGGTAAGGAAGTTATTCATTACCCAGACTGTTTTATCAAAATCGGCAGTTACCGCATCACTTTCTTCTAAAAGATATTCTGTACTGATAGAGATATTTTTCTGCTCGGCAAGCTTTTCAACATTCTTTACAGCAGCCTGTACAATTTCTTTAGGCGAACATTTTTCTACAGTCAATCTGATATTTCCTGATTCTACCTGAGAGAGATTAAGCAATTCACCTGTGATATCCAGTAAACGCTGTCCGTCTTCATTGATGCTTTTCAGCAATTCCTGCTGTTGTTCGTTCAGTTCTCCGAATTTTTGATTTCCAAGGAGTTGTGCACCCATTTTTATTGCTGAGATTGGAGTTTTCAATTCATGGGAAATGGTTGCAATAAAGTTGGTTTTAGCAAAATCCAGCTCTTTAAAAGGGGTTATATTTCTCAATAAAATTACCTTTCCGATGTATTTTTTCTCCTTTTCACCTGTTTTTACAATATTGATGGGGATAATATCCTGTTCAAAATAATTTTCCTTGTTATCCCGGACAATCTTAATCGGATCTTTTACCGGGTGGTCTACATTTTTCAGCAGTTCACGTATCAGATCGTTGTTGATTGCTACTTCATGAGCCGTTTTTCCAATAATATCTTCTTTATGGAGGTTGGTGATCTTCAAGGCTTCATCATTGATCATGTAGATAAAATGGTTTTCATCCAGCCCAATCACTGCATCGTGCATGTTATTGACCAATGTTTCGATACGTTTTTTATCCATCAATTGTTTGGAAAGTGTACTGCTTTCGTACTCCTGAAGTTTCTCTGCCATGGTGTTGAAGGATTCTGCCAGACTACTGAACTCTTCACTTCCTTTAAAATGAACCCTCTCATTATAATTTTTATCAGCAATCTGTTTGATACTGAAAGTAAGCTGATTGATGGGTTCTGCAATGGTTTGTGGTAAATTGAAAAGCAGAATAAAAGCAATCAGAAAACATACAGTTCCCAAACTTACAATCCAAAAAGTAGCATTTTCTGCTGTAATGATGGCGATGTCACTTTTCCTTTCTATACCTTTCATATTTAAAGACATGATCTTGGCCAGATCCTCACGGATTAGTTTTTCTTTATGGATATCAGGTGCTTTCAGATAGCTGCTGAAATGCATATTGAGGTTTTGAGTGGCTTCTCTTTCTCCAAATTCTGTAAGGTTTTTTTCCTGCAGCTTATTATTTTTTCGAAAATCTGCTATCGCAACGGTACTGTCTGTACTGATATTATCCAGCGCCAGAAGCATATTTTTAGAAAACTCCAGGCTGTTGTAATTGGCCGTAAGGATCTTTTCAGTATCGGATTTTAATTTATTGATGTATACAGAACCTATCACTGAAAGCAGAACAATCAGCAGAAATAAAAGGCCAACGCCTAAGGTAAGTTTCGTTTTAAGTTTCATTACTTTTAAGATAAAATAATAATATCTATCTGTCTTTCATTCAGCCTGTTCATGAGGGTATAGATCCAGCTGTACCCCAACAGCCGCTGCCAGAAACTGGCATGAGGTTTTCCAATGCAGACCGTTGTGATATTGTGGGCAATCACATACTCAAGAATCCCGTTATGAACACTGTTTTCTTTGATACGGACTACTTTGGCACCTAATTCCTGTGCTAAATTAAAATTATTAATCAAATACCGCTGTTTATCCAACGCTATTTTTTCCGGATTTTCTGAAGGTTTCTGAGTGTACAAAACAGTCCATGGACTGTTATAATAGCTGGCTAACCTTGCTGTTTTCCGGATAATTGTTTTGGCAATTTTCTCGTTGCTGCTGATGCAGGCCAGGAATTTTATGGGTTTAAAATTTTCAGTTTTGATCTCTGTTTCTACCTTTCTTTCTACATGGGTGGCCACTTCTTTTAAAGCCAGCTCACGAAGCTGTAGAATATGCCCGCTTTGGAAGAAATTACTGAGTGCTGTCTGAATTTTTTCTTTTTTATAGATTTTTCCTTCTTTCAGTCGAGTAAGAAGTTCATCAGCGGTAAGGTCAATATTAACCACTTCATCCGCAAGCGCCAGTATTTTATCCGGAACCCTTTCTGCCACTTCTACTCCCGTGATTTTCTTTACTTCTTCATTCAGGCTTTCAATGTGCTGAATATTCATCGCACTGATAACATTGATGCCGTTATCAAGGATTTCCAGTACGTCCTGCCATCTTTTTTTATTTTTGGAACCTTCTACATTGGTATGCGCCAGTTCGTCCACTAAAACAACTTCAGGATGTTCATTGATAATGGCCTGCAGATCCATTTCTTCAAGATTCTTTCCTTTATAAAAGACAGATTTTCTTTCAATTTCAGGGAGACCTTCTACAAGGGCTACCGTCTCTTCTCTGCCGTGGGTTTCAATATAGCCAATCTTTACATCAATGCCATTTCGCAAAAGAGAATGCGCTTCCTGAAGCATACGGAAGCTCTTTCCTACGCCTGCACTCATCCCGATATAAATTTTGAATTTTCCTTTACGGGATTTCTGGATCAGTTCTAAAAAATCTTTTGCTGATGACATTGATTTTATTCTTTTTAATTTTACTTTAAACACGTTCAACTGTGGTTAAGCTGATTCTTAAAACCAGGCTGCAAGACTTGTTGTAATGAAGAAATTCCCTTTTCTAAATTCATCATTTTTAGCAAAAATGGCATCTTTGGCAGTAAAACCTCTTGCTTCTGTACGGAAAATCACATTTTTAAAGATCGCATAATCTACATTGAGAGAATATCCGAAAGTCTGAAATCCATTGGGAGTTTCTGTACTGATAATTACACCGTTTTTATCATTGTAATATTCCAATCTCCCTGCCAAAGCCCATTTGTTATCTAATTGATATTTCATTAATACATTGGGACTGTACCAGATATTATACTGCTCACTTCCTTTTGATTTTTGCTCTGCACCTATATCAAATCCCAATACCGCAGAAAACTGATCTGTCAATTGAAAACTTCCATACAAATCATGGAAGTACCGCATTCTTTTGTCTTCTTTTGCTTTATCATTTCCTATGAATGAACTGCTGTTCAGGGTAATTTTATCATTCGGTTTATACGTCAACTGATGTCCGAAAGAAATACTCTGGTTTCCTTCCGGTTTTGCAATACGCTGCCAGCCGTTCAATACCAATCCGCTTAAAAACCATTTTCCGTTATCTGAGGTGTAAGAAATTTTGGCTCCGGTTTCAAAATACGGAGAATTTTCAGCCGCTAAACTTCTTGTCAGATTCACATTATCTTTTCCTATAGCACTTTCCCAACCAATATGAGACGGCATAATCCCTGCATCAATCCAGAGGTTTTTATTTTTAGAAATTTTGATTCCTATATTGGCTTCATTTACATAGCGCAGTGCATTTTGTTCAGCTGCCATATTATCCTGGGCGTAAGTTCCTGCCATTAAAGCAACATTGGCCCGGATATTTTCACTTTGGTAATTGGCTTTAACTAATCCCAGATTAAGATTCATTTCATTGTGTCTGTTATATGAGTAGAGAAAATTTTGACGCATATGATTTCCAGATTCATTAAAATCGTAGGTGTAAAAGAGTTCTGCATAAGCGGAAAACGTAACTTTATTTCCTGTTTTCAATGAATCTGATGATTGTGCTTTGGTTAAAAACAACCCTGATAGTGCACATATAGCTAGATATTTTTTCACTTTAGTTTTAAAGGTGTATTCATCATGTCAAAGTTTAAAACCTTGACATGATTATTGATTATTAAATGTATTATTTTAATTGATCCAAAGCAATATTAAGCTTCAGGACATTTACTTTTGATGGCCCGAAAAGTCCTAGTAACGGCTTTTCAGTTTGAGTATTAATTAAGCTTTTGATCTGCTCTTCAGAAAGGTTTCTCACTTTTGCTACTCTTTTTGCCTGGTACAAAGCTCCTTCTTCAGAAATATCCGGATCCAGACCGCTTCCACTTGCCGTAACAAGTTCTACAGGGACTTTCGCATTTCCCATTTCAGGATTTTTCATCTTTAAAGTATCAATTCTTTTCTGAACTGTTTCCAGATATTCTTCATTGCTGGGACCTTTGTTGCTCCCACCACTTCCTGCCGCATTATAATTAACGGAAGAAGGACGACCGTGGAAATATTTTTCAGATTTGAATTCCTGTCCGATATTGGCATAAAACTTCTGTCCTTTATCATAGACAATTTCTCCGTTTCCTTTGTTAGGAAGTATTTTGGAACCTCCATATACAACACCCAGATAAATTCCTGTCACCACCAGCATTACAAGAGTTAATCTGAATGCTGAAACAATATGATTTTTCATTTTTTAAATTTTAATAGAATAAACTGATTACCAGATCAATGATTTTGATTCCGATAAACGGAACAATTACCCCGCCTAAACCATAAATCAAAAGGTTTCTTCTCAATAATGCACTTGCACCTATCGGTTTGTAAGCCACTCCTTTCAACGCCAGCGGAATCAGGAACGGAATGATCACTGCATTGAAAATAACCGCTGATAATATGGCTGTTTCCGGGCTGTGAAGGTTCATAATATTCAGCTTCTGAAGGGAAGGAATAAAAGTGATAAAGAGCGCAGGAATAATGGCAAAATACTTCGCCACGTCATTCGCAATACTGAAAGTTGTCAAAGTTCCTCTTGTCATCAGCAGCTGTTTTCCGATTTCCACGATTTCGATCAGCTTTGTAGGGTCATTATCAAGGTCTACCATGTTCCCGGCTTCTTTTGCAGCCTGTGTTCCACTGTTCATGGCTACACCTACATCTGCCTGAGCCAATGCCGGAGCATCATTGGTTCCGTCACCCATCATCGCAACCAGCTTACCTTCCTGCTGTTCCTTTTTGATATAATTCATCTTATCTTCAGGTTTAGCTTCAGCAATAAAATCGTCTACTCCGGCTTTTTCTGCGATAAATTTGGCAGTCAGCGGGTTATCTCCGGTTACCATTACCGTTTTCACTCCCATTTTTCTCAGTCTTTGAAAACGTTCCTGAATTCCGGTTTTGATGATATCCTGAAGCTCAATAACGCCCCATACTTTTTCATTCACAGAAACAACCAGAGGAGTTCCTCCGTTTTCAGAAATTTTGGTCACCGCTTCCTGGGTTTCCTGTGGGAAGATATTCCCGGTTTTTTCAGTCAGTTTTTTTATCGTATCATAAGCTCCTTTACGGATTCTTGTTTCGTCAAAATCGATCCCTGAAGTTCTGGTTTCTGCTGTAAAATCGATATAAACAGGATTAGCAACTAATAAATCTTCGGATTTCAAAGCGCTTAATTCAATGATTGATTTTCCTTCCGGAGTTTCATCAGCTACGGAACTTAATGCGGAAGCTTTAATGAATTCTTCAAGCTGGATTCCGTTCGCAGGATGAAACTGAGTTGCCTTACGGTTTCCGATAGTGATTGTTCCGGTTTTATCAAGCAACAGAACATCAATATCTCCCGCTGTTTCCACTGCTTTACCACTTTTGGTAATCACATTCGCTCTCAAAGCCCTATCCATCCCCGCAATCCCGATTGCAGAAAGCAGACCACCGATGGTTGTCGGAATAAGACAAACGAAAAGAGATATAAATGCCGCTATGGTAATCGGAGTCTGCGCATAGTCTGCAAAAGGTTTTAAAGTAAGGGTAACAATAATAAACGTAAGAGTAAATCCTGCCAGAAGTATGGTTAATGCGATTTCGTTAGGTGTTTTCTGTCTTGAAGCCCCTTCTACAAGGGCAATCATTTTATCAAGGAAGGATTCTCCCGGTTTTGTGGTTACTTTTACTTTAATTCTGTCTGAAAGAACTTTTGTTCCTCCTGTTACAGAACTTTTATCTCCTCCGGATTCACGGATTACCGGTGCGCTTTCTCCGGTAATTGCTGATTCATCAATGGTTGCAAGACCTTCAATAATCTCACCATCCATTGGTATCTGATCTCCGGCTTCGCAAAGGAAAATATCACCTAAAGTCATTTCAGCAGACATTTTCAATACTGTTTCTACCTGAAAACCTGGTTTATTATCAATGACCAATTTAGCCGGAGTTTCTTCCCTTGTTTTTCTGAGAGTATCAGCCTGTGCTTTTCCTCTTGCTTCTGCTATAGCTTCTGCAAAATTGGCAAACAAAACCGTGAAAAATAAAATAATAAATACTAAAAAGTTATAGGAAAAACTTCCCTGGGTTTTATCACCAGTCAGACTGAACATGCTTACTATAAACATGACAATGGTCCCGATTTCCACCAGAAACATTACTGGATTTTTAAACATAATTTTCGGATTCAGCTTTACGAAGGACTGTTTTATCGCTTCGTTGACCAAATCTCTTTGAAACAATGTTTGTGACTGATTTTTCATTTTTTTGAAAGAATTTATATCATTGTAAATCAATAGTAACCATTAAGGTTTGCCAGATCATGAGGATAGATATGGATAATATTAAGTGAACGTTTCAGTAAGTTGTAAGACTAGCTTCCTAACTTTTCGGCTTCCTTAATGGTTGAATATTGATTTTAATTTTTAATGTTCACATTTTTATTTTGAGAAATACTGAATCTGCTCTGCAATAGGGCCTAATGTCAATGCAGGGAAGAATGACAATGCTGCAATCAGTAAAATCACTGCCAGGGTCATAAATCCGAAAGTAGCCGTATCTGTTTTCAGTGTTCCGGAACTTTCCGGGATATATTTCTTCTGTGCCAATAGTCCTGCAATCGCTACCGGTCCTATAATCGGGATGAATCTTGACAGTAACAGGACAATTCCTGTTGAGATATTCCACCATGGTGTATTATCTCCAAGTCCCTCGAATCCGGATCCGTTATTGGCTGCGGAAGAAGTAAACTCGTACAGCATTTCACTGAAACCATGGAAACCTGGGTTATTCAATGTCTTTGCTCCGAATTCCGGTAAATAGGCCGTTAAAGCTGTTCCTGCAAGAATTAAGAAAGGGTGAAATAAAGCGACAATCATAGCAATCTTCATTTCCTTCGCTTCAATCTTTTTACCCATAAATTCCGGAGTTCGTCCTACCATCAGACCACTGATGAACACCGCCAGAATGATAAAGATGAAATAGTTAAGAATTCCGACTCCACAACCTCCGTAGAAGCAGTTGATCATCATGGCAAGCAGCTCATTCATTCCCGAAAGTGGCATTGTACTGTCATGCATAGCATTCACAGATCCTGTAGAAATTACGGTAGTGGCAATACTCCAATAGCCTGATGCAGCACTTCCGAAACGGATTTCTTTCCCTTCCATAGCTCCAAGACTGTTATCTGCTCCCATTTCTGTAATCAGAGGATTTCCAGCCGTTTCATTCACAACATTCGGAATCGTAAGCGCAAGAAAACCGACTGTCATTACGGTAAAGATCACCCATGACAGTTTTTTTTTATTCAGATAAAAACCCAGTGCAAATACCAATGCAAACGGAATGATCATCTGAGTGACCATTTCTGTAATATTGGTCATATAATTAGGATTTTCAAGCGGATGTGCTGAGTTCGCTCCAAAAAATCCTCCACCATTAGTTCCTAAGTGCTTGATCGCAACAAATGCAGAGACAGGACCTCTGGAAACATCAGCCTTCTGACCTTCCAATGTGATGATATGGTCTTTTCCTTCAAAAGTCATCGGACTTCCGTTGATAGAAAGAATGAAAGCAACAATTACACCGATCGGAACCAGGATTCTTATCATTGATTTTGTGAAAAAATCGTAGAAATTGCCTAATTCTGTGCTAGTTTTTTCTTTAAAAGCTTTAAAAAGAACCGCCATTGCCGCCATTCCTGTTGCTGCGGTTACAAACTGCAAAAACATCAGATAAAGCTGGCTCAGGTAGCTTACTCCTGTTTCTCCCGAATAGTGCTGTAGATTACAGTTTACTAAAAACGAAATGGTCGTATTAAAAGCCAGATCAGGTGACATATTCGGGTTTCCATCAGGATTTAAAGGAAGCCATGCCTGGTTCAGTAAAAGAAGAAAACCAATGATGAACCAGATCAGATTGATGGCCAGCATGGCATACATATTCTGCTTCCAATTCATCTGACGGGCAGGATTAATTCCCGATATTTTATAAATGAACTTTTCAATGGGTTCAAAAACCGGATCAAGAAAAGTCTTTTTGTATCCATAAACATTAGCTATGTATTTACCTAAAAATATTCCGATAACTAATGTGACAGCAAACATTGCTATAATGCCTAAAATTTCTGTATTCATGACCAATTAAAATTTTTCAGGTTTAATTAAAACATAACAGATATACACAAAGGCAAGTATTGAGAGGAAAAATAAACTCCACATAATTTATATTCTATCAAAAAATTCAACTGATTTATATAAAAGCCAAAACAATACTGCAAAAAGCAGGATTAAACTTATAAGCATCATATCTTAATCATTAAGGTTAAAAGAGTCAGTAATACATACGATACAATCAGCAGACTAAAAGTAGAATGCTCCCGTTTTTTAAACGTTTTTCTTGAAATTGTCATTTTTAAATATTTTATTCAGAGACTATATGCCAAAAGAAAGTCCATTTTGAAAAACAAACATTTAAAACATTGAATAACAATAAATTAAATCACATCATCAAACCATATAAAAACAGAAAAGCCTATCAAAATGATAGGCTCTTTATTAAAATGATAATCAATTTATTTTAATCCGTATTCTTCCAGTTTACGGTATAGCGTAGCAATGCCAATCTCAAGTAATCTGGCTGCTTCCGCTTTATTTCCTTTTGTATATTGTAATACTTTCTGAATATGTATTTTTTCCAGCGAACGGATACTCAGCGAATCACTTTCCGGAGCTATTTTTTCAGAATAATGAGGAAGGCTGTCGGCATCCAGGATATTATTATCCATCAAAATTAAGCTTCGTTCCACGGCATTTCTAAGTTCACGAATATTTCCCTTCCAGTCGTTTTTCTCCAGTGCTTTATAATAATCCGGGCTTACCTGAACAGATGACAAATGAAGTTTATGAGAAAAAAGGTCAATAAAGTTCTTCGCAAGTACTTTCAAATCTTCCTTTCTATTGCGCAGAGGTGGAAGACTGATTTCAAATACATTCAGTCTGAAATAGAGGTCTTCTCTGAAGTTTCCCTGCTTTATTTCATCTTCCAGATCTCTGTTTGTAGCTGCGATTAATCTGAAATCAGATTTTGAAACTTTCGTCTCACCCATTTTGATAAATTCTCTGGTTTCCAAAACCCTGAGAAGCTTGGCCTGAAGTTCTATCGGCATCTCGCCAATTTCATCCAGAAACAAAGTACCTCCGTTAGCTTCTTCAATCAATCCCTTCTTATCTTTAATAGCTCCTGTAAAAGCCCCTTGTTTATGCCCGAAAAGCTCGCTTTCCAGAATCTCTTTACTGAATGCCGAGCAGTTGATTGCCACAAAGTTATTTTTCTTTCTGTCACTCCCTTCATGAATTGCACTGGCAAAAACTTCTTTACCCGTTCCTGTTTCTCCCGTAAGCAAAACAGCAGCATCCGTTAAAGCTACTTTTTCAGCCAATTTCTTGGCTTGTAAAATTAAAGGTGATTTCCCTATGATCTGGTCAAACCCTTTGGTGACAACTTGTTGTCCCATTCTGGATTTGTTATCCTTTACCTTTTCAAGAGCTTTATACACCAATGGGATAATTTTTTCATTGTCATCACCTTTCACCAGGTAATCATACGCTCCATTCTTCATAGCCTGCACTGCATCAGTAATATTACCGAAGGCCGTCATTAGAATAATTTCCAGCTGAGGATATTTGCTTTTAATAGACTTTATCAATTCTACTCCAAAAGCATCAGGCAGGCGGACATCGCTTAAAACAACATCAAAATCATATTGCTCCAGCATTGTCATTGCCGAACGTGCCGTAGAAGCTTCTTTTACATTAAAATTTTCTTGGGAGAGGATCATTCCTAATAACTTAAGGAGTTTGATCTCATCATCGATGATCAGAATGTTTCCTGACATTATAATTATTTTTGGAAAACTGATACAAACTTATTGAATTTATTCGAGGAAAATAGGGATTATAGAGAATAGTTTTCTGAACGACTCTGAAATTTCGGGAGCATTCTCCCGCTATCCATTCATACTCCTCGCGCCAGCGCTTTCCTACCCTCAAACCCACAGCTCTCCCACGCAAGCTGCGGGGTAACCATTCCTATCGGGGCTAGGGATGAGACGAATGATGAATTATGAGTTATGAATTATGAGTTGCGGGATTCGGGATTCGCGTTACGTTTTATTGAGGTTCAGATTATAAATAATAGTTTTATCCTATTCAATAGGAGCGGGCCGTCATCCTGAGCGTAGTCGAAGATACAATGCAATCCCGGGTTGTTTAGACTCCTACGGAGTGACAAGGATGTGTTATCAATGATAAGTAATAAGTAATAATTGATCAATGTAAGGTATGATTTGGATTGGATGGCAACAGGAACAATCAATCATTGTTCATTAGCTATTACTGATTACTGATTACCAATTACTCATTACTCATTACTCATTACTCATTGCTTATGTTTGTGTTGGGTATACAGCAAAAAAAAAATCCTTTATCATATGATAAAGGATTTTTAAAAATAAAATAAAAACTGGCGGCGGCCTACTCTCCCGCTTTCGCAGTACCATCGGCGCTGGTGGGCTT
>Ga0308165_1001477_pt1 | contig 32609 bp, 32 predicted proteins | sample PhyWR2_FD_201032 | JGI IMG/M metagenome (GOLD analysis project Ga0308165, IMG submission 201032) | Phyllosphere microbial communities from UC Gill Tract Community Farm, Albany, California, United States - DLSLW.R2 | ecosystem: Host-associated > Plants > Phyllosphere > Unclassified | place: USA... | reverse complement strand
ACTTTAGGTGGCGTTAAACGTGGTAACCGTGAAATCACAATCGAATCGAAAGATGGTGAAGTTAAAAAATACCTTGTTCCATTGTCTAAACACATCCTTGTACAGGATAACGACTTTGTGAAAGCTGGTATGCCTTTATCGGATGGTTCAATTTCTCCGGCAGATATCTTATCAATTAAAGGCCCTGCAGCGGTTCAAGAATACCTGGTAAATGGTATTCAAGAGGTTTACCGTTTACAAGGTGTAAAAATTAACGATAAGCACTTCGAGGTAATTGTTCACCAGATGATGCAGAAAGTTCACATTGAAGATCCAGGTGATACTATTTTCTTAGAAAATAACGCTGTTGACCGTTGGGATTTTGCCGACGAAAACGACGCCATGTACGATAAGAAAGTGGTAGAAGATGCAGGTGATTCAACAGATTTCAAACCAGGTCAGATTGTTTCATTACGTAGATTAAGAGACGAAAATTCTCAGTTGAAACGTAAAGATTTAAAACAGATTACGGTTAGAGATGCAAGACCAGCAACGGCAAGTTCTATCTTACAAGGTATTACCCGTGCATCATTGGGTACTAAATCGTTCATTTCTGCGGCTTCGTTCCAGGAAACCACGAAAGTATTAAATGAGGCTGCAATTGCAGGTAAACGCGATAATATGTTAGGCTTGAAAGAAAATGTGATCGTTGGTCACTTAATCCCTTCAGGTACTGGTGTACGTGGTTACGAGCGTATCATTGTAGGTTCGCAAGAAGAATACGATAAATTATTGGCTTCGAAACAAGAAGAAGTAGAAGCTTAGTAATATCATCTTATAAAATTAAGTCCTCTAGGTAAATCTGGAGGACTTTTTTTATGCAATATATTTTGTAAATTAGCTAAGTTGCTTCAACTACGCACAGGGTGACACCGCTGTTAAAACGATGATGATGGAAGAAGTTAAAAACGGATTTGAAAATAAACGTGAAGTTCTTGCCACTAAGGAAGATTTAGCAAATTCAAAAGCAGATATTATTAAGTGGATGTTTATTTTTTGGATTGGACAAATAGCAATTACTGTGGGTATTGTACTTATGTTTATCAAAAAATAGAAAACAAGTATATCGTTTTATCCTACTTAGGTACTTTTTAATAAGGGTGTTTTCTTCTATCTATTTTGTTACAATCCATCAAACGTTTGCGTAAATGTAGTTTCTTAAGCACATAAGCTTATTCTGATCGGTTTCATTAACTTAGGTTTATGAAGTTCTTATCAATGATATTAATAATGGGTTTAAGCTTAGCCAGCGCTGCCCAGGATGTAAGTTTGTCACTCCAGAAACCAAAACTTCCCAATAATGAAACCATAAACAAACAATGGGAAAATACGGCCAATACAATTAATGTTAGTTTTGCAAGTAGTAATGTCCGCTATGCAAAAGAGCTTGTGCCTAATATCTCCATCCAAAATACATGGAATGCTTTAGCCTGGAAAGGTGAAAAAATTAACACACAGTTACTACTTTGGTCGAAAACATATATTGCTGATCTTGGCATCGAATTATCCGACCTTAACGATCAAAAAGGAAACAGCATCAAAAAGGAGAACCTTACGTCAGGTGTCATTAAATATGTAATTACCGATGAGTTTAGAGATGGCTGTGGCTACCGTAAAGCAGCAGATTTTGATTCATCTTATGTTGCCGATCTAATCGATACCAAAATAAAAAATATTGCCATTAGGGCCAAAAATACGCAGCCAATTTGGTTAAGTATAAAAGTACCTGCCAATGCAAAAGCTGGTGTTTACTCAGGCACCGTCAAAATTAAAGCTGAAAAAGTGTACATTTTACCGATTAAAATCAGCGTGCTCGATAAAACTTTACCAGCACCAGGTGAGTGGAAATACGATCTCGATTTATGGCAGCATCCGGCAGCCATTGCGAGGGCCCACCAGGTTAAATTATGGAGCAAAGAACATTTCTCCTTAATGAAACCCTACTACCAAATGTTGGCCAATGCCGGGCAGAAAACCATTACTGCAAGTATTGTAAACGAACCCTGGGGCCACCAAACCTATGATGATTATCCGAGTTTAATTAAGTGGACAAAGAAAAAAGATGGTAGCTGGACTTACGATTATAGCTTATTTGATCAATATATCGCTTTTGTTATGAATACAGGCATTAATCAGCGTATTAACTGTTATAGTATGGTGCCCTGGAAAATCGCCTTCACTTATTGGGACGAAAGCACACAAAAGGAAGCAGTTTTTACCGAAACCATTGGTACACCTGCCTATAATACTTTTTGGGAAACGATGCTTATCGATTTTACCAAACACTTAAAAACTAAAAACTGGTTCGCCAAAACCTACATTGCCATGGACGAGCGCCCGATGAAAGCGATGCAAGCCGTGATCAAGCTGTTAAAGCGCGTAGATCCTAACTGGAAAATTGCGCTGGCAGGAGAGTATCACCAGGAAATAGAAAAAGATATCGATACCTATTGCATTGCTTCAAAATGGGAATTTCCGGCAGAGGTATTACAAAAACGGAATAAAGAAGGTAAAATTAGCACCTGGTATACCTGCTGTACCGAACCTTATCCAAATGCTTTCAGTTTTTCTTCACCTGCAGAACAGGTATGGATGGGCTGGTATACAGCCAATAAAGGTATGGACGGTTATTTACGCTGGGCCTATAATAGCTGGACTAAAAATCCCCTAACCGATACCCGTTTTACAGCCTGGCCTGCTGGCGATACCTATATGGTTTATCCAGGCCCACTAACATCGGTAAGACTCGAAAAGATGATTGAGGGTGCACAGGATTTTGAGAAAATCAAGCAGCTACAAGTAATTTATACCAAAAATGAAAATGGTGTAGCACTTGCCGAACTTACTAAAGCTTTAGAAAGCTTTGAGATAAAATATTTATCTAAAATTACTGCCGATGAAATGTTGCAGCGCGTAAAACCGTTGTTAAATAAATGATATTTAAAGTGTTATGTCTGGATTTTTAATTTGGAATAGATTTTGTAACTTTAATAAAAAATTAATACATGAGTGTTACAGAAATTCAACTCTTTCAGATTTTAAAGGCTAAGCTAGGTGAAAAGGAAGCAGAGCAGTTGGTTTCTTTTGTTAAAGATGAAGTAAAGTCTGAATTTGAAAATAAAAGAGAACTTTTAGCGACTAAAGAAGATATAGCAAATACAAAGGAATATATTTTGCAGGTTAAATCAGAACTTTCAAAATCTATTTATCTCGTGGGTCTTATACAGTTTTTAGCGATTGTTGGCTCAGTAATTGGTATCATAAATTTTATGATGAAATAATCAATTTAAATAAGTTTCAATATTATATTTTAATTCCGCCATTAAGCTGCGGAATTTTTTATTTTTGGACTATTATGGAAGAACAACAAAACGAAAACCAGTTAAATATAGAGTTATCAGAAGAAATTGCTGAAGGGATTTTTTCTAACCTGGCCATTATTACCCATTCAAATACCGAATTTGTGTTAGATTTTATCCGCGTAATGCCAGGGATACCGAAAGCTAAAGTAAAATCGAGGATTATTTTAACACCAGAGCATGCTAAACGTCTATTAACTGCTTTAGACGATAACATTCAAAAATTTGAGGCGGTAAACGGCCGTATCAAAACTCAGGAAGAGCCACCTTTTCCGATGGGTTTCGGCGGACCAACTGCGCAGGCATAACCTTTAACTTCTGAATATTCATTTTTTTAAAGATTTTGGAACATCTTTTTGGTCAGATAAAATGGCTGAAAGATGTTTTTTAATTTTAGCCTTTAACTTAAACTTTTCCTAAATTTAATAGCATTACCGTGTAGTTGCTATCTGAATAGTTTTTATTGTAAATATTATTTATACTACATGAAACAAGTTGTAACAGGTTGATGTTATGCAATGTAACAATTCACTAATAATTACTTGTTTACTATGTTGGCATAGTATATATTTGTGATATAACCATATATAGATGAAAAAAATTTTATTGAGCGTATTACTTTCTGCCCCACTATGGGTTTTGGGGCAGGGTTTCCAGGTTAATTTACAAGGTCAGAAACAAATTGGTATGGCAGGTGCAGGTTCTGCACTGGCTTTAGATGAGGCTTCCGTATTTTATAATCCCGGTGCAGTAAGTTTCTTAGAGAAAAACTCAGTTTCAGCAGGAGTTAACCCATTGTTGTTTAAATCAGCTTTCAGGCAAACTGGTTCTAATGTTACCGAAGATGTGAAAAATAAAATCGCACCGCCTTTCGAATTTTATGCAGTTTGGGGACCAAAATCAAATAAATGGAAATTAGGATTAGGCGTTTATACTCCTTTTGGTGGTTTGGTAGATTGGGGGAATGATTGGTCGGGTAAATATTCACTAACCTCATTAAACCTAAAAGCCATTTATTTTCAACCGACCTTAAGTATTAAAATTACCGATCATATTGGAATTGGAGCAGGTTTTGTTTATAACCATGGCGATGTAAACCTTCAAAGGGCACTGCCTGTAAATTATCCTGATGGCCGTTCGGGCCACGTTACTTTAGATGGTACGGGTAAAGGTTATGGATGGAATGCGGGTTTATACATCAAAACCTTAAGCAATATCTCTTTTGCACTGGTACATAAATCAAAAGTGGTTACCAAACTGGATGGTGGTACTGCTGATTTTGATGTTCCAAATTCGTTAAGATCATCTTTCCCCGCAGGAAATACATTTAATGCCGAATTGCCTTTACCGGCAACAACCAGCTTAGGTGTGGGTATTCCATTGTCAAAAAGTACAGTTCTGGCATTCGATGCAAGTTGGGTACAATGGCATATTTATCAGGATTTATCATTTGATTATGCTACCAATACGCCGGTTCTGGCAGATACTAAATCAGCCCGTAACTACCGTGATGGTTCTTCGTTTAAACTAGGGATCAATCACCAGGCTTCTGAGAAATTAGCGTTGAGAGCGGGTGTAGGTTATGCTTTTTCTCCTGTTCAGGATGGTTACGTAACACCAGAGGCGCCAGATGCTGATCGTTACATTTTAAGTGCAGGTTTAGGTTATACGCCTACCAGTCATTTTGAAGTGAATGCCTCTTTCTTTTTTGAAGACGTAAAATCGCGTAAGCAAAAGAATATTGAAACAGGCTTAGATGGTACCTTTAAAACTTTGGTTTATGCCCCAGGTCTTTCGTTAACTTATAAATGGTAGGAGAAATACAAATGAAGAAATATATATTAAATAGTTTTGTAGCTGCTGCCGTTCTTTTTACAGCTGCCTGCAAACCAGAAATCGAAACCCCTGCAGGTACAACTGCCGGACAAGCTAATTTCAGCAAATACATTGCCGTAGGTAATTCCTTAACCTCAGGTTTTGCCGATGGAGGTTTATATTTAGAAGGGCAAAAAGTTGCTTACCCTAATTTAATTGCCGCAAAAATGGCGACAGTGGGTGGCGGTGCTTTTACCTCTCCATTTTTTACCGAAGATCATTCCAATGGCTCTGGTTATGTTGCTTTAACAGCTTTGGTAAATGGTACACCAACTTTAACACCGGTAATTGAAAAGTTGGCTTTTAGAGACGCAGCTAAGCATTTAGATAAATATAGTGGTGAAATCCAGAACTTGGGTATCCCAGGTATGCGTGTAGATTTGGCTTTTGCGCCACCATTTAGCACAGCAAACCCATATTTCGAACGTTTATTAACCGATGCACAGGTAGGTGCTACCAGTTATTTCCAGTATATTCAGGGTAGAAATCATACTTTCTTCTCGCTTTGGTTGGGAAATAATGATGTATTGGGTTATGCATTAAATGGTGCAGTAACTGTTGCAGGAGATCCCACGACGGTTTTAACAGATAAAGTTAATTTTTCATCATTGTATTCTAATTTGGTTACTGCACTATCAGCCGGAGGGCAGAAAGGCGTTGTGGCAACCATTCCTGATGTAACAGCTATCCCTTACTTTAATACGGTAACCGTAGCAGCATTATTAAATGCAGCAAAAGCAATTAATCCAGCTGCAGCAGCTATCTACATTCAAACCGGAACTGGTGCAGTTAGGGCAGCAACGGCAGAAGATTTAATCCGTTTACCTTTCCAAACAGCGGGTTTATTTGGTCAGGGTACTATTCCTTATGGTCTGCATCCGTTAAATCCGATTGCAAATAACTGGGTATTGGATAAAGATGAGGTAATCAAAGTAAAAGATTATGTAAATAGCTGCAACAGCAGCATTAAGTCTTTAGCAACAAGCAAAGGTTTAGCCATAGCGGATACTTACGAGTATTTTAATCAGGTTAAAACTGGCATTGCATTACAGGGAGTTAACATTAACTCGGCATTTATTACAGGTGGTGCATTTTCATTAGATGGTATCCACTTAACGCCACGTGGAAACGCGGTAATTGCCAATGTATTTATCGATGCAATTAATGCCAAATATGGTTCAACGATACCAAGCATTGATATTACACAGTATAGGGGAGTTAAATTTCCAGATAAATAAGATCTCAATTTAAAATGAATAAAAAAAGGAGTATTTTTTAATACTCCTTTTTTTATTCGCTCTTTATTTTATCGGCCACAAATGCTATAATTTCTGCACTTTGATTGGGCTCAAACCAATTAATCTCTTCATCTCTTCTAAACCAGGTGAGCTGGCGTTTTGCAAAGCGCCTGGTATTTTGCTTAATCGCAGCAACGGCCTCATTAAATAATAACTTTCCTTCAAGATAATCGAATAGCTCGCTATAGCCCACGGTGTTTAAGGCGTTGTATTTTTTAAACGACGTTAAAGAAATTACCTCTTCCAATAAACCATCTGCAACCATTTTATCTACCCTTTGATTGATCCTGTTATATAAAATAGCACGATCGGTATTCAGTCCGATTTTAATAATATTAAAAGGCCTTTGTTTTTTTGTGGCAGATAACATTGAGGAGAGTTTTTGGCCGGTCGATAAGAAAACTTCGAGCCCCCTGATCATTCTTTGCGGATTTTGTTGATCCACTTTAGCAAAATACTCAGGGTCTAATGCAGCCAATTGCTCCTGAATTGAAGATAAACCTTCTTCTTCGAACTGATTATTTAATTTTTCCCTGATGGATAAATCAATCTCGGGCATTTCATCTAAACCATTGATTAGTGCATTGACGTATAATCCGGAGCCACCAACCATAATGGCAATATCGTTATTTTGGAAAATCTGATCGAGTACTTTTAATCCTTCTATCTCAAAATCGCCGGTACTGAACAGTTGAGAAACGGAGTGTGAGTTGATAAAATGGTGTTTTGCAGCCGCTAATTCTTCTGTATTGGGTTTTGCCGTACCGATTTCCATTTCGGTAAAAAACTGGCGCGAATCTGCAGAAATAATTTCTGTATCAAAATGTTGCGCCAACTGGATCGCCAGCACTGTTTTGCCAATTGCGGTAGGGCCAACAATGGAGATTAAGGTTTTGAGCTTTTTAGTTGGTTGATTTGCCGTTAACATGCTATTTTTAAAAGAAAAAGTCAGATGTAAAGTACATCTGACTCAATATTCATTATTATTTGATCACTTAGATGCTGATCCCGACATATCGGGACAGCCTGACGATCGGGAAAATTAATAGTCGTCTTTATGGCTATCGTCTTCAAAATTATCATCATCCGAAAATTCATCTCCAAATTCGTCGTTTTCGTTTTCGTCTTCCTCGTCTCTTTCTTCTTCATTAATTCCCATTTCGCCCATTGCCTCCAATTCGTCGGTATCCTCTGGAACAAAATTCATCTCGTTAAGAAAATCGAATTCGCTTGCAGCAGCAGCAGCCCCTCTTGGATCAACGGCCTGTGGGCTGTTCTGTTCCATGATTTTTGGTGCTTCACCAGTGCTTTTGGCTAAAAATGGGTATTCGATATTTGGATCGGCATCTAAAATTATCTTTACCAGTTCGACATGAAAATCATAAGGGCGGTCGAAATTATAGATGTAGTAAAATTTTTGGTGCGGATCTTCAATAAAACCGCTCAATTTAGATTTTTCCATTAAAACTACACGGTCTTTTTTACGTTCGCTTGGCAGATAGGCAATTTCATCACCTTTTAGCCAGTTATCGGTGCTTACATAAAAAGAGGAAGATTTTTCGGCATTATAACCCGTAGATCTGTGAATGGCCTTATGCAGGTCTTCAAATGTCTGGTTTGATTTAATGTCGATCTCTCTTACAACATCATCAAAATCTTCAAAAGTAATTCTAAATTTATAAATAGCCATTATTGTATTTTGGAACCGTAAAAATAAAGTTAATTTGTAATTACCGCAAACCTGAAGTGCCATAAATGACACCTGAGTTGTTGGATTTTGGCAATTAAATTATTTATTAACAGGATTTAATCCCATTTGTTTTGCCTGAACAAGCATAAAATTAAAGGCTTCTTGATAATCGTTTGTGATCTCACCTTCCAATATAGCTTCGCGGATTGCATTTTTAATGATGCCTACTTCTCTTCCTGCATCAAGCCCAAAAGTTTCCATAATATCATTTCCGGAAATGGGAGGTTGCCAGTTTCTTATTTTATCGCGTTCTTCAACATCTTTGAGCTTTTGTTTAACCAGCTCAAAGTTGTTCCGGTATTTTGCTTTTTTGTATTCGTTCTTTGTGGTAACATCGGCATTGCAAAGTAACATTAAACTTTCAATTTCCTCTCCGGCATCAAAAAGCAATCTTCTCACGGCCGAATCTGTTACTGTTTCCTGCGCCAAAACGATTGGGCGTAAATGAAGCTGTACCAATTTTTGCACATACTTCATTTTTTCGTTTAAAGGAAGTTTTAATTGGGCAAAAATCTTCGGAACCATCCTGGCTCCCCTGTCTTCATGCCCGTGGAAGGTCCATCCATGTCCTTCTTCAAAACGTTTGGTAGCCGGCTTGGCAATATCATGTAAAATAGCCGCCCAGCGCAACCATAAATCATCAGTATCAGCACAGATATTATCCAATACCTCTAAGGTGTGGTAAAAATTATCTTTGTGCCCTTTTCCCTTAATAATTTCGACACCGTAAAGCTGTGCCATCTGTGGGAAAATCAGTTGCAATAAACCCGTATCAAAAAGATGTTTAAAACCTACCGATGGTTTTTTGGATAAGATGATTTTATTCATTTCATCGGTAATGCGTTCTTTTGATACAATACTGATGCGCTGTTTTTGTGTTTTAATCGCATTCAGTGCAGCCGGATCAATATCGAAATTAAGCTGTGAAGCAAAACGGATTGCCCGCATCATGCGCAACGGATCGTCAGAAAAGGTAATTTCAGGATCAAGCGGTGTACGGATCAGTTTATTTTCTAAATCTTTAACTCCATCAAAGGGATCTAAAAGTTCGCCGAAATGATCGGCATTTAAATTTATCGCTAAGGCATTGATTGTAAAATCCCTGCGCAACTGGTCGTCTTCCAAAGTACCATCTTCAACAATTGGCTTGCGCGAATCGGAACGGTACGATTCTCTTCTTGCGCCCACAAATTCGACTTCTAAATCCTGATATTTGATGTTTGCGGTGCCAAAATTTTTAAAAACAGCAACTTTGGTGTTCAATTTTCGGCCTATAGCTTCAGCATATGCGATTCCGCTGCCCACAACTACTACATCAATATCTTTTGAAGGGCGGTCTAAAAATAAATCACGTACAAATCCTCCGATTACATAAGCTTCGGTATTGTGTTTATCGGCTATTAACGATAAGGTTTTAAATATAGGGTTTTGTAAGTGCTGCTGCATGAAGTTGATAATAGTTACAAAACTAGTAAAATTATTTTCTAATGAATTCAAACTGTCCGCCAGGTGCAAGTTTCATAATGGTTGATGGCTTTCTGCTGGTGCGGTTTTCCTGTTCAAAATCCACTACATAATCAACCGCATCAATAATTTCAGGGTCTATATCATCAAAGAATTTTGGTGAAGGCTGCCCGCTTAAATTGGCAGAAGTAGAAACTATTGGTTTTCTGAAACGCTGGATCAGTGGTGTGCAGAAATCATGTTTAACGATTCTGATCCCTACACTGCCATCTGCGTTGATTACATTATCGGCCAGATTTTTTGCTCCCGAAAAAATGATAGTCAGGGGATTTTCAGCATATTCGATCAGGTCATAAGCTACTTCAGGAATTTCGGCAACATAACTTTGCAGTTTGCTATCTACATCCAATAAAACGATTAAACTTTTTTCGGCAGGCCGGTTTTTGATCTTCAGTAGTTTATCCACTGCTTCAGGATTACTGGCATCGCATCCTAAACCCCAAATGGTATCGGTAGGATAGAGGATAACCCCTCCCGATTTTAATACTTCTAAAGCTTTGTTAATTTCATCTTTAAGCATTTGCAAAGTTAATTTATTCGGATGAAGGTTAATCATCTTAATGCGCGATATTATTGATGAAGTTTAATAAGGTATTGCAGCAGCAGTTTCTTACGGCATAACAGAAATCAGGTTTATAAGATAAATTTGTTTGGTAACACATTCTTTATCATTTATTTATATTAAACAGCCTGTATTGCAGAAATAAACTATTATTTTAGTACAGGTTATTAAAAATAAAACACACACAAGATGAAACACACCCTCAAATGGTTCGTGCTGTTTACGTATGTAATGGCATTTACCGGCTGTACAGCTTTGCTTACGGCATCAGATTACGACAAAAACGTAGATTTCTTAAAGCTAAAATCTTACAAACTTTACGACAAAGGCATTGAACAGCTGGCATTAAACAACCTGGATAAGCCCCGGATGCTAACCGCAGTTGAAAATGGGATGGCAAAAGCAGGCTTTAGCAAAACGGAACAGCCTGATTTTCTGGTGAATATTGTGATATTAAGCAGGCCCGATAGGAGGGCCGACTGGGGTTATAGTGGCGGAGGTTTCCAATGGGACGGGACAACATCGGCCTACCAATGGAAAAGCTCGGAGTACGGTGCGCTTAATACAGGTAAACAATATCTAAACGGTACCATTATCATCGATTTTTTGAATCCGGAAACCAAAGCGATCATTTGGCATGGTGTAGGCTCGGGATTTGATTTTGATGATTACGACAACAGGGAAGCCAGGATAAATTCGGCGGTAAAACAGATTTTGATGCAGTACCCACCAGGAAAGTCTGTCAACGTAAACCCATAATTTGGTTTAAATGTTAAATACCTGAAAATTTAACATTTACCATAAAACATTGAGCAATATGTTGCGTTGTTAGCTTAACAATCTGATTGTAAAAAGTATAACTTATTTTTCGTTTTGAAGTGTAAAATGGTTATATTTAATTCAGGTTATTTATAGAACAACGCACAAATGAGAACGACACAAAAATTATTAATGCTTTTTACGGTGGTAATGGCATTAGCAGGATGTACAACACTCCGCACCGCATCAGATTACGATAAAAATGTTGATTTAAGCGGCTACAAAACTTACAATTTTTACGATAAAGGCATTGCGAGGGTAAAGCTTAATAATCTGGATAAAAGAAGATTAATGGCTGCAGTAGAATCTGAAATGAATGCTAAAGGATTTACGAAATCAGACCGGCCAGATTTACTGGTGAACCTGGTAGTTGTAGCCAGAGAAAAAACTGATATTTATGGCCCGGCTTACTACGGAGGTTGGGGCTGGGGCTGGGGTGGCTGGCGAGGAGGCTGGGGCGGCTGGGGTTCTAACTATGTAAACCAATATATCGAAGGAACAATCATTATTGATTTCTTAGATCCGGCTAAAAAGATTTTATTCTGGCACGGACAGGGTTCTGGCTTTAATTTAGATAGTTTCAATAAAAGAGAAGAACGTTTATATACCGGCGTAAAAGAAATATTGGCACAATATCCGCCATCAGTTACAGCTGCTAAATAGGTTGTACCATTAAGATAACTGAAAGGGCTGTTGAATTTTTAAATAAATTCCGGCCCTTTTTCTTTTTCTCTATTATCTCTCAAAGATTACCATAATCCGTTCCGATATAAACCTGACATTTGTGGAAAGCCCGCAATCTGATCCTTTATCGGGTGAGGACTTGCGGCATTGGCTGGATTAACGTTTGAGCGGGGCACAGAACCTGCTTTGCAAATAGAAAAAGAAATTATACAAAATCGAACGGCAGTCTTTTCTGAACGTAACAGAAGAGTAATATATTATAGGAGGGTTAGATAACAATCCATTAATTGTTTACTTACTACAGGATTATTGAATTTTTGAACATATTCCAGTCCTTTTTCTTTCATTTCTTGCCGGAGCAGCGGGTTTTCGATAACCTGGTTAATGGCTCTAGCTAAACCTTTGGCATCTTTTGGCGAAATGTATAAGCTATTTGGGCCTCCTGCTTCTTCCAGGCATGATCCTGTTGCGGCAACAACGGGAATACCAGAATATAAAGCTTCGATGATCGGGATACCAAAACCCTCATAAAATGATGGATAAACAAAAATACTGGCCATCTGATAAATTCCTGGCAGATCGGCAAAAGGAATGTTTTTTAGGAAAATAATTCTGTTTTTGAGCCCAAGTTTTTCTATTTCTATTTCAACCGTTTTAAAATAAGCGGTTTGTTTGCCAACTACCACCAATTTAAAATCTTCGCTAACCTCGTTTAAAGCCTGTACAGCCAGTATAAGATTCTTTCGCTCTTCAATGGTGCCCACATTCAGGATGTACTTTTCGGGTAGTTTATAGGTTTCTTTGATCCGCTCGAGTGTTTCTTTGGAGAACGGTGTTTTAAAACCATCATCACAGCTCTGATAAATCACCTCGATCTTCTCGGGGCTAATGCCATACAGGTCGATTATGTCGGCCTTTGTTTTTTCGCTGATGGCGATAATTTTATTGGCCCGCTTGCATGCCGACTTGCTTTTCCACTCATATAATTTCCGGTCGATAAATTTATAGTACTGAGGGAAACGCAGGAAGATCAGATCGTGGATGGTAACAAAAGATTTAATCCGGGTATGCTGTATGGCCAAAGGGATTTCGTGGCTTAAACCATGGAAGATCCTAACTTCATCCTTGCTCAGGTCTTTCAAAATGTTTAAACTTCTCCATAAAAACGGACCATTTTGAGGAAGTTTAAGTGTGATGTTTTCCTTTTCAAAAAAAGCATCAATCTGTTTGGCCTGTTTTACTTTGGGGCTATAAACCAGATATTCATTTTGTGGAAACTGTAATGCCAGTTGCTCAATTAAAGAACGGCTGTAATTGCCTAATCCGGTTAAGTTGTTGGCGGCACGTTTGCCATCGTATCCAATTTTCATGAAAGGTTTAAGGTTTGAGGCATAAGGTGTAAGGTTTTGATGTTACCTTACACCCTCAACCTTACGCCTTTAAACCATTTTAAACGGCTACATTATTTTCCCTTAACGCATCGTTAAGCGAAGTTTTCTTATCGGTACTTTCTTTACGTTTACCAATAATTAAAGCACATGGCACCTGAAACTCTCCTGCAGGGAATTTTTTGGTATAACTTCCTGGTATTACTACCGAACGGGCAGGAACAATTCCTTTGTACTCTACCGGTGTTGGGCCGGTAACGTCTATAATTTTAGTTGATGCTGTTAATACCACATTGGCACCTAAAACAGCCTCTCTTTCTACTTTAACACCTTCTACAACAATTGCTCTCGAACCTAAAAAAGCATCATCTTCGATAATTACCGGAGCAGCTTGTACTGGCTCTAAAACACCACCAATACCCACACCACCACTTAAGTGAACGCGTTTACCAATCTGTGCACAAGAACCTACAGTAGCCCAGGTATCAACCATGGTACCTTCGTCAACATAAGCACCAATATTTACATACGATGGCATCATGATTACACCTTTAGCTAAAAAGGCACCATAACGTGCGCTGGCCATAGGCACAACACGTACACCGCTTGCTTTATAATCGGTTTTTAATTCCATTTTATCATGGTAAACGAAAGGACCACTTTTGATCTCTTTCATTTCACGGATCGGGAAATATAAAATTACGGCCTTTTTTACCCATTCATTAATGCCCCAAGAGTTTAAAACTGGCTCAGCAACGCGGATTTCACCTTTATCCAAGCCTTGGATAACAGTTTCGATGGCTTCGCAATAGTTGCTGTATTTTAAAAGGGTTCTATCCTCCCAAGCGGCTTCAATTAATTTCTTTAAATCTGAATACATGATGTTTTTAAATTTTACGCAAAATAAATCAATTTTTATTTATTAAGGGGTTAATTGTTGAAATTGTTTGTCACTTGCCAACATAAAAGATGATTAAATTACGCGGGTTGCAGGTGCTTATCGAATTTGAAGTATCGAGAGCGATTTAACAATAAAGCAATAAAACAATTTAACAATTCTTTACTTTTGTCTTTCTATGAGCGAAACAGAAAAACTTCGGATCGATAAATACTTATGGGCAATCAGGTTATTCAAAACCCGGAGCCTGGCTACCGATGCCTGCAAGGCGGGTAGGGTGAAACTGAAAGGGCAGAACATTAAACCATCTGCTATTGTGAAGGTTGGTGAGGTTTACCAGGTATCGAAAGGGATAGAAAAGAAAATAATCAAGGTGGTGGAACTTTCTTACAATAGAACCGACTCACCAACTGCCTTAACAAAATATAAAGATTTAACGCCTGTTGAAGAAACGCATGCTTTTAAATCGATGTTCCATTCGCCAAGCCTGAAACGCGATAAGGGTACCGGCCGCCCCACTAAAAAGGACAGGCGCGAAACCGATGGCCTTATTGAAGGAATGTTTGATGAAGAAGATTAGTTTGGAGTAGGGAGTTTTAAGTTGGGAGTTGGACTCAAAACTCTCAACTCCGATCTCAAAACTCTCATACGGTAACTCATTATCGCTGTTCGGCCCAGTTTTTCGATTAATTTATAGTTTGCAACTGCGCCAACAGCTGCCCCTACAAACGGAAGCATCTGTGCAAGTTTTGCCAAATCAATGTAATCGCGGTATTGCTGTTGAAAGGTAAGCCAGTCAAATTCGTCAATATTGGTCGGCAATTGATGTGCTTTATCGTCCCAGTTTTGCATTTTAACAAACACATTCTGGCTTTCTTCCTTGCTCGAAAAAGCCAGTTGAAAAATGTGCAGGATGTACAAACGCTCGCGGTAATCTTTAACATCATATCCGTAAACAGCCGCAATGTCGAAGAGCATTTTCATCTTTATGCCAAGCAATAAGGGAAAATCGGCCAAACTCATTAAAAAACCTCCTGCACCCGTAATCCCGCCTTCGGCAGCACCCGTTTTTTTGTAATTATCGATTTTTTGTTTGATCAATGCTTCCCGGTGCATCAATGTTAAATCGATAACTGGTTTCGAGGTGGTAAATGTCGACCCAAAAAGTACCGCCTTAACCATCTGTTTAATGGCTGTAGTTATGGCGTTATGAACTTTATCCGGAATGTAACTGTTTATCTTCTTTTGCACCTTATCGGTTACTTTATTCAAAAGAGAAGGTTTCTGTAAGGTTTTAAACTTCCAGAAATCCAGTTCGCCAGCTATTTTTTGTTCGTATGTCATATCTCATTCACTGCAATAATTATTCCTTAAAATTTAACATAATTAATGACAATAATTGAATGAAAAAACTATATATTTAGTTACCTAAAATTAAATATAAACCTTTCATTATGAAAACATTAAAAACATGTTTGTTATTGGCGCTTGCTGCGGGAACGGCACAGGCCCAGGGGGTAAAGTTTGCTGTTGATAAACCTGCAGCTGGCACTACCGTTAAATTTACTTATGAGCCAAAAGGGACCAATTTGGAAAACCTGGCCGATGTTAAATGTACCAGTTATACTTTTTTTTCGGGCACAAACCCTAAAACAGCCAAGGTTGAACTGACTAAAGATGGTAATGCTTATAAGGGAGAAATTTCTACACCCGATAGCACTACCCTTGTAGGACTTGCTTTTGCTGTTGGGGATCAAAAAGACGAAGCACCAGCCGGTTATGTACTCGAATTTAATAAAGCTGGTAAAGTGCAGGCAGAAGCTTACCTTAACGAAGCATTTTTGTATGGTTTAGCTGGGAATTATTATCTCGGGCTTACCATTGATCCTGAAAAAGCCGTTTCATTATATAAAAAAGCTTTTGTTTTAAAGCCCGAATTGAAAAAGAAAAACCTTAATCAATACCTTTCGCTCGAATATAAAGCCAATAAAGAGCAAGGAACCAAGCTGATTGATGAAAATATTTTAAGGCTATCGAAAATAAAAGATGCAAAGGAAGAAGATTTAACCACTACCTTAAATTTGTACAATCTGTTAAAGAAAAAGCCTCAGGCCGATTCGGTTAAGGCAGTATTGCTTAAAAAATTTCCGGCCGGAAATTATGCATACGGGCAGGAAATGAATGCCATTTATGGCACAAAAGATTTTGTTGAGCAGGAAAAGAAAGCACTGGATATGATTGCTAAATATAACTATGACGCAAGCAAGAAAACCGATGCAACAAAATTGAATTCTATATATGGTATTTTGGCAGGTTCGGCAATAAAAGCCAAGGCTTTTGATAAGTTCGAACTTTACAGCAGCAAAATAACTAATAAACAAACAAAAGCAGGCCTGTATAATTCTTTCGCCTGGCCATTGGCCGAGAAAAACGAAAACGTAGAGCAGGCTGCTAAATTTTCCAAGCAGTCGCTGGCTTTAATAGATGAAGCTAAAAATGATGAAGTTCCATCTTATTTCTCTTCAAAAGAGGAATACATTAAGTCGCTCGATCGGGCTTATGCCATGTATGCCGATACCTATGCATTGTTGTTGCATCGTAAAGGTAATGATAAAGAAGCATTGGCGTACCAGGAAAAAGCTAAAGACTTTAACGATGCTGATGGAAACGAACGTTACATTATGTATTTAGATTTAGCAGGTAATAAAGATAAAGCCTTTACTGAAGCAGAAAAAATGATTAAAGAAGGAAAAGCTACCGATTCTTTAAAAGCTACTTTCAAAAGGCTCTACATCAAGTTGAAAAAAGAAGGAACTTACGAAACCTATATCGCCAATCTTGAAAAAGCAGCCAATGAGAAAGAAAGGGCAGAATGGACAAAGAAAATGATTAGTATGCCAGCACCTGCATTCTCATTAACTAATCTTAAGGGCGAAACCGTAAGTTTAGCAAGCTTGAAAGGAAAAATTGTGATTTTGGATTATTGGGCTACCTGGTGCGGCCCTTGCGTAGCATCTTTTCCGGGGATGCAAAAAGCCATGGCTAAACATTCGGGCAATCCAAATGTGGTGTTCTTGTTTGTAAACACCTGGCAAACAGAAGATAACCGCGAAAAGCTCGTGGCCGATTTTATAGCCGAAAAGAAATACAAGTTTAATGTACTTTACGACACTAAGAATGCAAAAGACCCTTCAAAGTTTGATGTGGTAAGTGCTTACAAGGTTGATGGAATCCCAACTAAATTTGTGATAGATGGAGAAGGAAATATCAGGTTTAAAGCAGTTGGTTTTTCGGGATCGGATGATGCCGTTGTTAAAGAAATAGATGCTATGATTGGATTATTGGCTTCTAAAGAATCGAGTAAATAGGACTATGTTTTTATAGATAACATTAACAAGAGTGATCGCTATTTAGAGGAGGAATTTATTGTGTAAAAAATAATATGAGTAACAGCCCCTCCAAGATCGTTATTTCGAGCTGAGTGCTACCTGTCCCGATTTTCATCGGCAACGCAGTCGAGAAACCTGTTTTTATAGGTTTCTCCATTCCGCAACCGATGAAAAATCGGCAGCTTCAGTCGAAATGACGATTCTTCTATTGGTCTGTGAGTGGTAGCAGACCGTAACGCAGTCGAAAACCACGAAGTGCTCAGCGAAGCTAAATCTATAACAGATCTCTTCTTTTCACTACGTTCCTATTGGGATGACGTTACTTTTATTATACTTGAAACTTCTTAATAATCAATTCGCATTGCAGAAGTTTCCCAAAGTTTAAAAGCTGCTAAAGCCTCATCTCGCATCAACTGCACAACAGGCAAACTTCTTTTGGCCATCGGTTTATCCAGCTCTTCATAGATGAATTTATCGCTAAAGCCAATGTTTTCTGCATCTGTTTTGGTATTTGCATAATAAATCGTTCCGATGCGTGCCCAGTAAATTGCACCCAGGCACATGGGGCAAGGTTCGCAACTGGTATAGATTACGCAGCCGCTTAAATCGAAAGTGCTCAGTTCGGTACAGGCCAATCTGATTGCCGAAACCTCTGCATGTGCAGTAGGATCGTTGGTTGAAGTTACCTTGTTTGCAGATTTGGCAATCAGTTTTCCATCTTTTACCACAACCGCACCAAAAGGGCCATCTAAACTTTCGCTTACATTCTGTACCGATAAATCGATTGCCATCTGCATATATTCTTGATGTTGATTCGCTATCATGTTATTGTGTTAAGGTTATTGCTAAAATCATTTTTGATCTAAAAAATAAAGTGCAAAAAAAATGCCCCGATTTACACGGAGCATCTATATTCAATATTTTATGGTCTACTTTTTAGTGTATTCTGCGTTTAAACCTTTAATAACTTCAGAAGTAACGTCTAAGCTTTCATCAGCAAATAAAATAGCGCTATTACCTTTTGAGTAAGTTAAAACCAATTTAAATCCTTTTTCTTTAGCGTAAACCTTTAAATAAGCAGCAACTTTATCGTAAAGTTTTTCATTTTCAACAGCTTGCTCGTTTTGTAGCGCACCACCGGCATTTTGTTGATAAGTTTGAAGTTCTTGTTGTTTACGCGCTAAACGCTCCTCGGTACTTTTACGTTGATCGGCAGATAAAGTTTGTGCCGATTGCTGGTATTGAGCCACTTCTCTCTGAAAAGCCTGGCCTTTGGCTTGCATATCTGCCTGTGCATTTTTGCTTTTGCCCTCAAATTTCACTTTAAGATCTTTGAAATATTCATATTTAGTTAACAAAGAATCAGAGTTAACGTATACAATTTTTTCATTTGCAGAAACTACCGCCGGCGTGCTATCTGTTTTTTTAGTTTCAGTGGTTTTAGTGTCTTTGTTTTGGCAGGCAGTAAAAGTTGTTATTAAAGCTGCCGTTGCAAATAAACCAAAGGTTTTGAAGGTTCTTTTTTCCATTATTGTTTAATAAATTTTAACAAACTTATATAAATTAGTTTTTATATGCAATTTAAAGAAAAGCTAAGGTGATACAATTCGGTTTTGCGTTTGGAGCAATGCGTTAAGCGTTTATTCTATAGATCCGCCAGGTGCAAAACGCCAAAAGTTTAATATTTGTAATTCGGAAAGCAGTAGCTGTATTTCAAACGGTTGTTGGTTCCCGCTGTACGCTTTACTGCGTGCCCGCTGCCATCGGGTTTAGGCGGCACGGACAGTACTGCTGTTTGGGGCTGCACAGTGCCAAAAAAAAACATATTTTTTTCGTTTAATACAATGCGAGTGGCTTTTCTTTCAATCTTTTAACCGTCCAAAACTTATCCACATATTAGCTTAATTGTCAAAATTTCCGTATTTTTGATACTTATTGTTTTTAATTAAAATATGAGCGAAGAACAGGATTTAAAGTCAAATTATTCGGCAGATAATATACAGGTTTTAGAAGGTTTAGAAGCGGTGCGTAAGCGCCCTTCAATGTATATAGGTGATACTGGTGTGAAAGGTTTACACCATTTGGTTTACGAGGTTGTAGATAACTCAATTGACGAGGCTTTGGCCGGTCATGCAGATACAATCGATGTGAGGATTTTACCGGGAAACTCAATCAGGGTTGAAGATAATGGTCGTGGTATTCCAACCGGGATCAATACAAAAGAGAATAAATCAGCACTCGAAATCGTTATGACGGTTTTACACGCGGGTGGTAAATTTGATAAAGATACCTATAAGGTTTCTGGTGGTTTGCACGGTGTAGGGGTAAGTTGCGTAAATGCACTATCAACCGATTTGAAAGCTGAAGTGCACCGCGAAGGTAAAATCTGGATGCAGGAGTACAAAATCGGTATACCGCAGTATGATGTAAAAGAGGTAGGTACTACCGATAAACGGGGTACTATTGTTACTTTTAGTCCGGATCCTACTATTTTTACGCAAACAACCGAGTATAAATACGATACTTTAGCTGCCCGTTTACGCGAGCTGGCTTTCTTAAATAAAGGAATTAAATTAACGTTGACGGATGAGCGTGAAGCTTTGGAAGACGGAACCTTTTTATCAGAAGTATTTGAATCAGAAGGTGGTTTAAAAGAATTTGTTGCATTTTTAGATGGCACAAGAGCATCTTTCTTAGCCGAACCGATTTATATCGATGGGATTAAAAACGGTGTTCCGGTTGAGCTGGCTTTCCAGTATAACGACAGTTATTCAGAAAATGTGCACTCTTATGTGAACAACATCAACACACATGAAGGCGGTACACATATTGCAGGTTTCCGTAGAGGTTTAACCCGTACGTTGAAAAGTTATGCCGATAAATCTGGCCTGTTGAAAAACCTTAAAATGGAAATTACCGGTGATGACTTTAGAGAAGGATTAACCGCAGTAGTTTCGGTAAAAGTGCAAGAGCCACAATTTGAAGGACAAACCAAAACCAAGCTGGGCAACAGTGAGGTAATGGGAGCGGTAGATGTTGCGGTAGGCGAAGCTTTGGGTGTTTACCTTGAAGAAAACCCGAAAGAGGCTAAAATGATCGTTAACAAGGTGATTTTAGCGGCTACGGCCCGTGCTGCGGCCCGTAAAGCTCGTGAGATGGTTCAGCGTAAGAGCGTAATGGGTGGTTCTGGTTTGCCAGGTAAGCTTGCCGATTGTTCTGACAGTGATCCAGAAAAATGTGAAATCTACCTGGTAGAGGGCGACTCGGCGGGTGGTACCGCTAAACAAGGTCGTGATAGAAATATTCAGGCCATTTTACCTTTAAAAGGTAAGATCCTGAACGTGGAGAAAGCGATGGAGCACAAAATTTATGAGAACGACGAGATTAAGAATATGTTTACCGCTATTGGTGTGAGTATCGGAACACCAGAAGACGATAAGGCATTAAACTTAACAAAACTGCGCTACCACAAAATCGTAATCATGACGGATGCGGATATTGATGGTTCGCACATTACCACCCTGATCTTAACTTTCTTCTATCGTTACATGAGGGCATTAATCGAGGCTGGTTATGTTTATATTGCATCACCACCACTTTATCAGGTTAAAAAAGGTAAAGATTTCGAATATTGCTGGAATGATGTACAACGCGATGCGGCAGTACAACGTATTAAAGGTAATGGTAAAGAAGATAGCGTACACATCCAACGATATAAAGGTTTGGGCGAGATGAATGCTGAGCAGCTTTGGGATACTACTTTAAACCCAGCTACCCGTACTTTATTACAGGCAACTATCGAAAGTGCTGCAGAATGCGACCATACTTTCTCTATGCTTATGGGCGACGAAGTTGCTCCACGCAGAGAGTTTATTGAGCGTAATGCGAAATATGCGAAAATTGATGCTTAACCCTTAAATCCACTAAAAGGGCTTTAATAAACTAACCCTTTTCAAGTTAAATCTTGAAGAGGGTTTTTTGTTTTATAATCCGTGTATTCTATATTTCCTTGGCTATTTACCTATTCGGTCGGTGTGATACCAACCAATAATGCCTCTTTTGGCAAAACCTACGACCGGGACGACAATGCAAACGGTAGGGATACTAAAACATAACGCAGGTATACATTAAAGCTTCTATCCCTTGTACCTAAACCAGATCGGCGTGGAAAACCCGGAGGCCGAGGAACGAGGTCGAGGATTTGAAACAAGAGCGGGACTGAAAACCGCCAAGTACACAGTACCCTTCATTTACAAAAAAAAACCGATATTATATTCTTTTGAATACGATTGGATAGGCGTTTATTGTTCCTTTGGTCCTGCCATTCGCTTACCCGATAAAACTTGCGAAAACAAGCAAACGCACAAAAACCACAACAGAATGTACTTAAACCGGATGCTAGCTACGGTCTGGTTTAGTGCTGAACAGATATATAAAATTGATTTCATTTTTGGTTACAGAGATCCTGAAACAAGTTCAGGAGGACGAATCTTTTAGGAATTAATCCTTTCAACTGAATCCTACTGGTCCAGTAGCACTTTCGTCATTCTCATTCAGATGGTAATCTTAATTCAACAAATCTAGCTAAAACATTAGGGTCTTAGCCTAATTCGGGATGATAATTTGCAATTCAATACAAAGCCATTCAATATTATACTGAATGGCTTTTATTATTTATACAAGACTATAATCAGTCCTCATCCGAGGAAAAATTACAGCACATAACTAACTAACCGCTCTCAAAACGATTTTCTTTTGGCTATCATTACAGGATATAATATGATCCTACCGGGGCCAGTTCAGTTTGAGGTTTGTCCTCATATATTTTATTGTCGTCCAACATCTGGCAAAGATCGCGTTCAATGGTTCTGCAGATCGTTGTGGTTGGCGTATCAGTTGGTTTGTTCTCAAATGGATCCTGAAGATGAACGGCCATTTTTTCTACCAATAAAAAGAATGCCGCTATGGCCACTACCAAAGGAACTTCCATATATCCAAAGTATTCGATCAATCCAAAAGGTAACAGTACAATAAATAAATGGATAGACATATTGATGTACTTGCTATAGGTAACCGGAAAAACGGTGTTTTTTATTCTTTCCGATCCGCCCATATGGTTACACAAACCTGTTATTGTTTTATCGATCTCTATCTGCTGATATTTATTGATCCATCCTTCTTGAAGCGCTTTTTTCAGATCCATGGCATGTAATTCCAATATGGTTGTGGTTACATTCTTACGTTTTTTAATAAAAGCAATTTCTTCTGCAGAAAGATACTCTTCCAAACCTTTCCGAGGGTTAAATCCCCTTAACGATTGGCTTAGGGCGTAACACCAGGCAATCTGTCTTTTAATAAACCTGGCCTTAAATTCTTCTACTTCCTCCAGGGCATAAGGATTTTCAACAAACGACAGTATCTGGCGCGACAGGGTTCTCGAATCGTTAACGATGGCACCCCAAAGAATCCTGGCTTCCCACCACCTGTCGTATGCCTGGTTAGAGCGGAACGCCAATAAAAGGGAAATGATTGTTCCCAATAAGGCAGGTACCGCTACTGGAATGGATATGCGGGTTACATGAAAATTTTCATATAACACTACAATACCTACAGAATATCCTATAACAAACAGGAGTTCTTTTTTGATCTTTCCGAATATATAAGTGAGCGGAATATTGTTTCGTAACAGCATGATATAATTTTTAAATGTGATTGTTAAGCGTTTGCTTTTTGCAGTTTCGCTTCGTATATTTTTGTGTCGATTAAGTTTTCTTTGGCATGAACAGTTAGTGTGTTCAACTGGATCACTTCGCAGCCGGCACGTTCTGTTAAGATTTTGGGGTCGATGCTATATTTATTGATCGGTGTAAAATTGTACTCTTTTAAATAAGCGATGCGGTCTACATCAAAAGCTTCGATAAAATTTTTAAAAGCAGCTACTGTACTTCCGTAGAAATATTCAATGCCGATGGTGTTGATCTGGGTAGCATATTTTGCCTTGGCCTGATTTATCTGCTGGTAAAATTCGTCGCTAACATTTTCGTAATCGCGGCTGCGGCGGCTCAGCATTAACATATCGGTTATCGAATCTGATAATTTAAAAGCGTGGACAAAAATGATGTTTAACGTTTCATTTTGCTGATGTTGCACAAGCGCATCGATAATTTTAATGCTTTCTAATTTAAAATCGGTTGGTACTAATATTGTTCTCATGGCTATATCTTGTTAAATGAACTGAAATATTATTTATACAAGTTTAACGCGATGTTATTATAGCAAAATAAGAACGAGATTAGAATGAGATTAGAATTTGTATTAGGAAGTTCATTGGTTTATTTGCCATTAGTTTATTCGTAAAATAATAACCAATAACCAATTTCCAAACGGCTAATAAGGAATTAAATAATCTACAATGACCAATACACAATTACCAATTAAACAATCAACGATAACCAATTTACTAATGACCAATGACTAATGAACCCACAACCAATTAACCGTTAGGTAGCAGCACTTTAATTTCCGTACCAATTCCTACCTGCGATTTAATGGCAATGCTGCCTCTGTGCAGGCGGATGATATTTAGAGAAAGGGGCAGGCCAACGCCATAACCCTTAAAATCATTGGTGTTTGATGCCCGGTAAAAAGGTTCGAAAATGTGCTGTATATCGGTTTGTGGAATACCGATACCGCGATCGGTTACGGCGATAGAGAGTATATTTGCGTTGCTTTCTATACTAATGCTCACCAGATTCTCATTTGAGTATTTACAGGCATTGCTTACAATATTACTGATGGCCAGTTTAATCAGGTTTTTGTTCACCCTGAGGGATAGTAGCTCTTCTTCGTCAGGTAGTTTACTAAAATCGATCTCAATTTTACTGTTGGGGTGAACCTGGTTAACCGAATCTTTAATTTCCCATAACAGTTCGTCCATCCTTACCTCTTCCCAGGGTTGGTTTTTTCCGTTGAAACCCGATTGGGCCAGTCCGAGTAAACTGGTTAAAATATGTTCAAGCCTTTCTGCTTCATCTTTAATTTTTGATAAGGCTTTTTCCTGTTTAGCGGTATCCTCGATGGTTTTCAATGCCAGTTCCACTTCGCCGCTGATAATGGTTAGTGGTGTTCTTAGCTCGTGTGAGGCATTGCTGATGAAATTATTCTGCGTTTCGAAAGCCGTTTCCAAACGGTTAAGCATGTTATTAAAAGTTTGTGCCAACTGCGACATCTCATCATTACCCTCCTTTACCTCTAACCTCAGGTGTAAATTTTCGGCCTTTATCCTTTTTACGCTTTTAATTATATTCCGCAAGGGCATTAACATGTAATTCGAAAATTTCCAGCCCACAACAAAGGACAGGATAACGGAAAGGAAAAATCCAATAATGAGGATTCTTTGCAGGTCTTTTAGCTCCCGAAAACCAAAGGGATCATTTGCCGAAACAATCACAATGTATCCCGAATTGTTGTTTTTAAAATATTTACCTGCGTAAAAATGGTTTTCTACCCTGTAGCGGGCCATAGCACCCGATTTTATGCGGTTATAGAAGCTTGTTGGTAATTCGCCGTCGATGGTTTTTACAGCCTGACCTTCTTCTAGGATAAACTCTTTTTCAGAAGGCAAGCGCTCCAGGTAGCGGTTGCGCATTTTGGCATATACCTTGTTGTTTCCGTCTTCGTACAGTTTAATCTGGGCTGCGATGTTAACACGGGCTTCCAACCGTTTGTAAAAATCTTCAAAAGCAAAATCGTTAGAAAAATACCATACAAAACCACTTAACAGTGAGATGATAATTGCCGATAGAATGGCAAAGAGTAAAGTGATTTTCTTGGCGATCTCCATCTATTTTTCCTTTAATATATAGCCTAAACCCACAGCGGTATGGATAAGTTTCTGATCTGAGTTTTTGTCTATTTTTTTGCGGAGATAGTTTACATATACATCAACTACATTTGTGCCGAGGTTAAAATCGATATCCCAAACGTTTTCAAGGATATCAATCCGCGATAATATTTTTGATCTGTTTTTTGCCAAATATTCGAGTAGGCGGTATTCGGTAGCGGTAAGTACGATTTCCTGTTGATCGCGTTTTACCGTTTTAGCGCTTAAATTGATCTGTAAATCGGCAATGGTAATGATCTGATCTTGCGAAGCGATACCGTTATACCTCCTCAGCAGCATCCTGATGCGGGCAAAGAGCTCGGCAAACTTAAAAGGCTTAATCAGGTAATCATCAGCACCGTTATCCAGCCCGTTTACTACATTTTCGGTAGTGCCCAAGGCAGTAAGCATAATAATGGGTGTATTGGGCTTTTGCTCTTTGATGATTTTGCACAGCTCCAGTCCATTTATTCCGGGTAGCATAATATCGAGAATAATCAGGTCGAACTGATTATCTAAAGCCATCTGTTTCCCGATTAAACCATCAGGGGCAATACTTACCGTAAAACCCTCTTCGGTTAATCCCCTCGAAATTACAGATACAACACTCGGTTCATCTTCTACAAGTAATAAATTCATTTGTTAGCAAGTAATCTAAAAAATAGGGAATTACAAAATCTTAATTACGGTAAGTGGTGTTTTAATGGTTTTTTAACGCAAAGCCGACACAATTGTTTGGCCATTTATCTTTAATAACAACAAAGCCTTCCGATTTCGCATCAGAAGGCTTTAAATATCGGGATAAACAGTCTGAATTTTAGCTGCCTTTTTCAGATTTTTCTTTGAGCGCTTTAAGACCATCTTCAAAATCTTTGCCTATCATTTTATCCATAAACAATCCGAACCATTTGTTAATTGCTCCTTTGCTTTCGCCGCTCATTGTCCAGGTTACCTTGTTTGCACTTCCATCTTTTTCAATGTCGAAACGGGTATCGGCAACGCTTTCCATGGGTTTTATAAATTTCAGTTCCATATCAACCATTTTATTGGCTTCCACTTTGTTGATTTTCATCTGCCCGGTACCATTTTTCTTTCCATCCCATTGGTAAAAATGGCCAGGCTGTGCAACCGTACCGGTAATGTTTATTTTAGCCTCCGGATCCATTTTAGACCATGCGTTCCATTTGTAGAACTCGTTATAATCGGCAATGTTTTTGTAGATTATGCTATCGGGGGCATTAATCGTTATCGTTCTGTTAACTGAATAGGCTTTAGGGAGGAACAAACTGCCTCCGAATATTATCACCGCTATTACGATAATAATACCAAGTAAGATTCTGAGAAATTTCATGTTTAATTGTTTTGGTTTACTTAAATTTATAAATAAACCCTTATAAATCAAACAAATCCTAAACGATTTTAATCTTTGGAACCGGCGAGTTTAATTTAAAATGCATCAGATCGGCTATCGACTGTGCTTTTTGTTTAATCAGCGTGGCATTGGCACCCGTAAACAGTCCGTCAACTGTTTGGTAAAAAAGATTTTTCCAGGTTTCAAATGCTTCAGTTTGGAGCGGTACCTGATCATTTAAACTGAAATGGGTCAACATTGGGTTTCCTTTGTAAATGGCTTTCCCGAAAAGAATACTTTCCCAGAAATCGTACATTTTTGGCAGGTGATGGGCCCAATCTACCTTGGCTACTTCGGTAAATATGGGGCCGATTTTTTCGTTTAGCGCAACATTTTTGTAAAACGTATCCACTAAAAGGATAATATCATTCCTGTTATTAATGTCGTTTTTCATAGCCTCTTATTATTTATAGAGTCGTAAAACCATTTTATCATAATTAATAACGGCTTTATACTGCATTAAAATATCTCCACCGATAATGCTCATAATAGGAGGGTGGCCAAACTGTTGGTAGGTTTCGCTAACCGATTGGAGATCGAAAGCCACCGTTTCGTAGTCCTTGATCTTTAATGATCCGATTTTTAATTCAGGAATGGTAGCCTGAATGGTGGTTGTAGTGGTAAAAAGGGTAGCTGCATTAATCTCATCCGATACCTGTAGCGTTTCGGATAAATGTTGTTCGATTAGTGATTTGTCAAACACGCTCCTCGATGCACCAGTATCTAAAACAGCAAAATGTTTTTCCTTAAAAACAGTAACTTCTACCAAAAGGTGAAAACCATCATCTTGTAAGTTTATGAGTTTTAATGGGATTGAAATTGATTTCATGGTTTAGATGTAAAAAATTAGCCACGGAAACACGGAGTACACGGATGATAAATCTATTCCGTATTTCTGCGTTTCTGTGGCAAAAAATAAGGGTTGTAAATTAGAACTAAACCAGCTTCATCTCCGCCAGTACACTGTTCATATTTCTAACTGCATCGGCACTTTTGTTAAATGCGGCCTGTTCTTCGTCTGTTAATTTAAAATCGATAATTTTTTCCCAACCGCTGCGGCCAATAATTACCGGAACGCCTAAACAGATATCTTCCTGTCCGTATTCTCCTTCGAGCGAAACACAGCAGGTAAACAGTTTTTTCTCATCGCGTAAAATGGCCTCAACCAATGCCGCGCCTGCCGCACCTGGCGCATACCAGGCAGAAGTGCCGATTAAACCGGTTAAAGTAGCGCCGCCAACCATAGTGTCGGCTGCAACCTTATCAAGTGTGGCTTTATCCAGTAAATTGCTTACCGGTAAACTTTGGTAGGTAGCCAAACGGGTTAATGGGATCATGGTGGTATCGCCATGACCGCCAATTACAAAGCCCTGTAAATCGTTCGGGTTGCAGTTTAGTGCCTGCGATAAATAAAATTTGAAACGTGAACTGTCTAATGTTCCACCCATACCAATGATGCGGTTTTTAGGTAAACCCAACGATTTTAATGCTAAATAGGTCATCGTATCCATCGGGTTGCTGATCACAATGAAGATGGCCTCTGGAGAAAATTTTAAAATATTCTCGGCAACGCCCTTTACAATACCGGCATTAATACCAATTAATTCTTCACGGGTCATCCCTGGTTTACGGGGCAGGCCAGAAGTAATCACAACCACATCAGATCCAGCAGTTTTGCTATAATCGCCGGTAACGCCGGTAATTTTTGTATCGAAACCCAATAGGGTTGCAGTTTGCATCATATCAATAGCCTTGCCTTCGGCAAAACCCTCTTTAATATCTAATAATACAAGCTCGTTAGCCAGTTCTTTACGTGCAATATTATCCGCACAAGTTGCGCCTACAGCGCCTGCTCCTACAACCGTTACTTTCATATATCTAAATTTTAATGGTTTGCTGTTAATTATCAATCGAAGGTATAAATAAATATAAGGTTTAAAAATGCTTTTCAAAACTTTATAAGTTGATGATGGTTTTAGTAAAGCACAGGAAAGATGTTAAATGGAATATGGAACTAAACCGGTATCCTTTTCCAATTTGACCTCAGGTGCCTTAGGTGGTAAAAAACATGAACCCAGCTTTGTGGTTAAACAAATTGAAAATATATGGAAAACAAACCCCTTTCGGATATCGATTACAAAGCCTTCGAGGGCAAATGGTATTCGCTATATTCGATCCCGACCCTAATGGATAAACATTGGAAACAGACTACCGAAACCTATACTTTGGCCGATGATGATCATTTTGATGTATATACCACTTACCATAAAGATGGCAAGCCAGAAGAAAAATCGATCACTTCGAAGTTGTTTTTCGATGAAAAAAAGGCCGATGGTGATATGAAAGCACAGTTTTTATGGCCTTTTAAAATCGGCTATTGGATTATCGAACTGGCCGACGATTATAGCTATGTGGTGGTAGGGCACCCCGATGAAAAATACCTGTTTATTATGGCCCGCGAGCCTAAAATGGAAGCCGATTTATTGGTGCATATAATAGAAAGATGTAGGCAAAAAGGTTATGAAGTGAGTGAACTGGTGAGCCAGGAGCATTTTTGATTAGTTTTCAGTTAGCATTTATCAATTTACAGTTCTAAGTGCTGTCTTGCAAACCTCATAGGTTTTTAACGTTTAAAAGCTCTTCAGCAGATTTTAACTTTACTTTTCCTTTTTTTGCAAGTTCAACTTCTTTTATAGATGATCTTAATTCTTTTATAAACTCTGCTTTTTTTACAATGATGGCTTCAGCTTTTACGAATGATAAGTTGTTCAATAATTCCATTACAAAATCAGCTTTGTTGTCTTGTTTGTCTAATAGAATTTTCATAGGTATTGCTTTTAAACAAATATAAGAATTTTGAAGCAATTGTTTTTGAGCAACCTATCAGGTTTTTGAAACCTCGCAGGTTTTTATCCTAATTATCAATTATTACCCATTTATTAAATTTAACCATCAGTCCAACTTTTTTATCCTCATCATAAGAAGTAAGGGTTACTGCTCCGTCTTTTGCTTCGAGTACAATTTCTACCGGGCTTTTATTTCCATCCTGTTGCAGGATATAACCTTTATAATAAGCCTTGCCCGAATTGAGTTTTTTGCCGAAAGCGCACTGTATACTCTCAATCTGTGTTTCGAACAAAACTTTTTCCTGGTCTGGTGGCGCGCTTTCTAAAGTGATCACCTTTGTAGTGGGGTTTATGGTTACTTCCGTTAAGGCTGCTATGTCTTCTCCATTTGGCCCCAGTATTTTCTCGGCAGAATATTTAATGGTTTTGCTGCAGATTTCGCCTTCCGATTTGTTTTTGGCCGGCAATGTTTGAGCGGTAATAACGCTATTCGAAAAAAGGAAAATGATGCAGAGAACAATAAGTTTGTTAAAACTGGTTTTCATAAGATGATGGATTTAGATACTCAAATGTAACATTTATCTTAGGTTTTTTATATCTATATAAACCTCGCAGGTTTCAAAAACCTGCGAGGTTTATTCATCACATTTTGTTGATAATTTGCTGACAACTTCCGCTATCAAATTCCTTATTTTTGAAGAACCGTTATTATTCTTAAACGGTTAATTCTTTAAGCAAAATATGTACTTAATTTTTGATACTGAAACCACTGGTTTGCCACGTAATTATAATGCACCCATTACCGATACGGATAACTGGCCGCGTTGTATACAGATTGCATGGCAGCTGCACGATGAGATGGGGAGATTGGTTGAACATCAGGATTATCTGGTTAAACCAGAGGGATTTAATATTCCGTACGATGCCGAAAGGATTCATGGTATTTCTACCGAACTCGCTGCCGAACAGGGTATCGGTTTTGATGAAATGCTGGCCAAGTTTAACGAAGTTTTAAACAAGGCCAAGTTTATCGTAGGGCAGAATGTTGGCTTCGATGTAAACATTATGGGCTGCGAGTTTCACCGCTTTGGTGTGGCCAACCGCATGGCAGAAATGCCTGTTTTGGATACCTGTACCGAAGTTACCGCCCAGCTTTTGCAGTTACCGGGCGGTAGGGGCGGCAGGTTTAAACTGCCAACACTAACCGAGCTGCACTCCTATCTGTTCGGTGTCCCTTTTAACGAGGCCCACAATGCAACTGCCGATGTGGAAGCTACCACGCGCTGTTTTTTAGAGCTGGTAAAAAGAGAAGTATTCAAAAAAGAAGAATTACAGGTTGATGTAGAATACTTTCCCCGTTTTAGAGAGGTAAATCCGGCCACGATTGAAGGCGTTGGTTTAAAACACATCAATTTAAAGGCAGCTTCAGATGAGATCCGTAAGCGCATTCAGAAAGCTGAAGGCGGAGGAATTTCGAAACAGGAACTTGCCGGAAATAAACAGGAGCTTGCAGCGGCAACGTTTGTGCATCTGCATAACCATACCCAGTTTTCGGTGCTTCAAAGTACCATTAGCATCCCCGATCTGATAAAAGCTGCGGCGGCTCAGAAAATGCCGGCGGTAGCCATGACGGATCATGCAAACATGATGGGTGCCTTTCATTTTGTAAACAACGTTTTAAACCATAATAAAGCCGCCGAAGCTAAAAATGCGGCCGCAATTGAGGCTGGCGAACGGCCAACTGAAGTAGTAATGACCCCAATTGTTGGGGTTGAGTTTTTTGTGTGTAATAATCACCTCGACAGAACGGCAAAAGATAATGGCTACCAGATGGTGTTGTTGGCGAAGAATAAAAAAGGCTATCACAACCTGGCTAAAATGTCGTCTATCGCTTATACCAAAGGTTTTTATTATGTGCCGCGTATCGATAGGCAGGTAATAGAGCAGTATAAAGATGATATTATCGTTTTATCGGGTAACCTTTCGGGAGAGATTTCGAACAAACTCTTAAACATGGGGGAAAGCCAGGCCGAAGAAGCTTTAATCTGGTGGAAAGACATGTTTGCCGACGATTTTTACGTGGAGGTTATGCGCCACAACCAGGAAGATGAAGACCGTGTAAACGAATCGCTGGTTGCTCTGGCCCGGAAACATGCGGTTAAACTGGTGGCCACCAACAATACCTATTACATCAACAAAAAGGATGCAAATGCGCACGATATTTTGCTCTGCGTAAAAGATGGCGAAAAACAGGCCACACCAATTGGCCGTGGCCGTGGTTACCGTTATGGTTTGCCCAACCAGGAATATTATTTCAAATCAGCCGATGAAATGAAATCGCTTTTTGCCGATTTACCAGAGGCGATTGTAAACATTAAAGAAATTGTAGATAAAATAGAAATCTACAAACTTGCCCGGGAAGTACTTTTACCAAAATTCGATATCCCCGAGCAATTTTTAGTTGCAGAAGATGAAGCCGATGGTGGAAAACGTGGCGAAAATAAGTTTTTAAGGCATTTAACTTACGAAGGTGCAAAAATAAGGTACGGAACGCTAACCCCTGAGGTTACCGAACGTTTAGATTTTGAACTTCAAACGATCGAGAAAACGGGTTATCCGGGTTATTTCTTAATTGTGCAGGATTTTATTGCCGAAGCACGCCGAAGGGATGTATCGGTAGGGCCGGGCCGTGGTTCGGCAGCCGGATCGGTAGTAGCCTATTGTTTATGGATCACCAATATCGACCCAATTAAGTACGATCTCCTTTTTGAGCGTTTCTTAAATCCCGATCGTGTATCCATGCCCGATATTGATATCGATTTTGATGATGAGGGCCGTGGCCGTGTAATGGAATACGTAATCAATAAATACGGTTCCAGCCAGGT
>Ga0308165_1001474_pt1 | contig 32662 bp, 30 predicted proteins | sample PhyWR2_FD_201032 | JGI IMG/M metagenome (GOLD analysis project Ga0308165, IMG submission 201032) | Phyllosphere microbial communities from UC Gill Tract Community Farm, Albany, California, United States - DLSLW.R2 | ecosystem: Host-associated > Plants > Phyllosphere > Unclassified | place: USA... | reverse complement strand
CGCTTCGCTCGCCAAGTATTGTGCATCATCAGCTCTGCAAGCAGTCGCTGTGTTTTAGACGAACGAAACTTCTCTCGCTTCGCTCGCCAAGTATTGTGCATCATCAGCTCTGCAAGCAGTCGCTGTGTTTTAGACGAACGAAACTTCTCTCGCTTCGCTCGCCAAGTATTGTGCATCATCAGCTCTGCAAGCAGTCGCTGTGTTTTAGACGAACGAAACTTCTCTCGCTTCGCTCGCCAAGTATTGTGCATCATCAGCTCTGCAAGCAGTCGCTGTGATTTACAATAAAAAAGCACCCCACGATATGGGATGCTTGTCATCCCGTTCATGCAATGCGAAAACAGGACTCTCAACGTCTGATAAGAAAAAGCTGTGCTGCAGCTGGTTTCTAGAAATCAGTGTGATGAGTCCTTCAGTAATAATAAGAATGTAATTGTCGTTGTCTGCTTGTTCATCTTCCTCAACATCCTTTATTGTCAGAATTTTTGAATAATTCAAACTATAATATTAAAGATACAAAAGTTTTTAATCAAAGTCAACAGTTTTATGAGATTTTTTTAAGAAAGTGAACGGGACATAACTCTTTGAATCATATCCCACTCACATGGAATCCGTATGAACGGTAGGGGTGGAGCAGAAGCACTTCCTGTCCCAACCTTTTCATTTTTTTATAGTTTATTCAATGCTTGCCCCAAGTCAGCAATAATATCTTCAATATTTTCAATTCCAATGGATAGACGAATCAATTCTGGCGCTGTTCCTGAAGCTTTTAATTCATCTTCACTCAACTGTGAATGCGTTGTTGAAGCTGGATGAATGATCAATGATTTCGCATCACCGACATTTGCTAATAGTGAGAACAGCTCAACATGATCAATCAAATTTTTTCCAGCTTCGGCCCCACCTTTTACTCCAAAAGTAAAGACTGAGCCTGCTCCTTTTGGTAAGTATTTTTCTGCTAGTTGATGATATTGATTGTTCGGTAAGCCTGGATAATTAACCCACTCAACTTTCGGGTGCTTATTTAAAAATTCCGCTACAGTCTGCGCATTTTTTACATGTCGCTCTATGCGCAAAGATAATGTTTCTAGACCTAGAATCAATAAAAAACTATTGAAGGGTGAAATCGCTGCCCCTGTATCTCTTAATAAAGAAACGCGTAAGCGTGTGATATAAGCTGGTGCACCAACATCTTTTGTATAGGATAAACCATGATAGCTTGGGTCTGGATCAACAAGTTTAGGGAATTTACCATTTGCCCAGTTGAATTTGCCAGAATCAATGATAACACCTCCCAAAGCAACACCGTGCCCACCAATGAATTTTGTTGCGGAATATACGACGATATCAGCGCCAAAATCAAAAGGACGATTCAAATAGGCCGTTGCAAAAGTATTATCCACGATCAATGGTAACTCATGTTTATGTGCAATTTCTGCAATGGCTTCTAAATCTGCAACATTCGTAATTGGATTACCAATCGTTTCTACAAAAATCGCTTTGGTATTTTCTTTGATGGCTTCTTCAAAATTACTTAACTGATCTGGCTCAACAAAGGTTGTCGTGATCCCAAATTCTGGCAATGTATGAGCAAATAAGTTAAATGTTCCACCATATAATGTTGAAGCTGAGACAATATGATCACCGCTGCTTGCAAGGTTTTGAATTGCATAAGTGACAGCCGCTGTTCCTGAAGCTACTGCTACCGCTCCAACACCGCCTTCTAATTCATTCAACCGGTCTTCCAATACTGCTGTTGTCGGATTTGTGATGCGTGTATAAATGTTTCCTGCTTTAGATAGTGCAAATTTCTCGGCTGCATCTTGTGTGTCGTCAAAGGTATAAGATGTTGTTTGGTAAATAGGTACGGCTCTAGAATTCGTCTCTTTGTCGGGTTTGTGTCCTCCATGGATTTGGATCGTTTCAAATTGATAGTTAGAGTTTGTCATTATGCGTCATTCCTTTTCTATTTTTTATTTTATTGATTTTTTTTATATCGCCAATCCACATATCACCTTCTTGCATAATGACCGCCTCTTTCTATTTATTCTCATTAAAAGGAACAAAAAAGCCGTCCCTACTAGCTTTATACTAGTAAAGGGCGACTGTCGCGGTACCACCTTTATTGGAAATCACTTCCATCTCAACCCAAACGTCGAATCACTTCTTGATTTGGTGCCTTGTTAACGGTAGCTGCCGTAGAAATCAAATTGATTTTTCCTCTCCAAGATCATTTTCGACAAGGGATCATTACTTTCTTGCACCAAACGAAAGCTCTCTCGCTCCAATAACTGATCACATCAATTCACTGGATATAATGTCTGCTTGTGTACTCTTCTTTTCAATGAGTTTTAGTATTGGTCATAATATTAGAGCATTCTCATTTTTTTGTCAACGTTTTTTTCTTTATTTTTCATTTTTTATAAATATTACTCTTCTATTGAGTGTCCTATTTCTCTTTCTTCTACTTTTTTATTATAATTAAGAAAATTGGAGGTCGATTTAATGTCAGCAAGTAATGAAAAAGTGGAAATACTCTTATCTTATTTATCTGAAATCCATACAAAGAGCTTAACTTTATACGATTTAGTCACCAGCCGCCCACGCCCTGAAGATACTCGAATTCTTTTAAATATCAATGAAGTCTTCACCTATTATCATAGTGTACGTGTTTTTTACTACAGTAATAGTGAACTAACGGCCTCAGAGGTTCACCCCTTTTTTAAAGCCTTTGAAGATTTCTATTTTGAATTGAAGCAGGTCTTTTTTCTTGAAGAGGATGATAGCATCCTACTTTATAATAAGTTAACGGCTATGAAAGATTCTTTTGAACAGTTGACGAATGATTTTAATGTTCTATAATAGAGTAGACAACAGGTAAAGAAGGTGCCCAAATGGATCAAAGTGAAGTCGTAGAGCGCTTGCGCGAAGAGTTGGAGATTCCATTTTTTAATGGAACGATTGAAGAACGTGAATACACAGAAGCTGAATATCAGAAGATCAAATCTGATCTGATTCAGTATTTTGATGATTATGTGCGTAATGTAGAAAATTAATACGGAATAGTCACATGAAAATCTAAAGATCTAAAACAGACTGTAATGTTTCTGTTTTAGATCTTTTTCTATGTCTTTAAAAGCAAGTCTCTTTTCTTTGCTTAAAACAGACAAAAAATAACATTATGTATGTTAAAATTAAAAAGATAAAGATATATTATTAATATGATATTTATTTTCAAAAACGTATAAATAAAAAACCATCGGCGGAAAAGGCCGATGGAAAAGGAGTATTACTCAATAAGAGTAAAATGAAAAATAAAAAGGTTGTTGTTGGTATGATCATATAATACAACAGTTTTTTTCTTTTGTCTACTAAAAATAACATTAAATTAAAATGAAATCTTACTATTTTTTGTCATTTTTCCATTTATTTTTTTATTTATTTAATAAAAGGTTGCTCATTCGTGTGATAGCAAATGAAATGTCATCTGTTGCTTTATCTTGCTTTTCTTCTGAATGATTGAACAAATCAACATCGATCCCTTTTTCCGGATCTAAAGATAAAATCATTTCGTTACAACCAGCTAAATATTCGATGTATGAACGTTCGAATTTCTTATGGATTCCCATAACACGGGCAGGTGGACGCAATTGAGTTACTTTTTCAAGCATAATTGTATATTCCTTGGTGCCATCTTGGAAAATGCGTTGAATCTCAGCAATTCTTTCTGGAGCCAACTCCGTTACTTTGCCGTTATCGATTGCTTTACGAACTTCCTCGTAATAGTCGTTCATTTTTTCTCCGACTTCTTCTGTTTCTTTAACAATATCATTGATGTTTTGAACATAATAGCCTAAATTTGGTTTCACAATCTTTCCTACTTTCTTTTAGTAATCACTTAATTTTACCCTGTTTGATAGGCAGATGACAAGAAGAATCTGCAAAAATACAATTTTACCCTGATTCTTCTTATAAAAAAACTGCAAACAGATTTTTTGTTTGCAGTTTTTATGTTTTTATTGAATTTCGTCACTTGTTTTGATGATTTTAGAAATCATGCCATACTCTTTGGCTTCGTCAGCTGACATCCAGAAGTTACGGTCTGTATCTTTTGCGATTTTTTCGTAAGTTTGACCTGTCGCTTCAGCGATCAAGCGATTGACACGTTCACGCATACGGATGATTTCTTTGGCTTCAATTTGAATCTCTGTACTTTGTCCTTGCACACCGCCAGCAGGTTGATGGATCATATAGCGTGTATTTGGTAAGCTATAACGATTCTTCGCTTCAGCAGCTAAGTAAATCGTAATACCAGCACTTGCAACCCAACCAGTTCCGATCACGATCACTTCTGGTTTTACAAATTTGATCATGTCATGAATCGTATCTCCCGCTTCAACATGTCCGCCTTGGCTATTGATAAAGATTTTGATAGGCTCATCACCCATTGCAGCTAGCAACAATAATTGAGATGTTACTTCTCGTGCTAAATCTTGATTGATTTCTCCGTAAATCAAAATTGTTCGCTCTTCAAACAATTTTTTCATAAACGCATTTGGTTGTTGTTTTTCTTCTGTTTCTTCATTTTCATCTAAATAGTTCATCACGACTAACCTCCATATTTTAAAGCTAAATCTCTATATTAATAATACCGCAATATGAAAATTTGTCCACTTTTTTGACTTGTTTTGACCTTAAAAACTATTTTTCAAACATCAAGGATCCATCGATACTTAAAAGTAATCTATTGTTTATTTTTATCTGAGACATAACACTACGAGTCACATCCCCTACTCCAGGAATTCGAATTACTAGTGAAATCAGAAGTAACTTCGCGAGAATTGCTGAGAAACCCAGTGAGGTACAGGGCGACGTCACACTGGATCTATTTGATTCTCATCTGTCATAAACCATACAAAACTTATGCTGCATTCTTTGCCTTAACATTCTTCGTCTTTTTGCCAACTAATAAGTAAAAATAGATTATCACTTTACCCCATTAATATAGGAAGTATTATGAACTTCCATAAAGTGTTGATAAGGCTTCATACACACTAACAAAAAAGAATGATCTAATAACATATCTACAGAGATTGGAATGATATGAGGATGATCTTCTAACACCGATGGAATCAGGGCCTCTTCACAAAAGATATATTCATTACGAATCGATTGGTCATATCCTTCAACTTCGTATATGGAACGGTAAAATTTATTCTCTACCACTATATCGAAAACATTAAATTCAGAGAATTTACTTTGATACAGTAAAAATTTTGAATCAGAATCGGTTACGATTTTCAAATGGAAGAACAGTTTTTCTTGCATTAAAATAGGGCCCGCTTCTTCAATAAAACGATAGATTAAATTTGTATCAATTACAAGAAGATTTTTAATTCCTTGTCCCCATTTAAATAAAACTTTGACGATTCGTTGAAACAGCTCTTTATTTTTAGGATGCAGCGTATAAAAAGAACCGTGGACTAAAACTTGATGATTATACCAAGCATTCCTTGTTAAACGGATAACCCCTTCTTCAAAACTAAAATCCCCTAATAAAATTTGATCAAATTCTTCTTCAAAATATTGGATTAGTCGAATAATATCTGGACGACCAACTAAAAACGTACTACGTAATTTCTCATGGTCTTCAAATAAATTCTCTAATTGACTAAAAGAATACTCACAAGAATTAAAAAGAGACACCACATAAACAATTTCATGTTCTGGTAAAAAGCGCTCCATATTCAAACTTTTCCATGCTTGTTCGACTAACTTGAAAATGGGGCGTTTTTTTAAATCGACGATGACCTTTTCTTCTAATTCAAGCTTTTCTTTATCTTGACGTGAATAGGCAATATTCATTCCTTGTAAAATAAAATAACGACTTTCTTCCGTATAAACTCTGGTTGAAAACTCGTGTTCAATCAAATCGAGCATGTCCTCGCACGCTTCTTCAAATTCAATCGTCTGATTTGTTTCATAATTGATGTCAATTTTTGTTAGATAGTATAAATATAAGAACCTCGTTTCAAATTCTGAACTATTCAACCGTTCATTTTCACAGTCCAGATGACAAGCAGAAAAAAAAGCTTCCGCTTTTTTCTTCAAATTATAAGCTTTACTAACTGAAATAAATTCTTCTTCTACTAAATCCAAGTAATTAAACTGTTGTTCCAAAAATTTGGTACACGTCTTTAGAAATAATGATTGCTGATAGATGATTTTGCGAATTTCAAATAATGGAATATCTTTATTAAATTCTACATAAAAGTATTTTTTTTGTTTCTCATAACTTAATATGTACATATCTAGTATCTGAACTAAATCTTCCAAATCATTTTGTACTGTTGTTGGAAATGCTTCGAATATTTCTATATAATGCGTAATGTCAATTTTTTCATATTTGTATAGTGCTTCAAGAAGAACAATTTTTCTATAAATATTTTTTTCTAAATACTTTTCTAACATCTATTCCCACTCTTTGCATAGTTGATTTCTCAATTATTTTATCAGTAATTGAGTTTAAAAATAGATGCGATGACTTACTCTACTAAACTTTTTTATTAAGTAGCCTATCGTTATAGATATTTCATAAACATAGCTAACTTAATTATTGCCGAGTGGAAGTCATCACACTATCAATAAATATACTCCATTTCAATTTTTAATATACACGCAAATGAGTAGATAGAAAAGTAATAAGTATTTCTATAAAAAAACTTAATTTTTTCACTAGATATCTGTTTAACCGGTAATTCATTTTTGAAAGAGTGGGGATTATCACTTCCTTATAAACGTCTATAAATAATTCAAATGATTACTCTTTCTTTTCTCTCTTTTTAGTATTCGATCCTTTTTTACGAAAAATAATTAAGGAACTAATTAAAGCAACGATACAAAAAACAAAAGCCATCGCAAACGCATGACGATAATCGGTAACCTCCAATGATTCTTTTATAGCAAGTGTGGAGCTTCCAATTGCCAATGATTGTGTAGGAGTAGCTTGGGCATGACTAGATAGAAACGTAACTAATACAGCAGTCCCAAAGGAGCTAGCAATTTGCCTTAATGTATTATTCGTTGCGGTCCCATTACTGATCATGTCATTGGGTAAAGCATTCATTCCCGTTGTTGTCACTGGCATCAAGACCATTGATATTCCCAATAAACGAATAGCATAGAAAATAGCTATGAAAAGAATTGGGGTTGTCTCAGTAATAAATAGAAATGGAAATGTCCCTAAAGACAATAACGTCAAACCAATCGGGATTAAAAAACGTCCACCAAATCGATCAAATAATTTTCCTGTAACTGGATTCATTAATCCCATCACAATACTTCCAGGCAATAAAATCAACCCCGAATCAATTGGACTTTCTAGATGAACCTTTTGAATATAGTCTGGTAAAATAGATTCAAATCCAAGCAAGGCTATATAAGAAATGGCACTTAGAAACACAGAAACTGAAAAAGTTGAGTAGCTAAACACTTTTAAGTTCAATAGTGGATTTGAAATTTTCAACTCTCGTACAATGAAAGAAATAATCACAGCACATCCTATAAACAAAAGAACAATCACTTCTTTAGACAACCAGCCTTTAGTACTGGCTAAACTAATGCTGTATAACAAACTACCAAATCCAATGATCGATAAAAAAACAGAAGGAATGTCTAACTTACTCTGTTTTAAGGGTATGCTGACTTTAAAAAACAGCAAAGCCCCTATTTCAGATAGAAGAATCAACGGTATTGTAATAAGAAATAATGTTTTCCAATTAAAATAGGTAATAATATATCCAGATAGCGTTGGCCCTATCGCGGGAGCTAACGCAACTACTAAACCAACAAACCCCATAGCAGTTCCACGCTCGTTTTTTTGGAACAGCGTTAATACAATCGTCTGAATCAAAGGAAGCATAATTCCAGAAGCAATTCCCTGTAATAATCGTCCAAAAAGCAAATACTTGAATGTTGGACCGAAATAACAAATAAGCACGCCCATTAAAAATAAATTCAAGGCAGTTAAAAATAGATATTTAGACTTGATTTGTTTCATTAAATAAGCAGACAAAGGAATAGTAATACCTGATACTAAGAGAAACAACGTTGTTAACCATTGAACGGTGCTTAAACTTATATTCAGGTCTTTCATAATCGTTGGGTAGGCTGTGATCAACAGCGTCTGATTCATAATAATACAAAATGCGCCCAGTAGAATAACAACCATAAGAGCACTTCGATTATAGCGTACCCCATCATAGGTTTCTTTGTTTTTATTCATCCATTCACGTCCTTAAATAATTACACCGATTTTCCCATTTACCAATCTGGAATAACACAGAAAAGAAACACTCATTGAGCTATTTCGTTTTCTGCGCGACTGAATCTTCCTCTACAGTTCCTTACTGTCTAGTCTTTGAAAACTGATTCAAGTTCACTAATTATTTACTACTAAACAGGATCAATTTTAATTGCTTTCTCCTCTACTTTGATCATTTTTGAATAGAAGGCAATTCCCACTAAAACAATTGCTGTAAACCATAAAGATTTTTCACCATAAGCTTTTGTCAAAATAGTCCCGATTAGTCCGCCACCTGCAAAACCAATTAATACAGAAAAATATAACCAACTATTTTTCCATGCATCTTTTGCTCCGGTAAAAGCTTGAATAATATAATTGAACGCTAATTGTACCACTAATGTCACGGCAACATTTCCATAAAGCATGCCATCTATTTTATGAAATGCATTCCCTTGCATTCCAGCTAGAAAAGAAACAAGCATACATATCTGTAGGATGGTAAAAACACTATTAATTGATGAAAAACCTAAGCCAACTAAAACGACTGCTTCTATAAGTAAAATTTCAAATGCCCAGATTTTCTTCATTTTAATGCCCAACACTTCAATAATTCCTGTCGTCATCGCACCTAATCCAAAACATAAGATGGTTAGTGCCACTGTAGCTAAATGCTGCCAGTCTTTTGTTGCAATTGTTTGTCCTAATAAAATGATATTTCCTGATTGTACTGTGCTAAATGCTTTTCCTACAAAGTAGGTATACCCGTCCATTGAGCCAGCCGCAATCGCTAGAAAAAAAGCAATCCAAGGTAGTTCCATTACAGGATAAGTCGGTACTTTACGATTATTCACTCTCTATTCCTCCAATTTTTGATAGTAAAAAGCCTAGAAAATTTTCCTATTTATTTTCTAGGCATTGAAACAAAAACTATTCTGGTTTTTTAAACCAAACAACAGGTTGTGGCTTTTCTGGATTTGGTAGTGACTCCGCAAATTGTTTCGTAACGTTTAAATGATCCGCTACCATTTGCGATGGGGAAGAGCCTAACCATTTATTTAATGAAATATCAGAATACTCACCATGCTTGAAGACTTCTACAAAAATCAAGGGTTCATCACCAATATTTTGTACGTAGTGTCCAGCTACGATTGGAACGACACCTACGTCACCTGCTTGGAAATCAAACGTTCTAGAAACACCAGCAGAGTTAAAAACTGTCATGCGAGCTTTCCCTTGAATGTAGTATTGCCATTCTGCAGCTTTAGGATGCCAGTGAAGTTCGCGCATTCCACCTGGCTCTACTTCCACAAAAGCAGCCGAAATTGTTTTCGCTACAGGAAAAACGTTTTGATCGACGATTCGTACACGACCAGCTTCTGATTCAATCGGTTTAATTGTATCCATATGAAATGTAAATGGCGATGGAACTTTCCCATTCACATTTGGACGTTCGACTTCTTCAATAGAACCAGGAATATTTGCTTTAAAAATATATTTTTCTTTAGCAGGGAAACTTTCAATTTCCTCTGTTGATTTTTTAAAGTTTGCCGCAACCACTTCAGGTGGCGTATGTGCCAACCAATCCGATAATAAGAATGTATTGTTTTCAGAAAAATCAGCTTCACTGAAAACTAATAAAAATTCACAGCCTTCGTCTAACGCTTGAATAGAGTGAGGAACTCCCGCTTCAAAGTTCCATAAATCTCCGGCTTTAATGTCATCAATGAAGGAGCGTCCGTATTCATCAATACCCGTCACACGAGCATTTCCATAGAGCATCAAGCCCCATTCAGCTTCCTTATGCCAATGCATTTCTCGATAAGCACCGGGTTCTAAGCTCATGTCTACGCCAGCAACATCTTGTGAAATGGGAAAATCACGGTTTGTGATTTCTCTTGTCCATCCGCCTTCTTCCAAGCGTTGATGTGAATCAGAATAACTAAATCTTAAATTCGCCATCGTTCCATGGTCAGTAGCAGGTGGCACTAGAATATCTGGATTTTCTTCATCACGACTAGTATTTCTAGGTCCATGATCAATCCACCCTTTCCCATCGGTGTGTCTGTAAGGCTCAAGTTTTTTTTCTTCTGACATATCCAATCACTCCTTAAATTTAATATGTATTGATTGTCTCATGAAAATCGATTTTTAGACAATGATATACTTATGATTGACTTTTTACAAAAAAATTAGAATTTTATTGATTTCTATCCCTTTAAATGCTGATCCACCGATTCTTTATACGTTTATGCCCATAATTCTTTTCTTCCTTTCCTATCGCAGCAAGTGACAACTGTTCATCAAAGTTTCCTGTTTACTCTTTGATAATAGATAATATACAGCAAATAAGTATTCACTTTTTTTTTATTATTCAAAAATAAGAGCTGTTTTTTTTTGAAAAAAAAATAAAAGCCTCTAAAATAAGCTTAATCCCTGTTTCTCTTTTCAGTAAAACTAAATCGAAATAGTTTGAGAGTCTTTTTACATTGATTTAATTAAAAAAAATACAAAGACCAAAAATCTTTTTCATGATTTTTGGTCTTCGTATTTAGTTGACTTTAAACTTATTTATAAGTCTATTCATTTTTTTCGATTTGTTGTTAACTTTTTCCCATTCTACGTTGAACAAATTTTACAATTTCAACGATTGGGATAATCGCAAATGACGTTCCAGCAACGATTGCCCATTGGTAAGCATCTAATGACGTTACGCTGAACAAGTCATTGAATCCTGGAATTAGAATCGTTGCTGCTAGTAACAAGAACGATACTAAGATAGCCCAGTTAAATGATTTGTTTCTGAACAACCCAACTTTAAAGACAGATTGGTAAATAGATTTCACGTTGAATGCGTGGAACAATTGAATCAATCCTAATGTTGCAAATGCCATTGTCAACGCATCACCATGTTGTAAATCATATAAGGCTGCTGCTGATAAGTTTGGCATATTCGCTGCTGTGTGCGCTGGGAATTCGATCGCCATTTTATACACGATCAGCGTCAACGCACCTTGTGTGATCCCTTGATAAATTACACTACTCAAGACACCGCCAGAGAAGAAGTTTGATTTCTTCCCACGAGGCGCATGGCTCATCACGTCACGCTCAGCAGGCTCTACGCCCAAAGCAATTGCTGGGAATGTGTCGGTTACTAAGTTGATCCACAATAAGTGAACTGGTAGTAAGGTATCCCACGCTAACATTGTTGCAATAAAGAGTGTCAATACTTCCCCTAAGTTAGCAGAAAGGAGATATTGAATCGTTTTTTGGATATTTGAGAAGACTTTACGTCCTTCTTCAACGGCTACGATAATAGTAGAGAAATTATCATCCGCTAAGACCATATCAGAGGCACCTTTTGATACTTCTGTACCAGTAATCCCCATGCCGATACCGATGTCAGCTGCTTTCAAGGCTGGTGCATCATTCACACCGTCACCTGTCATAGCAACGACTTTACCTTCTTGTTGCCACGCTTTCACGATACGAACTTTATGTTCAGGTGAAACACGAGCATAAACGGAATAATGTTCAACGACTTTTGCAAATGCTTCATCCGATAATTCATTTAATTCAGCACCTGTAATTACAGCATCGTCGTCACCTTCTTTAATGATACCAAGACGTGCAGCAATTGCTTCGGCTGTGTCTTTGTGGTCACCTGTGATCATGATTGGACGAATGCCAGCTTCTTTGGCTACTTTTACCGCTTCGGCTGCTTCTTTACGTTCTGGATCGATCATGCCGACAAGACCTGCAAATACTAAGTCTTTTTCAACTAAATCAGAATCCATTTCCGCTGGAACCGCATCTACGATTTTATAAGCCATTCCTAAAACACGTAATGCTTGTTTGGCTAATTTTGTATTAGTCGCTAAAATTTCTTGACGTTGTTTGTCATCCATTGCTGGTGTTTGACCCTTTAATAATGCTTGATTACAACGTTTTAGTAATTCGTCTGGTGCACCTTTGACAGCAACTAAGAATTTACCATCTGCTAATTGGTGAACAGTTGTCATCAATTTACGATCTGAATCAAATGGAATTTCAGCAACACGAGGTTCAGCAGCAACTTTTTCCGTTACGTTAAAATCGTGATCTAAACCGTATTGAACAAGTGCTGTTTCAGTTGGATCACCAATCAATGAACCGTCTTGTGCAATTTTTGTATCGTTTGTGTAGTTCATGATTTTTAAGGCCATATTATCCATAGCAACAGCATCTGTTGCAGGTTTTACTTCATTATCTGTGTAAAGAGCTTCAACCGTCATTTGGTTTAATGTTAACGTCCCAGTTTTATCTGAACAGATAATATCTGTGCTTCCTAATGTTTCAACCGCTGGTAATTTGCGGACGATGGCATTTTTCTTCGCCATTTTTTGTGTACCTAAAGCTAAAATAATTGTAACGATAGCTGGCAATCCTTCTGGAATCGCTGCAACGGCTAATGAAATTGATGTTAATAACATATCGATCCATGTACGGCCGTTCATCATACCAACAACAAACATCACTGCTGCAATCACTAAAATAGCGATCGTCAACATTTTACCTAATTGGTTTAAGTTTTGTTTCAATGGTGTTTCAGTTTCTTTTTCGTTGGCTAACATCCCTGCAATCTTACCGACTTCGGTGTTCATCCCTGTGCCGACAACCACACCGATTCCGCGGCCATAAGTCACGTTACTGTTAGAATACGCCATATTGATCCGATCACCGATTCCGATGTCATCAGATTTACCTTCTAAAACAATAGCTTCTTTTTCAACTGGTACAGATTCACCTGTCAAAGCTGCTTCTTCGATTTTAAGACTCGCAGCTTCCAATAAACGTAAGTCTGCAGGAACAACATCTCCTGCTTCTAATAAAACGATATCTCCTGGTACTAGTTCATCACTTTTCACTGTGATCACGTGACCATCACGACGGATATTCGCATTCGGCGAAGACATTTCTTTTAAAGCTTCAATCGCTTGTTCTGCTTTGGCTTCTTGAATCACACCGAAGATCGCGTTTAAAATAACCACGAGTAGAATGATGATGGAATCAACAAAATCACCTGAGAAGACTGCGGAAATTACTGCAGCAAATAGTAAGACAATGATCATAAAATCTTTAAACTGTTCAAAGAATTTTACAACGATTGATTTCTTTTTCCCTTCATCTAAAGCATTAGCCCCATAGCTTTCTAATCTTTTCTTGGCTTCTTGATTGGATAGTCCTTCGACTGTCGTATCAAACTTTTGTAAGACTTCTTCATCTGACTGCGTATAAAATGCTTCAGATAATTGAACCTTTTTCTCTTCTGACATGTTCTTCCTCCTCTGTAATGTGCAGCTACTTAAATCTATTTTACTTCATATTAGCGAAACGAACACGCTTTTGGACTTAATGTTCGTAGCAAAAACGAAAAAAAATAGACCTCTGTATGCTAAATAGAACATACATAAGTCTCACCGTTTAAGACAACACCAGAAATTTCTTTCGGAGTTGGTGATGTTGCCGCAGCTAGCGCCGCCAGTTACTCCCTCATGAAATAATAGAATGGTGACAGATAAAATCGTTCATCAACTATTATTGATGAACTAATTATACCTGTTCTTTTAGTGTTTTTCAATTGAAATCGTCTTGATTTTCAGAAAAATTTCTGTTTAGTTTGAAAAAGGCTTACGTTATTGACCCTTGAAAGCATTCTCCAGAGAAAAAACCCTATCGTTCCAACAGAAATGGACAATCGGGATATGAAGATTCTATGATCAAACCGTTATGTTCTTTGCGAAGTATCCGATCCTTGTTTCGTGATGATTTCTAATCCTACTGATAATATAAATAGTAAAATAAATAAAGTAGCAAACATTACTCCACCGCCAAAAAGACTAATAGCACCTACGATACCAAGAAGACTCATTAAAATAGATTTTACTTTTTCCATAATCAATCACCACTTTTCCAAAACAAAGATTTTGTCCTTGTTTATTACTATCGTACGCCCAGAATCTTAGACTGTCAACGGATAAAGCGATTATTCAACTGCTGCTTTAACTCAGCAAAAACGATTTAGCTCTTGTATTGCTTAGTCAGCAACTCTTTATATTTTTTCGGTGTGTTGCCCCAAAATGTTAAGAAATTCCGATTAAAGGTGCGAATCGACTGGTAGCCACACGCTTCAGCTATCTCACTAATTTTTTTAGATGAACTCAGCAAAAGGGAGCGGGCAAATAACATTCGATTATATTCCAACAATGAATTAAAGGTCATCGCAAATTCAGCTAAGACAATTTGATCGATTTTTGTCGGACTCGAATAGAAATATTTAGCTGCTGTTTGAAGAGTGATCGGTTGTTGGTAATACCGATTGATGTATGTATAGATTTCAAAAGGTAAACTGTTTTGAAATCGAAATGAATTGTGCTTTTTATGATCAGGCTTCAATTTTTTGATTTCTGTTGGTGCAAAACCTGTTGCTGCTTTAAATTGTTTATTAAAACTAGGAACTGAATGATAGCCAACAAAATCAGCGATAAATGCAATCCCTAATTCTTCGAATTTCATCATGGCTAAAGCATTGTTTATCCGAACTTCGCTAAGATTTTCACCGAAGGTTTTCCCTGTTAACTTTTTTAATCCACGATTGATTGTTTGGGGAGTGCGTTTAAATTGTTCTGCTACTTGTGTCAATGTCAGTGCTTCTCTAAAATGGAAGTGAAGATACATCAGAACTTTTGAACTAACATTTCGGACATCTTTTTCACGCAGCCAATTCTGTCTGGCCGTACGTTCAAACCACACAATAACTTGATATAAATCTGCAAGTAAGGATAAATCATATAGACGATTTTGTTGCTCGTACTCTTTGAGTGCATGGGTAAAAATCGTGCTTAAGTATGAGAAATCATTCTCATTTCCATTTAGAACCGGTGTATCCCAATAGTCAAAAAAATTCATATGCTGCTCAACCGAACGAGTCGTTAGACTAGCCAGCATCAGTACGTTTAAAGAAAGTTCAAAAGTAATTGCTTGAATCTCTTATAAATTTCTCTGAAATGATACACATGGTAAGAAAATAACCAAAGAACACTGCCTTTTTTTACTATATATTCTTGATTATTGATTTGAATTTTTCCTGAACCGCTTTTTATAAAAAAAAATTGAATTGACATCTTACTGGTTTTAGCAGTTTCAGCTTGAACAGTTACCATTTTTACAATAAAATCTGTTTTGTTCATTTCAAACCCATAATAGTCAGTCCCATTGTAAGGGAGATTCGTTTTCATAAAAACACTCCTTCGTTCAATTAAGATAAGAATAATATTTTTAATGTCCAGTATTTTGCTTTCAATAAGATTATACTATAGTTGGACATGTGATGAATATCACAAATATTTATTGGAGGTTATTCTCATGAGTAAAAAAGTTTTTGTTTTAGGTGGAACTGGATTTTTAGGTTACTATACTACGGAAGAATTATTGAAGCGCGGCTATGAAGTAGCGACGGTTGCATTGCCACCAATGCCGGCAGAGGACTTATTTTCTAGTGATGTTTCAGTGACTTTAGGAAATATCAATGATATGACCGATGAAGCAATCTTAGACATGTTAAATGGATGTGTTGGTTTTATTTATGCGGCTGGTGCAGATGAACGAGTGGTTCCTAAAAAACCTGCTTCGAAGTTTTTCTACGAAGCAAATGTTTTACCGACTCAACGTTTAGCTTATTTAGCTAAAGAAACTGGCGTGAAAGATTTTGTTGTTTTTGGTTCTTATTTTGCAGAATTTGCGGAACGTTTACCTGAAACCAAGTTAACACTTGAAGCATACCCAATGATGCGTTTACTGCAAGAACAAGTTGCTTTCGCTGAAGGCGACGGTGGGATGACTGTGACTTCATTGCGCCTTCCTTATATCTTTGGCACAATGCCAGGCAGAGAGCCACTTTGGAAAATGTTTACAGATCAAATCAAGGGCCAAGATGTTTTTCCTGCCATTAAAGGAGGAACTGCAATGGTGACTGTTGAACAAGTTGCAGAAGCAGCCGTCGGTGCCATGGAAAATGGCACTCATCGCAGTACTTACGCAATCGGCGATACAAATATGAAATATCAAGAATTCTATCAAATGATGGTTGCAGCTTTAGGGCAGCATACCCAAGTTCCTGTAGTCTCGTACGATGATGTCAAAGCAATCTACGAAGGAATCTATGCCGAAGCAGAACGAGCTGGCTTAGAGCATGGTATTCATTCAACCAAATCCGCGATGATGCAAGAATATGATCTATACTTAGATCCCAATGATACATTCCCTACGTTGAATGTGAAACATCATGATGTGATTGCTTCTATTAAGGCAACTTTAGCGAAGTGTGTAGATTAAGTAGTGATTTTCGCTATTTTGGCTTGATCGATTTGTGGAATCAAAAAATAGAAAGAAACAAAACAAATTGAGTGATCTGTTTTGTTTCTTTCTATTTTTACTACCTTAAAAGCACTTATCACTCTTCATATATTATTTCTTGTTCGTATTGTACATCCTTATCCGCATCCCCAAAAGTATAAAACACCGTAATCTTTACTTTATTTGAACCAATTTCAGAAAGTTGCTGTGTTAAATCATAGTCATAGACTGAATTGCTTAACACATTGCTAGTCATAGCAAGTGAGCTCTTCGTTTTATCAATCGGTACCCACTTTTTCTTTTCTTCTACAGAAAACACTGTTTCTGATTCACTGACTGTTAGAATCTTTTCTGAATCATTTGAAATCAGCAACTTTTTTCCTTCAAACTGAAAATGGACTTTCTTTGATTCACTTGCTTTTGGTTCAGATTGTCTAATTTGCGAGCATCCTCCCAATAGTAACAACAGCACGACCAATAAATTTTTCATAGTTCCTCTTCGTTTCATAACTTTATTCAGGTCCATTCATCGATTTTGTCCAGAAATTTTCAACCAAGCCATGTTCCATACCCATAATAAATTTCTCTCTAATATCAGGATAGGCTTGTGCCAAACCACTTATAAGCTGTTTGATTTCTTCCCTTTTCGTTTTTTTATCGACCGGACAAGGGTTAAAAATAACCGGTAATGCTTCTCTTTTGACAAATTGAATGACTTGTTTTTCTTCTACGTATAGCAACGGACGGATCAACGTAATATCGGTTTTTGATAAATAACTAATAGGATCAAAACTAGCCATTTGTCCATGAAATAAAAAATTCATAAAATACGTTTCGATTGCATCATCTAGGTGATGACCTAAAGCCACTTTATTACAGCCAAGTTCTTTAGCATATTTATACAAAATTCCTCTGCGTAGTTTTGCGCATAAGGAACATGGAGAGCGTTCTTCTCGGATATCAAAGACTACTTGAGCAATATTGGTTGGGACAACCTCTAATTCATAGCCCAACTTTTCCACAAATTCCTGCAATGGTGCAATATCCATATCAAATCCCATTGCTAATGTGATTGGGACAATGTCAAATTCGAAGCCCAAGCGCTGTTGCTTACTGATCGTATCTAAAAAATACAACAAACTGGTACTATCTTTGCCACCACTCATTCCGATTGCTACTTTATCACCTGGTTGGATCATGCGATGGTTTAATACCGCACGACGAATCGGGTTATAGTAGATCTGATTATCTTTCTTTTTAAAACTCATTGTTTACTCCTTTTCGGTCACTTGGTTCATTTAAAAAATTCTGTTTTTAAACTATAGCTCTCACCTGAAACGATATCATATTGGATCTGACGATAATCGTCGTATAATTCTTCTTGGGTTCTATTTAGTTTTAACGTTTTGCTCCATTGCTTATCTTTATAGTAGAACCCTTTTTCAAATGCTGGTACCTGCTTTTCAAGTTCCGTCAATAATTGATAAAAGCCTGTCATTTGCATGCCGCTTTGTTCAAACAATGTCGGTGCAAAATAAAATGGACTGCTGAGTGCGTCGTGTGTGTTTTTTGCACTCAATTTCTGTTGATTATCGTACATCAAAAACTCAGTCTCGTGCATAGTGACTTCATCATTGTCAGCTTTGATTTCATCAGAATAAATACTTGGTAAATGATCCCCCCAAAAAACAACCAAGGTTCGTCGCTTGACATCATTTAAAGCGGTTGTGAATTGTTTTAACGCTTCACTGCTATAGGCAACATCTTGCATATAACTATCAATGGCTTTTTTATTGCCCTGACTTTTAGAAGAGTAATCTGTTGTTACATATTTATCACTGTAAGGCATGTGTGTCTGCATCGTCACTAAATGAACAAACTGTGGTTTTTTCTCATCTTTGAGGAGATCTAGCACTTCTTGATAGGCGGATTCGTCAGAGATGTAGGGATTATTTTCGATTTTTTCTTTATAATTCATCGTGTCTTCGCTAATAAATCGATCAAAACCAAAGGTGTTGTAAACATCTTTTCTTTTATACATCGAGGTATTATATGGATGGATCGCAGTTGCTTGATATTCTTGATTTTTTAATAATGAAACGATTGATGGGATTGTTTCCATTTTAGGAATCAGCATCGTATAAGGAGTTGTTAACTGAGCGTTAAATAGTTCCATTGAAAAACTAGTCAATGCTTCAAATTCGATATTCGCCGTCCCACCACCATAATTTTGCGACAACATTTGTCCACTGTAGGTTGTTTTTGCGATAGCATTATATTCTTTTAAGGGATCTTTATTGACGGTTACCCCTGATAAATTCTGCGGATCAGAAAAACTCTCACTCATCACAAAAATAATATTCGGTTGTTCCTCCTCTAATGATTCATTGATTTTTTGCGCTTTTTTTGTGTATTTATCAGTAATTTCTTCAATGGTCTTTTTGGAGTAATTCTCTGGCTCATTCATCGCTTCAACCTTTAGATTATATAAAAACCCACCCATAAATCCTGTATTGTAATAGTTCATTTTTTGGCTATAGGGAATCCATAAAGCTGTTTTGTCGTAGGCTTTTCGTAATACATTACTTGAATCGTTGAAATGACTGATGTAAAACAATAACCCAATCGTTATAACTAAACTTGAAAGACGTGCGATTTGCCAGTTTTTTGATAAGTGTCGGCTCTTATAAACAGCTCTTCCAAAAAAGAATAAGCCCACAGCTGCAATGAGTAAAATAGCAATAAAAGGAATCGTTCCAATCATTTCCCTCAATAAGCCAAATTCCGTGATCATTTTCAAATCATCTGGATAAATTGGTTCAGTTCGGTAAAACATTTTTTGATAATTTGCAAATCCTAAAATCCCGATCGTGATTATATACAGCAAACTACCGAAAGCAAGCGAACCTGCCAAACTGCACAAAAATAGTAAGAATATCAATAGGACTGTACAACCTAAAATAAATTTTTCTGTGTGCCATGAGAAAGCAAATTTGACGACTAGTTCTAGCGATAATTCATTTTGACACCATTGTAAGTATAAGTTGCTGATCAAAACTAATAAGATCATTCCGATCATGATGAGCGGGTATTTGATCGTTTTTTTCTTAAATAGTTGCAGTTTTTTCTTCACACTATTCTCCCTTTTCTTTTTTCCTCAATACGTTCCTTAATATTTTATGCTTAGTCGAAAAAAAAGTAAAGCTCCCAACATGGGAACTTTACGAACTTTCATTATTTTAACTTTTTAGCTGTTTCAAAAATTTCTTCGATCAAGATCATTACTTTGCGAACCTCTTCATTTTTCACAACAGGTTCAGCTTGTTCTCGAACAACCTTGTAGAAATTTTTATAAAACGGATCATATTCTGCCGAAACGTTTGGTAGCTTCTTCGTTTCTGTTGCTTCTTCCGATGGCGGTGCCATCGTTTTCGTCAAGCCGACCCCTGCTTGGATTGGTTCAGGTGCTTGAATAGCTTGTTTATCAGATTCGATCACTAGTTCACCAGACAGATCCCAATCGTGAATGACGCCAGTTCCCTTAGTTCCCTTTAGATACCAGCGCGGCAGTTTGATATAGTTGGTCGTCCCCACCTCGATGATAGCACGGCTACCGTTTTCAAAGATAATGTATGCAATAAAGCCATCGTCTACTTCATCTCCAAGAATATAGCTTAAATCAGCTAAAACTTTTACAATACGGCTATCTACTAAAAACAACAGTTGGTCTAATAAGTGCACGCCCCAATCTAACAGCATTCCGCCACCGTGCTTTAACTCATGACGCCAATCACCGGGAATTCCGTTTGCCCCTTGCACACGGCTTTCAATTTGAAACAATTCACCAATTTGCTGGTTTTTGTAAAGCTCTCGAGTAATCAAAAAGTCTGGATCCCAGCGGCGGTTTTGATGGACCATAAAGGTTAGACCAGTTTCTTTAGCAACTTTCAATACTTCATCTAATTCTGCGACATTCATCGTTACTGGTTTTTCGCAAACAACATGCTTGCCTGATTTTAATGCTTGAATCGCTAACTCCTTGTGTGAATCATTAGGTGTGGCAATCAATACAGCTTCTATGGTTTGATCTTGTAGTATGTCTTCTAACGATGAATAAATTTTATGATTGTGTTGACTGGAAATTGCTTGACGTTCTTCTGAATGATCATAGGTCCCAACAACGTGGATTCGTTCGTTTTCATTTGGCATAATGTTGTGAATATGGTAGGAGCCCATACCGCCGTATCCAATTACGGCAAAATTAATTGCGGTCATTTTTTTGTCCTTTCTATCTATAAAAGGTAATTGATTTTGGGTGCTGAAAGAGTTGGTCAGAAACGGTCGCTACCTTCTCTTTGACGTCTAGCTTTGCTGTGAACAACAAGGAACACAGTGAGTCGATGTTGAACAGTACAAGACGACTGTATGGAGCGTTGTTTCCTTGATTAAACCCACCACATTTCCGTAGGTTGCTCTTTGATCATGATACTTTTCAAATTAGTGATTGCTCTATTCAAGCCTTCCGCTGTAGACATGATTGGGTCTTCGTGTTCAATGCTCAACACATAATCATAGCCATAAATTCTCAACGCACTAATGATATCTGACCAAACTTTCAGATCATGACCGCACCCAACAGAACGGAAAGTCCACGCGCGACTTTTTACATTACCGTAGGGTTGCATGTCTGTGAGCCCATGCATATTGATATTGTCTTGATCCAAGTACGTATCTTTTGCATGGAAATGGTGGATCGCATTTGCTTCACCTAAAATTTTAACTGCCGCTACTGGATCGATACCTTGCCACCATAAATGACTAGGATCTAAATTACAGCCGATTGCTTTTCCCGTTGCTTCACGGAGTTTCAGCATCGTATAAGGGGTATGACATAAGAAACCGCCATGTAGTTCGATCCCGATTTTTACACCTGAATCTTCTGCAATCGTATTGATATTTTTCCAATAAGGAATTAATTGCTTTTCCCATTGATAATTATAGTTCTCTGCGTATTCTGTTGGCCAAGGTAACACAGGCCAATTGACTTGGGTATCGGTTGCATTGCCTCCTGCTATTCCAGAAAAACCGTTCACTACTGAAACATTCATTAACGAAGCTAGTTTGATCGTTTTTTGTAATAGTTCATCTGCTTCTTGCGCCGTTTCTTTTAGTGGTGAAATAGGATTATTATGACAGCTCAATGCACTGATCGTTAGGCCTTTGTCAGCAAGTTTTGCTAGATACTCTTTTCTAGCCTCTGAACTCGCTAGTAATTTGTCGATAGCTAAATGAGCATTTCCTGGAGAACCACCTGTTCCAATTTCAACTGTTTCTAGTCCTGCTTTTGAGACGGTATCAATCATTTCTTCAAAGCTTAAATCATTAAATAAAGGAGTAAATACACCTAGTTTCATTGTTCAGTTCCTTTCTTGTTCGCAATAGATTCTACAGGCTCATGGTGACCGTAATTCGGATAACTATTTTGCGTTGGCTGACACCAACGAACCCCATTTTTGATGACTTTTTGAACTTCTTTATTATAATAGGAAGGATACGTTTCGTGGCCTGGTTGAAAATAAAAGATTTTCCCATTCCCACGATGATACGTACAACCACTACGAAAAACTTCGCCACCAGGATACCAACTGATAAAAATCAGATCATCAGGTGTTGGAATATCAAAATGTTCGCCGTACATCTCTTCTTTTTCTAATTCGATATACTCGCCAATTCCTTCAACGATTGGATGACTTGGTGCAACGGTCCATATACGACAATGTTCTTCCGCCTCTCGCCATTTTAAATCGCACGATGTCCCCATTAGTTTCATAAAGATTTTTGACATATGACCTGAATGAAGGACCACGAGTCCCATCCCTTCCAACACACATTGATAGACACGTTGAACAATTTCGTCTGAAACTTCTTGATGTGCCACATGGCCCCACCAAATCAAGACATCCGTATTGGCTAAAACTTCCTCTGTTAAGCCATGTTCCGGTTCATCTAACGTAGCAGTTTGGACAGTAAAGTCTTCTTTTAAAAATCGAGCAATTTGTTGATGAATCCCTTCTGGATAAACTTTTTTGACAGCTTCATCTGTTTTTTCATGACGAAATTCATTCCATACTGTAACTTGAATCATCGTTATCCACCCTTTCTTTCACTGAAAAATACAGGCTGATTTGTTTCAGACGCTTTGTAGATTGCTTCAAGGATCTCTGTCACAACTAAAGCTTGTTCAGGTTTAACAACAGGTTCTTTATCCTTAATGATCGCATCGATCCAAGACTGTACTTCTAACACTTCCGGCTTGTCGCCAGCACCATCATAAAAATCAACGCCACCAGGTTCTAATTCAATTTTTTTCTCAAAAAGTGTACTGTGATCTTCTCCATTGATGGTTAATCCATCATTCATATCAGCCCCGCCTTTAGTGCCGTGAAGAGTAGTTTTAGCTTCTTTTACATCTAAACTATTCAATGCCCAGCTAGCTTCTAAAAAGATTGTTGCACCATTTTCCATCATAATAAAACCGAATGCCGAATCTTCAACAGTGAATTTTTCAGGGTCCCAAGCCCCCCACGCATTGGCTGCGTTTTCGGTCTCTGCAAGTTTATGATAGGCTTTTCCTACTACATATTTTGGTTTATAATTGTCCATCAGCCATAGCGTCAAATCCAGTGCATGCGTACCAATATCAATCAACGGGCCGCCACCTTGGGCTTCTTCATCAAGAAAAACACCCCAAGTGGGAACAGCACGACGGCGAATGGCATGGGCTTTAGCAAAGTAAATTTCGCCTAGTTCGCCTTCATCACAGATTTCATGTAAATAGGTCGAATCTTTTCGGAAACGATTTTGATAGCCAATCGTTAATTTTTTTCCTGTTTTTTCTGCCGCTTCGATCATGCTACGTGCTTCGGCTGATGTTTTAGCCATTGGCTTTTCACACATTACATGACAATCGGCTTCCATCGCTGCAATCGATAGTTCCGCATGCGTGCTGTTTGGCGTACAAACATGAACAACATCCAACTCCATTTCTTCAAGCATCTTCTGATAATTAGTAAATGTCTTCGCTGTTAATGTTCCATAGTATATTTTTGCTTCTTCTGCTCGTTCACTGATCAGATCACAAAAAGCAACCAATTCTACTTCCTTAACCTGTGCAAGCGCTGGCAAATGTTTACCATTAGCAATCCCACCACAACCGATAATTCCTACTTTCAACAATGTCATCAAAAAACCTCCAATAATATACATCTATTATTCAGTGGACAATAAAACGGTTCCACTTCTACACTATTACTATACAAAAAAATGAAAGAGCTTTCTTCCTAGATTATGGTTGAAAAATTCCTGGATATTGCTGTGAATCACTGCGACTGGCTCCGCCAGAGCAGATGATGAACAGTACTTGGCGAACAACGTGAGCGAAGTTTCCTTACTTATCAATCACTGCGACTGGCTCCGCCAGAGCAGATGATGAACAGTACTTGGCGAACAACGTGAGCGAAGTTTCCTTACTTATCAATCACTGCGACTGACTCCGCCAGAGCAGATGATGAACAGTACTTGGCGAACGACGTGAGCGAAGTCTCCTTACTTATCAATCACTGTGACTGGCTCCGCCAGAGCAGATGATGAACAGTACTTGGCAAACAACGTGAGCGAAGTCTCCTTACTTATCAATCACCAAACACCTTACAACATACTGATGTTGAACAGGACAAGCCGTCTAAAATGAGTGTTATCTACCTACTTGCAAAACACCAACAATTAACCACAGCATGAAAACAAAACAACCTAAATAAAACGAAAAAAGCTCTTCCTTTTATACTAAAAGGAAGAACTTCATTCTCTCATTTGTTCTGAAAAAAACTTAGCCAGCACTACCAGAAGCCATCACTCGATGTCTTTGCTCCCGCTTATATTGCTGAATGATTTTCAATGCCCGTTTTCTGGTTTTTCGGTTTGTACACTTCAATCGTCTACGTGCACTTGAAAGGTCTTGTTTCTCCATCAAATCACCTCTTTGCATCTATTGGTCGGTCTCATTACCAGCTTGCTTTGTGTACGCCTGGAATTTGTCCTTGGTGTGCTAACGTTCTAAAATTGATCCGTGACATGCCAAATTTACGCATATAGGCTCTTGGTCGTCCATCAATCAAATCGCGATTTTTCAAGCGATTTGGATTAGAATCTTTTGGTAATTTTGCAAGAGCCACGTAGTCATTATTTGCTTTTAACTCATTACGTTGTTCAGCGTATTTTTCGATCAATGCTTGTTGATGTTTCGCTTTGGCAATTTTTGATTTTTTAGCCACTTTTCTTTCATCCTTTCTAAATCGTAATGATTACTTTTTAAGAGGGTTAAGAGTAACATCAAACAAAAGAAAATGCAAGTTTTTTATTATAAAAAAAGCCCAGGATTTAGGCTCTTCTTTTCATTCAATTTATAGTTAACTTGTTTTCTTTTATTCTATAATCATCTTTTGATATTTCAACGGTGAAACGCCTACTTGCTCTTTAAACACATGATGGAACGTCTTCACACTAGCAAATCCTGACTTTTCAGCTACTTCGATCATCGGTACTTTTTCATTTGCCAAAATAAACTTCGCTTGATTGATGCGGTATTCCGTCAAAAAACGCATGAAGGTCATTCCAGTATTCGCCTTAAAAAATCGGGTGAAATAATAAGAGCTAAAGCCGCTATATTTTGCTACCTCTTCCAATGTTAGCGATTCTTCATAATGATTCTCAACATAGCTAAAGATCCGATCTAACAGTTCTAAGTTCTCTTTGTATTTGATTGTGGAAGCTTTTGCACCTTTTTTAACTTCTAGTTGTGTTTGAGGTAGTCTTCTATAAAAAGTTGTGATCAATTGAAATAGTAAACTAAAGAGCGCATACTTTTTCCCCTGATTATTTTTTTCGTATTCTTCAAATAACTGTTGCAATAGCTGTTTAATATCTGACACTAAGGACTTCGACCATTTTGAACTGTGTTTTTCTCCTGTTTCAAATAATTCAATCAACGAGCCGTCCCCTACTGATTTTAACTGCTTCTCATTAAATAAGCTTAAATCAAACTGATAAACGATTCGTTCACTGTTTGGTGACGCTAAAAAATAATGAGGTTCGCCACTGGCAAAAAAATAGATTTCTCCTTCAGATAAGTGGACAATTTCATCGCCTACACCGATATTGACAGTTCCATGGATTGAGTATATCAATTCAATTTCTTTATGCCAATGCGGGTAAACGATTGTCATACCGTCATTGATAAACGCTCTAAAAAGAAGCTTTTCTTCGAATTCGGGTCTTTCTAAATATACGCTCATTTTCTGCCTCCAACTCTGTCTCTTCCTCTTTACTTTATCAAAGTTTTGATTATTTACAACCGCTTTTATGCAAAAAAATGACCGAGATATAACTCTAGGAGTTACAACTCAGTCACCTGTCAGCTGGCCGAACGTTTGTGTCTCAGCCTCATTAAAAGTTTCCTATTTCATTTGTGCTAGTTTAGACTTTATCTCTTCAACTGAATAAGTTTTAAGCAGCCTTTTCACTTCTCCTTCTACATTGAAGACCCCAGCTTTGGTAAATCCTAAATTTTTAAGTGCAACCGTTAAATAATCAATAAACTCATCGTCTTTCAAACCAGTTCACTTCTTTCTATTTTTATAATTTCCATCGATGAACATTTTTCTTAAAACAAACATAGCCCAGCGTTAGCAAAATGACTGTCCCTAAGCTCAAAACAATGACACCATTCAAACTATTGATTTGTTCATTATGCATCGTTCTAGGCAGACACCAATTTGCATAATATTCTTGGTTTTCAATTGAAAATAATTCAAAGGGATGAAAATCGTAACCGACAAATAGTTTACTCACATTCAAGTAGGTAAATGGATTCGCATGTGCGTACTTCCTTACAAGCGCATTGTTTAAAGTACTTATTGTGTGCCCTTCAAACAAAATCAATAAGGTCACAATGATACTAAAACTCGTTTTTTTCACTAAAATACTGACCAAAAAGTGAAGCGCCAAAACAAATGCCAAGACAAAAGCAAATACAAACAACAACTGTCCAATATATTGACTAATCGGGATGAATTTCATCGACGTTTTTGTAAAAACAATCACTGGGTAAAAAAATGAGCTTTTACCCGAAAATAGACTCGCTATTATAAACCCAAAAAGTGATAGCCCTCCAATCATGAGCATCGACTGAATCCAAGCTAGGCTATATTTCATAAAAAATAAACGACTTCTCTTAATCGGTTGAGAAAAATAAAAATATAAACTCCGTTCTTCGATTTCTTTCGTTAGACTATCCCCAAACAAGAATAACAACAAAATGATCCCAAAGCCACTTACTAAGTAAGTCAATAAAATCGCCGTAAAAACAGTATTCTTTGTTCCATAACGCATCGATTGTGGAGGGATTTTCTGTTTTGCTAGCTCATTATTTAACATCGTCCGATAAAATGGATATGTTGGCAATGTCAACTCTCCAACTAATGATTTTCCCTGATCAGCGGCTGTGCGAAACCCTTCTTCCTGTGCTTCTATGTCTTGGTTTGTCTGTTTTAAGAAATGATCGATTTCATCACTATACTGACTTTGACCCATAACTGCTTTTTTACTACTTGCTAAAGAATTGATCAAACTATTTTCTTTTTGTCCCAGATAGCCATTCAATAGAAAGAGCATCACCGCCATAAGAAGACCAAGCACTAGAAATAAATACGTCTTACGTGTATGACCTATTTTCTTTAGCTCAAATAATAGTAGATTCATCGCTTCTTCTCCTTCCAATTCAGTCGCCAAACTAGAGCTAAAATTAGATTCCAGCTGATTAAAATAGCCAGTTGCGTAAGAAAAGAGCTTGAAACGTTACCACTGCCTCCAGCTATTTTAGGTGACAGATCCATATAGAAAAAAGGAAGATACGCATTGATTGCCTGAATCTTGGGCAGCAGTTTTTCTATAAGTATTGGAACAAACATAATGACTAGAAATATGCCTAATACCTCTAGAGCATTTTTTAGCCATTTAGACAACAATAATAAAAAGCTAAGTGTAAATGAAATAAAGAGTAATTGTAAACTGATGGTTTTAAGTAAAAAGAGCCATAATGGAATCAGTTTGACTGTTGTTCCCTGATAAATGGAGACAGGATAAATCAATGAGCCTGTTCCATGGAAAATACTTGCTACGACGAAGCCTAACACTAATAAAGTGATCAGACCACCAATAAAAATACTGAGCGCAACGATATATTTACGTTTAAAAAATCGTTTTTGACTTACTGGTTGAACGGCCATAAATAAATAGTTTTTCCGTTCACATTCACTAGTCAGAAAATCAAAAAACAATAAACCAATCATGATGACGATCAGAAAATTCATCCAATGATTTAGTAAATAGTAAACAAAATAAAAACCTTGTTGTCCTATTTCTAACTCTACTACAGGGATTTTCCGCTCAAGGAGCCATTGATTACGAGCAAGTTGCTCTGCAATGTTTGTTTCACTACGCCAGGGCTCCCCGCCTAAATCTAGGTATTTTTGCTGTAATTTGAGGCGGTTCGTTTGGATCGTCGTTTTTTTAGTCCACTTTTTTTCTAACTGAGCGGTATGTTCATCTTCTAATAGATAAACAATATCGATCAAGATTTTTTGTAGTGCTCGTTCTTTGCTAGAAGGTAGCTCCCCATGTTCATCTAGGAGCAATAATAATTTATAGTTCTCTGACGGACCAGAATATCCTTGAGGAGGGTCGATCTCATCATTGATTGCTTTGAGATGCTCAAAAACAGCCTGATCTGCTTCTTGATTCTTATCATAAAGATTTGCTAAAGAAACAAAAACTGAGAGCAGTGCTAAACTCACCAATAAGATATTTTTAGGATTCTTACTCCATTTTTTCCATTCAAATATCATATTGAGCCTCGCTATTTTTTTCGTATAAATTGAAGTAAATTGTTTCAAGTTGACCGTGGGTTACCTGGCAATCAAATAATTCTATTTCCTGCTCTTTACAAAAGGATCGAAAAACAGAAAATTGTTGTTTGGAGAATGTTCCTACAAACTTATAGTCAGAAAGTTTGGTGCAAGTAACATCGATTCTTGATAAAAAGGACAGTGCTTTTTCAACTTCCTTTAAAACAATCGTATATTCTATCGCATCAATCATTACCTCTTCTTTTTCGATCAATTTCCCTTCGTATAAGAAGACTACGTTGTCTGTTACTTTTTCAATTTCGTCAAGGTTATGCGAAGAAATAATCATCGATACCCCCTTACTCGCTAATGAACGAATAATCGTTCGTACTTTTATGATACTATCTGGGTCTAGTCCATTTAACGGCTCGTCCATCAACAATAATGCAGGTTGATTGATCAAAGCGATTGCTAATAGTAGATGCTGCTTCATTCCTAATGAATAATGCTTTACTTTCTTTTTCATGTATGTGCCAATGTCCAAATCTAAAATCAACTGTTGTAGTTCTTCTTTTGATTTTCCCTGCTCTTTTCGAACAAATTCTAAATGATCCCATCCAGTCAAATGACCATATAAAATCGATGAATCTTGTAAATAAGACATTTTATAAAATAACTGATAGTCCGTATGTGGTTGGTCGAATACTCGAATCGTTCCTTCATCTATTTGATCGATATTTGCAATACTATTTAATAACGTTGTTTTTCCAGTACCATTCGGTGCTACTAAGGCCAAAACTTTGGGCTCATCCAACGAAAAATCAAGTTCATCTAAAACTTGCTGTTCACCAAAGTATTTCGTTACTCCTTTAATTTCTAAAATTTTCCCCATTTTTCATTTTTCTCCTAATTTTTCTTAATTGCTTTCTCTCTGCAATCGTACACTTACTATTCTATCATTAAGCAGTAGATAGAGCCTTGCATTTTCGATGAACAATATGTGAATAAAATAAGAAGGTCAGATTTGTTCAATTTAAATAAGCACCCAAAATATCCGCCATAACTGCGACTATTTGGATGCGTGACAAATTAGACTTTAAATAACAGATCACTCGCTTATTTTAATACCATGATTGCTTCTGGTGAAAGGCTGAATCGTTTAATTCTGGCCGCTTCGATCTGCTTGCTGCCTTTCCACCAAAGATTGGTTTCTTGGCAGTTGAACCAAGCATTTTGCTCAAATGGTGTTTGCTGGCTGCTGATATACTCTACATCTAACTGATTAATTGCCGTATCATCTAACACTAAATCATGTGCTCGGATTCCAATATAACGACAATCTTTCGGGACCTCAGTTGCAACTGACAACGGTATTTTCCACCCATCAACCTGAACGGAATGGGCATCTAGTGGCTTAACAGAAAAGATATTTTTGCACCCAGTCAAGCGTGCAGCTTCAACAGTTTGCGGCTGCTTAAATAAATCACTTGTGTTGCCTTTTATTAAGTCTGATTCAGTTAAAATCGCTAAAGTCGGACACAATCGATACAGTTCATCCAAGCTATGACTCACAATCAGCACATTGCCTTTGAAATCAGCTAAATGATCGTGTAATTCCAGTTGCAGTTCTTCTTTTAAAGCTGTATCTAGAGCCGAAAATGGTTCATCCAACAGTAACAATTCCGGCTCAAAAGCTAACATCCGCGCACAAGCCACGCGCTGTTTTTGTCCACCAGATAGTTGCCTAGGATAGCTGTTTCTTACATTTTCTAAATGAAACATGTGCAATAACTTTAAGATCAATCCTTGATCACTTGTCACACAACTTAAATTTTTATACACCGTTAGATGAGGAAACAAGGCATATTGCTGAAACAACAAGCCGACTTTACGCTTTTGCGGTGGCAAATTGATTCCTTTTTCCTGATCAAACAACACACGCTCCCCCAATTGAATCCGTCCTGAATCTGGAGTTTCGATTCCAGCAATACATTTAAGCAGCATACTCTTCCCACAACCTGATGCACCTAAAATGCCTAATGTTGTAGCTTCTATTTCAAAGGCGACTTGTAACGGATGATCCCGCAACTTTTTTTGAATGTCGACGAAAAGTTTCATAGTTGTCTCCTCCGGGCATTTCTACTGAAAAGCTCTGTCAAAAATAACATGAGCAAACAGATAACCACAATAACTGTCACGTAATTTTGAGCTAAGGACCAATCACCAGCCGCCACTGCCGAATAAATCGCTAATGGCAGCGTTCGGGTTTTGCCAGCGATATTTCCTGCTAACATGGTCGTTGCACCAAATTCTCCTAATCCTCTAGCAAAAGCCAATACCCCACCAGCCAAAAGTCCATTGAGCGCTAGAGGCAGCGCAATTTTAAAGAAGATTTTTTTCTCTGAGAATCCTAACGTTTGAGCTGCAGCGAACAAATCTGGTTCAATTTGCTCAAAAGCAGCGATTGCTGAACGATACATCAATGGAAACGACACCGCGACTGCTGCAATCACCGTAGCAGTCCAAGAAAAGACCACTTTGACAGCAAAAAAATCTAATAAGAATTTGCCAATCGGCTGTTGCACCCCAAAAATATCCAGTAAAAAGAAACCAAAAACCGTTGGTGGCAACACCAGCGGCAAGGTAAATAGACTGTTGAACAGAATTTTAAGCCCATGATTTTTTAATCGAAAAACAAAATAAGCAATCAGCGTCCCACTAAAGAAAGTCAAGACTATCGACAGCATCGCTGTCTGAAACGAAATAATGATCGGACTCAACTCCATTACACTCACCTACTTATTCATAATAAATCCAGTATCTTCAAAATATTTTGCAACTTCTTTGCTTTCTAAGAATGTCAAAAATTCCTCAGCTGCGGCTTTTTCTTGCGACTTTTCAACTAGAGCAACTGGATAGATAATGGGTTCATTCAACGTATCTTCTGGTAAAACTGCCACAACTTTTACTTTATCGCTCGAAGCGGCATCTGTCGCATAAACTAAACCAGCTTGCGCACTTCCTTCCGCCACCCAATTTAGTACTTCGGTTACATTGGTGCCAAAACTAGCATGATTCTTGACATAATCCCAATAGCCTAAGGCTTTTAGCCCTTTTTCAGCATATTGACCTGCTGGGACACTGGCTGGATCACCAACTGCAATCATTTCCGCTTTTTTCAAGTCACTAAAGTCCCGCCAATCTACCTCAGAGGCACTTGGAACAATCATCACTAATTGATTTTGCAGTAAGGGTACCACGCTCTTTTTATCGATCAACTTTTGCGAAACCAGAGCATCCATTTGTTTTGTAGCAGCCGAAAAGAAAATATCCGCTTCCAAACCTTTTTCAATTTGTGCTTGTAATTTTCCTGAACTGTCATAATTGCCTTCGACCGTTGTCTCAGGATGTTCTTTTTCAAAAGCTGGAATGATTTGTTTTTCCATCACTGACTCTAAACTTGCTGCCGCTGCAATCAATAAATGTTGTTCCTCCGTTTGACTGCTTGAACTGGATGAAGTTGCTGTCTTTTTATCATTAGCTGTACAAGCGGTTAGAAATAGAAAGGCTACTAGCAACAGCCGAATGACTTTTACCTTGTGATGTTGTTTCATTCTTATTCCTTCTTCCACTTTATTTTTATAAATAGCCGCCATACCCTAAAGCATTGATTTCACTTTTTGTTATGTTGTCTTGCGCAATAATTCTTGGTAACAATAAATCGAATACTGTCCGCTCAGAAAACATGACTCCACCTGGCAGTCCTACAATCGTTTTTCCGTTCAAATAAGCTAACAATAACATCGAACCTGGTAAAACAGGCGTCCCATGAGAAATAATTTTTGCACCAGTTTGCTTGATGGCTAAAGGCGTACGATCATCTGGATCAACACTCATTCCACCTGTACAAAAAACAAGATCTGCACCTGCCAGCAGCATTTCTTCGATGGCTGCTGTAATCATGTTTGGATCATCATTGACGATTTTATGAAAGTCAATGGTACAT